>Ga0156326_160_pt2 | contig 98079 bp, 101 predicted proteins | sample RifCSPlowO2_12_FD_107974 | JGI IMG/M metagenome (GOLD analysis project Ga0156326, IMG submission 107974) | Sphingomonadales bacterium RIFCSPLOWO2_12_FULL_63_15 | reverse complement strand
CCTTGGTAGTTTTTCGCAAAACCCATGAATCAATGACAGGCCAAGCCGTCAAGCTAACCTGCTGATACCACTCACCTTAATTTCGGATCAGACACTAAAGAAGGTGCCGACAAAAGCGGAAATACTGTCCAAGGCAAAACATGGGTCACGACACAGAAGTCATGGATCGAAGATACGCTCGGCAACTCACTTGCCCATGAAGGCTCCGCGAAGATAGAACCCTTACAAGATCCAGACGATTTCGGATGGATCTACGTGATGAGAAATGCTGCCCATGGGCGAGATGTATACAAAATTGGCTTTACAACTAGGCCTGTTGAGGAACGTGCAGCTCAACTAGGAAATACTAGTGGTCAACCAGATATGTTCAACATCGTTCAATCGTGGCTTGTGCGCGCACCAAGAACGATTGAATACATTGTACATGACGTTCTTAAAGAGAGCAGAATTAATAATCGCCGCGAATTTTTCCAGATAAAATACGAAAAAATAAGGTCTGTGATTGAGAAGGTCATAGAGCAATCGGGAGCGCGTTTAGAAGAATAAAATCCTATATTTTGGTATTGCGAACTGCTGGATAGCGGTGATATGTGAGTATTCTATGCCTTGTTTAAACGAAGGCACCACAGGCATGAAGGCTGTGATAGAGGCAGCTTCAGTGCATTCCATCTGAATGTCCATATCATTGATGTCTGCTCGGTCGTTAACTGCCCAAATGGTAGCAGCGGCCAACTTTGGTCACGAAAAGCTGTTGCCTCGCCGTCATCATCGCGATCGTGTTAGATGCCAAATCACGCAGCTGCCATTTCTTCGTGCGAGGCATGGACTTCAATTAACGCTGTCCTTTGAGGCAAGCTGGCGATTTTTGCCAATTTCGCTGCGATCCATGGATAGGACATCTCACCGAGAGGGCATCGACTGCGAATAGGAAGGGACTGAGTTCCGGGAAGCGCTGTTCGGCCGGTAGATTGAAAACCTGTGTCCGGCCTCGAAGCGAACGGCTGCTATCTCCCATTCTGGATCCAAAGCTGACATTTGCCAATCGTCCATAAGCCTCCTGTCCTACACGCCCCAAACCATGCAATAGTCACCCCGCTCTTTCTCCCCGTCCGTACCCCCGCACCCATGCGCGCGCCCGCACACTTCGCAAAAATTCTCCTATTGCGAAATCCACGCCACCCGTCCGTCCCCCAGCAATTGCGTGGCCTGCGACGGTGTGAACTTCGCACATTTGGCAACGGCGCATCGGCCGCGCCACCCCCTCAAACCCGCCGAAACGGAAACGGCGCGACCGTGCGTTCATAGCTGTGCAAATCCAGCGCCCGCGTTACCGGCGGCAAGGCCCGGTCCGCGCAGGCGCGCCGTTCGCACAGCGGGCAGGTCGGCCCCACCTCCGTCGCACCGTCCTTGTCCGGGTCGATGCCGTCGGCATGGACGATCCGCCCCCCATGTTTCGCCTCGCACCCGATCGCGATCACGGATCGGCCGCGCGCGCCCGGTGCGCCCGCTATTCCCATCGCCAGCGTGACGAAGCGCCGCCCGTCCAGCGTCTCGATCAACTGGCACGCCACCGTGTCGCTCGCCGCCGCGTCATACGCGTCCCAGCGCGGGCACGCCCCGCCATAGCGGGCAAAGGGCCAGGCCTCGCCATCGAACCGCTTGGACACCAGCCCCGCCCGGTCCATCTTGACCATGAAGAAGGGGATGCCCCGCGCGCCCGTGCGCCCCAGGCTGGTCAGCCGATGCGCCAGCTGTTCGGTCGACACCCCGAACCGGTCGCGCAGCACGGCCAGGTCGTGGCGGCTCTGCTCGCACGCCTGGCGGAACCGGTCATAGGGCATGATCAGCGCGGCGGCGGCATAGTTGGTCAGCGCCATGGTCGCGATGCGGCGGCTATCCTCGTCGGGCGGCGCGGCGCGCGCCACCTGCGCCGCGATCGCCTCCGCCAGTTCCTGCGCGCACAGATGATAGGCGATGGCGAACAGCCGCCCGGACGCGGGCAGCCGCTCGTTCAGCATCAGCCGCCGCCGGTGCATGTCATAATGGCGCAGCGTCCCCGCCAGCACATCGGCGCGCACCACCTGCACCGCCATGCCATGCCGGTCTTTCAACCGCGCGCGCAATTCCGCCTGCAACAGCGCCGGATCGTCGCTCATCGTCGCGGCCAGACTCTCCGCGCCCGCATCGATCTCCGCGAAATGATTGCCCGCCCGCGCGATCATCTCCCGCAACCAGTCCACCGGCGCAACCAGCGGCGCCGGGCCGCGCGCGCCCGCAACCGCCTCGCCCGGCAAGCGCCGCAAATCGGTCAACGCACGATAGAATCGCGCCAATGCTTCGGACACGCCCGGATAATTTTCGGCGACCTCCAACACCTCGTCGCGCGCGATCCCAATGTCCCGCACCAGCGCATCGGACAAAATTTCACTGAGTTCACCAGGACCACCCTCGGCCGGGGTCGCGGTGAAGTCCCGAATATCGATGTCATAAGTATTGGCCAGCCGCAGCAGCATCTGCGCCGTCAACGGCCGCTGGTTGCGCTCCAAATGATTGAGATAGCTGGGAGAAACCCCCAATTCCTCCGCCATCCGCGTCTGGTTGAGGCCCAGCTCCCGGCGCAAAACGCGCAATTTGGGGCCAAGATAGAGTTTGCGATCAGTCAGCTCTGCCATATGGTCATATTGTCATGGAATGACAATTATACCAAATTCAATCATGACACGCGTCCACTAACCGTCCTTCAAACGCGCAACCTATGTCCGTATCGCTGTACGCAAGCCGATAAGCGGCGCATCTGAAAGGACAAGGACATGACCACCGACACCACCGGCCATCCCCAGCCCGCCCGTTCGCGTGCGGTCTTCTCGCCCGAAGATTTCGGCCTGATCCGCACCGCCATCGCCCATTATCTGCGCGAGGTTCAGGACCAACCCGAATCGGTCAAATATGCCAATCTTTACCACCGGCTTGGTCGGGTCGCCTGACGCCCGACCGTCCAGGGGCGCAGGTTGACCCCACCTGTGCCCCTGGATACCCGCCTTACAGAGAAAAGCGCGCCGTCACCCGAATGTCGCGCCCGGCCAGCGGCGCGAAATCCTTGAGCACGCTGGCATGCCGCCGCGCCTCGACATCGAAGATATTATTGGCCGACAGCATCAACGTCGTCCGGTCATTGCCCGCGAATGGCTTGAACGACAGCGACGCATTGACCAGCGTATAGGCGTCGGTCGGCGTCTCATAATCGGCGATCCGCTCCTGCGCGAAGGCATGTTCGATCTCGGCTCGCGCCGACAGCCGCTCGCCACGCGCTTCCACCCCGCCCAGCAGCCGCAGCGGCGGAATCCGCGGGGCCGGGCCATTGCCCTTGATATGCGCGCGCACATAATCGGCCACACCATCGACATTGATCGCGTAGCCGCCGACCTGCGCTAGCTTCACCGACGCCTCGGCCTCGAACCCATAATAGCGCGCATCGGCCTGGGCATAGGCGAAGCAGGGGAATTCCAGTTCCGCCCCGCCATTGGCCGCCTGGCAGACGCTGTCGTCGACGATGGCATCATAGATATAGCCGTCGAACCAATTGTGAAACGCGGCCAGACTGATGCTGTAGCCTTCGCCGCCACCCCGCAGCGTGCCTTCCACGCCCCAGCTGCGTTCCTTACCGAAATCGGGATTGCCGAGTTCAAATGCCTGCGTCCCGGCATGATTGCCGCGCGCGAACAATTCCTCCGCCGACGGCGCCCGTTCGCTGCGCGACAGGTTCAGGCCTGCGCGCCAGCCCGGCATGATCGCTTGGCTGATGCCGAGCGACCCCGACAGGGCGTTGAAACTGCGCGTCCGCCCATCAACGAACAGATCCGCATCAGGATCGGCCTTCAGGTCGGTATGTTCGTAACGCGCACCCGCCTCCAGCCGCGTGTCACCCAGATCGAGCGACTGGAGCGTAAAGACGCCCAACTGGTTGGTCTCATTCTTCGGCAGGAACTTCTCTTCGCCATCCGCCTGGAACCGGCGGGTGAAGAATTGCGCGCCGAACGCCCCGTCCCAACCGCCGCGCTTGGCCTGGATGAATTCCAGGCGGCTTTCCATCGACTGATTCTTGAACGTCGTGCCGACTTCGCCCGTCGGCTCGATTTCCTGATGCTGATAATCGGCCCAGCCCGCGCGCAGGCGGATGCTGTCGAGGAACCCGCCCCCCGTTGCGACTTCCCCGCGCAGGTCGGCGCGGGTCTGGCGCATGGACAAGGTCACATCCTCATGGCTGTGGCCTTCTTCCTCTTCATGGCCATGCTCTTCGCCCTCATGGTCATGATCATGCTCTTCCGTCACATCGATCCGCGACGGCACGCCATAGCGGTTCTCGGTGTGCGACACCGATACGCCCAGATTGCCGCTATCGCCGATATAGGCAAAGCCGCCCGCTACTTCCCAAGTCTCCGCCGCCGTGTTGGGCAATTTGCCCTTCCACATCCCGTCTTCGCGGATTTCGGCGTCGTCCGACTGCGCCGCCAGTGCGCGCTGCGGCTTGGACAGGATATAGCCGCCAGTGCGCAGGTCGTCGCTCTTGCTCCAGCTGCCATCGAGATGGACGACGAAATTCTCGGCTAGGGGCGCTTCGATCTCGCCGCTCACCGTCCGCCCATTCGCCGCGCTGCCATAGGTGGCCAGGCCTTCGACATGCACCGGTTCATCCGGCACGCGCCGGGGTATGCGGCTGTCGATCACATTGACCACGCCGCCGATCGCCGACGATCCGTAGAGCAGAGCGGCAGGGCCGCGCAGTATCTCGATCCGGTCGGCGGTCAGCGGGTTGATCGCCACCGCATGATCGACCGATGTATTCGACACGTCGAAACTGCCGATCCCATCGGTCAGGATGCGCACCCGCTCCCCCTGAAAGCCGCGCAGGATCGGGCGGGACGCATTGGGACCGAAGGAGGTCGCCGACACGCCCGGCTGCCGCGCCAGCGTCTCGCCGATGGTGGTGCGCAATTGCTGGGTCAGCTTGTCGCCGGTCAGGACGGTGGTGCCGGACAGGATGTCGCCCTGCCGACGCGGGATCAGCGCGGTGACGACAATGTCGGCGCGATTGTCATGATAAGCCTGGTCCGGCGCTTGCGGGTCAGGCGCCTGCGCGAAAGCCGCGGGCGCGAAACACAGGGCGGACAGGGCGCAACCAGCACGCAAAGAAAAGAGGCGGGACATCAACGATGGTCATCCTTGGCAACGGGAAGAATGAGACCCTGTAACCAATATGATATGGTATATCAATATCGGCTCGTCGCTTTTCCGTTGCAGCGCAGCATTCGCGCTACGATCTCCGACGGTTACAGGAAGAGAAAGTCCGCCAGCGCCTCGACCGCCGGGGTTTCCGCGGCATCGGGCCGCACCGCCTGGCGAATTTCGACTGCGGGCAGGGGCATGTCGAGCGCGATCCGCTTGATGCCCTCCATCCGGCCCAAGTCGCGCGCCAGCGGACCGAAAGCCGCGAACAGGCCTACATTGTCCCGCAGGGCCGCCATGATCGCCGCCATATTGTCGCTTTCCAGCGCTAGCGGCCCCGACCGGACCTTGCCCTTGGCCAGCGCCGCCTCAATCACCGCGCGCATGGCGTTATCGCGCTCCATCGCCAGCATCGACGCTGCGGCCAGATCGGCGCGCGATACGCTCTGCGACCGCGCAAAGGGATGATCCGCCCCGGCATAGATATTGACCGGCTCTGACCAGCCATAGCGCGACGGAAAATCCTCCGGCGCTTCCAGCGCATAGAAATAGGCGATGTCGGCGCGCCCCCTTTTGAGCGCCGCATCCGCATCCGCCGCCGACTGGACATGCAGGTCGAGCGCGATCGCCACGTCCTCGTTCGCCGCCTCGAACGCTGCCAAGGCATCCTGCAAATGGCCGAACACCGGCGCGGGCGCGGCCAGCATGATGGTGCGGCGCGGCGGCTCGGCGGCAATAGGGGCAGGGGGCGGCATCGGGGCAGCGGCCACGGCAGCGGGAGCCGGGCGGTCCCAATCATCCGCCTTATCCTGCGACAGCAACGTCATCGCCTCGGCCGTCTTGCGTCCGGCCGGGGTCAACCGCGCCGCGCCCTCCAGATCCTCGAACAAGCGATAGCCCAGCCGCATTTCCAACGATGCCAGGTCGCGCGCAATCTCTTCGGCCGACAGCCCCATGTCATTGGCACAACGCGCCAAATTCCCCGCCGCCACCATCTGCGCAAAAAGATCCAACTGGCGCAGGGATGGTGTGTCCATCCCCGCCTGATAGAGGAAATGCCAGGCCGGTGTAAGCGCGATCTTGACGAAGCCCGCCCAATGATGGCAGGGCGCTCTCCTGCCGGGCGGGTATAGCTCAATGGTAGAGCACTAGCCTTCCAAGCTTGTGATGCGGGTTCGATCCCCGCTACCCGCTCCAGCCGCTGTCAAATGATCCTGATGGCCTTACAGGTCATGACCCCGGCGGCCGTCGCGTCGCTTGCCTGGTCATGATAGTGTGCGCATTGTCAGGGGACGTGCCCCGTTCACGCATAAAGCGCCGTAGCGACACGGTCGCGCAGGGGCAAATTGCGTGCTGCGGTCTGGCGGGGTGCGGGCGATCGTATTTGGTCCAGTCTGAAACGGGCGGCCTGTTGCGCGAGCGTTTCTACCTCCCCGGTCAGGTTCCGCGCAGCAGCTGATGTCTGTTCGACCATGGCGGCATTTTGCTGGGTCGCCTCATCCATCGTCCGCACCGCCATCGTGATTTCCGAAACAGCCGCGGATTGCGCGACATTATCGGTCGTCATGCCCGACAATAATCTATGCACTTCGTCCACTTCACGTGAAATGTCCGTAAAGGCACCGTCTACCTTCTCGACGGCGGACACGGCATCACTAATTTCGACCTGTGTAACACTTAACTGATCGCGTGCTCGCTTTGCTTCTTCTTCCGCGCGCATTGCAAGGGCAGAAACAAGGTCGGCGACCACGGCAAAACCTCGCCCGGCGTCGCCAGCGCGTCCGGCCTCTACGGTGGCGTTCATCGCCAAAACCCGCGTTTGGAACGCGATCTTGTCGAGCCCTTCGATCACGCTATCAATACCTTTTGCACACACGCCCACGCGGCCCATTGCCTGCATCGCCATTTCCGCCGTTGCACGTCCCGTGCCCACGGACGCGATGGCTGAATCCGCGCGGGCGACTGTACCGTCTGCCGCATCGGCGGCCGTCTTCAGTCGGCCTTCAATCTGGACCAGCGCGGCGGACGTCTGTTCCAGGCTGGCGGCGTTGCTTTCTGTCCTGCGCGCCAAATCCTGAGAAGCTTGCGAGATTTCTGACGATCCGAGGCGAATGGCATCGGTGCTATTTTTGACGTCCCGTATGACATCGCGCAGATGCTTCAGCGCGACATTGAAATTATGCTTAAGCGCAGCATAGGAGGCCGGGAAATCCACTACGATGTCGGCGGTCAAATCCCCCTCGGCCAGTTTTTCCATGTTGAGGGACATGGTCCGTACGACGTCCGCATGGCGCTCGGCTTCGGCATTGAGCTCGATCTGCTTGGCCGCCGATTCCTTGAAAATGAACATGGCCTTGGTCAACCGCCCCACACAATCGGTGTGGTCGGTGAAGCGGACGGGAGCGTCCAGATCGCCGCTCGCCAGTGCCTCCATGCGCACGACGGTCGTCACATAAGGATCGGCGATTGCTGCGCGGAACCAGATGCCGGCGATCGCTGAAACAAGCAGCGTTCCGATCGCCACTGTCCATGCCATGCTGGCGGCGCCTGTCCCGAAGCCCAAAACAGTCAAAGCGTTGCACGTCCAAAAAAAGCCGAATGCGATGAGCAATTTCAGACGGATGGGCGCAGATGCCTTGAACCATTGCATTGCAAATTCCTAACGGGAACTGATCGCCAAAATCGGTTTGTCCGTGGTATTTTAGGGGATTTTTCATCCAGCGGGACAACATCCGAGAAAAAATCTGTAGCCGACCAGCAACAATAGTCATGACCTTGATGTGCAGTCATTATGCCTTGGGGTGGGATCGAATGATGGGTTCTGCAGGACGCAGGATTGGCGGAAAATATGTCACCGAACGGCGCGCATCACCGGCTATGTCTCGGCCCTGAACTCGCCCGTTCCATCAGCGTGAACAGAAATTCCGGCGCATCCTCCGGGCCGTTGGCGAGTGCGTCTATGACGGCGCGGCCCATATCCTCCAGCGGTTGGCGCACGGTCGTCAGCGGTGGCCAGGATGTCAGGCTGGCCGGGGTATCGTCGAAGCCGACCACCGAAAGATCTTCCGGCACCCGCAAACCGATCTGATGCGCCAGAGTCAGCACGCCCAGCGCCATATCGTCATTGGTGGCGAAGATCGCACTTGGCGGCTCAGGCAGGGCCAGCAAGGCCTCGCCCGCCGCGATGCCTGATCCAAAAGTAAAGCCTCCGTCGACGAACAGGCTCTCGTCGACCGGCACCGCCGCTGCGGCCAGCCCGTCGCGAAACCCCTCGACCCGGCGCAATGCCGATCGGTGCTTGGCGGGCGGGGTGATGATGCCGATCCGGCGATGGCCATGGGCGATCAGATGGTCCGCGACCATGCGCCCGGCGGCGCGCTCGGGCGTGTGGATATTGAAGCCCGCCCCGACTACTGACCCGGCGATCCGCGCGCAGGGCAGGCGCAACTCGGCGAGGCGGGCAAGCATCGCTGCATCATCGGACAGGGGCGGCACCAGCAGCACGCCATCGGGGCGCAAGGCGGCCACCAGTCGGTCAAGCACATCGAACCGCTCCTCGCCGCCCGGCGAAATGGGTTCCACGACCAGATGATAACCCAATTCGCGGCAACGCGCGGCAGCCCCCGACTGGATGCCGCTGATATAGCCAGGCGCCGGATTGCTGTAGAGATAGGCGATCATGAACGACCGCCCGCCCGCCAGCCGCCGCGCCGACTGGTTGGGCCGATAGCCCAGTTCGCGCACCGCCGCCTGCACCCGCTCGCGCAATTCGGCACTGACATTGGGGGCATCGTTGACGACGCGCGACACTGTCTTGATCGAAACTTTGGCGAGGGCGGCGACGTCGTGGATGCTGGTCATGGATATCTGGCTCGAAACAACGGAAACACAGCTCATGCGGGGGGAAGGCGGCGCTTGGCAAGGAGCGATCATGCGCCCTATGCTGCCCATCGCCAACATAGGGATGGGCAGTGATGGGTGACGTGATCAATCTGCGCCAGGCGCGCAAGGCCAAGGCGCGGAACGACAAGGCCCAGCAGGCCGAGGCCAACCGCGCCAAATTCGGCCGCACCAAGGCGCAGCGACAGGCGGACGACGCCCAGCGCGCGCGGCAGGAGGCGGCGGTCGACGCGGCCTATCGGGAAGATCGCGCGCCCGAATAAGGCCGAGCCGCCCGACCCTGTTCCGGTTGCGCTTTTGCCCCTTGCCTGATACCGGCGCGCGCATCATCCGCGCCATTCCCGAACAGAAGAGTCGCCCACCATGTCTGACAAGATCAACCGCATCGTCCTCGCCTTTTCCGGTGGCCTCGACACCAGCGTGATCCTGAAATGGCTGCAACAGACCTACCAGTGCGAAGTGGTGACCTTCACCGCCGATCTGGGGCAGGGCGAGGAACTGGAGCCCGCACGCGCCAAGGCGCGGCTGATGGGCGTCAAGGAAGAGCATATCTTCATCGACGACCTGCGCGAAGAATTTGTGGCGGACTATGTCTTCCCGATGATGCGCTCCAACGCGCTCTATGAGGGCCTCTATCTGCTCGGCACGTCGATCGCCCGCCCGCTGATCGCCAAGCGCCAGATCGAGATCGCCAAGATGGTTGGCGCGGACGCGGTGTCGCATGGCGCGACCGGCAAGGGCAATGACCAGGTCCGCTTTGAACTCGGCTATTACGCCCTCTCGCCTGACATCAAGGTGATCGCGCCGTGGCGCGAATGGGATTTGACCAGCCGCACCAAGCTGATCGAGTTCGCCGAAAAGAACCAGATCCCGATCGCCAAGGACAAGCGCGGCGAAAGCCCCTTTTCGACCGACGCGAACATGCTGCACACCTCGTCCGAGGGCAAAGTGCTGGAAGACCCGTGGGATGAAGTCCCCGACTATGTCTATTCGCGCACGGTCAACCCGGAGGACGCGCCCGACGCGCCTGAATATATCACCATCGATTTCGAGCGCGGCGATGGCGTCGCGATCAACGGTGTCGCCATGAGCCCCGCGACCCTGCTCGAAACGCTGAACGATTATGGCCGCAAGCACGGCATCGGCCGCCTCGACCTCGTTGAAAACCGGTTCGTCGGCATGAAATCGCGCGGCATGTATGAAACGCCGGGCGGCACCATCTATCATCTTGCCCATCGCGGCATCGAGCAGGTGACGCTGGATCGCGGCGCGGCGCATTTGAAGGATGAACTGGCCCCGCGCTATGCCGAACTCATCTATAACGGCTTCTGGTTCTCGCCAGAGCGTGAGATGCTGCAGGCGGCGATCGACCATACCCAGGAAAAGGTCACCGGTACGGTTCGTCTCAAGCTCTACAAGGGCGGCGTCTATATTGTCGGCCGCAAATCGCCACACTCGCTCTACAGCGAAAAGGTCGTGACGTTCGAGGACGATGCCGGTGCCTATGACCAGCGCGATGCGGCGGGCTTCATCAAGCTTAACGCCCTGCGCCTGCGCCTGCTGGGGCGGCGCGACCAATAAGGCGGCTGTTCACCCTGTTACACATTGCGACAGTTTGGCGGTTAGCCTGACATAGTTGCGGGACAAGTTGGGCCGATAAGCATCTTCAAGGACGGCGAAACGTCGTTCCACATAGATGCTTTGGAAGGAACAGGACATGATCCGCAAGTTTTTTGGAACCGTCGCGCTCGGCTCGCTCTTTGTCGGCGGCCTCGCCGCTTCGCACGTCGCTTTCGCCCAGCCGGGCGATGGTCCCGGCCGTGGTGGCCGCGGTGGTGGCATGATGATGATGGCCGACACCAACAAGGATGGCACGATCACGAAGGCGGAACTGACCGCCGGGCTGGAAGCGCGCTTCGCCAAGATGGACATCGACAAGGACGGCAAGCTGACCCAGGCCGATCGCGATGCGATGCGCACCCAGCGCCTCGACATGCGCTTTGCCAAGCTGGACACCGACAGGAATGGCCAGATCAGCAAGGCGGAAATGGCCGCCGCGCAGGAGGCCAAGGCTGACAAGCGGGCAGACAGGCGCGCCGAAGCGGGCAAGCCCGGCGGGCCGGAAGGTCGCCATTGGGGCGGTCGCCATCATGGTGGCCCCGGCAAGGGCGGCAAGATGATGGGCGGTCGCGGCGATGCGAACAAGGATGGCACCGTGACGAAGGCCGAATTCATGGCCGGACCTATGGCCATGTTCGACAAGGCCGACGCCAATAAGGATGGCCAGGTGACCGCCGACGAAATGAAGGCCGCGCGTCAGGCGATGCGTAGCGCCTGGAAGGACCGCAAGGCCACCGCTCCGTCCGCCAACTGATCGAACACCCCCCGTTCACGGGTCCAGGCCCGGCATTCCCCTGCCATCCCTGAACCGGACTCGTGAACGCTTCCGGAAGGGCGAAGACTGGCTCCCCCGCCACGCCTTCGCCCTTCCAACTTTTTCCCGCCCATGACAGACAGGCGCAATGAGCGAAAAACCCCATCTCCTGCTCGTCGATGACGAGCGTTCGATCCGCGAGCCGCTGGCACAATATCTGTCGCGCAACGGTTTTCGCGTCACCGCCGTCGACAGTGCGGCGGAGGCCCGCATTCGCCTCAACGCCAATGCGATCGACATGGTGATCCTCGACATCATGATGCCGGGAGAGGATGGGCTGTCGCTCTGCCGCCACATTCGCGAGACCAGCGAAATCCCCGTCATCCTGCTCACCGCGCGGACGGAAGAAACCGACCGTATCGTCGGCCTCGAAATGGGCGCGGACGATTATGTGCTCAAACCCTTTTCCCCGCGCGAACTGGTCGCCCGGATCAAGGTGATCTTCCGCCGCGTCGCCACCGGTGGCCAGCGCGTGACCGCACCGGACGGGGCCAATTACAGTTTCGCCGGATGGCTGCTCAAGACGCAGGAACGTACGCTGGTCGACAGCGAGGGCGTGTCGCTGCCGCTCTCGACGGCGGAATATAATCTGATGCTGGCCTTTGCCACCCGCCCCAATTCAGTGCTGAGCCGCGACCAGCTGCTCGACATCACCCAGGGCCGCGAGGCCAACGCCTTCGACCGCGCGATCGACAATCAGATCAGCCGCCTGCGCAAGAAAATCGAGCCTGACCCCAAAAATCCAACGCTGATCAAGACCGTCTGGGGCGGGGGCTACACGCTCTCCGCCGACGTGCGCAAACTGTGAAGCGCCTCCGCCTCTGGCCGCAAAGCCTGGTAGGGCAGATCATCGCGCTCGTCGCGCTGGCGCTGTTCGTGGCGCAGGCGATCAATTTCGGCCTGCTCTATCGCGAACGGATCCGGCTGCAATTGACCGCGCAGACCGCGCCCGCCGTCTATCGTGTAGTCGATGCGCTCGACAACCGCCCCGACCGGCCCGGTCCGGCGCGGATGCGGGCGCGCTTCGTGCAGGGCGCGCCGCAACTGACAGGCGAAGCCCGCCCGGACATCGAAAAGCGGGCAGCGGCGATGTTCGAGGATATCGGCCTGCGCATCCTTACCGTGCGCGTGGTGCAGGACGACGCGGTGATGCCGATGCGCCGCTGGGAACGGATTCGCGTGCGCGCCGATGGCGAACGGCCGCATGACCATCGCGTCGAGCGGCTGACGCTGGCGGCCGAATATGAACCGGGCAAATGGGTCGTCACGCAAGCCCGCAGCGGCGATCGTCCAGCCCGCTTTGGCGGCTGGCTGATAGGCCAGACCCTCATTCTCTATGTCATCGTCCTCCTGCCACTGCTCTGGATCGGCAGCCGTCTCGCCCGCCCCCTGAAGCAACTGACCGGATCGGCGCAGCAATTCGCCCGTACCGGCGCGGCCGATGCCGTGGACGAACGCGGGCCGGGCGACGTGCGTGATCTCACCATGGCGTTCAACGCCATGCGGTCGCGCATCATCGCCATGCTGGACGAAAAGGACCGGATGCTGGGCGCGATCGGTCATGATCTGCGCACGCCGCTCGCCTCGCTGCGGGTCCGCGCCGAATCGGTCGAGGATGACGCCGAACGCGCACGCATGTCCGAAACCATCGATGAAATGAACCGGATGCTGGAGGATATCCTCTCGCTCGCCCGCGCCGGACGCAGCACGGAATCGGTGCAGAAGGTCGATCTCGCCGCGCTCGCCGATGCCGTGGTCGAGGATTTCATCGAACTGGAATCCCCCGTCGATATGACCGAAAGCGACCGTGCCGTCGCCTTCGTGCGACCGCAACAGATCCGCCGCGCCCTACGCAACCTCATCGAAAACGCCATCGTCTATGGCGAACGCGCCCATGTGTCGGTGGTGCGCGAAACAGGGTCGATCCGCCTGGTCGTCGCCGATGACGGCCCCGGCATCGCCGAGGACCGGATGGAGGAGATGCTCGAACCCTTCACCCGCCTGGAAGGCTCCCGTAATCGCGAGACGGGCGGCGCGGGACTGGGCCTCGCGCTAGTCCGCGCGATCATGGCCGAACATCAGGGCGAACTACGCCTCGTCAACCGCGCCGAGGGCGGGCTGGAGGCGAGCCTAGTGCTGCCTGCGTGATTGGGGCCGCGAGGCGTAACCCTTGTCGGCCATGTGAAGGGCTTGCATCCCCCTTGGTGATCGCGCAGCTTTGGGGTCCGTAACAAAGGACGGGTTCGATGCTAGGTCTTTTGCTTCTTCTCCAGATGCCGAGCGATATCGTCGTCACGGGTCAACGCCTTATTGAGGCGCAGGCCGAGTGCGCCAAGACGGGCTGCACCCCATTGCGCGATGCGCAGGCATCGATTGCCTTGGCGGAGGTGCAGTTCAGGGATGGTGCCTACCTCGATGCTAAACGGTTGCTGGCCGCAGCGATTGATCGCAACAAGCAAGAGGCCGCTACCGCACCAAGAGCCGTAGCGGCATTGTATGAGGCCTATGCGACGGTTGCCGTTCATGAAGGCGACAAGCAGGCCTATCGACGGGCCGTCGTCAAGCAGGTGCGAATATTGGAGCGGCATTTGTCAGAAGACGATCCATCGCGCATCTCCGGTTCGACAGCCTTGGGTGACATGTGGATCAAGCTTGGTGACTATCGCCAGGCGGAGATTACATATCGCGGCATCGAACAGAATGCATTGGCGTCGGGCCAGGACAAGGCGGCCATGCTGGCAGGCATGAAGCGGGCATGGTTGAGTGCAGCCAGTGGTGACAACCGGACATCGGCCGAACTATTGGACCGGCTTGAAGAACGCCCCCTTGCGCAAACGCCTGGCTATCAGATCGCCTTGCGGGTTCTGCGTCTTCGTTTGGCGGCGCGCCGGGCAGATGAAGAGGAAATCTCCCGGCTCGTGGCTGAATTGGGACAGGATGGGGGCCGTGAAGCCGTACTGATCTGGTCGCCGCCCTACGGCCCTACCGCAACCGCCGCCGCCAATGCGAGCGCCCGAATGTTTGGTGGCGTGGATCCGATTTCTGCCAGGGCCAGCGATTACGCCGCCATACGTTGGGCAGATATCGGCTTTTGGATACGACCTGACGGGCGCACGGAGGATGTTGAAATTCTGCGGGGATCGACGTCGAAAGCCTGGGTACAACCCGCCGTCCGTCAAATTGCAGGTCGTCGTTACTCCGCCACGACCGACGAAGGCCATGGTCAGGGGCATTATCGTATCGAGCGTTTCACCCAGCGAAGTCAGTATATGGTCCCAGTGGGAAGCCATATTCAACGGCGCATCGCAACGGGTGGCTATGATATATTGGATTTGACAGAAACACCCGCAGACCCGCCTGCCTGAGCATAAGCTACACTCAATGCTGACCCGGCTTGCTCGACGTTCCCGCCGCTGACGGGTTGATCAGCGCCGCGCCGCTTGGCAGCGCCGTGCCGCCCATGTCGAGCTTCTTGGCCTGCTCCGTGGCGACGCGCACCGGATCGTCGCGTTCCTTGATCGCGGCCTTGGTCTCTGCGTCCATGTCCGCATCCTCCGCACCGTCGCCGCCACGGGTCCAGCCCAGGATGATCGACATGCGCCGGTTGCGCGGGTCATAGCTGTCGCCCTTGATGAAGGGTTCGCGGTCGGCGACGCCCTCGATCCGGGCGAAGCGGGCGTTGCCGATGCCGCTGTCGGCCAGCGCCTTGCGCGTCGATTCGGCGCGGCTGGATGATAGCAGCCAATTGTTCATCGTCCGTCCCGATGCATAAGGCAGGCCATCGGTATGGCCGCGCACGATCAGCAGGTTGGGCATGGTCTGCAGCGCGGTGGCGACTTCGCTGATCAGCGCGCGGGCCTGCGGCACCAGCCGGTCGGTGCCCATCGCGAACATCGCAAAATCGGCTTCGTCGATCAGGTCGATGCGCAACCCCTCGCGCGTCTCGGTGAACCGCACATGCTTGCGCAGCTTTTCCAATCCCTTGCGCATCATCTGCGCTTCCAGCTTTTTCTTGATCGATTCGAACTTCTGCCGGTCGGCGGCGCGCATCGCCTTACCGCCCTGATCCTTGGTGCCGCTCGCGTCCCTGGGTATGGTGATCGACAAATTACCCTGGCCGCCAGTGGTCGGGTAATTTTCCTTACCCATGATGGAGTCGCCACCCATCAGCCCGGTGGAGCCAGCCGACGCCATCTTGAGTTCGACCAGCGTGGGCGTGAAATAGTCGGCCAGCGCCTTGCGCTGCTTTTCCGTGGTCGCGCCCAGCAGCCACATCAGCAGGAAAAACGCCATCATCGCCGTTACGAAATCGGCATAAGCGACTTTCCACGCGCCGCCATGATGGCCGCCATGGCCCTCCACGATGATCTTCTTGACGATGATCGGCCGTGGTTCCGGCTCGTTCGCGCCGCGCTTCTTGTCCCCCGCCACGGCTTATTTGCCCCGCATGCCGTCGAACACTTCGGCAAAGGCCGGCTGGTTCGCATGGGGCAGGCTGGAGCGCGCGGCCTCGATCACCAGCGGTTGCGGGTGACCGTGGAGCGAGGCGACGATGATCTGCTTGACGACATGATAGATCGCCCCGTCCGCCTCGATCACGCTGCGGCACCGGTTGGCGAAGGGATTGACCATGCCATAGGCGAGCAACACGCCCAGGAAGGTGCCGACCAGTGCCGAACCGATCATCGCGCCCAAAATGGCGGGCGGCTGGTCGATCGATCCCATCGTCTTCACCACGCCCAGCACGGCGGCGACGATGCCGAGCGCGGGCAGGGCGTCGGCCAGGCCTTGCAGATTGTCGGCGGGTTTGATCGCTTCATGATGATGGGTCTTGAGGCTGTTATCCATCACATCCTCGACCGCATGCGGATCGAGCGTACCCGACGACACGACCACCAGACGCAGCGTATCGCTGATCAGATGGATCAGCGTCTTGTCCTTCATCAGGCGCGGATATTCGGTGAAGATGGTCGAACTAGCTGGATCTTCGATATGCGGTTCCAGCGCGACCGGCCCTTCGACCCGCAACGTCTTCATCAACTTGCTGACGAGGAAGATGCAGTCGAGGAAATCCTGCTTCTTATATTGCGGCCCCTTGAACACTTTGGCCAGACCACCGCCCAACGCCTTCAAGTCAGCGCCCGAATTGCCGATGATCAGCGCGCCGACGGCCGCGCCGCCGATGATCATCATTTCATGGGGCAGGGCATGCAGCACAGGGCCGATATCGCCGCCAGTGATGATGAACCCGCCAAATACCATGACCAACAGGACGACAAGGCCGATGACTGCTAACATGGTAATCCCCGAAAAATATGCCTTGAGGCATCGACCCCATCAAAGGGTCCGTCACTTGGTTAATACGGACTGGTTAGCGGCAGCTTTAGGACAGCCGATTTTTTAGCCGATCAGGTCGAACAGCGTCTGCTTGTTGATCCGGGCAAAGGCGGATTGGGCCGCTTCCAACTGCAGCAACTGCGCCGACACGTTGGAAATCACTTCGCTCAAATTGGTCGACTCCAGGCTCGCGCGCCGCTCGGTATAATCGAGGCCAATGTCGGTCAGCCGCGTGCCGATGACATCCAGCCGGTCGCTGCGCACGCCCTGCCGCGCCTGTTCGACGACGATGTGGCTCTGCCCGGTCTTCACCGCGTCGAGCGCACTCGCCAGCGCTGCATCGTCGCTGCCTTCCAGCGCGGTCATGGCCTGGCCCAGCATGTCGTCGATCGACATCGGCGTGCCATCGACATCGATGCCCTCGGACACCTCCTGTCGGGTGGCGACGACCGCCAGGTTCATGCCTCGGCTGACCGGCACCAACACGCTTTGCCCGTCGTCGAAGACCGACGTGCCCTGATAATCCTTCTGGTTGAACAATTCGCCGATCGTTGTGCGGATCGTGGACATTTCCTCCAATATCGCGGCGCGGCTGGTGTCGTTGAGCGACCCGTTGCGCGCCGACGTCACCAGCACCTGCGCGCGTTGCAACAGGGTGTCGACTTCGGCCAGATTGGCTTCGGCATTGGTGGCGCGGGTCGTGCCATAGCTGATATTGGCCTGCCAGGCGGCCTGTTGCGACTGGGCGCGGGCGATGTCCGACACCTGGACCCAGGCGAGCGCATTGTCCGACGCCTTGTTGAGTGTGACGCCGGTGGATACCGCGGTCTGCCCCTCGACAATGCTTTTCGACAGGGACTGTTGCCGCCTGATCTCGGCGAGCATGATCTTGTGCGTGATGCCTACCATGGTTCAGCCCTTTGCCGGTCAGATGATCTGGAGGATTGCATCGATGGTTTCCTTCGCCATCTGCAATATTTTGGCGCTGCCCGAATAGGCTTGCTGGATGCGCAGCAGGTCGGCCGCTTCCATGTCGAGATCGACGCCGCTCACCGCTTCGCGCGCCGCCACCGCCTGATCGTTGCGACCTTGCGCCGTGGTATTTTCCGCCTTGGTCGCGCCCAGCAGATTGGCTTGTGTGGCGATCAGCGCGGTCCAGCCCTGTTCGACGCTGCCATTGCCCCGCAGGGTCGAGGATACCGTCAGCAGATTGCCGTTGAGCGTCCCGTCGCCAGACCGCAGCGCCAGGTCGTCGGGCGCAAGCCCCAAGGCCGTGACGCTGGCGGCACTACCCCCAAAGGCCAGCAGAGGTGCGCCAGCCGCGCCGCCATCGGTAACGCCCTGCGCATGCCAGTCGTTGATGTTGGTCACGAACTGCTCGGCCAGCGTATCGAGATCGTCGGCACGGTCGGCCGCCGTGTCGGCGGCGGAAAACAGACCGCCCAGTGTGCCGTTGGCCGGGGCAGATAGCGCCGTTCCGTCGCTCAGGCTGAGCGACAGGCGACCATCGTCATCGGCGGCGAGCGATAGGCTGGCCGCGCTATTGCCGGTCACCAGCGTCTGTCCGCCATAGCTGACCTCGGCCACGCCCCGCGCGCCGAAGCTGATATCGACGTTCAGCGTTTCGTTCAGATCCTGCAACGCCGCGTCCCGGCTGTCGAGCAACTGGGCATAGGCGGATGTGCCTGGCTGCGCGCGCAGCAGGCTGTTGTTGATGTCGGCCAGCGCCGCCAGCGACGCATTGGCGCTGTCCACCACTGATTGCCCTTCGGCCTCGATGCCCTTGGACACGGCATCCAGATCGGCGGCGGTCTGGCGGAAAGCGTCGGCGACGCGGCCGATACTGTCCAGCGTCGTGACGCGCAGCGACGTATCGCCCGGCGCGGCGGCCAGCTTGTCCATATTCTGGAACATGCCGGTCATTAGCTGGCCGATGCCGGTGCTGCCGTCGTTCAGCGCAATCTCGGTATCGCCCTGCCAGCGCAGCCGTGCGGCCGAACTGGCGAGGTTCATGGTGGTCAGGCGGACGGTCGCGTCGAGATAGGGGTCGGCCCCGCGATCCACGCTCATCACTTGGACGCCGCCGAAATTGGCGCGTGCGGTATAATAGGCCATCGTCGCGGTGGATGCGCCGGACTCGCCGGTCGTCACGCTGCGCCGCGTATAGCCCGCTGTGCTGGCATTGGCGATATTCTCCGCGATCGCGGCCATGGCGGTACGATAGGCACGAGTGCCGGACGCACCGATGATGAACAGGTCGCTCATTCGCCCGTGGCCGGTGCGGCGGGGGCGACCCGCTCGCCGAACTGCCGGATCAGCAATTGGGCGATGCCCATGCTGTTGCTGCCCGCCAGCGCGTCGGCGGTGCGGGAATCGGCCATCGACTGGAATTGCTCGGTTGCGCTGGAATCGCTGATCCCTTCGGCCAGGCTCGCAGAGCGCATCGCGCCAATCATCTGGCGCAGGAAGATCGCCTCAAACTGCTGCGCCGCCTTTTCCAGCGCGGCCTTGTTCGCGGCACCTGCGCCCGATGGCACCGTGGCGGCGGGGGTCGTTGTCACCTGCATCATAGCACCACCAGTTCCGCCTTCATTGCGCCCGCCTGTTTCAAGGCTTCGAGGATGGCGACCATGTCCGCCGGGGAAGCCCCGATCGCATTGACCGCCTTCACTATATCGGCCAGCGACGCCCCACCTTTAAAATTGACCATCGGTTTCTTTTCTTCGTCGATGCTGATGGCGCTCTGCTGCTCGACCGCGGTCTCGCCTCGGCTGAACGGCGCGGGCTGGACGATGCGCGGCGCTTCGTTGACGCTGACGGTCAATTTGCCATGGGCGACGGCGGCCGGATGGATGCGGACCGCGCCATTGATGACGACGGTGCCGGTGCGCGCGTTGACGATCACCTTGGCGGCGGCATCGGCGGGGGAAATCTCGATATTCTCGATCATGCCCATCATCAGAATGCGGTCTTCTGCGCCTGGAATGGCGTCGATCGCGACTGACACGGCATCCATGGCGCGCGCGCGCCGATCACCGAAGGCCCGGTTGATGCCATCCGCCACGCGCAGCGCGGTGGTGAGGTCGGCTTCGGCCAGGTTGAAGGTCAGGGTCGGCGCGGTATCAAAACCTGTGGCCACCGCGCGCTCGACCGTCGCACCGCCGGGGATACGCCCGGCCGAGGGGATGTTGACCGACACCTGGCTGCCATCCGCGCCGGATACGCCCAGGCCGCCGACCGCCAGATTGCCCTGCGACATGGCGTAGATTTCGTTATCGGCACCGCGCAGCGGGGTCATGATCAGCGTGCCCCCACGCAGCGACTTGGCCTTGCCCAACGCCGACACCGTGACGTCGAGCCGCTGGCCGGGCTTGGCAAAGGCGGGCAAATCCGCCGTCACCAGCACAGCCGCCGCATTTTTAAGCGCGGGATTGATGCCCTGCGGCAAGGTCAGGCCGAAACGCGACACCACGCCCTTCATGCCCTCGGTCGCATATTGCAGGCTATCATCGCCCGTACCCGCCAGGCCTACAACAATGCCATAGCCGGTGAGCTGGTTCGGCCGGATGCCTTGGAACGTCCCCAGATCCTTGACCCGCTCAGCCTGCGCCGGGGTCGCGATCAGCGTGAAGGTCAAGGCCATGGCAACGACCGCGTGACGCACCAGACCGCCCAAAGGAACAACGGAAGACAGAAGACTGGCTAAGGAGGCCATAGGGCGTATCCGTTCCATCAGAAGGGGCTGATCATCGAGAAGAAGCTCTGCAACCAGCCTTGCTTGCTGGCGCGGGCGATCTCACCCTTGCCGGTGTAGATGATCTTGGCATCGGCCACGCGGGTCGAGGCGATGCGGTTGTCCGGGCTGATGTCGGCCTGGCGGACGAGACCGCTGATCTGGATATACTCGTCGCCGCGATTGAGCGTCAGCGCCTTCTCGCCCTTCACCAGCATCGTGCCGTTGGGATAGACCGCCGCGATCGTCACGGTGATCTCACCCGAAAGGGCGTTGGACTGGGTCGCGCCGCCCTGGCCCGCAAAATTATTCTGGCCGCCCATCGCCACGTCGCTCGCGGAGAAGAGCTTGGACAGCACGCCGGTCGTGGGCGGTGCCAGGCCGATATTGCCGTTGCGGCTGGTATCGGCGCTGTTGCTCTTGGTTGCCTGCGTCCGTTCGACCAGGACGATGGTGATGATGTCGCCGACCGTCGTGGCGCGCGCGCCGCTGGTCAGCGGCGTATAGCCGACCGAGGTCTGAAAGATCGATCCATTGGCCTGCGGCACCGGCGGCTGCGCGACGATGGACGGCGCATAATGCGCCCGTTCGGCATCGCGCTTCTTGCCCGCCAGGGCAGGAGAGACGGCGACGGTCAGGGCAATGAGGCCAGCCAGGGTGAGTAGGGGAAAGCGTGTCATCTCAGATCACATATTCTGATTGACGTACTGGAGCATTTCGTCGGTCGCCTTGATCATCTTGCTGTTGACCTCATAGGCGCGCTGCGTCTCGATCATCTCGACCAGTTCCTCGACGATATTGACGTTGGACGTTTCCAGGCTGCCCGACCGGATCGATCCGCGCCCTTCCAGCCCCGCGACGCCGACCTGCGGCACGCCACTGGCGGCGCTTTCGGTGAGCAGGTTGCCGCCGATCGACTGCAGCCCCGACGCATTCATGAAGGTCGCCAGTTCGATCTGGCCCAGCTGCGTGGGTTCCGCCTCGCCCTGCAACGTCGCCGATACCGTGCCATCATTGCCGACCGTGACCGACGTCGCGCCTTCGGGCACGGTGATCTGCGGGATCAGCGGCAGGCCGTCGCTGGTGACGACATTGCCCTCGGCAGTGACGCTGAAATTGCCCGCGCGGGTATAGGCGATGGAGCCGTCGGGGCGCTGGATCTGGAAGAAGCCGGAGCCTTCGATCGCCATGTCCAGCGCATTGCCGGTCTGGCTCAGCGTACCCTGCGTATTGATCTTGCTCGTGCCCTGCAGCGAGACGCCCGAACCCAGGTTCAGGCCGGTCGCGAACTTGTTTTCGCTGTCCGAATTGGCGCCCGCCGCGATCATCTGCTGATAGGCAAGCGTTTCGAAATCGGCGCGGTCGCGCTTGAAGCCGGTCGTGTTGACGTTCGCCAGATTGTTGGCGATCACGCGCATCTTCGTGTTCTGCGCGTCAAGGCCGGTGCGGGCGACATGAAGGGCGGCGTTGCTCATCGTTCATTTCTCCGTGCGGCATCCCCAAGGGGGTGCTTATGCGTCAGACACAGCAAGATGCGTGCCAATATTAACCATATCCCTCAGCTATCGAGCCGCATCAGCGATGCGCCGCCATCGTCCAGCTGCTTGGCGGTGTCGATCAGCTTCACTTGCGTTTCGAACGCGCGGCTCGCCTCGATCATCTGCACCAGCGCCTTGGTCGCGTTGACGTTCGATCCCTCGATCGACCCGGCGGTGACCGACGCCAGCGGGTCTTGCGGCAGCGCGCCGCCATTCACCTCGCGGAACAGGCCATCGGTGCCCTTGGCGATGCCGGAGCCAACCGGGCTGACCAGTTTGAGCGCATCGACCAGCTGCGGATTGGCCGGGTCGCCGCCCTGCGGCACGCCCCAGATGCTGCCATCCTGCGCGATCGACACGCTGTCGAGCTGGGGCAGGGTGATCGGTCCACCCGCGCCCAAAACCGGCAAGCCGTCGCCGGTGGTCAGCAGGCCGCTGTTGGCAATTTTAAGGTCGCCCCGGCGGGTATAGGCTTCGCTGCCGTCCGCGCCCTGCACGGCCAGCAGCGCGTCGCCGTTCATCGCTACGTCGAGCGGATTGCCCGTCGCGGTGACGGCGCCGCCCTCCATGCTGGCGGCGATGACCTGTTCGGACGCCTGCGCCCGCGTGTCGAACGTATCGCCCTGGAGCCAGCGCGTCTCGGCATTGGCAATCTCTGCGCGAAAGCCGACGGTGTTGGCATTGGCGAGGTTGTTCGCGATCGACGCCTGCCGCGCCATCGCGCCGCGCATTGCCGTAAGTGCCGTGTTGACGAGCCGGTCCATGGACGAAGCCTTCTACCGTTGGATGCTTAGGTACGCATGTTGACGATGGTGGTGGTCAGCGTGTTCGCCGTCTCGATCGCCTTGCTGTTCGCCTGGAAATTCCGCTGCGCGGAAATCAGCGCCACCAGTTCCTCGGTGATGTCGACATTCGAGCGTTCCAGCGACCCGCTGTTGACCGCGCCGAACATGCCTTCATTGGCGGTGCCCAGGATGGGCGTGCCGCTCGCGACGGTCGAGGACCAATGGGCATCGCCTTCCTGGCGCAGGCCTTCCTGGCTGTTGAACGACGCCATGGCAACCTGGCCCAGATAGGCGGTGCTGCCATCGGCATAGATGGCCGACACCAGGCCATTTTTGGCCACGCCGACGCTGGTCAGCTGCGCGCCGCCATCGGCACCCAGATAGGTGGTGGGAATCTGAAGATCGGTCAGATCGGCGGGGCTGCTCGACGACGACGGCGGCGTGGTCAGCGCGCCGGTCGCGGGATCGACGCTGAACACCTGGATGCGCGCGCCCGTGGTATCGACCGCATAGCGGTCGTCATCGACCGAAAAGGCACCGTTGCGGGTATAGCTGACGGTGCCGTCGGGTGCCTTGACGGTGAAATAGCCTTCGCCGGTGATGGCGAGGTCCAGCGTCTTGTCGGTGGTTTCGATCGTCCCTTGCGTGAACTGCTGGGCGATGCCCTGCACGCGCACGCCCTGGCCCGCAACCTGGCTGGTCGTCTGCATCGGCGCGGCGGCGAAAATGTCGCCGAACTGCACCTTGCTCTTCTTGAAGGCGGTCGAATTGACGTTGGCGACATTGTTGGAAATGGTGGCCAGATCGGTCTGGGCGCCCTTGAGGCCGGACAGCGAGATATAGAAGGACATGGCGTTGCTCCCTGGGTGAAAAGGAAAGAAGAAAAAGGGGTGAGATTACATCAGGCTGATGGCGTCGGACGGGCTGTAGCTGCCCAGCGCGGTAATGAGTTTGGACGATGATCCGTCGGCGGGGGACTGGACCGCGGCGATGGTGGCCCAAGTCGCGACCTTGCTGGGCGTCGCGCCATTGACCTTCACCTGCAGCGCCGACGTGGCGATCGTGTCGCCCGCATCATTCTTGCCATCCCAATAGAAGGTGACGTCGCCGGCTGCCTGCGTGCCAAGGTCGATGGTTTTGACGACATTGCCGCTGCCGTCGATCAAGTCGACGCTCGCGCCATCGGTCGCTTCGGGCAGGGTGATCTGCCCCGCATAAAGCCCGCTCGCGTCAGGCGCCGCGATATTGCTCTGCACCAGCATCGACTTGCCGATCCAGCTCGCCGCATCGCCCAGCCGGGTGCCGCCCATATCGGCGGCCAGCCCCTTGAGCGTCGCATTCATTTCGGCAATGCCGCTCGAATTGGTGATGGTCGCCATCTGCGACACCATCTCGGCATTGTTGACCGGTTCGAACGGATCTTGCGTCTGCATCTGCGCGGTGAGCAGGCGCAGGAAATCGGCCTGGCCCATTTCCGACTTGCCGGTGCCGACATTGGCATTGGCGTTATAGACGGACAGCCCGGCTGCGTCGGTGGCCGTTGAAATCGTGCTCATTTGCCGATCCTTATGGTTTCGAGCATCAGGGATTTGGCGGTGTTCAGCACCTGCACGTTATTCTGGTACATGCGCGCGGTCTCGATCATGTCGACGAGCTCCGCATTGCTATCCACCGCCGCTTCCCACACATCGCCATTGGCGTCGGCCAGCGGGTGGTTGGGATCGTGCCGCTTGGTCGGCTCGGCCTTGGTGGTGACGATCTCGGAAACCTTGACGCTCGCCATGCCGGGGCTGTCGGTGACCGATGTGAAGACCGGCTTGATCGCGCGATAGGCGTCCGCCGCGCTGCCAGTGACATTGCCCGCATTGGCCATGTTGGACGCGGTGGCGTTCAACCGGACCAGCTGCGCGCTCATGGCGCGCCCGGCAATGTCGAATATGTTCATGGGACCAGAGCCACTCATGCTCATTCTCCCCTGAGCGCACGGTTGATGGTGTTGATGCGACCCTCAAGGAAGGAGAGGGTGGTGCGATATTTGACCGCATTTTCGGCAAACAGCGTCTGTTCGGTGCTGAGTTCCACGGTATTGCCGTCGAGGCTGGGCTGCAGCGGCACGCGATAGCCCATGGCGTCATCGACCGCCTTGGACACGTCGGCGGCATTGCCGCTCGCCTGCGTCGTGGCCTTTTGCAGCGCCGCGTCGAAATCGATGTCGCGCGCCTTGTAGCCGGGGGTCGATGCGTTGGCGATGTTGGACGCCAACAGGGACAGCCGCTGCGAGCGAAGCGCCAGCGCCTTTCCATGAATGCCGAACAAACCGTCTTCCACTGATCCTGCCCTTTTTGCCTGCTGGCCCTAAAAGTTTCGTTTCCCCCGCCGTTCTGACCCCTGATGGCGTCCATTGCGGGTGATCCAGCCTGAATTCAGCAAGAGCCGTGCCATTTTGCGTGGGTGACGCAACGGCAAGGTGGAAATGCCCGGAAATCCGGGCCTTTATGGGTGAGGGCGGCAAGGACGGCAAAAAATTGCCGGGGTGCGGCAGCATCTTGCCGTCGCACTACGGGCCTATGGGGACAGGCATATATGATCACTATTATAGGCCATTTATTCGATCCCGTGACGCTGCTCGCAATAATTGCAGGCATCCTGTTGGTGGCTCTGTTCCAGAATGGCGCGGGTGCCTTGGGGCGGGCGATGGCGGCGCTCGGGCCGCTGGTCACGGGCGACCCTGCGCGCGATCGCGACGTTGCCCGTGCGACCATGCTCAAAATCGATCAGGTGGCGCAATTGCGCGGGCTTTCTTGCGCCGATCGCGTCAAGACCACTTCCCCCTTCCTGACCGACGCCGCGCGCAAGCTGGCCAATTGCGACCGCACCGACCAGTTCGAACTCTGGGCGGGTCAGGCGCTCGCCGACCGGGCGCAGCGCCATGGCGCGGTGCATAAGGCATGGCTGTCGATCGCCGATGCCGCGCCGGCCCTCGGTATGGCTGGCACGATCATCGGCCTCGTCGGCATGTTCGCGGCCATGGATGATCCCGCCGCGCTGGGGCCAGCCATGGCGCTCGCGCTGCTCACCACCTTCTACGGCGTCGTGATCGCCAATGTCGTTGCCGCGCCGATCGCGGCGCGCCTCATCGACCTGTCCGAACAGGAACTCGCCTGGCAGCGCGAAGCGGTGACGCGAATGCTGGCGATCGCGCGGCGCGAAAATGCCCCGATCCGGCGCGGCGCGATACGCGAAGTCGCATGACCGGCACGGCCTCCGCCATCGCTCGGCGCAATCGCTGGGCCGTCAGCTTTGCCGATCTGCTGCTGCTGCTGCTCGCCTTCTTCGTGCTGTTGCAGGCCAGCGGCGCGCGGCGCGATGTCGTGCTGGCGGGCGTCGCCCAGCAATTTGGCGGCCGAGCGATGCGGCCGGGCGTGGAATTGCGCGCGGCCGATCTGTTCGAGCCGGGGGAAGCCTTGCTCACGGCTCAGGGCCAGGCGCGCCTCTCCGCCATTGCCCGCCGCTTTGCGCGCGAGCCGGGCGGCGTCGAGATACTCAGTCGCGGCTCCGACCGCGCCCGCCAGCGCTTCGATGATTGGGATCTGGCCGCCGCCCGCCTCGGCGCCGTCGCCCGCGCGCTGAAACTGGACGGCATCGCGCAGGACCGGCTGCTGCTCCGCGGCCTCGATCAGTCCGACGGCAAAAGCGGGCAGGGGCAGGTGATCCGCATCGCGCCGGGGCAGACGGACGCACGTTAACCAACTTGGCACGGATATTGCTGAAATTCCCGGCATAGAACCGCCGACCTTGTCAGGAGACATGCCGTGCCTCGCGCTTATCCGTTCCTTCTCGCCACTGCCGCGCTGCTTGTCGCCGCGCCCGTGCTGGCGCAGCAGCGGTTCGAAAATCTCGATCGCATCGACAGCCTCGTCGCCATGTCGGTGGGTGCCAATCTGGGCGAACCGGGTGGGCCGATGGCCCCTGTGGATCGCCGCCTGAAACTGGCCGCCTGCCCGACGATGCCCAAGGTCGAAGGCCCGGTGTTCGGTGCGGCGATGGTCAAATGCGAATCGCTTGGCTGGCGCATCCGCGTGCCTTTGGTCGCGGGCGCATCGGCCGCAGCATCGGGGCCATTGCCGCGCACCGCCAGCCGCTTCACACCAGCCGCCCGCGCCACGCCCCAGGAAAGCGTCGTGCGTAAGGGCGATCCGGTGCAGCTGATCGCCGGCAATGCGCTCTTCAACGTCTCGCGCGGCATGATCGCGGATGAGGATGGCGCAGTCGGCGACACGATCCGGGTCCGCGAAGACAAGCGCGCCGCCCCCATATTGGCCCAGGTCGTGGAAATGGGCCTGGTGCGCGTTCCGGGGTTTAAGGATTTTTGAACTTGTCCGTTATACGCCTATAGGGACGAGTGAAGGATTGAAGCCAATGATCAAATCTGTCGGCCAAAGCATCAGTGCTGCCATAGAGGCGACCCGCCTGCGCGAAGGGGGCAAGACGCGCGCGTCTTCGACCACCGGTTCAGCGACGGCGTCACCCGCGTCGACTTCTGCCAGCCCCGCTGCCCGCATGGCGGCGGAAGGCGCACCGGTCGATATGGACCGCATCGCCGCGATCAAGGCGGCGATCGCTTCGGGTAATTATCCGGTCGATGCCGCCGCGATCGCCGATCGCATGGTCGCGCTCGACCTGTCTGCTGCGGGGTAACGATCATGCCGCTGGGGCTCGCCGCGCTGGATGACCTGTTCGAAGCGTTCGAGGATCTGCGCGATGTGCTGGACGGCACCGATGCCGTCGCCATCGAACTGGCGAGCAACCGCGTCAGCCGGGCCGCCGCTGCCGTGCGGGGTGTCGGTGCATGGCGCTCCGAACCGATCGTGATCGAGCGTCTGAACGCCATGCTGCCCTTGCTCGAAAGCGCTCGCGTGCGCGTCAGCCTGCTCGCCGACCATGCGAATCAACGGCTTGCCATGCTCGCCGCCCATGGATCGACCCACGCGCCACTGACCTACGGCCGCTAAACTTTATTCCCTGTTTTCCCTAAAACGGCACCGAAAGGTGCCGTTTTGCGTTGCGGGCCAAATTTCCTGACACCGCGTTAACCAAATCTTGGCACAAGCCTTGCTCTAATGATCCCCGCAATGATTGGGGAATAGGGTCAAGTGTCGGCTTTCGCAGACATCACTACAGGGGCGACATCGACGGGTAATCGCGTGACCAACGCGATCGCCATGGCGAGCCGCCGCACCGGTGTCGACTTTTCCTATCTGCTGGGACAGGCGAAGATCGAAAGCAGCCTCAACCCCACCGCGCGCGCCACCACATCGTCGGCGACCGGCCTCTATCAATTCATCGACCAGAGCTGGCTCGCCGTCATCGACAAGCATGGCAGCGACTATGGGCTTGGCTGGGCATCCGACGCGATCAGCCAGGGCAGCAACGGTCGCTACTATGTGGCGAACCCGGAACTGCGCCAGCAAATTCTCGACCTGCGCAAACACCCTGAAACCGCCTCCGTCATGGCCGCGCAACATGCCGCCGACAACAAGGCCTATCTGGAAAACAAGCTCGGTCGCGAAGCCGAACCCGTCGATCTTTATCTCGCCCATTTCCTGGGCGTCGGCGGCGCGAGCAAATTCCTGTCGGTCCATGATCGCGCGCCCGGCGCCACCGCCGCCTCGCTCTTTCCCGCCGCCGCGCGCGCCAACCGGTCGATCTTCTACGACCGGTCAGGCAGCGCGCGCAGCTTTGCCGATATTCGCGACCGCTTTGCCGCAAAGCTCGAAAAAAGCTCCGGCAGCCTCGGCGGTGAGGTGCAATATGCCGCCGCCGCGCTGCCATCGGGCGCGAAGACGGTCCAGCCCGCCGATTATGTGCGGATCGAAACCCAGCGCCTTAGCGAACAGGTCGATGTCGGCATCCGGCCCCAGCCGCAGACCGCGCGCCTCGCCTATCTCATGCTCGCCACCCTCGGAAGGTAACGGCTCCTCATGTCTCCCACCCAAGTCAAAGCGAAGATCTGGATGAGTGCCGTCCAGGGGGCGGTGCTGCCCTTTGCGACGCTGATGGTCGTGCTGTTCATGATGGTGCCGGTCCCGGCGGTGATGCTCGATATTGGTTTCATCACCAATATCATGATCAGCCTCGCGGTGTTGATGGTGGCGCTGAACGCCGCCAAGCCGCTCGATTTCTCCAGCTTTCCGACCGTCCTGCTGTTCGCCACGCTGCTGCGCCTCGCGCTCAACGTCGCCTCCACCCGCGTCGTTCTGGTGTCGGGCCATGAAGGCTCGGATGCGGCCGGACAGGTGATCGAGGCGTTCGGCCATTTCCTGATCGGCGGCGACTATGTCGTCGGCATCTTCGTCTTCGCCATCCTGATGATCATCAACCTGGTCGTCATCACCAAGGGCGCGGGCCGCGTGTCCGAAGTGTCGGCGCGCTTCACTCTGGACGCCTTGCCCGGCAAACAGATGGCGATCGACGCCGACCTCAACGCAGGCCTGATGACGCCCGAAGAAGCCAAGCTGCGCCGGGTCGAAGTCGCGACCGAGGCCGACTTTTACGGCTCGATGGACGGTGCCAGCAAGTTCGTGAAGGGCGACGCGGTCGCGGGCATCCTGATCCTCGTCATCAACATCATCGGCGGCATCATATTGGGTGTCGTCAGCCATGGCCTTGCCATCGGCGAAGCGGCCCAGACCTATATCATCCTCGCGATCGGCGACGCGCTGGTGGCGCAGATCCCCGCGCTGCTGCTGTCGATCGCCGCCGCCTCCATCGTCACCCGCGTCAAGAGCGAGCAGGATCTGGGCGGCCAGATTGCGGGGCAATTCGGGTCGGGCCGCGCCTGGGTGCCGGTCGCCGCGATCCTCGGCTTCCTGGGCGTCCTGCCCGGCATGCCGCATCTCATCATCCTGTCCGCCGCCGCCGTGGCGGGGGGGATCGCATGGCACTTGCGCAAGGCCAGCCAGGCGAAAGCCGCCGAGCCCGCTCCCGTCGCCCCCGCGCCCAATCCGGCCGTGATCGAATGGGATGACGTATCGGACGGCGCGATCCTCGGCCTTGAAATCGGCTATGGCCTCATTGCCCTCGTCGATGAACGCAAGGGCGCGCCGTTGATGGCGCGGATCACCGGCATCCGCCGCCAATTGTCCAAGGAACTGGGCTTCGTCGTGCCGATGGTGCGGGTGAAGGACAATCTGGCGCTCGAACCCAATCAATATCGCATCACCATTGCCGGTGTCGTGGTGGGGGAAGATGAAATCTGGCCCGACGACCTGCTCGCGCTCGACAGCGGCGCGCTCGAAAGCGTCGTAGTCGGTCGCCCGACCAAAGACCCGACCTTTGGCCTCGATGCCGTCTGGATTTCGCAGGCCAAGCGCAGCGAAGCGGTGATCGCGGGATATACTGTGGTCGATCCGCCGACGGTGGTGGCAACCCACCTCAACCAGCTCATCGCCATGAACGCCGCCGAAATGTTCGGCCTCGACGAAGCACGCAAGCTGCTCGACACGCTCAAGGACGCCGCGCCGCAACTTGTCGAAGGCCTGACGCCCGCCACGCTCAGCCTCACCCAGATCAGCGCGCTCTGCCGCGCACTCCTCTCTGAAGGCATCGCGCTCAAGGATTTCCGCCGCATCTGCGAGGCGATGGTCGACGCCGCCCGGCCCGACATGAGCCACGAACAGTTGGTTGAGGCCGTGCGCCAGCGGATCGGCGCGCTCATCATCCAGGGGCTGGTCCCGGTCAAGATGCCGCTCCCGGTTATCACGCTCGACGGCGACCTCGAAGCGATGCTGGCGCAGGCCATGCGCGTGGCGGGCGATGCCCGGCACCCGATCGAACCCGCGCTCGCCAACCGCATTGTCGAAGCCGTGGTGCAGGCCGCCCGGCCGCTGCTGGGGCAGGCGCGCAACTTCGCCATCGTCACCTCGCCGCTAGCCAGGCGCGCGCTGGCGCGCTTGTTCAAGCCGCATCTGCCTGAAACGCCGGTCCTGTCCTTCCTCGAAATTCCCGATGGCAAGGGCGTCGAAGTGGTCACGGTCGTGGGCGGCGAACAGCGCCCCACGCCCCGGCACGACCCGGCACCCCGCCACGAGCAAGCGCGCGAACGAGTCGCCTGAAAGGAGGCTGAGCCATGTATATGAACAAGATCGCGGCCGGCGCCCACACCTATGCCAAGCCGGGCGAAAACAGCCCGGAGCGGCTCGCCCGGCAATATATGCCGCTGGTGCGCAAGATCGCCTGGCACGTCCATGGCCGCGTTTCGAGCGCGATCGAGGTGGAGGATCTGCTCCAGATCGGCATGCTCGCGCTGGTCGAGGCCGCCAACAGTTTCGAGGATCGCGGCTTCGGCTTTGCCTCCTATGCCCAGTTGCGCGTGCGCGGCGCGATGATCGACCATCTGCGGCGGCAGGCGACCATCTGCCGCTCCGCCATGGCCAAGCGCAAGCAACTGGCTGCCTGCCGCAATGGCTTGGAACAGACGCTTGGACGGCTGCCGACCGAAGCGGAAATGTCCGCCGAAATGGGCCTCGACCCGTCCGATTATCGCGAACTCGCCGACAGCGTCGAAATGGTGCAGCATACCAGCATGGACGAGGTCTATTCGGACCAGTCCATGTGGTTCGCCGATGTCGAGGACCGCGCCGACGACGTCATGGAACGCGAATCGCTCAAGAAGGCGCTCGCCGCCTGTATCGGCGAACTGCCGCAGCGCGAAGCGCTGGTGCTACAACTCTATTTCGTCGAGGAACTCAATCTGGAGGAAATCGGCCACACGCTGGACATCGGTGCCGCGCGCGTCTGCCAGATCAAGAAGGCCGCCCTCGACAAGCTGCGCGAGAAACTGCGCGACTGGGACTGACCCTATTCGTCGTTCGCCGCCAGCCGTCCGACCCGCCGTTCCTCTCCATTGGGCCAGCGGAACCGCAACGGCCGATAGCTTTGCGTGCGCCACCAGGGATCGGCGACCTGGAACAGCCCGCTTGCCTCGGCCCTGCGCCCCAGATCCTTGCGCGCGGTAACCGCCGCCAGCACGGGCGCCAGGAACAGCCCCGCCGTCACCGGAATGATCCAGCCGATGCCGCTCCCCGCCTGGATCGCCAGCGCCAGCAGCAGTGCCCCCAGCAAAATATGCCATTTGAACAACCAGATCGCGCTGCTGATCGCCATGCCATCACGGTCGCGGGTTTGCCCGTTCCAGCTGCTCTTGCGCCCCATCAATATGCCGAACAGATTGATCGTCTGGGTCAGCATCGCCACCGGTGCCATCAGGATCGACAGGATGATGTCCACCATCACCCCGCGGGTCATCCGCGCCGCGCCACCAAAGCCGATCCGCCGCGCCGGGTCGAGCAAGGCCCACAGCATCGCCAGCAGCTTCGGCCCGAACAGCAGGAAGGCCGTCACCGCCAGCAATCCGCCCGATGGCAGCACATCGGTCGGCGGCCACACGCCGCTCGCACCACCGCCCAGCACGACCAGCATCAACGTCAGCCACATGGGCGACGTGCAATAGGCCGTCGCGCCCACCAGCAACTGGAACCGGCTGACCGGATGCAGCCCCGCAATCCGCACGAGCAACGGCACATGCTGGATATTGCCCTGACACCAGCGCCGGTCGCGGGTGAACAGGTCGGGCATGGACGGCGGAAATTCTTCGAAACTATCGTCGGCGGTCACCATATGCACGTCCCAGCCGCGCCGCCGCAACAGCGCCGCCTCCAGCATGTCATGGCTCATAATATGCCCGCCAAAGGGCGCGCGGCCCGGCAGTTCGGGCAGGCCGCAACTTTGCGCGAAGGCCTTAACCCGGACGATGGCATTATGGCCCCAGAACATCCCCTCGGACCCCGCCCACCAGATCATGCCCGCCGCCGAAATCGGCCCGAACAGGCGGCTCGCAAATTGCTGCCAGCGCGCGAACAAGGTGGCCGCGCCCATCACGGTCGGCACGGTCTGGATCAACCCGACCTGCGGATGCCGCTCCATGTCGGAAGCCAGCCGCGCCATCGTCTGGCCGCTGACGATACTGTCAGCGTCCAGCACGATCATATAATCATAACCGCCGCCGAACCGCTCGACCCACTCGGCGATATTGCCGGGCTTCCGCCCGATATTGCGCGCACGGCGGCGATAATGGACGGGGCGGGAGAAAGACCCGCGCATTTCCAGATAAGCCGCGCGCTCTGTCTCGCCGCTCTGCACATTGGAATCGGACAGGATGAAGAATTCGAACCGCTCGCGCCCCATCACCTGCGCCAGCGATCGTTCCATGATCGACAGCCGTCCCAGCACGCCCAGAAAATCCTCGTTACACACCGGCAGCAGGATCGCGGTCTTGCCCTGCAACGGCTGCGACGCGCGCAGCGGGCGCGGCGTCACGCTACGCCCCTTGCCCACGGTCAGCAGCAGGAAGCCGATGATCGCGGTGGCACAGCCGAACGCGATCCAGGCGAACAGCGGAATGAACAGGGTGAGATAGACGCCCTCCAGCAAGGATATGCCGTCAAGGCCGATCGAACGGCGCATCTCATGCGCGGCCATGCCGGTCGGGATGAGGGCAAGCAGCACGACCAGCATGCGCCGCGCCCACAGGTCGATGTTGAACCGGCGCGGCGCGATCAGTGGCGGTCGCGCGTCGAAATCCTGCTCCGGCATCGCGATCGGACTTTCGGGCGGCAGCTGTTCGAAGGCCACACTCACCGGCACGTCCCCGGCGGCGGCATCGGCCACCGGCACCTGTCCATTGCCCATATCATCCAGACCCATAGCGTTTCACCCAACGGTTTGAACCGTTCGTTACGCCAACGGTTCCGTTCATCCGCCAACGGGGTAATGCACATATTCGCTGACCGCGCGACCGCTGGACCGCAATTGCAACCGCACATCCGCCACGCCGCCGCTATTGGGCCGCAGGTCCAAAACCGTGCGATACAGGCCTTTGCGACCCAGAACCGGATAGCCCGCCTGCTTGACCAGCGTGCCGTTGGCAACGTCCACCCACAGATCGGGCGTGCTGCCCTCCGCCACCCCGGCAAAATCAACCACCAGCCGCGCGATGTCGGGCTGGTCGCCGCGTCCGCGCCAGACATTCTCCACAATGGCAACGCCTGTCGCGGCTGGCGAACGGTCAGCGGTCCAGTCGAGCTTGTAGGTGAAGTCGATCCGCCTGCCCGGCACAGGCGCGCTCGCGGGCGTCCAATAAGCGGCTAGATTGTCGGTATATTCGCTGTCGGTCGGAAAGGCATACAGCCGCACCTCGCCCGCGCCCAGCGGCCGGGCGGGTGTGGCCCATAAAGTCGGGCGGCGGTCATAAAAAACGCCATCATCCTGATAATGGTCGAAATCCCGATCACGCTGCAGCAGCCCGAACCCCTTGGGATCGCGCTCGGCAAAGGCGCTGACCATCGGCGCTGTGGGATTGACGATCGGGCGGGCATGGGCGGTGCCATCGGCGCTGGCGATCGACAATAGGTCGGAGTCATGAATTTCCGGCCGCCAGTCGGTGCCGATCGTCCGGTTCGCCTGATCATACCAGAACATGCTGGTCATCGGCATCAGCCCCAATTCGGGGATGGCACGGCGAGGGAACAGGGCGGCGGTCACGTCCTGCCGCACGCCGTCCTTGTCCAGCCGACTGACGAAGCGGAACGCGCCGGCAATCGACGCCCCATCGAGCAGGGCGAAGATGGTGACGCTGCTCGGCCCCGTCCGCTCCAGCCAGAAATGGGTGAAGCGGGGAAATTCCTCGCGCCCCTGGATGCCGGTGTTGATCGCGACCGCCCGCGCCGACAGGCCGAATTGCTTTTGCGGACTGGGCGCACGAAAATAGCTGGCCCCAAGGTAGGACAACCAGTCGCCGTCACGCGCGGCATTCATGATGCGGAACCCCGCAAAGCCAGCGCCGGGCGGCAGGGCCGTCACGGGATTGCCCGCGGGCGCATCGAACATGGCCGGATCATAGCGTAGCGGGGTCGCCCGGCCTTGCTCGATGATCGCAATCTCCACCGGCTGCGGCGCGGTGGCGGACAGAGGGAAGAACCGGATGCCGGTATCCCCCGGCAGGTCGCCCCACAAAGTCCGTTCCTCGCGAAAGCGCGCCTCGTGCAGCGCGGTATAATCGATCTTGGCGGCACCCGGATGGGCCGGCGTCTCGGCAAAGGGCGCACGCGCCAGCCGCTGCGCCTGACCGATCAACCGCTCCCACGAAAAGGGGACAGATTGTGCTTGCGCGTAAGCCGCGCGGGGGAGGAGGAGGGCAGCGCCCGTGGCGGCGATCAGCGCGCGCCGGTCAATATCGGTCATGGGCCGCATCATGGGGCGCATGCCCCGCAAAACCAAGCCCCTCGTGCTGCATATGCGATGAAGCCCCCGCCCGGGGGGACGGAGGCTTCTGATGCTGGTCGTTCGATCGAAGTTATGGCTCCCGGCACGGTGGGGACTGTGATGTGCCGGGCGCCTATGGGCGGCTGTCAGGTGACCAGACCTCAGCCGACCAATGGGGTAAGGGCTTAGCCGATCAGCTTGAGCACGCCCTGCTGGCTCTGGTTGGCCTGTGCCAGCATCGCGGTCGATGCCTGGTTCAGGATCTGCTGCTTGGCGAGGGCGGTCGTCTCGGACGAGAAGTCGGCGTCCTCGATGCGGCTCCGGGCGTCGGTCAGGTTGGTGACATTGGCGGTCAGGTTGTTGACCGTCGATTCCAGGCGGTTCTGGGCAGCGCCCAGCGAGGCGCGCTTGGTGGCTACCGTTTCCAGCGCCGTATCATAGGCGGTAAGGTCCGTTGCCGCAAATGCGGGGAGAGCAACGGTGCCGCTCAGTGTACCGCCAGTCGCGGTGGCGACGGCACTCAAGTTAAGTTCGCCCAGCGTGATGGAAACCGTATCCGTATCGTTGGCACCAGCTTGGATGCTGACGGTTGCGGGCGCGGCTGCCGAGAAAAGCGACTTGCCGTTGAATTCCGTCTTGCTCAGAATATCGCTGATCTGCTTGCCGAGTTCGTCGATTTCGGACTTGATGTTGCCCTGCGCTTTGACGTCGTTGGTGCCGTTGAGGCCCTGAACCGTCAATTCGCGCATACGCTGCAGCATGTTGCTGACTTCGTTCAGCGCGCCTTCCGCGGTCTGCGCCAGGCTGATGCCGTCATTGGCGTTGCGGATGCCCTGGGTCATGCCCTTGATCTGCGACGTCATGGTCGAAGCGATTGCGAGGCCGGCGGCGTCATCCTTGGCGCTGTTGATGCGCTTGCCGGTCGACAGGCGCTCCATTGCGTTGGTCAGGCCTTTGCTGGCCATCGACGAGGCATTGGCGGAGCGGAGAGCGGCGGTGTTGGTTCCGATAACAGTCATGGTGTTCCCTTTCAGTGTCAATCAGGTCGCTGCCATGGAGCGTCTGCGGCCTCGAAAGGGGATAACGGCGGGGGGGTGGCGGCCTTTAATGCCGATTGCGATTATTTTGAAAAATCCATCTGTTCCAAGTGGATAGCTGTAAATGTGAACGGCGCGACGACCCTTTTGCCGCTCTGGCCGGAATTAAATTGCCGGTCGGCGGCAAGTGTTCGGCAAAGTTAACCATCTGATAACCACAAAAATATAGATGTTGAAGCATCGAAGGGGTCAGGGGCGTGCGGGGGCACAAACCGACCAGTTATTGGGGTTTTGTTCATGTCATCGCTCGACGTGAGCCGTGGAGTCTGCGCGCTCGTTCCGGGTCTGCAGCACTGGCTCGAAAACGCTCTCTTTACCGTGCGCATCGTCGACGCGGCCAGCCCACGTGAAAAGGACAGCCGCCGCGTGCTGCTGGCGACCGAGATCGGCCATGCGACCCATCGCGACATTCTCATCAACCTGATCGACGGCGCACCTTCACTGGTCGCGGCGGCCAATGGCTTGCCCGCCCGCGTCGCCTTCGGCCTTGCCGATATGGGCTTCGCCTTTGCGCTGATCGCCGAACTGGCGCGTCCCGCAACCGTCCCCGCCGTGGGCGACAGCGGCAGCGTCCGGCTGATGACGCTCGCCGGGCGGGTCGCCCGCAGCGACGCCACTGTGTTGATCCAGGGCGACACCGGCACCGGCAAGGAAGGCATGGCGCGCTTCCTGCACGCCCAGTCGGGCCGGTCGGGCCATGACTTCATCGCCGTCAATTGCGCGGCGCTGCCCGAAACCATGATGGAAGCGATGCTGTTCGGCCATCGCAAGGGCAGCTTCACCGGCGCCGCCAATGCGTCCGAAGGCCTGTTCCTCGCCGCCGATGGCGGCACGCTCTTCCTCGACGAAATCGCCGAACTCCCGCTCGCGCTCCAGGCCAAGCTGCTGCGCGCGCTGCAGGAAGGCGAAGTGCTGCCCGTCGGCGCGACCCATGCAGTGCCGGTCAACGTCCGCATTATCGCCGCCTGCAACCGCAACCTGGCACAGGAATGCGCGGCAGGCCGCTTCCGCGAGGATCTCTACTGGCGTCTCAATGTCATGCCGCTCGAATTGCGCCCGCTCGCCGAGCGTCGCGGCGACATCAGCGCCATCACCGCTGCCATGCTGCTGCGCCACCAGGATGGCGGCAAGGCCGGGTTCGTCTGGCCGACCGCCGCTGCGCTCGACAAGCTCGCCGCCCATGGCTGGCCCGGCAACGCCCGCGAACTCGGCAACATCCTCCAGCGCGCCCTTGTCCTGCGCGATGGCGACCGGATCGAGGCCGACGACCTGCATCTGGCAGGCGCAGCGCAGATGGTGACGCCCTTCCGCGCCGCCGCACCGATCCAACTGCCCGCCGAACCCATCCGGCTGCGCGACGTCGCGCGCCATTCCAAGCTCGAAGCCATCCGCTGCGCCCTGCGCGAAACGGACGGCCACCGCGCCGCCGCCGCGCGCAAGCTCGGTATCTCGGAACGCACGCTGCGCTATCGGCTCGCCGAAATGCGCGAGCTGGCTGCGGCATAAGGGGGAGGATAGGATATGAACGGCATTTCCCCGACCGACAGCGTGATGGCGATCCGCAACGCCATCCTGCAAAAGAACGCCGCGCTGCGCGACATCGGCTCGACCAATCCGGTCGGCGGTGCAGGCGCGGCCCAGGGCACCGCGCCCGGTGGCTTTACCGACGCGCTCAACAACGCGCTGCAGCAGGTCAACGGCCTCCAGGGCAAGGCCGGTGAAGCCGCCGCCGCCTTCGAACGCGGCGAAACCACCGACATCGCCGCGGTCATGCTGGCCAAGCAGCAGGCGTCGGTCAGCTTCGAAGCGACCCTCCAGGTCCGCAACAAACTCCTGTCCGCCTACAAGGACATTATGAGCATGCCGGTCTAAATCATGAGCGAGAACGCACTCACCATCGACGGCGGCAAGCCCGCCCTCCCGGCCCCCGCTTCCGCGGCCCGCAACGGCCTCACCGGCATGGCGGCGCTCAAGGCGCGCTTCACCGGGCTCATCCAGCAACCGGCGGTCGCCAAAAGCCTGCCGCTGCTCGGCATGCTCGGCGTCGTCGCGCTGGCGGGCCTTGCCTGGCTGGCGCTGCGCGAACCGCCCCAGCGCGACCTGTTCCGCGCTTTGCCCGACGCCGACAAATCGGCGGTGGCGCAAGTGCTGGAGCAGGCCGGCATCCCCTTCGACTTCGACAAGTCGGGCAGCATGACCGTGGGCGAGGATGATTATTTCAAGGCGAAGATGATGCTCGCCGCCCAGGGCCTGCCCAAGAGCGCGCCCGACGGTAACAGCATGATCGACAGCCTGCCGATGGGTGCCTCGCGCGCGGTCGAGGGCGAAAAGCTGCGCTCCGCCCGCGAAATGGACCTCGCCCGCACGATCGAGGCGATCGACAGCGTCGAAAGCGCCAAGGTCCACCTCGCCGTCGAACCGCCCAGCGTCTTCCTGCGCGACCGCGCCAAGCCGTCCGCTTCCGTCATGCTGCGGCTGGCGCAGGGGCGCACGCTCACCGACGCACAGGTCAGCGCGATCGTCCATCTGGTCGCGTCCTCCATTCCCGACCTCTCGCCCGACCAGATTTCGCTGGTCGATCAGAATGGCCGCCTGCTCAGCAATAATGACGGCGACGCCGCTGACGATCGTCAGCTCTCGATCCAGGGCCGGATCGAGGATCGCTATCGCCAGTCGGTCATCGCGCTGCTCACACCGATCCTGGGCCAGGGCAATTTCTCCGCCGAAGTCCATGCCGAACTCAATTTCGCCGAGCGCCAGGCGACCCGCGAGACCTTCCCGCAGGACGAAGCGCGCCTGCGCGTCGAACAGGGCACCTGGGCATCCGACCCGCGGGGTCAGCGCGCAGGCGGCGAGGCGTCGGGCATCCCCGGTGCGCTCACTAACCAGGCGCCGGTCAACCCGACCGTCACGCAGACCAACCCCAATGGCCAGGCCGTGCAGCAGGGTGAAACCGCCGCGCAAACCCCCGGCACCCCGCCCAATCCGCTGATGAAGACGGAGGAAACCTTCAACCGCAGCTTTGAACTGGGCCGTGAAGTGTCCGTGACCAAGGATGCGATCGGCACCGTCAAGCGCCTGTCGGTCGCCGTGGCGCTCGACACCGGCGCGGATGGCAAGCCGCGCACCGCACAGGAAATCGCTGCGCTCGAAGCACTGGTGAAGGGCGCGGTCGGCTTCGACCAGACCCGTGGCGACGTGGTGGCGCTTTCCTCACGCAGCTTCCTCAAGACGCCCGAAACCGTCATCCCCTGGTATGAATCCGACTGGATGAACCCGCTGGTGCGCAACGGCACCGCCCTGCTGGTCGCGCTGCTGCTCGTCTTCGGCATCGGTCGCCCGCTGCTCAAGCGCCGCGCCGCCGCCCAGGCTGCCGCCGCAGAGCAGACCACGCAGGAAGGCCAGCGCATCGGCCGGGAAATATCGTCCGAACTCACCAAGCAGGTGGTCGAAGCGCCCGATCCCGAACGGCCGGTCACGCTCGACATGATCTCCTCCACCTATGACTATGCCCAGCGCGCCGACCTCATTCGCAACTTCGTGAAGCAAGATCCCGACCGCGCCGCCCTCGTCGTCCGCGACCTCCTGAAGGAGGGGAAGAAGGAAAATGCCTGAGATCGTTCCCGGTCGTCCCGAAGCGCTCAAGGGCAGCGCCGCCGCCGCCGTCCTGCTGATGCTGTTCAACGAGGATGAAGCCGCGCAAATCCTCTCCCGGCTGGAACCGGAGGAAGTGCGCCAGCTCGGCTATGCCATGTATGACGTCGCCGATGTGGATCCCGAAGAGGTCAACGAAGCGCTCGACCATTTCGTCGCCAAGGCCAAGAAGCGCACCACCATCGGCTATGGCGCGACCCGCCATATTCGCGGTGCCATGACCAAGGCACTGGGCGAGGAACGCGCTGAAACCATCCTCGCGCGCATCACCCCGCCGACCCGCTCCACCCAGCTTGAGATGCTCAAATGGATGGATGCCAAGGAAATCGCGGTGCTGATCGAGGCGGAGCATCCGCAGATCATGGCGATCGTCCTCGCCCATCTCGAAGCACCCGTCGCCGCCGACGTGCTGCAATTGCTGCCGTCCGAATATCAGGAGGAGATCGTCTATCGCATCGCCACCCTGGGGCCGGTGTCGAACGAGGCGCTGGAGGATCTGGAGCAATTGCTGATGCGCGGCCCGGTCGGCAAGCAGGGTGTGGCCTCGCAACGCGGCGGCACGGTCGAAGCGGCCGCGATCATGAACAATGTCCGCAAGGATAATGAGCAGCGGATCATGAAGGCCGTCGCCAAGCGCGACAAGATGATCGCCCAGACCATCGAGGAGGAGATGTTCGTCTTCGATAATCTGGTGGACATGGACGACAAGAATCTCGGCGCACTGATGCGGACCATCGACAACACCGTCCTGGTCGTCGCGCTCAAAGGCGTGAACGACATGCTCAAGGGCAAGATTTTCGGCAGCATGTCCGCGAGAGCGGCGCAGGCTATTGCCGACGAGATCGAGGAACGCGGCCCCATCCGCCTCGCCGAAGTGCTCGAAGCGCAGAAACTGATCATCGCCACCGCCCGCCGCATGGCGGATGCAGGCACCATCATGCTCGGTGGCAAGGGGAATGACTTTGTCTAGGATTTGGGGTGCCGAAGCAGCCCGCGATTTCGCGCCAGTCGCGGTTGCCGGTTTCGTACAAAGCGAGAGCAGCGGTTTCCGCAGCCTCTACACCGCCCATCCCGGCGCACAGACCGCGACGATCCGCGCCGCCATGGCGGACGCCGAACCCGTGGTCGACCTGGTCGAAGAAGCGCGGATGGAAGCCTTCACGCTCGGCTTCGACGAAGGTTGCCGCATCACGGCCGAAGCCCATGGTGCCGACATGGAAATTCGCGAACGGCTGGCGGAATCGCTGGCCTCGCTCGCGCCCGCGCCCAGCGGCATGTTGTCCACCATGTTGTCGGCCACGGTCGTCCGTCTGGTCGAACAGATTGTGGGCGAGGTCGAGATCGACATCGAACGCCTCGTGCAGCGCTGCGACACGGTCGCCGCCTTCATCGAGGATAATGACGAAAAGGGCGCGCTTCACCTGCACCCCGACGATATCGTCATGCTGGAAGGCGAACAGATCGGCGTGAAGCTGGTGCCCGACAAGGCGATGCAGCGCGGCTGCGTCCGCTTGGAAACCGCCGAAGGCTGGGTCGAGGATGGCCCCGACGTGCGCCTGTCGCGCCTGCGCGCGCTGCTCGATGATATGGAGGGCAGGCCTTGATCCGCGCCGCGCTGGCCCAGGCCGAAACCCTGTTCGACCATCTGCAGGTCCAGAACCGCGCGCCGCGCCATGTCGGCCGTCTGGTCAGCCATGATGCGGGGATGCTCGAAGTCACCGGCTTTCGTCGCCCGATCGGCGCGGGTGCGCGGGTGATCGCCAGCGACGGCACGATCGCGCGCGCCGAAGTTGCGGGCTTTCGCGGCGGCCGCACTCTGCTGGTGCCGCTAGACAGCGACGCGCCGCTCGAAAATGGCGCGCGGGTCGAACCTGATAGCCAGGCCAATATGGTGCAGGTGGGCGAGGGGCTGATCGGCCGCGTGGTCGATGCCATGGGCCAGCCGCTCGACCGCAAGGGGCCGATCATCGCGGGCGGCGTCTGGCCGCTCAACGGCGTTAAGGGCAATGTCCTCGATCGCGGCCGCGTCACCGAACCGTTCGACCTTGGCGTCCGTGCCGTCAACGCGCTGCTCACCGCCGGGCGCGGCCAGCGCATCGCCATCATTGCCGGTTCCGGCGTCGGTAAATCGGTCCTGATGGGCCAGATGATCGCCGGGGCCGAAGCCGATATCGTCGTCGTCGGCCTGATCGGCGAGCGCGGTCGCGAAGTCAGCGACTTCCTCGAAACCAAACTCAAGCACACGATGCACAAGAGCATCGTCGTCGCGGTGCCCGCAGATCATCCCCCGGTGCTGCGCCTGCGCGCCGCCGCGCGCGCAACCGCCATCGCCGAATATTTCCGCGCCCGTGGCAAGAAGGTGCTGCTGCTGATCGACAGCCTCACCCGCTGCGCCCATGCGCAGCGCGAAATCGGCCTCGCGCTTGGCGAACCGCCCGCGATGAAGGGCTATCCGCCCTCGGCGCTCGCGCTTATCCCCCGCCTGGTCGAACGCGCTGGCGTGGACGCTCGTACCGGCGGTTCGATCACCGCGCTCTACACCGTGCTGGCCGATGGCGACGATACGGACGATCCGATCGTGGACGCGGCCCGCGCCATCGTGGACGGCCATTTCGTCCTGTCGCGGCACCTGTCCGAACAATCCATCTTCCCGGCCATCGACGTCGGCAAATCGCTGTCGCGCGTCATGGCCGACGTGGTGCCTGACGATCATCGCATGGCTGCCGCCAATTATCGTCGCCTCTGGGCCGCTTATGAGGAAAATCGCGATCTTATCCTGATGGGTGCATATCGCCCCGGCAATGATCCGGTGATCGACGAAGCCGTCCAGCGCCGTCAGGAAATTCTCGACTTCATCCGGCAGGATCAGAAGAGCCGCATCGACCTCGACACGAGCGCCGCCGCGTTGATCGCCGGGTTCGGCGCATGAAGGGGCTGGTGTCCCGCCGCCATCGCGTGCTGCGCGTGCGCCATGTCCAACATGCCATGGCCGTCGCCGAAACGGCGCGCGCGCGAGACGAGGCGGCTGGGCTGGCCCGCAATATCGAGCGGCTCAACAAGGTCCGCTACGAACTGTTTGAAACCGAAGGTGCCGCCACCGGCGCGTCCTTCGCCGCGATGCAGGAACTTGCCACCCGGCTGGAACAGGCAGGGCGCCAGCTCGACGGCGCGCTCTACGACGCGCGGCGCAAGGTGGAGAGCAAGGAAGGCGTGACGCTCGCCGCCAACCGCGAAAAGGAAATCGCCACCCGCCTCAAGGACCGCGCCCGCGCGAACCTTGAAGAATGGCGCGAAAACAAGCTGGCGGCCTTGCCGCGCTATCGCCGCATGCAGCGGACGGGGGATGCCTGACATGACAATGCTCGCCTCTATCAAGGCCTTGCTCTTCCCGACACCCGCCGGTGGGACAGGGAAGGGCGCCGCCGCCGCGCCAATGCCCGGCACCCCCGACTTCGCGCACCTGCTCGACGCAGCGACCGCCCCGCCGAGCGCGGCAGCTTCGACGCCAAGCGCCGCGACTGCAGCGCCCAGCGGACCGAGCCTAGCGCCAGGCGCAGCGGCTGCGACGTCCAGCACCCCCATCTCCGTGCCGGGCGCACCGGTCTTAGCAGCAGGAGCTGTGCCTGCCACGCCGCGCGCTGCGCCTTCGGTTCCAGACACTATGACCGCTGCGCCTGCCGCTGCGTTTGCGGAGACGCCCGTTCAACCGCCCCGGCCTGAGCATAGCGGACAGTCTCCATCCGCACCCGTCCAGCCGCAATCCGCTACGCCGACCATGGCGCATTCTAGCCCGATGGCGGCAGCCTTGCCGGGCACCCCCGCCAAAGATCCGCGCATCACACCGGCGCCGGTAGCGACGGACACACCGCCCCAGGAAACGCAAGACGCGCCCGCCGCCCCGCAGCCTGAGGCCGCGCCCGTCGCGGCACGACCTGACGCCGCGCCCGCACGTCCATCGCCGGTCGATCGAACGCCGACCGAGGCGACGGCGGACAGCCCTTCGATGGTCACAACGCCCGCGTCGCCTGCGATCCAGTCGGCCACCGCACCCGACGCCGCCGCACCAGTCCGCACACCGATAACGGATAGCGAAACGGACAACGAAACGGACATAGAGTCGGACACGCCAGCCGGGCCTGAAAACACCGAACCTTTGTCCGCTTCGCTGTCCGTTTCCGACGCGGCAGCCCCGGTGCAGAACGCGCCAATTCCTCTAGCGACGCCGGTCGAGCCATCCCTTCAAGCCCCGATCCGATCGGCCGAACCGGTCAGCCAAACCGATGGAGTCCACCCCGCGCAACCGGACGACGCTGCACCGCTAGCCGCTACTAGCCCCGATCGCCCGTTGCCTAAGGACGCCGTGGTTGAACAGCCCGCCCCGCTGCCGCTGCCCGACCCAACGGTCGCCGCGACCGGCATGGTCACAGCGCCTGCCCTACCGGTCCCAGCGCCGCCCATCGTCGCAGACACCTTGCCTGCGGGAGCGCCTCTCATGCCTGCGCGCATCACGACGGCGACACCCGCACCCGCGCAACCGACCGTTCCAATGGAAGTTGGTGCCGCACCAGCCGCACCAGCCGCACCAGCCGCACCAGCCGCACCAGCCGCACCAGCCGCACCAGCCGCACCAGCCGCACCAGCCGCACCAGCCGCACCAGCAACGGCAACCGTCGGGCCTGCGACGGTGCAGTCCGTTCCTGTGCCTCCCGCCACGCCCGGTTCAACGACGACAGTCAGCGGCCCAAGCCCGGCCCCGGTCGCCAGCCCCGTTGCGTCCACCGCACCGCAGAGCATCGCGACCACTGACGTTGCCGCCGCGCCGCTACCGACACTGACCCCCGACGCCCAGCCACCGGCGCCAGCGCCCGTCAAAGCCGAGGCGGTATCGCTGCTGCAACTGGTGCGCGATCATATGACTGGCCGCGCGGCCTCTCCGCAGCCGACGGAAGCCGTGCAGCGCCAGGACACCGATCGGGAGGCTACGGCTCCGCTGTCGAGCATGCCGCGCACCGATGCTACAGCAGTGCCGACGCTGATCACGCTCCCACCCGCCGCACTCGCCCCGGTCCTGCCCACGGCACCCGTCGCCGACCTCTCCGCCAGCCTTGGCGCGCAAATGGTGGATATGGGCGTGTCGGGTCAGTGGATCGACAGCCTGGCCCGCGACATTGCGGGTCTGTCGGCCAATGGCGCGCAGGGCCGGTTTCAGATCAACGCCGACACGCTCGGCCCGATCCAGGTGGACATCCAGCAGGGCGATAAAGGCGCAACCGTCGCCCTGACCGTCGCCACCGACCTTGCCGAACAGGCGCTGCGCCAGGACGGCGACCGGCTGCGCCTGGATGCAGGCCTCGCCGCCGTGAAGATCAACGAAGTGAAGATCGAGCGTGCGCCCGCCGCCACGGACGCCACTCGCCCTGATCCGTCGGGACAGAATGCGTCGGGCCAGCAGCATCAGCAGCAGGCAGGCCAGCCCGCCTTTCAGGGGCAGGGTCAGGGCCGCTGGCAGGCGCGCGAAAATATCGCGCAATCGCATAAAGCCGCCGACGACGCGGCCGTTCTTAACCATGCGGAGGCGGGCGACAACACCCGCGATGCCGTTCGCGCGCGCTACGCATGATCGGCCTTGAGCCTAGGGGACAGGAAGAATGAGCGACGAACCAAAGGCGAAGAAGAAAAAGGGCGGGGGCATGAAGATGATCCTGCTGGTCGTCATCGCCATGCTGATCGGCGGCGCGGGCGCGGCAGGCGGGCTCTATGCCGCCGGTTTCTTCAGCCCCAAGGATGAAGGGCCAAAGGAAGATCCCAACAAACCCGTTTTGGTGCTGGCCGGCGAAAGCGCCGAGGATATCGCCAAGGCGCATGCCGCGCCGCATGGCGATGCGGCAGCGGCCCATGGCGGCGCGCATGGCAAAGGCATCGACCTGCCGCCGCCCGCCAACCCCACCGCCTATCAGGCGACCTATTTCCAGCTGCAGACGCCCTTCACCTCCAACATGACGGACACCGACGCCTTTGCCCAGATTTCGCTGGCGGTATCGACCTATTATGACTTGCGGGTGATCGACGCGATCAAGACGCATGAGATGGCGATCCGCAGCCAGGTGCTGATGATGCTCGCCCAGCAGCCCGAAGAGATGCTGGCGACGCCCAAGGGCAAGCAGGCGCTCCAAGCGAAGATCAAGGTGATAATAAACGATATTTTAAAGCAAAAAACGGGTTATGGCGGCGTCGATAACGTTTATTTTACCAATTTCGTTATTCAATAGCACCGTCCAGAAGGCCGGGAAGTCCCCCGGTCCGAAGGGCTGGGGACAATCATGGACGACGTACAAACCTACGCCTTCGGGCGGGGGGATTCACAAGCACCGGTGATGCTGTCGGGCCTCGACCGGCTGGGCGACAAGCTCGCCCGGCGCATGCGCACGCTCATCGAACCGATATCGGGCACGCGCCCCCATGTCGCCGCGCACGAGACGCAGCTGATGGACATGGGCGCCTGGTCGGCCGCCATGCCCGCCTTTGCCAGCCTGTCCGTCTATCGCCTGCTCCCGCTCAAGGGGCAGGTGCTGCTGCATATGCATGCCGCCATGATCTCGACGTTGGTCGACTGCTTCTATGGCGGTCTTGGCAACCGGCCTTTGCCCTCGCGCGGCGAATTTACCCCCACCGAAGACCGGCTGATCGTCCGCTTGGCCGACGCCATCATCGCGCGCGTCGTCGAGACGTGGAGCGACGTCCTGCCGCTCGATGCCAGCCTCGTCATGCGCGAAACCGGCGTCGGTTTCACCGCCAGCGCCCAGCCCGGCGACCAGATGGTCGTCCAGCGTTTCACCGTCAGCCTGACCCGTGAGCAGGAATGGCCGATCGATCTCGTCTTTCCGCTGTCCGCCCTACGCGCGGTCGAAGCGCTGATGGGATCGAAGCTGCCCACCGACGACGAGCAATGCGATCCCGTCTGGCAGGGGCGCATCGCCCGGCGGATGCGCGACATTCGCCTGCCCGCGCGCACCGTGCTGGCCCGGCCCCATCTTTCCGTCGCCGACCTCATGGAATTGAAGGTCGGCGATGTCATTCCCGTCACGATCGGCCGCTCGCTGCCGCTGATCGTGGGCAACCGCATCGTCGCCCATGGCAGCATCGGCGAACAGGATGGCCGCGCCGCCTTCCAGATTGAAAAACTCGTACAAGGATCCGACCAATGAGCGACATGAGCGAAGCCCCCCGGATGGAGCGCGCCGAAGATCCCGTCAGCCGGATGACGAATAATCGTCATTTCAAGCTGCTGGCGGACATTCCGGTCCGCATGTCGGTGGAGGTCGGATCGACCTCGCTGCGGCTCGCCGAAGTCATGGACCTGGCCGAAGGCAGTATCGTGGAACTGGACCGCCAGGCCGACGATCTGCTCGACATCATGGTCAATGGCGCGCTGATCGCCAAGGGCGAGGTGGTGACGGTCAATGGCCGCTATGGCATCCGCATCGTCGACATCGCGGCGACCGAAACCCGGCTTGCAGGCATCGAACGGCGCGGCTGATCGCACCGCATCGATTTTGCGCTTGCCTTGCGGATCGAAACTGCGGATCGCTTGGGCCAATTAACCATGAAGCGCGGGCGGCTCCATCATGTTCTGGTATTTCGTTAAACTGCTGATCCTCCTGCCGCTGGTCGGTGGCATGGCTTTCGGCGCATTGTGGCTGTGGCGCAAATATCAGCCGGGCATGATGGGCCAGCAGGGCGACCGTTCGCTCAAGCTGCTCGAAGCCCTGCCGATGGGCGCCTTCGGCAAGCTCGCGGTGGTCGAGTTCGAGGGCAAGAAGATCCTGCTGTCGGTCACGCGCGGCCGGATCGAGAAGATCGCGGAAGGCGACCATGCGCGCCTGCGCTAACCCCGTATCCGTCCTCCCCGCGAAGGCGGGGGTCCATCTCCCGACGTCGCGCCAAGGTGCAGCTGTTCGGAGATGGGTTCTCGCCGTCTTGGGAATGACGATGTTGCTGGTCCTGCTATGGGCCGCGCCCGCCTTGGCCCAGGCGGCGCCTGCCGCCCCCGCCGACAATGGCGGCGCGCTAGGCCGGGCCATGGGCCAGATTTCGGGCGACGGCCGGTCGCTCTCGCTCAGCTTGCAAATCCTGATCCTCATGAGCCTGCTGACGGTGTTGCCGTCGCTCGTGCTGATGATGACCAGCTTCACCCGCATCATCATCGTCCTGTCGCTGCTGCGCCAGGCGCTGGGCCTGCAACAGACGCCGCCCAATCAGGTGCTGGTAGGCCTTGCGCTGTTCCTGTCGCTGTTCGTGATGCGTCCCGCGATCGACCAGATTAACGGTCTCGCCTTCGATCCCTATGGCAAGGGCCAGATCACGATCGAGGAAGCGGTCGGCCGGTCGGGCAAGGTGCTGCACGGTTTCATGACCAAGCAGACCCGCGAGAGCGACCTCAAATTGTTCGCAAACCTCGCCGAAGCGCCCGCTTTCCGCACGCCCGCCGACATTCCCTTCACCATCCTGCTCCCAGCCTTCGTCACCAGCGAACTCAAGACCGCCTTCCAGATCGGCTTCATGATCTTCCTGCCCTTCCTCATCATCGATCTGGTCGTCGCCTCCACGCTGATGGCGCTTGGCATGATGATGCTGTCCCCGACCATCATCTCCATGCCGTTCAAACTCTTGCTGTTCGTGCTGGTCGATGGCTGGGCGCTGACGATGGGCAGCCTGGCAGGCTCGTTCGCGACATGAGATATTCTGAACCGTTCGGGCTGAGCCTGTCGAAGCCCTCTGCCGAGCGCAGCGAGGCCCGGCCTTCGACTTCGCTTCGCTCAGTCATGCCCTTCGACTTCGCTCAGGGCGAACGGACCTAAAGTGGACAATGCCGATTTCTTCATGGGCCTCGCCCAACAGGCGCTGTGGATCACCGCACTCGCGGCGGCACCCATCCTGCTGCCCGCACTGATCGCGGGTCTGATCATCGGCATGGTGCAGGCCGCGACCTCGATCAACGAACAGACATTGAGCTTCATCCCCAAGATTCTGGTGGTCGGGGCCATGCTCGCCTTGTTCGGCGGTTCGATCATGGTGCTGATCGCCGATTTCACCCGCGAGATATTCGATCGCATCCCGGACCTGTTGCAATGATAGCCCCCGGCTTTGCGGGGGTGGAGGCGCAGCTGTGGGTTTGGCTGATCGCGATGATCCGCCCCGGCGCGGCCTTCATCGCCGCGCCCGTCTTCGGCGCGCCCGCCGTGCCGCTCCAGCTTCGCCTGATCCTCGCGCTCGCGCTCGGCCTCGCAGCGCTCAACAGCGTCACCATCACCCTGCCGCAGGATGGCGTCGCCAGTTTCGAAGGCGTGATGATGGTCGCGGGTGAAGTCATGGCCGGCCTCGCGCTCGGCTTTGCGGTCCAGATCGGCTATGCCGCCGCCTTTGTCGCGGGGGAGACGATCGGCAACGCGATGGGCCTCAACTTCGCCGCGATGGTCGATCCCTCGTCGGGCCAGTCGACCCAGGTACTCGGCACCTTCCTCTCCATTCTCGCCACCTTCCTGCTGCTCGGCATGGACGGGCATCTGCTGCTCGCCAGCTTCGTGGTGCAAAGCTATCAGGCGATCCCGCCGGGCGCGGCGATGCTGTCCAACGACACGATCTGGCGCATGATCGAATTTGGCGGCGCGTTGCTGGGCGCGGGCGTCACCGTCGCCCTGCCGGTCGCCTTTGCGCTGGTTCTGGTGCAGATCGTCATGGGCATGCTGGCGCGTGCCGCCCCCTCGCTCAACCTGTTCGCCGTCGGCATGCCCGTCGCGATGATGGCCGGCCTCATCCTCCTTGCCATGGCCGTCCCGATCATGGCCGAAGGCATGACCGCCTCGATCAAGGCGGGACTTGAGCAGGCCCGCATGATCGCGGAGGGGCAATAGCCATGGCAGGCGGCAATGAGGGCGGCGAAAAGACCGAGAAACCGACCCAGAAGAAGCTGGATGATGCCGCCAAGAAGGGCGACATTCTCCAGTCGCGCGAACTGGGCACGGCGATGGTGGTCATGGCGGGCATCGGCTGGCTCGCGGTTACCGGTCCATCGCTGATCGATTCGCTGTCCGACATGCTGGTCGAGGCGCTGCGCTTCCGGCGCGAGGACATTACCGATTTCTCCCCGGCCCAACGCGGGCTGGACCTGCTGACCGGCATCGCATTGCCGGTGGCGGGCGTGATGCTGGCGACCTTCCTGGCCGCGATCGCTGCCCCGGCCTTGCTGGGATCGCTCGGCTTCCGCCCTGGTGCCTTCGCGCCCAAGGCGTCGAAGATGAACCCCGCTTCGGGCCTCAAGCGCATGTTCGGCGCGCAGGGGCTGATCGAATTGATGAAGTCCATCGCCAAGATCGGCCTGCTCGGCGCGATCGGTATCTGGATGGTCTGGGATCGGCTGACCGAAATTACGGGGCTGGGCAAGATGGGTATTGGTCCTGCCATCGCCGACCTTGGCAATATGTTCATCCTCACCTGCCTGGTTATGGCGGGCGGGCTTTTCCTGATCGCGGGGATCGATGTCCCGGCGCAGATCATGCAGCGCGCCAAGCGCCTGGGCATGTCGAAACAGGATGTGAAGGACGAGCATAAGGAAAGCGAAGGCTCGCCCGAACTCAAGGGCCAGATCCGTCGCCGCCAGTTCGAGGTGCTGAACGGATCGACGCGCCAAGCGGTGGCCGAAGCCAGCGTCATCATCACCAACCCGACCCATTTCGCCGTCGCGCTGCGCTACAAGCCGGGCGTCGATGCCGCGCCGGTGGTGGTCGCGCGCGGCAATGATGCGATTGCGGCCGCCATCCGCGAACTGGCGGAGCAAAAGGGCGTCACCATCCTGCAATATCCCGACCTCGCCCGCGCCATCTACTTCACCTCGCGCGCCGGGCAGGTCGTCAATGAAGGCCTCTATATGGCGGTCGCCACCGTCCTCGCCTTCGTCTTCCGCGTCGAAAACCGCATGGCGAGCGAAATGGACCGCCCCTTCATCACCGTACCCGACGATCTGCGCTTCGATGCCGATGGTCGCAAATCCTGAACCCCGTGATCCGTGGGCGACGCTGCGCGTGGCCGCGTTCCTGCTCGTTGGCCTTTATGTCCCCTATTATGTGTTGACGCTGTCGGCGGGGCAGGGGATTTGGCGTGACGGAACCGGACTGGTCGTCGGGCGCGATTTTCTGAATCTGTGGATAGTCGGGCGCGCTGCCTGGGCGGGCGACCCTGCCCGGCTTTACGATCTATCGACCTATGCCAACGCCGTCGCGGCGCTTGTCGGGCCGGGCTATCCTGGCCAGCAATGGTCTTATCCGCCCACCACTTTGCTGGTCGGCGCGCCGTTCGGCCTGTTGCCCTACGGTGTCGCGCTGCTGCTGTGGACGCTGATTGGTACAGCCACACTCGCCGCCGCCCTGCGTTTGTGGACGCGTGACGCGCGCCTGATTCTTGTGCTGTTGCTTTGTCCTGCAGCGGTGTTCGGCATGATGTCGGGCCAGTTTTCCGCGTTCGCTGCAGCCATCATCCTGGCCGTGCTGCACTGGCGCGAAAGCCGCCCCTGGCTTGCGGGGATGCTGCTCGGCCTGTTGACGGTGAAGCCGCAATTGGGCCTGCTCTTTCCTCTCATGCTGCTCGCCACCGGCAACTGGCGCGCCATTTGCGCTGCAGGAGCGGTCACGCTTGGCCTCGCTGGGCTGACGGTGTTGCTATGGGGATCGGATATATGGCGCGTCTATCTGGACCAGGGCATTGCGAATCAATCGTTGATCCTGTCTGATCCGGATCATCTGGCCGGGCCATTCATGCCGACTTTATTCATGAACTTGCGGTCGGCTGAATTTGGCAGCGGCGTGGCGGGAGCAGCCCAGGCCGCTCTGTCCCTTCTGGCGGCGGCGCTTGTTTGGCTGCGTTTCCATCGGCAGCCCGATGCGGCCGACATAAGTGCCAACGCCTTGTTTCTCGCCTGCGCCGTGGCTGCGACGCCCTATATGCTTTCCTATGACAGCTTGTCGCTGGCGATCATGGCCGCCCTGTTGCTGCCATGCGAACGCGATCGACCGCTGCTGCTTGCGATCTTCTTTCTGCCGCTTGTTCAGATCGTAGCGGGCAGTGCCGGTATTCCCGGCCCGGCCTTGCTACCGCCGCTACTTGCTTGGCGTTTGTTTGCGGGCGTAAAAATAACAAAGTGAATTAAAGTTTAGCCGCGCTCGTCCGTATTCTCTTCATGGGGACGCATTAGGATGTGCGTCATGAGCGACTATTTTACCCGTATCGAGTTGCCGCCGGTCGATCGGACCGCGCCACGCGCCATCTCGTCTGCGCAGGCCGTTCAGCCGATTGAAGCAGGGCGATCCGCCCCATCGCCCGACCGCGACGCCCGTGCGTCGATGCCACAGATCGATGTGGCGAGCGTGGACGAGGATGTCGCCAGCGCTGCCGAATATGTCGAAATCCATGCCCGCATCGCCGATATATTGGCGGACCTCGACAGCGGCACGTCGGTCGATGGCGCGGCGCGGTCCATCGACGCAATGCTGGCCCGACCGATCATCCTGGTGCCGCTGCCGCCTGCCAGCAAGGAAGCGATCGAACATGCCGCCGTGATCGCCCGTCGCATGGTCGATCGTGCGGCCTACAGCCATGCCGCGCAGGCCCATGTCTCGCGTGGTGTCGTCGATCAGATCGTCGCTTCCGCCAACTGATCTGCTTCCTCGCAAATCATTCCTAAAGGTCTTCGCGCTAGCGCCGTTCTCTCCTCTGAAAGGACGACGCAATGGCATCGGTCAGCAGCAGCATTACCACGGCGCTCGGCGTCGGATCGGGTATCGACACCAAGGCGCTGGTTTCCAGCCTGGTCGCTGCCACGCGTGATCCCAAGCAGGAGGTCATCACCAACCGGCAGAGCCTGAACAGCGCGCGCATCTCCGCGCTCGCCTCGGCCTCCAGTTCGATCGACACTTTCGCCGATGCATTGAACAGCCTGCTCGCGGGCACTGGCTATGCCGGGACGCCCGCCTCCAATGATCCCAGCATCGCTACGGTCGGCTTGCTGCCAGGTGGCGTGCCGATGGGTCTGCCCGCCCAGCTAGAAGTCAAGCAACTTGCCTCGGCCCGCACGCTGGCATCGACCCCGGTTGTGGGCGCTACCGCTGCAACGGCCGTGGGGGAGGGGGAGATGATCCTGACCGTGGGCGGCCAGAGCGCGACGATCAGCATCACCGCCGCCAATAACAGCTATTCAGGCCTTGCCGCCGCCATCAACGAGGCGGGCCTGGGCGTTACCGCATCGGTAATCACCGATACGCAGGGGACGCGGCTGGTGATGAAGGGCGCCACCGGCGCGGCCAATGATTTTTCGCTGGCTTCGGTCAGCGGTACGGACTTGGCGAAATTCGCCTGGGAAGGCACGGACAGCGCGACGATGGCGTCGATGGCGACGCCCAAGGATGCGATCATCAGCCTCGATGGCGTGGAGCAGCGTTATGCCAGCAACACGATCGACACGGCGATCGCCCATCTGCGCATCGATTTGAACAAGGCAGCGCCGGGCACGCTTGTCACGCTGGCGTCGACCGAACCGACGACGACCATGCGCGATCTGATGGTCGAATTCGTCGATGCCTATAATACGCTGATGAAGGCGCTCAACACATCGACCAGCACGGGCGCGGATTCCGCCTCGTCCGGTGTACTGAACGGCGAAGCGTCGATCCGGGACATGAAGCGGCAATTGTCGCAGATGACCTCCACTGCGCTGACCAGCAGCGGCACCTATCGCACCTTGTCGGACATCGGCGTCGCCACCAATCGCGATGGCACGCTCAAGCTCGACACCGACGTCCTCGACAAGGCGATTGCCGCCGATCCGTCGGCGATCACCCAGATGCTCAATCCGGCGGTCGCGACCGCGACCAACCCAGGCCTCGCCGGGATGATGGATGCGGTGCGCGACCGGGTGCAGGTCAAGGACGGTGCGCTGGCGCAGGCGCAGGTCAAATATGAGGCGCTGGCCAAATCCTTGAGTGAACAGCTTGAAAAGCTCGATACGCAGATGACCAGTTACGAAGCGCAGCTCACGACCGTCTATTCCAAGATGGAAACGCGCCTGACGGCGCTCAAAGCTACGCAAAGCTATCTCGAACAGCAGATCGAGATGTGGAACAACAGCGACAGTTAACGGGGACGAACGGGACCATGTTCTACAATCAGGGTTATGCAGGGGCCAGCGCCGCGCGTCGCTATGCAGCGGTGCATTCGGGCAGCCGGACCGAAGGGGCAACGCCGCATGCGTTGGTCAGGATCTTGTTCGACGAGCTGCTGTTGGCGCTGGACGCCGCCGCGCTCGCCGAACGGCAGGCGGACCGGATGCAGGTGTCGGACAAGCAGGCGCGTGCCATGTCGATCCTCTTCGCGCTCGAATCGAGCCTGGACCATGACAAGGGCGGCGACGTCGCGCTGGGTCTCGCACAAATTTATCGCGAGGCGCGCCGCCTGTTGCTGGTAGGGGCCAAAGGACGGGTGGCAGAACCGGTCGATCAGGCCCGCGCCATGATCGCGGAGATTGCCGACGCCTGGAACCAGATCGGCTAAGGCCAGCAGGATCGGACTGGCCCGGTTGCGGGGTTGCACCCCTTCCAAGCCGCCTGTATAGGCGATGCTCGCAGAGGGCGGCCCGGCGGGGTCGCCTTTTTGCGTTATATCTCCTGCGCCCAGGACGCGCAGCATCAAGCCAGAAAGGGAAGGCTCATGTCGATTACGCCGCTCATGCCCGTTTACCCCCGGTGCGATGTCCGTCCGGTGCGAGGCGAAGGCTGCTATCTGATCGGCGAACGCGGCGAACGCTATCTCGATTTCGCCAGCGGCATCGCGGTCAACCTGCTCGGCCATGGCCACCCCAAGCTGGTCAAGACGATCGCCGATCAGGCCGCGACGCTGATGCATGTGTCGAACCTCTACGGCATGCCGCTGGGGGAAAAGCTGGCGCAGAAGCTGGTCGACAACACATTTGCCGACACCGTCTTCTTCACCAATTCGGGTGCGGAAGCGGTCGAGTGCGCGATCAAGACCGCGCGTCGCTATCATTATGCCAATGGCAACGCCCACCGGCATAACATCATCAGCTTCGACAATGCCTTTCACGGGCGGACGCTGGGGACGATCTCGGCCACCAGCCAGCCCAAGATGCGCGACGGCTTCGAACCATTGCTGCCTGGCTTTACCGTCGTGCCTTTCAACGATCTCGACGCCGCGCTGGCGCAGATCGACGACAACACCGCCGGTTTCCTGCTGGAGCCGGTGCAGGGCGAAGGCGGCGTGACGCCAGCGACCAAAGAATTCCTGGTCGGCTTGCGCAAGGCGTGCGACGAGCATGGCCTGTTGCTGATCCTGGACGAGGTCCAGTGCGGCTATGCCCGCACCGGCACCTTCTTCGCGCATGAACAGTTCGGCATCACGCCCGATATCATGGCGGTCGCCAAGGGGATTGGGGCGGGCTTCCCGCTGGGCGCCTGCCTCGCCACCGAGGACGCGGCCAAGGGCATGGTGTTCGGCACGCACGGCACCACCTATGGTGGCAATCCGCTCGCTATGGCAGTGGGCCTGACGGTGATCGAGGAAGTATTGGCAGACGGGTTTCTGGACCATGTCACCGCCATGGGCGCACGCCTGCGCGCCGCGCTGGAACAACTCATCCCCAATCATGACGACATGTTCGAGGATGTGCGCGGCATGGGATTGATGCTGGGCGTGAAGCTCAAGGACAGCCATGACGCCCGCAGCTTCGTGGGGCATCTGCGCGACCATCATGGCCTGCTGACCGTGTCGGCGGGGCAGAATGTGCTGCGCATCCTGCCGCCCCTCGTCATCGAGGAAAGCCACATCGCCGAAGCCATCGAGAAAATCTCCGCCGGTGCGCGGACATTTGTCGAAGCCAAGGCGGCCTAAGACTGACCTCCGTTCGCCCTGAGCTTGTCGAAGGGCTGCACTTGTCTTCTAACAAAGTGCAGGGCTTCGACAGGCTCAGCCCGAACGGCTGATGGGTAGTTAATATGACCAAGCATTTTCTGAATCTCTCCGACGCAGGCGGCGATGCCATTGCCGCGATGATCGCTGACGCCATCGACCGGAAAGCCGCGCGGGCGTCCTGGCCGAAGGGGCGCGTCGATGCCGACGCTCCGCTTGCCGGGCACACACTGGCGATGATCTTCGAGAAGAATTCGACCCGTACTCGCGTCTCGTTCGACATGGCGATCCGTCAGTTGGGCGGCACGTCGCTGATCCTCGATTCGGCCACGACGCAGCTCGGCCGTGGTGAGACGATCGCCGACACAGCGCGCGTCCTGTCGCGCATGTGCGACGCCATCATGATCCGCACCGACGATCATGCCAAGATCGAGGAAATGGCGCATCATGCCACCGTCCCCGTCATCAACGGCCTGACCGACCTGTCGCACCCCTGCCAGATTGTCGCCGACCTGCTCACCGTGGTCGAACATGGCGTGGCCTTGCCCGGCAGCCAGTGGGCGTGGCTGGGCGACGGCAATAATGTGCTGCACTCGATCATCGAAGCGGCGGGGCTGCTCAAGTTCGACGTGCGCGTCGCCGTGCCGGAGGGCTATGAACCCGACGCATCTTTCGCGGCGGCGGCGCAGGCGCAGGGCGCGCGCATCAGCCTGACCCGCGATGCGGCAGAGGCGGTCGCCGGCGCGGACATCGTCGTCACCGACACCTGGATCTCGATGGGGCAGGCCCATGCCGAGGAAAAGCTGGCCGCGATGATGCCCTATCAGGTCACGCCCGCGCTGATGACGGGCGCGAAGCCGCAGGCCAAATTCCTCCACTGCCTGCCCGCCCATCGCGGCGAGGAAGTGACTGCCGACGTGATCGACGGCCCGCAATCGCTGATCTGGGATGAGGCTGAAAACCGCATTCATGCCCAGAAATCGGTGCTGCTCTGGGCCTTGGGGCATCTTGGTTGAGTTTACGGGCGGGCTTCCTATCTAGGCGGCTCGCCCGCATCGTCCGATGCGGCCTTACGCCCCGCGCCATCGCCTGCGGGATCACCGGAGCCTTGATGTGACTATCGCCCCCCATGTCGACCATGCCATCGGCTTCACCATAGCCTCGCGCCATGCGCGCGGTCGTCTCGTGCGGCTCGGCCCGGTGCTGGACGAGGTGCTGGCCGCCCATGCCTATCCCCCGGCGATCGAGCGGCTGCTGGCGTCGGCGCTGGTGCTGGCGGCGCTGCTCGGCGCGACGCTCAAGCAGGCCGACGGGCAACTCACGATGCAGGCGCAGACCGAACATGGCGTCGTTCGCCTGCTGGTCGCCGATTACAAGAATGGCGATCTGCGCGGCTATGCCAAATTCGATGCCGACCGGTTGGCTGAACTCGGCCCGGACCCGACCTTGTTCGGCCTGTTCGGCAAGGGCTATCTCGCCATCACCTTTGACCAGTCCGTCACCGGCGAACGCTATCAGGGCATCGTGCCCTTGGACGGCGATTCGCTGGGCGCAGCAGCCGAACATTATTTCTTCCAGTCCGAACAAATCCCCAGCGTGATCCGCATCGCTACTCGGCACGAACCGGGCGAAGGCTGCTATGCCGCCGGGCTGTTGCTCCAGCATCTGCCCGAAGGCGAAGTCGGCCGCGAACGGTTGCATGTCCGCCACGATCACCCCGAATGGGAGCATGTGCAGGCGCTCGCTGTGACGCTCAAGGATGAGGAACTGACGGACACGTCGCTCCCCTTGAGCGACATCGTTTGGCGGCTGTTCCATGAGGAAGAGGAAGTGCGCGCGACCGACCCCACGCCGCTGGCCAAGGGGTGCCGCTGCGACCTGTCGCATATCCGCGACGTCATCGGCCGCTTTTCGCCCGATGACCGGGCGGAAATGGCCGACGAGCAGGGCATTATCGGCGTCGATTGTGCCTTCTGTTCGCGGCTCTTCCCGCTTCGGGTCGACAGCTTCGCCTGACGCGGCGTCGTTACGCTAACGATATTTGTAATTTGGGCAGCGCAGCCAGTTCGCGCTATCAAAATGCCGTAATCCTACGGCATGGCGGACAGGGATGGTTGCGGCCCAGATGGCGCGTGACCCTTGATGGGAATATAGATCATGGGAAAGGCGGTTTGGCGCGCGCTCGCAGTGGCGGCGGCGATGACGGCAGCAAGCTGGGCTGGGGCGGCTGATGCGCCAAAGCTCGCGGCGCTCCAGAAGCTGGAACCGGGCGAATGGGAATTGCGCGGCCGGGGCAAGGGCGCGGAGACCCGCAAGCTGTGCGTATCGGACGTGCGCCAATTGCTGCAGATACGCCATGCCCGCGCCTCCTGCCGCAGCTTCGTAGTGAGCGATGAAGCCCAAGCCGCCAGCATCACCTATGATTGCGCGGCGGCGGGCAATGGCCGCACCGACCTGCGCGTCGAAACCGCGCGGCTGATACAGATCAGCTCGCAAGGTGTGGCCGATGGCGCGCCCTTCGTCTTCGTGGCGGAGGGGCGCCGCATTGGCGTCTGCCGCTAAGCGCAGCGCCATGCTTGCGCTGGCGCGATTGGGGCAGTAGCGCGAAACCATGGTTGCCAATCAAGGAAAATTCGCCGTCGTCCTGCTTTCGGGCGGACTGGATTCGATGGTCGCGGGTGCATTGGCGCGCGAGGCGGGCTATCGTCTGCTCGCCTTGTCGATCGATTATAATCAGCGGCATCGCGTAGAACTGCAGGCTGCGTCGCGCGTCGCGAAATCCTTGAACGCGATGCGTCACATCGTCCTGCCGCTTGATCTGACTGCGTTCGGCGGTTCGGCGCTGACCGCCGACATCGCCGTGCCCAAAAGCGGGGTCGGCGACGACATCCCCATCACCTATGTCCCGGCGCGCAACACCATCTTCCTGTCGCTCACCTTGGGGCTGGCCGAAGTCGCAGGGGCCAGCGACATCTTCATCGGGGTCAACGCGCTCGATTATTCGGGCTATCCCGATTGCCGCCCTGAGTTTATCGACGCCTTCCAGACGATGGCGGCGCTCGCGACCAAGGCAGGGGTGGAAGGTCACCCGATCCGCATCAAGACGCCGCTGCAATATATGAGCAAGGCCGACATCGTGCGTGAGGCCGACCGGCTGGGGCTCGATACCGGGATCAGTTGGTCCTGCTATGACCCGACGCCGGACGGCAAACATTGCGGCCTGTGCGACAGTTGCCGCCTGCGGTCAAAGGGGTATCAGGAAGCGGACCTGCCCGATCCCACCCTCTACGCCGCGCGGCCCTGAAAGCGCGCGCGATGAGCTATGCGGTCAAGGAAATGTTCCTGACGCTCCAGGGCGAAGGGGTGCAGGCCGGGCGCCGCGCGGTGTTCCTGCGCTTTGCCGGATGCAATTTGTGGAGCGGGCGCGAGCAGGACCGGGCGACCGCCATCTGCCGCTTTTGTGATACGGATTTCGTCGGCACCGATGGCGATGGCGGCGGCAAGTTCGCCGATGCCGATGCACTGGCCGATGCCGCGCTTGCCTTTTGGGGCACGGCCGAGGCGGGCCACTATATCGTCCTGACCGGCGGCGAGCCGATGTTGCAGGTGGATGATGCGCTGGTCGATGCGCTCCACGCGCGCGGTTTCATGATTGCGATCGAGAGCAACGGCACGCTGCCCGTCCATCCCGCGATAGATTGGGTCTGCATCAGCCCCAAGGCGGGGAGCGAGGTCGTGCAGACGTCAGGCGATGAGTTGAAGCTCGTCTGGCCGCAACCGGGCGGCGGGCACAGCCTCGCCGATGTCGCGGCGATGGAGCATTGGGCCTTCACCCATCATCTGCTCCAGCCGCTCGATGATCCCCAGGCCCAGGATAATGCCCGCGCTTGTATCGCACTGGTCATGGATCGGCCGCGCTGGCGGTTGACGGTACAGGCCCATAAATATCTGGGCCTGCGCTGATCCGTCCTTAGGGCTTGCCAACGCCGATCTTGTCATTCCACGCCTGATGGCAAACGGGCTGCAGCACGCCCTTTTTCCAGCATTTGGGATCGAAGGAGGGCAGGGCGGTCACATAATCATAGCCCGGCGTGCCATAATATTGCTCGCCCGCGGCAACCAGCGACTTCTTGATCGAAGCCAGACCGCTGCGCGCTACCTCATGTAACTTGCCCCGATCGGCGAAGATCGCCTTGCGCCCGACCTCGGCCGTCGCCAGGCAAAAGCCCTTTTGCGCCTGTACGGTCGAATAGCCCGAATAGATGCGCGTGCCATATTGGTCGGATGCGGCTTGTCCCGGCCGTCCCTTGCCCACGGTGCGCTGGAAATAGCTCAATATACCGGCCTGCGCCGCATCCAGTTCGGCGTCATGATGCGCGATCATCGCGTTATAATTGCCGATGGCGAGCAAGGTGGGTTCGAACTGGCACTGCAGCGCTGCGACATTGAGCGCCGCGCGCAGGTTCCACACCAGCCCAGCCTTAATCTCCGCCTCCGTCGCACCGGGCAGGCCAAGCGCGGTAGCGGCGGCCGAATCGGTCAGGGGCGGGGCGGACAGGTCAGGTGGCGACCAGAAAAATTGGGCGGCGGCGGGTTGCGCCAGCATCGGCGCAACGGCCAGGGCAAGGCCAGTCAGCGCGGTACGGAACGTCATGCAATAAGGGCCTTTTACGAACGGGTGCGATGAATGGGCATCGCCCGAATATGTGTCTAAGCCGACTGTATCAGGGCTGAATGATTGCGCCAGCCCTATTGGTCGGAGAGGACTTCCGCTTCCGCCCCGGCTGGTTCGGCGGCGGGTTGTGCCGCGCTGCTGGCATTGGCAGCCGCGTTGCCGGGCGAGGCGATCGCCGTGCCTTCGCTCTGCACTCCGTCCAGGTCGGTCATGGCGTCGCTGGTGGTGCCATCGACAACTTCCATGTCCTTCATCTCGACCTTGGTCTCGGTCTTGTCCGCGCCGCCGCACGCGGCCAGCGGCAGCAGCGACAGGGTCATGGCGACAAGTATGTGGCGGCGCATCCGGGTCTCCTTGCGATCATCGATGCCCGGCAATCCCCCGCCCGGCGAAAGGCGTGACCCTAGCGACCGACTTCGCATTGCTCAAGTCCCGTGCCGCACCGCGACAAGCGGTTGAGAAAGGCAGGGAAATGCGCCTTGAGCGCGGAGTCGAGCGCGGTCATGGAAGCGTCGCCCCCTAGCGCTGCGATGCTGGTCACGGGATAGTCGCTGATCCCGCATGGCACGATGCCGGTAAAATGGCTAAGGTCAGGATCGACATTGATCGCAAAACCATGGAGCGTCACCCAGCGGCGCACCCTTATGCCCAGCGCGCCGATCTTGGCCTCCCGCCCTTGCGCATCATCGGTCCAGATGCCGATCCGTCCCTCCGCCCGCCGCGCTGCGATGCCGAGATCAGCGAGGGCTGCGATCATCCAGCCTTCGAGATGATGCACGAAATTACGGACATCTTTGCCGCGTTCGCCGAGGTTAATGTTGAGATAGCCGATCCGTTGCCCCGGCCCATGATAGGTGTAGCGGCCACCGCGCCCGGCATCATAGACCGGAAAGCGCGCGTCAATCAGTTCGGCCGGGTCTGCGCTGGTTCCAGCGGTATAAAGCGGCGCATGTTCCAGCAGCCACACCCGTTCGCGCGCCTCTCCGCCATGGATCGCAGCGGCGCGCGCCTCCATCTCGGCTAGCGCCGTTGGATAATCGACAGGCGCGGTTTCGGTGCGCCAATCGACGCTGTCGGGGAAGGGAAGGGGGGCCGTCATGACGCTTCCTTGACTTGGAGACTGCGAGCGATCAAGTCTCCGCGATATTTCCGGGAACAGGGCAGGCGTTACAAGATATGGCGACAATGTCGATCGGCAAGGCGTGGCAGGAAGCGGTGGCCTTCGTCGCCCGCGAAGCCACGTTGCTGTTTCCCGTCGCGCTGCTGTTCGTGGCGTTGCCCGGCCTCATCCTTCAGGAAATGACGCCACCGGAATTGGCCGCATGGTCGCTCGCGCCCAAGATGGATACGATGCCCGATGTCCCGGCCAGCTATGGCATTGGCCTCATGATCGCGGTGATCCTGATCTGGTTCGGATCGCTCAGCCTGTTCGCGCTGGCCCTGCGTCCCGGCATTTCGGTGGGCGAAGCGCTGCGGCTCAGCCTTCAGCGGCTGCCGGTGCTGCTTGGTACGGCATTGGTCGTGCTGGGCGCGCTGTTTGGGCTGTTGATGACGGTCATACTCCTGGCGGTGATCGTCTCGTTGGCATCGAAGGCGGCCGGTGCCTCGCTTGGGCTTTTGCTCGGCTTTGTCATGGTCGGTGTAGCGCTCTTTGCCAGCGTGCGGCTGATGCTGCTCAATCCGGTCGTTCTGGACAGTGGCGCAGGCGTCAAGGAATCGCTCCGCCGTGCATGGGCGCTCACGCGCGGGCATTTCTGGCGGCTGCTGGCCTTCATCCTGATCCTGACCTTGCTGTCCGCCATCGTCGCCTCGGCAGCGCAGTCGATTTTCGGTTTGCTGGGCAGCTTGCTTGCAGGGCCTGACGGCGCGCGGCTGGCTGGCGGGATTGCCGGGGCGATCGTCTCGACGGTGGTCCAGGTCTATATGCTAGTGATGCTCGCGCGCCTTTATCGTCAGGCGACCGCAGGCTGATCCAGCAGCGGTACATGGGGCGCTGCGTCGCGCGGCAATATCCCGGCGAGGCGTGGGTCGGCAAATGTCTCGATTTCGCGCTTATAGGCGACGAACCCCGCCTTCATATAGAAGCCAAGGGCCGCTGGACTGTCGAGCGTGCAGGTGTGGACCCATAGACGTTCGACGCCCTTGCGCCCGGCGAGCGCCTTGGCCTGCGCCATCAGCCATTGCCCATGGCCCTTGCCGTTCAGTTGCGGCACCAGCCCGAAAAAGCCCAGTTCGCAATCGGGCATCGAGCGGAAATCCAGTTCGAGCAATCCAACCTCGATCCCGCGCGGGTCCGTGACGGCATAGACCTCGACCGCCGGGTCATGGATGATCGCGGCAAGCGATTCGTCCTTCATCACCAGCCGCGAAAACCAAAGCCATGGCTCTCCCACCCGGCGGAACAGCGCGCGATAGCTGTCGAGCTTGGGCCCCTTCCATCGCACGAGTCGCAAGGGTGACGGCGGGATCGGCACAGGGCGCGGCTTTTGCCGCATCTCCAAATGGGTGACGATCGCAGCCACCATGGCCGGATCGACCGCGATCAGCGCCATGGCGTCAGCTCCAGCTCGCCATCGGCGGCAGGCTCATCAGGATGGCATCGATATTGCCGCCGGTCTTGAGGCCGAACAGCGTGCCACGATCATGCACCAGATTGAATTCGGCATAGCGGCCCCGCCATTCCAGCATCGTGGCATAGTCCGCCTCGGTCCAGGCCTCGTCCATGCGCCGCCGCACGATCGGCGGATAGGCATCAAGGAAGGCATCGCCGACTGCGCGGGTGAAGGCGAAATTCGCGTCGAACGCCGCATCGTCGGCACATTCGAGATGATCGTAGAAAATGCCGCCGACCCCGCGATGGACGCCGCGATGGGGAATGAAGAAATACTCGTCCGCCCAATCCTTGAACCGGGGATAATGGTCCGGGTCATGCGCGTCGCACGCGGCCTTGAGGACATCATGGAAAAATTCTGTGTCTTCGTCGCGCGGCAGCGGCGGGTTGAGGTCTGCCCCGCCGCCGAACCAGCTTTTGGTCGTCACCAGATAGCGCGTATTCATATGCACAGCGGGCACATGCGGATTGGCCATATGCGCGACCAAGCTGATCCCGGTCGCGAAAAAGGCTGGATTCTCCGCCGCGCCATGGATGCTCTGCGCAAAGCCGGGGGCGAACTCGCCGCCCACGGTCGAGATATTGACCCCGACCTTCTCGAAAACCTTGCCTTTCATCACCCCGCGCACGCCACCGCCGCCTTCGCCTGGAGCCTGCCCTTCGGCTTCGCGGTCCCAGGGGGTGTAGGCGAAACCGGCGTCGCTGCTTGCCTCCCGCTCGATCGCTTCGAACGCGGCACAGATCCGGTCCCGGAGCGATTCGAACCAGGCGCGGGCGGCCTGCTGGCGGGAATCGAGGGTGAAGGGAACGATAGGTGTGGGAGCGGGGGTCATTGCGGGAACTTTCCGGTCTGGCGCAGGGCTTCGGCGACGGCGATGCCCGTGGAAACGGCGATGTTCAAGGATCGAAAGCCCGGTGCCATGGGAATCCGCACCCGGATATCGGCCATATCCCGCACGGCATCGGGGACGCCCGCGCTTTCGGAACCCATCAACAAGACATCGTCGCCGCGAAATGCAACGTCGGGCAGCCTCTGCGAGGCATGGCTGCTCATCAGCAGCAGGCGGCGGCCGTTGGCGCGCCGATCCGCATCGAAGGCGTCGAAATTGGCGTGCCGCACGACCTCCGCCGCTGCACCATAGTCCATCGCCGCGCGTTTCAGGCGGGCATCGGAAAAGGCGAATCCGGTCGGCATGATGATGTCCACGGGCACCGCGAAACAGGCCGCCAGACGCAGGATGGCACCGACATTGCCGGCGATTTCGGGCTGATAAAGGGCGATACGCATGAGGGAGCCCATAATGCACTGCGGCAAATTGTCATAGCTTGCGTGACTTTGCTGTTGGCAAAGAGCGCGCACTGGGGTTATCAGGCCCGCGAACCACGCCGGGGGGACGGCGGGGGCCATATCATATGGTTACCCATCACCCTTGATAAACAGGGCCGTTCACGGCATTGCGGCGGGACCAGGGACGTTCTTGCAAGGGTTGAGGTGCATGGCCAGCGTTGAACATACAGACAGCACGGGTCTACCCGGCGAAGATGGGGTCCGCCGTCGCGACTTCATCAATATCGCCGCGGTGAGTTTTGCAGGCGTCGGCGCGGTTGCCGTCGTTCTGCCGCTGATCGACCAGATGAACCCCAGCGCGGACGTGCTGGCGATGGCATCGACGGAAGTTGATCTCTCGGCGATCCAGCCGGGGCAGGCGATCAAGACGACGTTCCGCAGCCAGCCGCTGTTCGTGCGCCAGCTGACGGAAAAGGAAATCGCCGAAGCCGACAAGGTGGATCCTTCCACGCTGCGCGATCCACAGACGCTCGAAGAGCGCACCGTCGATGGCAAGAAGCAGTGGCTGGTGACCATGGGTGTCTGCACCCATCTGGGCTGCGTGCCGCTGGGCGCTGGCGAAGGTGAGAATAAGGGCGAATATGGCGGCTATTTCTGCCCATGCCATGGTTCGTCCTACGACACCGCCGCGCGCATCCGTAAAGGCCCCGCGCCGACCAACCTGGAAGTGCCGAAGTTCAGCTTCACTTCCGACACCGCCATTCTCGTAGGCTGAGGTAAGAAACGATGAGCTTTCCCTGGGCTGAGCAATATACGCCGAAAAATCCGGTGATGGTGTGGATTGACGAGAAGCTGCCGCTTCCGCGTCTCGCCTATAACGCCGTGGGTGCGGGCTATCCCGTGCCGCGCAACCTCAATTATTTCTGGAACTTCGGCGTCCTGGCCGGCCTCGCCCTGATGATCCAGATCATCACCGGCGTCGTCCTGGCGATGCACTATGGCGCCAATGACCTGGTAGCGTTCAGCACCGTCGAACAGACGATGCGCGACGTCAATGCGGGCTGGCTGATGCGCTATGCCCACGCCAACGGGGCCAGCTTCTTCTTCATCGTCGTCTATCTCCACATCTTCCGCGGCCTCTATTTCGGCTCCTATAAGGCGCCTCGCGAGATGGTATGGCTGCTTGGCCTCGTCATCTTCCTGCTGATGATGGCAACCGCCTTCATGGGCTATGTGCTGCCCTGGGGTCAGATGTCCTATTGGGGCGCGAAGGTGATCACTGGCCTCTTCGGCGCGATCCCGGTCGTCGGCGAACCAATCCAGACCTGGCTGCTGGGCGGTTTTGCCCCTGGCAACGCCTCGCTCAACCGCTTCTTCTCGCTGCACTTCCTGCTGCCCTTCGTGATTGCCGGGGTCATTATCCTGCACATCTGGGCACTGCATATTCCGGGTTCCTCGAACCCGACCGGCGTGGAAGTGAAGGGGCCGCAGGACACTGTGCCGTTCCATCCCTATTACACCGCCAAGGACGGCTTCGGCGCGGGCATCTTCCTGATCGCCTTCTGCACCCTGCTGTTCTTCGCACCCAACTTCCTGGGCCACCCGGACAATTATATCGAGGCGAACCCGCTCTCGACGCCCGCGCACATCGTGCCGGAATGGTATTTCTGGCCCTTCTACGCGATCCTGCGCGCCTTCACCGTGGACTTCTTCTTCGTCCCCGCCAAGCTGCTGGGCGTGTTGGCGATGTTCGCGTCGATCCTACTGCTCTTCTTCCTGCCCTGGCTTGACACCTCGCCGGTGCGGTCGGGCAAGTATCGGCCCACCTTCAACAAGTTCTTCTGGATACTGATCCTCGACGTGTTGATCCTGGGCTATTGCGGCGGTGCGCCGGCTGAAGAGCCTTTCGTGATGATCTCGCAGGTCGCGTCGGCCTATTATTTCGCGCACTTCCTGATCATCCTTCCGCTGATCTCGCGCTTTGAAAAGCCGCTGCCGCTGCCCGGTTCGATCACCGAGGCCGTGCTGGCGAAATATGGCAAGACCGACGGCGCAACCGTCGCGGTCCCGGCCGAATAAGGGGTAGACGTAACATGGTACGCATCGGCGCATTTCTCGTCGGCCTCTTCTTCGCGGGCTGGCTGCTGGTCTCCTTCCTCATGGGGGCGGTGGCCTATGTCTCCGAACCCCCGCAGCCGACCGTGGAGCATGAATTCCACGAGCTTCCCAAGCATGTGTCCTTCTCGTTCGATGGACCGCTTGGTGGCTATGACAAGCAGCAGCTGCAGCGCGGCTTCCAGGTCTACAAGGAAGTCTGCTCGGCCTGCCACAGCCTCAAGTTCGTGGCGTTCCGCGATCTCGAAGCGTTGGGTTATAACGAAGCCGAAGTGAAGGCGATCGCCAAGCAGTGGGCGATCAAGGCGCCTGCGGTCGATCCGGCGACGGGCGAAGCTTCGACCCGCGAGCCTATGCCCGCTGACTATTTCCCCAAGCCTTTCGCGAACAATGTTGCGGCCGCTGCGGCGAACAATAATGCGATCCCGCCAGACCTGTCGCTGATGACCAAGGCTCGCCACCATGGCAGCGCCTATGTCTATTCGCTGCTGACTGGCTATCAGGCGCAACCCGCCGCGCTGCTCAAGGAGTTTCCGGACTCCAAGACGCCGGAAGGGCTGCATTACAACCCCTATTTCGCGAACCTGAACCTTGCCATGGCGCCGCCGCTGACGGCCGAAGGCCAGGTGACCTATAGCGACGGCACCAAGCCGACAGTGGACCAGATGGCGAAGGACGTTTCGGCCTTCCTGACCTGGACCGCTGAGCCGAAGCTGGAAAACCGCCGCCGTGCGGGTCTGGCGACGATCATCTTCCTGCTGATTGCGACGGGTCTGGCCTACATGTCCTACCAGAATATCTGGGCGGAGAAGAAGAAGGCGGCCTGACAAGTCGGTCCGCAAGAACAAGGATTATGAAGAGGGCGCGGTTTCATCTGGGAACCGCGCCCTCTTTCCTTATGGAGACAGCATGAGCATCGACACGCTGGCGGGCCTCGTCCGCACGATCCCCGATTTCCCGAAACCCGGCATCCAGTTTCGCGACGTCACGACTTTGCTGGCGGATGGGGCAGGGCTGGCAGAACTGGTCGAGCGCATGGCATCGATCGCACGGCCGCTCGATCCTGACTTGATCGTCGGCATTGAAGCGCGCGGTTTCATCCTTGGCGCGGCGCTCGCCCTGGTCTTGGGCAAAGGCTTCGTGCCGGTGCGCAAGGCGGGCAAGCTGCCGGGCAAGACGGTCGGCATCGATTATGTGCTGGAATATGGCACGGATCGGCTGGAACTGCATGAAGGACAGGTTCCTGCGGACACGCGCGTTCTCTTGGTCGATGATTTGATCGCCACGGGCGGGACGGCGCTCGCCGCCGCACAATTGTTACGTGAGCAGGGGGCGAGCGTGTTGATGGCGCTGTTCGCGATCGACCTGCCTGATCTTGGTGGGATGGCTGCGCTGGAAGCCGACGGCATCGCCGCGCAGGCGATCATCGCGTTCGAGGGCGACTAAAGACATTTCGCGAGGGCCTCCGGCAGCAAGTCCACCGCTGCCGCAAGCCGCTCATCCAACAATCCCAGCAGTCCCATCCAGCCATGGATATGCGCCAGTTCGCCCGGCCCATCGGAAATGCCGCGCAAGCCCATCAGCGGCACGGCAAAGCGGGCACAGGCCCGCGCCACCGCGAAGGTCTCCATATCGACCATGTCGGCGTCGATCGCGGCATATTCCTCACCCCCGACAATGTTCGCGCCGGTTGAGAGCCGCGCAGTTTGGAGCGCCAAGGGCGTAATCAGCGGAACGTCGACTGGATGATCGACAAAGGGCGTCACGCCCTTCGTAAAGCCCAGGCGTGAGGCATCCATGTCGCGCCAGGAGACGCTGGCGACCTGCACTACCTTGCCCAAGCCGCAGATTCGCGATCCGGCCGAGCCGAGGCAGACGACTAGATCAGGAAGGTCATTATGGCGTGCCAGGTCGTGCAGGGCGATGCCAGTCGCGAGTGCGGCCTCTACCGGCCCCACTCCTGTCATCAGCGGCGTGAACCGGCTACGCAGATGCGGACCATATTCCGCCTCCGCCGCCATCACGAACAGCAAGCGCTTGCCCGAAACGATCTCGCAGCCCGCCATCTTTTTCCGCCCCTTGCCAATGCTATGCTGGCCATAGCTTGCCGGTCGCAGCACCGCAAAAGAGAAAGCCCGCCACCTGAAAACAGGTGACGGGCTTTGTCATGGTGGGCGTGGCAAGGATTGAACTTGCGACCCCTGCGATGTCAACACAGTGCTCTACCACTGAGCTACACGCCCACGGGAGTTGGGCCTTTAGCCGGGCGAATCGGATGGCGCAAGCGGGAAAATGCCTGGCCTCGATATTCTTCTGGACAGCGCAGGGGCGGCCCATATGCTGCGGCGCAAACAGGGGGACGCCAAGACTTATGCTGCCATCGCCATCCTCGCCGATTCAGACGACGCCGCGCCTGCCCTGGTACCGGCAGCTTTATGTCCAGGTGCTGATCGCCATCGCGCTGGGTGTGACGATCGGCCATTTCTTTCCTGACGCCGGGGTCCAGCTCAAGCCCTTGGGTGAGGCCTTTATCAAGCTGGTGAAGATGATCATCGCGCCCGTGATTTTCCTGACCATCGTCACTGGCATTGCCGGGATGAAGGAACTGGGCGCGATCGGCCGGGTCGCGGCCAAAGCCTTTGGCTATTTTCTGACCTTTTCGACGCTGGCTTTGATCGTCGGCTTGATCGTCGCCAATGTCGTGCAACCCGGCGCTGGGCTGAACATCGACCCGGCGACGCTCGATGCTGATCAGGTCGCCGACTATGCGAACAAGGCGCATGAGAGCAGCCTGACCGGCTTCCTGATGAACATCATTCCGGCGACCATGGTGTCGGCGGTGGCGGACGGCAATATCCTGCAGGTGCTGTTCGTGGCGATCCTGTTCGGGATCGCGCTAACTCTGATCGGCGACAAGGCCGCGCCGCTGATGACCGTGCTCGAATCCGCCAGCCATGCGGTGTTCAAGCTGGTGTCCATCCTGATGAAAGCCGCACCGATCGGGGCGTTCGGGGCAATGGCCTTCACCATCGGCGAATATGGCGTCGGGACGCTCGCCAACCTAGCCGGGCTGGTCGCGACCTTCTATCTGACGTCGCTGCTGTTCGTGCTGGTGGTGTTGGGCGGCGTCTGCTGGGCGGTAGGCTTCAACATCCTTCACCTCATCCGCTATCTGAAGGCCGAACTACTCCTGGTTCTTGGGACATCCTCCTCGGAGGCGGCCTTGCCCAGCCTCATCGAGAAAATGGAACGAGCCGGGTGCCGCAAGTCGGTGGTGGGTCTGGTCGTGCCGACCGGATACAGCTTCAACCTCGACGGCACCAATATCTACATGACGCTGGCGGCGCTGTTCATCGCGCAGGCCTGCAATGTCGATATCAGCCTGGAGCAGCAGATCTTGCTGCTGCTGGTGGCGATGATCTCCTCCAAGGGCGCAGCGGGGGTAACCGGGGCAGGCTTCATCACATTGGCGGCAACGCTGTCGATCGTGCCGACGGTGCCCGTTGCGGGCATGACGCTGATTTTGGGCGTCGATCGCTTCATGAGCGAATGCCGCAGCCTCACCAACTTCATCGGCAATGCCGTGGCGACCGTGGTCGTCTCAGCTTGGGAAAAGGGGTTGGACCGCGAGCGTTTCAATGCCGCCATGGCCGGGATCGCGCTCGATCCCACGCCCGACATGGAAGAAGTCGTCCCCGACTAGAGGATCACGTCAGCCCGGTCAGGCTCTCGCTGCTGAACATCCGCTCGACCTCCAGCACCAGGTCGCGCAAGTGGAAGGGCTTGGACAAGACCTTGGCCTGCGGCACCGCCTTGCCCGCGCGCAGGGTGACGGCGGCAAAGCCGGTGATGAACATGATTCGCATGTCCGGTGCCACGGAGGCGGCATGCTGGGCCAGTTCGATGCCGTCCATTTCCGGCATGACGATATCGGTCAGCAACAGGTCGAACCGGTCGGTGCGGATATGCGGCACCGCCTCTGTCCCCGTCGAGACCGCGACGACCTCATATCCCGACCGTTCCAGCGCGCGAGCCAGATAGACGCGCATGCTTTCATCGTCTTCGGCCAATAATATGCGAACCATCGCCCCCACTCTCATATCCTCCGCGACCCCCACGGGTGGCGCGAAGCCGTGATATATGCGACAAGGTGTAAATATTATCCAGCCAAGCCACGATTTTTGCCCGGATCGTTGAAAGGAGCGCCATTGGACGACAGCCCGCCGCGCGTGCCGACGCACAGCGACCCGGCCTTCGATCTGTATGGCCCCGCGATTCCCGATCGCCCGCTTATCCTGTCCGTGCCCCATGCCGGCCGGCTCTATCCGCCCGCCTTGCTGTCGCAGGCGCGCGTCCGCCCAGAGATGCTGCGGCGGCTGGAGGATCGCTGGGTCGATCTGTTGGTGCATCCCTTGATAGCGCAGGGCTTCACGGTTTTAGTTGCGCGCGCGCCGCGCGCGTTGATCGACCTTAACCGGCATGATCGGGAGGTCGATCCGGCGATGCTCTCCGATCTGCCCCATATGGTGGCCTTGCAGACAAGCGCGAAACTGCGTGGCGGGCTTGGCTTGCTGCCGCGTCGGTTGCCTGGCGCACCGGAATTGTGGCGCGGACCGATCGGCTGGGCGGAGGTGCAGCGGCGGATCGATATGGTCCACCGGCCCTATCATGCGACGCTCGCGCAGTTGATGGCGGCGGCGCGGGATGCCCATGGTCATGCCATCCTGATCGACCTGCACTCCATGCCCCCGCTGCCCCCGCCATCGCCCGGTTGCCCGGCGCCAGGGCTGGTGCTGGGCGACCGGTTCGGCCGCAGTGCGTCGAGCCGATTGACGACGCTCGCGGCCGATGTGGCGGCGGGGCACGACATGCTGGTGGCGATCAATAGCCCTTATGCGGGCGATTATCTGATCGAGCGGCATGGGCGACCGGAGCGTGATCTGCATGCGCTGCAGATCGAGATCGACCGGACGCTGTATCTGGACGCGACCCTCGACCGGCCGGGGCCGGGGATCGCGCGGATGCGCGCGCTGGTGCAGGCGATGGCCCAGGCGTTGGCGGTCGAACTCCCCCGCGCCGACTATGCGCTGGCGGCAGAATGATCAGCCAATGACGGCGCGCGCACCGGCAACGCTCAGATGGTGCGAATCGAAGTAGAGCGGTTGGCCGTTCCGCTCGATGGCGCAGACGCGCGCGTCGCATAGCCGCGCCACGGGGTCGATGAGCGTTACGCCCTGCGCCTGCCAGCGGGTGAAGAGCGCGCGGAGATTGACGATGCGTGCTTCCACTTGCGCCCGCTCAACCCCTTGTGCGCTGTCCAGCATGGCGGCGCGCGCCAGATGGGCGAGGTGGCGGGGAACGTCGAAGGGTTGGGGCGGGACCGCGCCGATCAGCACGACTTCCCGCCCTTCGGCGCGGATGGCGGCAATGGTCCGGTCGAGTTTCGCCACGAAAGCGGGATCGTCAAATGTCCCGTTGGCCCAGAAGGCGGCGAGGTAAATGCGGCGTAGTTCCGGATCGGCGCGGATCGCGTCGAAAGCGGCCCGGTTGGCCGCGGCGCAACGCGCGTCCTTCGCCTCATAACCCAACACAGGGGGGCAACTCGACGTCGTCCGCTCGATCAGTGACTGGCCCTGTGCGCGGGCGTTCTGCGCCAGCACATGCGCCAGTTCCACGCCATGACTGTCGCCCCACAGCATGGCGTCGGGCCGGACCGTTGCGCCGAGGACGCAGGGGTTGGCACCCCGCATATAGGTGTCGTGGCAGCGCTTGCGGTCAGGGCTGATATCGTTGCGCCCGGCAATCTGCGTCAGAACGGTGGGCGAAAATCGGGATGGCCATGGTCCCATCGCCAGCAGGGCCAGCGACAGTGCGCACAGCAACGCTATCGCCGCGCCGGTGAAGCGGAAGATGGTGCGGGGCGGCATGCGCGCCGAATCGCGGAAGGGTTGTTCGACGAAGCGCCAGGATAGCCAGGCGACGGCCAGTGATGCGGCGATGACGGCCAGCTGGGTTTCGCCCGACAACGGCAGGTCGGTCGCATATTCGGTGAAGACGATCAGCGGCCAGTGCCACAGATAGAGCGAGTAGGATATCAGGCCGATGCCGACCAGCGGTGGCAGGGCGAGGGCGCGGCCTGCGATCGTCCCCGGCGCGCAGTGGAGCAGCGCCATAGCCCCCAGCACGGGGGCCAGGGCCGCGACGCCGGGGAATAATGTGTTGCGGTCATAGAGGAGGACCGCACTGCCGATCGCCAATAGGCCAGCCCAAGCGACGGCTTCGCGCAGCCAGCGCGCCCGGATTGCTGGAACGACACCCAGCGCCAGGAGCGCGCCCGCCAGTAATTCCCAGGCGCGGGTGGGGAGCAGGTAGAAGGCGAAGCCCGTCGTGTCGCGCTGCATGATTATGCACAGGGTCAGCGATGCGATCCCGAAGGCCGTCACGACGCCTGCGCGTGTGCGCGTTCCGAAGCGGGCGAGCAGCATCAGCAGGACCGGGAAGCCGATATAATATTGCTCCTCCACCGCCAGCGACCAGGTCTGGAGCAGGGGCTTTACGTCCGCGCCGCCAGCAAAATAGCCGGTGTCGGTGAAGAACCACAGGTTGGAGACGAACAGCGTCGCGGCCAGCGCGGATTTGGGTACGCCCTCCAGATCGCCGGGCAGATAGAGCCAGGCCGCCAGGCCCAGCACGGCGAGGATCATCAGGGCGAGGGCGGGCATGATTCGCCGGAAGCGCCGCTCGTAGAAGCGGAGCAGGGAAAATCGGCCTTCATCGACGTCGCGGGCGATGATTCCGGTGATCAGATAGCCCGAAATCACGAAGAAGATGTCGACGCCGACATAGCCGCCCGAAAAGCCCGGCACATGGGCGTGGAAGAACAAGACCGGCAGGATGGCGAGCGCGCGCAGGCCGTCTATGTCGCGGCGGTGGGGCCGGGTCATGCGCGCGCCTATCTGTTCTGCCTTTCCATGCATGGCGCGGGCCTACGCCCAAAGCCCTGATATTTGCTTTACCCGATTCGTCGCGAGGGCACGGGACACGATTGCAGTTTACGCAATTGCAGCTTCACCCTTCGCATTTGCGAAGAATACGCCCCGCTGGCAATAAGACTGTGCCTTTCAGGCATCCTCTCCTAAACTTTTCAGGCTGGTCTCACGATCAGCCTTTTTTTTGTCTGCGGCTTGGGCTAGGCATCCCTCGCTGTTGCCGCGCCATATAACATGTTTCTGGAGAGGGGCCGCCGGTAAGACCGGCAGGCGGGGCATAGTTGGGGGATCGAGCGCTTAAGTGCGCTCTCCCCCATTTTCTTTTCATCCTAGGCGGTGGCCATCTCGCGGCCATAAGCGACCACGGCTTCCACTTCGGCGCGGTCGCCCAACACGACGCCGACGCGCTGGTGCAGGCTGGTCGCGGGCACGTCCATGATCGGCTGGAACCCGTCGCTCGACGCGCCGCCCGCCTGCTCGATCAGATAGCTCATCGGATTGGCTTCATACATCAGCCGCAACTTGGCCTTGCCCGGATTGCGGTGATCATAAGGATAGAGGAAGATCCCGCCGCGCTTGAGGATGCGATGCACGTCCGCCACCATGGAGGCGGTCCAGCGCATGTTGTAATCCTGGCCGCACGGACCCGCGCCACCCATGACGCGCTCTTCGACATAGCGGGCCACGGCGGGCGACCATTGACGGCGGTTGGACATGTTGATGGCAAATTCGCACTTGCCCTGCGGCATTTGCATGTTGGCGTCGGTCATCACCCAGCTGCCGACTTCGCGGTCGAGCGTGAATTCATAGACGCCCGTGCCGACGCTCAGCACCAGCAAGGTTTGCGGCCCGTAAATGGCATAGCCTGCCGCGACCTGCGCCCGGCCGTCCTGCAGGAAATCCTCCTCGGTCACTTCGCGACCGGCGCAGGCTTCGGGGGCTTTGAGAACGGAGAAGATCGTGCCGACCGACAGGTCGACGTCGATATTGCTGGACCCGTCGATCGGATCGAACAGCAGCAGATATTCGCCCTTGGGATAGCGATTGGGGATGCGGTGGATCGTCTCCATCTCCTCCGACGCCATGGCGGCGAGATGGCCGCCCCATTCATTGGCATCAAGCAGCATTTCATTGGCGATCACGTCCAGCTTCTTCTGGACCTCGCCCTGCACATTTTCGCTGTCCAGGCTGCCGAGCACTTCGCCCAGCGCGCCCTTGCTGACGGCATGGCTGATCGTCTTGCACGCGCGCGCCACGGTTTCGATCAGCAGGCGCAATTCGGCGGGCAGGGCTTCGGCCAAGCGCTGTTGTTCGATCAGGAAACGGGTGAGGGTGGTTCTTGCCATGGGCCGCCTTTCGTAAAGGGCAGGGGCCGCGACAGGACGCCGCGGCGCTTGAAAATCGGAACGCGCCTTCGCTACGGGAGTCGCCCCGTCAAGTCCAGCCGCCGCGTCACTCGCCACGCGCCCGTGCCGCAGCGTCGGCGCGGCCCACCGCGAGGGCGCGGACCCGCTCTACCCCTTCGGCAAAAGCGCCACCGCGCGCCGCCTGTCCCGCCTGGGCATAGAGGCGTTCCGCGCCGGCATAGTCGCCATCGCGTTCGGCACATAGGCCAAGGTTGAACAGGAGCGAGGGATGACCCGGCCGGTCGCCGTCCATCGCCGCCCATTCGCCGCAGGCGGCGACCGGATCGCGCTGCGACGATTTGATGCTGTCGCGGAAGCGCTGGGCCATGGCCTTGTCCATCCCGTCGCGTTCTTCGCGCAGGCGGATGCGGTAATTTTCGTGGCGCGGGATGATGTCATCAGCGAGCCGGTCCGCCGCCGTGCGGACCATGCGATCGATGCTCTGGCGCGGGGTGCGCTTGGACTTGTCCTTGGGGCAGGTGACGATCGTGTCGGTTTGCGTGCGGGTTTCGCTATAGAGGATCTGGCCGTCTGTGACGCGGGCGATCCGCAAGGTCGGGGCGAAGGTCACCGTTTCCTGCAGGCACAGCGCCTCGACCTTCTCCTTCTTCGTGCATTTCTGGTCGGTGCCCTCGGCACAGACTTCGACCTGCCGCTTCACATTGGTTTCGCGCACGCTGGCATCGGCAAGGCCGGTGATGATGCCATCGGCGTCGGGGCCGCGCCGCGACAGGGCGATCACGGCATAATAGGGGCGTCCATCCGGCCCGGCGCGGCTCAATTTCTGTTCGATCGCCAGCGCGAGTGCGGTGCCGTCGCGCCCGGCGATGCGATCGACGCCGATGCTGCGCAGCAGGCTGACGGCGCGATAGGGGGCCGGGAAATGGCCGGTCATCCCAAAGACCTCCGCCTCAACCGGCGTACTGGCCGCCATGGCCGCCGCTATGATGGTGAACCCGACGATTGGCCGCACGATATTCCCCCCTTATTTGCCCGGCTCTCCTGTAAGCTCGTGCCTGCATGCGATCAAGCGGATGACGGTGCATCTTCGTGGGAACCGGTCGCGCGATCGACCGTTCCGGTGGCGTGCCAAATGGCAGCGTGGAAGGATCATCATGGACAGTCTGATTGCCGCTTTTACCGACCCCACCGCCATTGCCGCGCTGATTGCGCTGGTGGTCATGGAAGTGGTGCTGGGCATCGACAATCTGGTGTTCATATCCATCCTGACCAACAAACTGCCGGTCGAGCAGCGGCAGAAGGCGCGGCGCATCGGCATCGGTCTGGCGCTCGGCATGCGGTTGGTCTTGCTGTCGATGATCGCCTGGATCGTCGGGCTGACAGCCCCGGTGTTCGATCTGGGCATCAGCGGGCCGCTGAACGAATATGGCGCACCGACCTTTGAAACCGAATTTTCCTGGCGCGACCTGATCCTGATCGTCGGCGGCTTGTTCCTGATCTGGAAGGCGACCAAGGAAATCCATCACACTGTCGATCCGGCGGGCGGCGACGATGTGCTGGACAAGAAAAGCGTCGCCACCATCACCTTTGGCAGCGCGATCGTGCAGATCATCCTGCTCGACATGATCTTCTCGCTCGATTCGATCCTGACCGCCGTTGGCATGACCGACAATCTGGCGATCATGGTGATCGCGGTGCTGGTCGCGGTGACGGCGATGGTGCTGGCGGCCGACCCGCTCGCCAATTTCATAGCCAAGAACCCGACCGTGGTGATGCTGGCGCTCGGCTTCCTGTTGATGATCGGCGCGGTGCTGATCGCCGATGGCTTTGGCGTGCATGTGCCCAAGGGCTATATCTATGCGGCAATGGCGTTCTCGACGCTGGTCGAGTGCCTGAACATCTTTGCGCGGCGGGCGCAGAAGCGGAAGGGTGGGGCGTAAGGTCACGCCTGCCAAGGTCACAGCGGCAAAGTTCACACCGTCGTCGGGTTTTTCGCGGCAATCGTAATGGAGAAGCGGTTGCGAAGACGCGGCGGCGCGCCGGTTGGGTAACTGGTGGGTCACAGCGACGCGACAGCGATGCGACGCTGACGCGACGGTGGCGCGCCAGTGCGGCGACAGGGGTCGGGCTGACGTGGGAGATGTAGAAAGGCGGCGCGGGGGTTCCATCTGGCAGGATAGATCAAAGATTATCCTACATTGGAAGGGTGTTGGATGGGGAGAGGACCGGGGGGGTCGTGAAGCGACCAGTTGTGGCCGCTCTGACGATCCAGTCTGTCGCCCGAAAGCAGACGGATTTTATGACGTGGTTGCGAGCAATATCTCCATGGCAGGTGCAAATCCCAACCAAGCTATCAATAGCGTGATCACCGCTAAAAGCAGGTTCGTCGCTAAACTCCCAATACGCCGCTGCAACAGCATTCGCAGCACAGCAGATAGGAACCAAAAAACCGCTCCAACCGAAAGCACGATCAAGGCCGTGATGAGAAGGCGATAGCCTATCACTGCCCCATCATTGTCATGACAACCTGGCCCCGGATCACAATCGCCCATGATACTTCCGACGAAGGCGACGAAACTCATTCCCAATCCAAGTGCAACCGCCAACAGGCAACCGAACGGTCGTGTTGCGTTCAAATTCTCGCGGAAGGGTTCAGAAGCCATTTGGTATGTTAGCTCTGCTGGCGGCGGCTTTCTACCTAAATGGCCCGATGGCCGACCATCCGCTCTCCATCCCCTTCCGTCATGCCGGGCTTGACCCGGCATCTATTAGCTCACGGGTGCGACGGCGTTGACAGGCTGAGGCTCATAGACCCCGGATCAAGCCTGTCCTGAGCCTGCCGAAGGGTCCGGGGTGACGGCGTTGATGAGTGTCCGCAATCTACCAAACTCAGCGAGAAACTATTGTCCGTGAAAGATGCGGATTTTTGTGGCGGGCGTTCCCCCTCCCGCCTTGTGGGAGGGGGTTAGGGGATGGGCTTGCGCGAGGGTGCGTTGGCCCACCCCGCTGCGACTAAGGCGCTGCGCGCCTCAGTCTCGCTGCCCCTCCGCCAAGCGGGCGGGGCATAAAATGCCGCTCGCCTTTTGTCCTTGGCTTCATTCCTCGCCGAATTTGTCTTCGACCAGGCTTACCAGCTTGCCGAGCGAATCATGCGCTTCGGGGCCGGTGGCCTTGATCGTGATGCTGTCGCCCATGGCGGCGCCCAGCATCATGAGGCCCATGATCGAGGTGCCGGTGACGTGGCTGCCATCCTTGCTGACGATGATGTCGGCGGGCAGGCCGCTCGCCAGGGTCACGAATTTGGCGCTGGCGCGGGCGTGGAGGCCGCGCTTGTTGCTGATACGGACTTCCTGGCTGATTTCATTCATGTGGTGCTGCCCAACAGTTCCGACGCGACGCTGATATATTTTTGGCCCGCCTCACGCGCGGCGGCGACGGCGGCGCGCACGTCCATAACCTTGCGCGCGCTTTCGAGGCGAATGAGCATGGGCAGGTTGATGCCCGCGATCACCTCGATCTCGCCGGCTTTGAGCAGCGAGATGGCGAGGTTGGACGGGGTGCCGCCGAACAGGTCGGTGAGCAGGATGACGCCGCTGCCGTCATTGACGCGCGCAACGGCGGTCGCGATGTCCGCGCGGCGCAGTTCCATATCGTCTTCCGGCCCGATGCAGATCGTTTCGATCTGCTGCTGGGGGCCGACGACATGTTCCATCGCGACGACAAATTCGGTCGCGAGCGACCCATGAGTGACGAGTACGAGTCCGATCATCTGCTTTTGCGGCCCACCTGCTTCATGACGTTGCTTTCGGGCCTCCCGGACGACGCTTCTCCAGACTATCCTGCGGCGTCGATTCAATATTGCGGTGCAGGACCGTGGGCGAAAAGCCCGCATCTTGCAAGTAGCGTGCGACACGATCGGCAACATGGACCGAACGGTGCTTGCCGCCGGTGCAGCCGAAGGCGATGGTGATATAGGCTTTCCCGCCCTCCGCATAGCGCGGCAGCAGGGTGGCGAGCAGATCTTCGATCTTACTCACCGCCTGCTCATAGGCCGGGTCAGCCGCGATATAGGCAGCGACGTCCGGGTCGAGGCCGGTGCGCGGGCGCAAGGTTTCGTCCCAGTGCGGATTGCGCAGGAAGCGCATGTCGAACATCAGATCGGCATTGCGGGGCACGCCACGCGAAAAGCCGAAGGAAAGAATGGTCAGCACCGGGTCGGACAGCCGCTCGCGCGAGAAGCGGCTGCGGATTTCCTGTTGCAGGGCGTTGCTGGTGAAGCTGGTGGTGTCGATCACCTGGGTCGACCAGCGGCGCAGCGCTTCGGTCAGCTCGCGTTCGCGCGCGATGCCGTCGGCGGCGGGGCGATCGAGCGCGAGCGGGTGGCGGCGGCGGGTTTCGGCGAAGCGGCGCTCCAATTCGCTGTCGGAGCAATCGAGGAACAGGGTTTCGACATCATGGCCATGGCGTTCGCGCAGCGCCTTGATCCGGCGGACGATGGCACCGGCGTCGAAGCCGCGGGTGCGCGCGTCGATGCCGAGCGCCAGCGGTCGTTCGTCCTCGCCCGCATAGCCAGCGGGCAGGGGGGTGTCGAGCAGCCGGTCGAGCAGGACGAGCGGGAGATTGTCCACCACTTCCCAGCCCATATCCTCCAGCGTCTTGAGCGCGGTGGTCTTGCCCGCGCCCGACAGGCCCGACACCAAGAGGATGGATTTGGGGTGGGAGAGGGTCATGCGATCGGCACCGCGCGCAGCAGCCATTCGACCTTGATCGGGGCGGAGGCTTCGAACGGGGCGACCTTCCAGACCGGGATCGGCAGGCCTGCTATGGTGCGCAGCAGGGGTTCGAGCGGCATGCGGTCGACCTTGTCGAACAGGTCGATGAGCAGGGCAACGGGCACATCGTCGACATGGGGCATGGTGACGATGCCCATGCCGCGTATCTCGATCTGGCCCGCAATCCGTTCCGGCGCGCTGGCGAGCAACTGGCCGTCGACGCGCTTGAGCAGCGTATAGTCGTCGCTGATCAGGGTCGCGCCGCGATCGATGAGGCGGAGGGCGAGGTCCGATTTGCCGATGCCGCTTTTGCCGCACAGCAACAGGGCGCGGCCTTCTATGGCCACGCTGGTCGCATGCAGCGTTTCGGAGGACAATGCGCGGGCCATAAGTCGGTGGCCCTTCTACCCTGTGTTGGCAGCCTTGCAAACGACATTGGTAAGCGTCGTCCCGTGCGGGGACGCGGCGCTATTCGGACGCGATGCCGGGGTCGCTCTCGACCGCCATGGGCAGGCGCAGGATGAAGCGCGCGCCCTGCTGCGCATCCTCGCGGTCGCCGATGCTGATGCGGCCCTGATGCCCCTCCACGATGGAGCGGGCGATGGCGAGGCCAAGCCCGCTATGCTTGCCGAAACTCTCCCCCTCCGGCCGGACGCTGTGGAAGCGGCGGAAGACATGTTCGCGCTCGGTGACCGGGACGCCCGGTCCTTCATCCTCGACACTGACCAGCACCTGATCATCGGCGACGGTCGCGATGATCTGGACAAGGCCGCCGTCGGGCGAGAAGGAGATGGCATTGTCGATGAGATTGTCGAGGACGCGGACCAGTCGCTGCTCCTCGCCCAGCACCACCGCCACATTCTTGCGCGGGCGGGCGAAGGCGAGGCGGACGCCGCGGGGCACGCCGCGCGCTTCGCGGGCGATGACCATGGTTTCGATGAGCAGGCCAAGGTCGATCGGCTCGAACCGGGTGCGCGACAGTTCGGCATCGACGCGCGAGGCTTCGGCAATGTCGGTGACGAGCCGGTCGAGGCGGCGGACGTCGTCCTGAGCGATGGCCATCAATTGCGCGCGCAGGTCCGGCCGGTCCACCCGGTCGAGTGCATCAAGCGCGGAGCGGAGCGAGGCAATGGGGTTTTTGAGTTCATGGCTGACATCGGCGGCGAAGGCGTCGGTGGCGTCGATCCGCTGGCGCAGGGCAATGCTCATGTCGGACAGGGCGCGGGCCAGCATCCCGATCTCGTCGCGCCGTTCGGGCAGGCGTGGCACGGTGACTTCGCGCGCGCGGCCGAGGCGAACGCGGACGGCGGCGCGGGCGAGACGCTGGAGCGGCTGGACGATGGTGCGGGCCAGGAACAGCGAGAGCAGCGTCGAGGCGAGCATGGCGACGGCGAGGACGAGGCCAAGCCGCAACCGTTCGGCGCGCACGGTGCGGGTGATGTCGCGCGCATTTTCGGTCGCGAGCAGGGCAGTGCCGTCCCGCACGGAGGCGCCCGCCGAGATCATGAAGGTGCGATCGGGCGCATAGCGGTTCATCGCGGTCGGCTTGCCGGTCTTGCGCGCCAGCAGCAGTTCGGGCCAGGCATCGGCCCGGTCCACGGCTGGTTCGATGAAATCGGGCGGTCGGCTGGCCGAAACGATACGGTCCACCGCCTTGTCGAGGAAGCGGGCGACATGGCGTTGCCATTCTTCTTCGGACGGCGACCGCAGGCGATAGCGCGGTGCGTCCATGGTGAAGCTGTCGGCGATCAGCCCACCGCCGGGCGCATAGTGGCGGACCCGGTCGCCGGTCTGGCGGGCATAGGCGGCTATCAGGGCGTCGTGGCGGTCGGCCGGCGCATTTTCCAGGCTGATCGCCAGTAGCTTCAGTTCGCGCGCCGATTGTTCCAGCCGCGAATCGATGATCCGGGTGCGATAGCTGTCGAGATAGAAGAAGCCGCCCGCCAACAGCGCGAGCGCAAAGACATTGACCGCCAGGATGCGCGGCGTGAGGCTCAATCGCCCCGACCAGCGCATCGCCATGGGCGCGTCATCCTTCTTCGGAGAAGCGGTAGCCGGCGCCATAGAGTGTGTCGATTGCGTTGAAATCGGAATCCACCTCGCGGAATTTGCGGCGCAGCCGCTTGATATGGCTGTCGATCGTGCGGTCATCGACATAGACGTCGTCCTGATAGGCGGCGTCCATCAACTGGTTGCGGTTCTTGACCACGCCGGGGCGGGCGGCCAGCGTTTCGAGGATCAGAAATTCGGTGACGGTCAGCGTCACGTCCTGTCCTTTCCACTTCACCCGATGGCGCGCCGGGTCCATTTCCAGCCGCCCGCGAATGATCGGGTCGGCGACCGGCTGGTCCGGCGTGTCGGGTGCGCCCCGCACTTCGGCCCGGCGCAGGATCGCGCGAATGCGCGCGATCAGCAGCCGTTGCGAGAACGGCTTGGCGATATAATCGTCCGCCCCCATGGCAAGGCCCAGCGCTTCGTCCAACTCGTCCGCCTTGGACGTCAGGAAGATGACCGGCATCTGCGTCTTTTCCCGCAGGCGGCGCAGCAACTCCAAACCATCCATGCGCGGCATCTTGATATCGAAGACGGCCAGATCCGCCGGATTGTCCAGCAAAGCCTTGAGCGCGCCTTCGGGATCGGAATAGATCCGCGTCATGAAGCCTTCCGACTGAAGCGCGATCGAGACGGAGGTCAGGATATTCTTGTCGTCATCCACCAAGGCGATGGTTGCAGTCATGCGGTTTCCCAGCTGATCCAAGTGGGGCAGAGCGTTAGACCATGCGGCGCGCGCCTGCAAGAAAGCGGGTGACGGCGGCGATGCGGCATAACCGTCGATATTCGGGACAAAGCTTGTGTGACAGGGATTTGACGATTTTGGTCCAAGCCCCTATTGCCATGTCGGTCTGCGAGGATGACGCCGTGATATAGACAAACGGCGCATAGGGGCGGATCGGTCGCGAAGAATAATATATGTGCGACACGGCATTCATATTCAGGAGCAAAGGCGTGCAGGCCAAATCCTCATTCACCCTGGCAGACCAGGGCATTTCCACCCATGCCACCCAATTCTGGAATATGGGCACCGCCCCGTTGGTCGAAGCGGCGATCCGCAATGGCGAGGGCATTTTGTCCAAGGACGGCCCGCTGGTCGTCAAGACCGGCAAACATACCGGCCGGTCGGCCAAGGACAAGTTCATCGTCCGCGATGCCGAGACCGAATCGACGGTCTGGTGGGGCAGCACCAATGTCGCGATGACGCCGGAGCATTTCGCGGCGTTGAAGGCGGACTTCTTCAAGGCGCTGGGCGAAAAGGATACGCTCTATGTCGCCGATCTGTTCGGCGGATCGCAGCCCGAACATCGCGTCAATGTGCGCGTCATCAACGAGCGCGCCTGGCATAATCTGTTCATCCGCACGCTGCTGGTACGTCCGGGTGCCGACGAGCTGGCCGATTTCGCGCCGGAATATACGATCATCGACCTGCCGACCTTCAAGGCCGACCCGGCGCGTCATGGCTGCCGCAGCGAGACGGTGGTGGCGGTCAACTTCACCGAGAAGCTGATCCTGATCGGTGGCACCGCTTATGCCGGCGAAATGAAGAAGTCGGTGTTCGGCATCCTCAACTATCTGCTGCCGGTCAAGGGCGTGATGCCGATGCATTGTTCGGCCAATATCGGCCCGAACGGCGACACGGCGGTCTTCTTCGGCCTGTCGGGCACGGGCAAGACGACACTGTCTGCCGATGCGTCGCGCACGCTGATCGGTGATGACGAGCATGGCTGGTCGGACACGGCGGTCTTCAATTTCGAGGGCGGCTGCTATGCCAAGATGATCAACCTGTCGGCTGAGGCCGAGCCGGAGATTTTCGCTACCACCAAGCGCTTCGGCACGGTGCTGGAGAATGTCGTGATCGACGCGGAAACGCGCGAGATCGACCTGGACGACAACACGCTGGCGGAAAATAGCCGCGGTTCCTATCCGATCGACTTCATCCCCAACACGTCGGAGAAGAATCTGGGACCGGTGCCCAAGAACATCATCTTCCTGACCGCCGACGCCTATGGCGTGCTGCCGCCGATCGCGCGGTTGACGCCCGAACAGGCCATGTATCATTTCCTGTCGGGCTATACCGCACGGGTGGCTGGTACCGAGATCGGCGTGACCGAGCCGACCGCGACCTTCTCGACCTGCTTCGGCGCGCCGTTCATGCCGCGTCATCCGTCCGTCTATGGCAATCTGCTCAAGGAACGGATCAACAAGGGCGGCGTTACCTGCTGGCTGGTCAATACCGGCTGGGCTGGCGGCAAGGCGACGATGCCCGGCATCAAGCGCATGCCGATCAAGGTCACCCGCGCGCTGCTCAACGCCGCGCTCGACGGCAGCCTGAACGACGCCGAGTTCCGCATCGATCCCAATTTCGGGTTTGAAGTGCCGGTCGCGGTGGCGGGCGTGGAGCCGACCATCCTTGACCCGCGCGCCATGTGGGCGGACGCCAGCGCCTATGACGAAACCGCCGCCGTGCTGGTCAAACAGTTCGTCGACAATTTCGCGCAGTTCGAAGAGCATGTCGATGAAGGCGTGCGCAGCGCGGCGCTCACCGCGGCATAACGGCTGCGACTTGATTTAGGGCTATGCGAGAGCCGGAGGGGTGACCTTCCGGCTCTTTTGCTTTTGGCGGCGGGGCGGGAGTGCTATGCTGTCGGTCAACATCCAGCGGGAGTAGTGGACATGTTTGGTGATATGATCGGCAAGATGGGCGGACTGGAAGCGGTGGCCGCGCAGATCGGGATGACGCCCGAACAGATGCAGGGCCTGATGACCGAGATCAGCGCCAAGATCGGATCGGGCGATACCAGCATTTCGGCGCTGGCCGAGGTAGCCGCCGAACATGGCGTGTCGGCCGACAAGCTGCAGGAATTGATGGGATCGTTCGGCGGCCCCGAAGCGATCATGGGCAAGCTGGGCGGCATGTTTGACCGCGATGGCGATGGCAATCCGATGAACGAACTGGGCGGGATCGCCAAGGGGCTGTTCGGCTGATCGCCTGACGCTGGCGGGGGGTCAGCTATCGGCCCCCCAAGTTTTTTTGGCCTTGCCTTCATGCCGCGATGGCTGCATTCGCGATGCTTATTGGTTGTTGCGAACGATACGCAACTAGCTACGGCAATTGGCGACGCCTGTGCGGGCGGCTTGGCAAGGAAGAAGGTCTTGAACGACGTGACGATCGAAAAGCCGGTACTCGAACCGACCGGCGCCCTCTCGGTGGAAACCGTGCTGTCGGTGCGGCATTGGAACGAGCATCTGTTCAGCTTCCGCATTTCGCGCCCGGCCAGCTTCCGCTTCCGGTCGGGCGAGTTTGTGATGATCGGTTTGAAGGGCGAGAATGGCAAGCCGCTGCTGCGCGCCTATTCGGTCGCCAGCCCCGCCTGGGACGAGGAACTGGAGTTTCTGTCGATCAAGGTGCAGGACGGTCCGCTGACGAGCAAGTTGCAGCTGATCGAGCCCGGCGACCAGATTTACCTCGGCCGCAAGCCGACCGGCACGCTGGTTACCGACGCGCTGTTGCCGGGCAAGCGGCTGTTCATGCTGTCGACCGGCACGGGCCTCGCCCCGTTCCTGAGCCTGGCGCGTGACCCCGACGTCTATGAGTTTTACGAGCAGGTGGTCGTCGTTCATTCGGTGCGCCGGGTGAGCGACCTGGCCTTTCATGACGAGCTGGAAGGCAGACTGGCGGAAGATCCGCTGGTCGCCGAACAGGCCGCGACCCAGTTCCATTATGTGCCGACCGTGACGCGCGAGGCTTTCCGCAACACTGTGCGGATCGACAAGCTGGTCGAGAGCGGCGCGCTGTTCGAGGGGCTTGAGGGACCGGCCAAGTTCGACCCCGAAACCGACCGGATCATGATGTGCGGCAGCATGGAGATGATCAAGCAGTTCGCGGCCTGGTTCGAAGCGAATGGCTTTACCGAAGGGTCGAATGCGGCGCCGGGGCAGTTTGTGATCGAGCGCGCGTTTGTGGGGTAAGGCTTAACGCCGCAGGATAGGAAAGGGCCGGGAGAGCGATCTTCCGGCCTTTTTTCATGCCAGCATGTAGGTTTCCGTTCGCTTCGAGCCCTTCGACTGCCTGCCAAGGCAGGCGCTCAGGACAGGCCAAGGTCGAGAAGCGGATAGCGCGGTGCCAGCGTTTCTCGACTTCGCTCGAAACGAACGGATGTTGTTACGCCCCCTTCCGCTCCGCCACCCACGCTTCGACATTCCCCGCCAGCACGGTCATCGGGACGCCGCCGCTTTTCACCACTGCATCGTTGAACAGGCGGAAGTCGAATTTTGGGCCTAGTGCGGCTTTCGCGGTTTCGCGCAGGCGGACGATTTCGCCGTGGCCGACCTTGTAGCCGCAGGCCTGGCCCGGCCAGGCGCAATAGCGGTCGACTTCGCCCTGGACTTCCTCGACCGTCGAGCCGTTGGTGGTGGCGAACCAGTCGATCGCCTGTTGCCGGGTCCAGCGCTTGGCGTGGAGGCCGGTGTCGACCACCAGGCGGCAGCAGCGATAGGCGATCGACTGGAGATAACCCAGCCTGCCCGCGACATCGCCGTCGTAGGCGCCCAGCTCGTCGCCCAGTTGCTCGGCATAGAGCGCCCAGCCCTCGCTATAGGCGTTGAAGGGGAGGAGCGAGCGGATGAGGGGCAGCTTGTAGCTATATTCGCCCTGCCAGATATGGCCCGGTATCCCCTCATGATAGGTGAGGGTGGGCAGGCTGTAGCGCGGCCAGCTGTTGGTATCGCGCAGGTTGATATAATAGTTGCCGGGCACGCTGCCGTCGATCGACCCCGCGCCCGCATAAGCGCCGGGCATCCCGGCCTCGATCTCCACCGGCACGCGCTTGACGATCAGCTTGGCGGGGACCAGCGTCGCGAAGGCGCGCGGCAGGCGGGTGCGGATGTCGGTCAGGCGGCCTTCGATATAGGCCAATATCTGCGCACGGCCCTTGTCGTCATCGGGGAAGAGGTGCCGCGGGTCTTTGCCCATCGCGGTCATGCGCTCGCCGACGGTGCCTTTGATCAGGCCCAATCCTTTGAGCAGCCCGTCCATCTGGCCCTGCAGCGCGGCGAGCTGGTCGAGGCCGAGTGCATGGACTTCGTCGGGCGTCATGGTCGTGGTGGTCCCGGCCTTGAGCGCCCAGGCATAATAGGCTTCACCTTCGGGGAGTTTCCACACGCCCGCATCCATGGTGGCGGTGGCGCGCTGGCGCGTGAGTTCGGCGACCTGCGCGGCGAGCGCAGGGGCGACCTGATCGCGGACGATCTTCGCGGCCTTCGCGCCATAGTCGCCGGGCATCGACGCGGTGCGGCGGGCGAGTGAGGCGACGGGCACCCATTGGTCGATCGGCTGGCGCTGGACCGTCGCCATCTGGCCCAATGTCTTGTCGAGCAGGAAGGCGGGCGCGGTGACGCCGATGCCCGCATCATGGCGCAGCCGTTGCGTTTCGCCATTGAGATTGGCGGCAAAGGCTTCGAGCCGGGCCAGATAGGCGTCGGCGTCGGCTTGGGTGTCGATGCCGTGATTGGCGTCGAGAAAGTCGGGGGTTTCGACGAAGCTGCCGGTATTCTGCGCCACGGCATAGGGCGCGTTGCGGTAGGACCAGTTGCTGTTCATCATCGCCATGTCGCCGAACGGGAAGGCGAACCCTTCGGCGGCCAGTTCGTGGGCGGCGCGGGCGACCTCGACATCGGTGCGGGTGGCGGGGGAGAGCGGGGCCAAGTCTATGGCGCGCAAGGTGGCGAGGCGGTCGGTGACATGGGCGGCGATCTGCGCCTGGCCCGCCGGGCTTTTGTTGCCGAGGCGGCTTTTGAGCGCGGCGCGGGGGCCGGTGTCGAGGCCAAGGCCGGTCGCGCTTTCCGGCGCGTCGGCGAGCATGGCTTCGGCCATGGTGGCGAGCGTGGCTTGGGCGCGGGCGTCGGGCGTGTCGGTCGCGGCGTGGGCGGGGAGGGCCGACAGAGCGAGGACGGAGGAACCGGCGACAAGGAAATCGCGGCGCGTGGCGGTCATGTAGCGTGGCTCCGACAAGGGGTGGTCAGCGCTTAACTTCGCATATTTCCCGCAGATTTCGACATTTTATTTCGCCGGCCGGATCGATTGTGACAAGGGGCAGCTGTGGCGGGGGAAGGCGTTTGCGCAGTCGCGCGGGCGGCGATGCGGGCATTATGCGGCATCGTGGCGCGGCTGCCATCGGTGCAGGCGGACAGCGCGCGCAGCGCGGCGAGCATGACCCGGCGGTCGGGCTTGCTATAATGGCCGACGACGCGGCCGCCGCGCACCAGCGGTTGCCGCCGGTCGCCCCGGATCAGCGCCACGGCGCGCCCCATCTGGTCGTCCAGCCCCATCTCGATCGCCCAGTCCCAGGCGGCCGCGAAACTTTCCGCCCCCGGCCGCGCCCGCAACAGATAGGCCGAGCGCGGCGAACAGCCAACGCTCCGCGCCGCCTGCGCGACGACGCCGCATCGGGACAAGGCATCGATGAAGGCATGTTGGGCATCGGGCGTCCAGCCGCGCGCGCGGCGTTGCAGCTGGACGGGGGTGAAGTGGAGCAGGTCAGGCGTGTTTGGCATGACGGGGAGCATGGCATGGGTTGGGGGATGTAGGACAGGGGATTGATATGGTGCAATGGTTGCACCATCATATGGCGGTGATCGCGATCGTCGCTGTTCGGGAGCGATCGGATCGTCGGCACGGTGCCAGCGGCGGTTTTGACCGAGGCGCTGGACTGGGCGCGGCCCCATCAGGCGTTGCTGATGCAGACATGGCAGGAGTTGAACGGATGACGATCACCGACAAGAGCCGCACCATTGCCGCCGTGCGCGCGACCGGGCCTGCGTCGCTGCATCTGGACTGGTCGGATGGCATGGACGTTGCGCTTGATCTGAGTGCGGCGGTGGAGGATCGCGCCTTTGCAGCGTTGCGCGATGCCGAGGCTTTTGCGCAGGTCGAGGTGGGCGATTGGGGGCATAGCCTGTCCTGGCCCTGCGGCGCGGAGATGGGGGCTGATATGTTGTGGCTCGAAACCCTGTCCGCCACCGGCCATGGCGACGCGCGCGCCTTTCTCGCATGGCGGATGCGCCATGGCCTGTCGCTGTCAAAGGCGGCCGACGCGCTGGGCATATCGCGCCGGATGGTGGCCTATTATTCCAATGGCGAGAAGACAGTGCCCAAGCCAATCTTGCTGGCGTGTCGGGGGTGGGAAGTGAGTGAGGGGCTGGGGCGGGCGGCTTGAGGGGGAAAGTTCAGAGGCTATGCGATAAGAGGCTTTCACGGACCAAGCTATTAAGCGAATGTTTTTAAGCATCCCGTCATGCTTTGATGCGCGGCATAACCGCCTTGTTCACAATAAGCCCATCGACGCAGGCAAACGCTATGCCGCAACAATGACTCCATTCGACTCGTAGAGATCATGCAGGCATAACGGTATCAAGGTTATACTTCGCGACCGGCAAATGGCAGGAATGCCTGCCAATTCGGCCCTGATGCCGTCTTCGGCCTCCATGTTTGGATGGTGGGTTAGCAAATGGGGCTTTTTGACTAATGGGCGTCCGAGATCGGTTACAGGTGGTGGAGATAATCCGCCCTATAAAAAGCGGGTTTACGCAGCCCTACCAATGCAGGCTTGAAGACGACCAAATCTATGCGGTCAAAGGCCGTGGCGCGTTAACTGAAGGCTTGCTGTCAGAAGTATGTGCTGCATCGCTTGGCCAAGCGATGGGCCTACCGATACCCGACTTTGTTATCGCTGAGATACCCGCAGCGCTTGTTATGACTTCGGATGATGCTGAGGTTCCTCGCGCCTTGGGCGTAGGGATCGGATTCGCTTCGCTTTGGCAGAACGCTTGCGAACCATTGACCCCCACTATCCGTGATAGGCAGAGTCCGGAATTTCTTGCGACGCTCTATGCATTCGACCACTGGATTGCCAACGGTGATCGATCTCTGGGCGACGAAGAAGGCAATCCCAATCTGCTATATGACCTGACGAACAAGAAACTCGTTGCTTTCGACCATAATTTGGCCTTCAGCGCTGGCTACAGCGCCAACGAACTTGCCGTGCATGCGGGGCGGCGGAGCTGGCAGGCGATTGGCAAAAGCAACTCGTTCATACCAATGCTTTTACAGAAAATGGCAACGGCCCGGCACGCATTTAATGCGTTGGTAGGTGATTTGCCCGAAGAATGGGTGGCAGACCAGCCGGACTTTACAGCTGCGGCCGCCGCCATGCTAGATAGGTATGTTACACCTGAATTTTGGGCTGAACTCGGATGAGCGCTATCTATCAATATTCCATAATCCGATTCCTACCTTTTGCGGATTTGGGTGAGTTTGCAAACATTGGCATCGTCGCTCTGGATACCCAAAACAAGATTCTTCAGTTTCGGCTGGCTCGCCGACGCTTCAGACGACTTCGGGAGTTTTTTGGGGAGGACGCTTACCGCGCCTATGGCGCAGCTATTGAACATTTGCGCTTGGAATTGGCCTCCCTTACTGCGGGGAACGGATTCTGGACAAACTGGGAGCCTGAAAGGGCATTTTCCCATCTGACACGCAGGCATGAGTCTTCAATTGTCTTCAGTGATGTCCGGACTCTGTTATCCAAGGATTACGTTGGCGATGTTGTCGATACGCTTTTTACCAGGCTGATCGAGCGACAGCGCCAAGAAGCTCATGATTTAGACCTCATCAAAGATATTCGACATGAACTGATCGCCAACGGCATCAAGGGTTTCCGCGCGATTCGTGTGGCGGATGAAGTTGTTCCCGTAACATTCCCGCTCGCCCATAGAAATGGAGAGCTGAATGCTATTCAGCCCATGGTGTTTACGCAGAAGACGCCCTTAGCTGTGTTTGACCATGGCACGATGTGGAAACGCCGTCTTTCGTATCTTCTAGATCGCGGGAAGATTGGCGATAAGTCTGTTCTATTGGCCATAGACCCTCCGCCGGCGGATGCGAGTACATCGCTTCTGAGCGCCTATGGGGAAGCAATGAACGAGATCAACTCGCTTCCTTTTGAGGCAGTGACCGCCGAAGTGGGTGGCCGAATCAACCATCGAATTATTGAGTTTGCCGAAGCTGCAATCCCACCGCGGTATTCCTTCCTCAATTGACGCTTTGCCCGAAAGGCAAACACCCTTCATGTCGGGTGACCAATAGTTGGAGGGACAGAAACTGGGTGGGGTTCGCGTGCCTTAGTCCGCCTCCACCCTTAACACCGTCCCCTCTGCCCCCACCACGCGCACCCGTGCGCCCACTTCCGCGTCAGCGCCCACCGCGCTCCACACGCTGTCGCCGACTTTTACCCGGCCTTCGCCGCCGGTGATCGCTTCCACCACGGTCACTGTCTGGCCGATCAGGCGGGCGGTGCGGTCGTTTAGGAGGGGGTCGGTGGAGGCGACGGGGTGGTCGGCGTACCAGCGGCGGCCGGCATAGACCGCCGCGATGCTGAGGCTTGCGAAGAGGAGGAGTTGCAGGGGGAGGCCGATGGGGAGGGCGAGTGCGACGAGGCCGGTGATGGCCGCGGCGATCGAGATCCAGATGAGGAAGACGCCGGGGATCAGCACTTCGGCAATGCCCAGCAGCGCGGCCAATACCAGCCAGGCCCAATGATCTTCGAGCAGGCTGAGCAGGGTCATGGGGTGGGGGTCCTGTTGATCATCGCTACGCTGTGCCGGGGGAGGGGGTGGGAGATGGGTCCCCGCCTTCGCGGGGATGACGGGGGGTGGGGTAAAGACGCCGTTCGTTTCGAGCGCAGTCGAGAAACGCACCGCACAGGTTTCTCGACGTAGTTTATCCTGAGCGCCTGCCGCAGGCTGGCAGTCGAAGGGCTCGAAACGAACGGAGGTGGGGGCGTGTCGCGGGTGCTGGACCTGGAGGATGGCCCCCACCCCAACCCCTCCCCTGAAGGGGAGGGGCTAGTATAGCCGCGCCCCCACCCCAACCCTTCAAGCGAGTCACGGGCCTCGCTTGAACCTGAAGGGGAGGGGCTAATAGTGTCGCTTGCCCACTCCGATCCTTCAAGCGGGTCACGGGCCTCGCTCAAACCTAGCAGGGAGAGCCGCGCCTTCATCCTCCCTCACCCCTGGCTTTGGCCGAAGGGGCCGCGTCTGGGGGGTGGTGGGGTGGGCGTGGGGGTGCCGTCTTCGCCGAGGGCGGCTTTGGCCAGCGCGCCGATGCCGCCTAGCGTGCCGATCAGCTGGGTGGCTTCGACCGGGAAGAGGATGGTCTTGGCGTTGGGGCTGGTGGCGAACTGGCTGACGGCTTCGGTATATTTTTGGGCGATGAAGTAGTTGAGCGCCTGCGGGTTGCCGGCGCTGATCGCGTCGGAGACCATCTGGGTGGCGCGGGCTTCGGCTTCGGCTTCGCGTTCGCGGGCTTCGGCGTCGCGGAAGGCGGCTTCGCGGCGGCCTTCGGCTTGCAGGATCTGGCCCTGCTTCTCGCCTTCGGCGCGCAGGATTTCGGCGGCGCGGGCGCCTTCGGCATCCAATATGTTGGCGCGCTTTTCGCGTTCGGCCTTCATCTGGCGGCCCATGGCGCTGACGATGTCGGCGGGCGGGCGGATGTCCTTGAGTTCGACGCGGGTGATCTTGATGCCCCAGGCGTTGGTCGCCTGATCGACCACGGACAACAGACGGGCGTTGATCTCGTCGCGTTTGGACAGGGTTTCGTCGAGGTCCATCGAGCCCATCACGGTGCGCAGGTTGGTGGTGGCAAGCTGCATGATCGCCACATAAAGCTCGGAGACTTCATAGGCGGCCTTGGCGGCATCCAGCACCTGAAAGAAGACCACGCCGTCGACCGACACCATGGCATTATCCTTGGTGATGATCTCCTGCCCCGGAATGTCGACGACCTGCTCCATCATGTTGATCTTGCGACCCACGGCATAGAAGAAGGCGGGGTAGAAATTGAGGCCGGGCTTGGCGACTTCGGTGAAGCGACCGAAGCGCTCGATCGTATATTGATAGCCCTGCCGCACCACCTTCACGCTGACCGCGAGGTAGAAGAGCACGAGGCCCGTAAGCGTGAGCGCGAAGGTGGTCAGCATCATGGTCTCCCGAAACAGGGTTGGACTATGCGCCTTATTTGTTAACGGGGGAAGGCAAACCGAGGAGAGTCCCATGTTGCTGCGTCACGCCCGTTCGCTGTTGTTCCTGCCCGCGTCCAATGCGCGCGCCATCGCCAAGGCGCGGACATTGCCGTGCGACATGGTGATATTGGACCTGGAGGATGCGGTGACCGACGACGCCAAGGAGACTGCGCGCGAGGCGGCGGTCGCGGCGCTGGCCGAGGGGTTTGGCGAGCGACTTGCGGCGGTGCGGATCAATGTGGCGGGGACGCCGTGGCACGGGATGGAGATGGTGGCGATGAAGGCGGCGGCGGCCGACTATGTCGTGCTGCCCAAGGTGGAGAGCGGGCGGCAGGTGCGCGATGTCTATAGCGTGAGCCAGAAGCCGGTGATCGCGATGATCGAAAGCGCGCGCGGGGTGCTGGCGGCGGTGGAGATTGCGGCGGCGGAGGGCTGCGCCGGGCTGTTCATGGGGAATAATGACCTGCGGCGGGATTTGGGCATACCGGCGGGCGCGGGGCGCGAGGGGCTGAGCCTGGCCATGCAGTCGGTGGTGCTGGCGGCGCGGGCGGCGGGGATTGCGGTGTTCGACGGGGTGTATAACCGGCTGGACGATCTGGCGGGGATGGAGGCGGAATGTGCGGCGGGCCATGCGCTGGGCTTTGATGGCAAGACGCTGATCCATCCGGGCCAAGTGGCGGTGGCGAACGGCGTGTTCGGGCCGGATGCGCAGGCGCTGGCCGACGCGCGGCGGCTGATCGCGGCTGCGACCGGCGGGGCGGAACGCTTCGAGGGGCGCATGATCGAGACGATGCATGTCGAGCAGGCGCGCACGCTGGTGGCGCGGGCCGAGGCGGTGGGGCTGTGGCCGATCAGGCCGGGCGGTGCCGGGCGGTCAGCAGATAGTTGATCGCCTTGTTCGCTGACAAAGTGAAGCCGCGCGCGGGGTCGAAGGCTAGGCCGCTGCTGTCGATGACGTCGAGGCCTGCGGCGTCGAGCAGGGCGGTGAGTTCTTCGGGCGTCAGGAATTTGCCCCAGTCGTGCGTGCCCTTGGGGATGCCGCCGATGCTTTCGCCGATGGTGATCATGGCGATGCGCGAGAGGGGCGTGCGGTTGGGGGTGGAGAGGATCATGAGTCCTTCGGGGGCGAGCTTGGCAGCGAGCGCGGCGACGAAGGCGGCGGGGTCGGCGACATGCTCGATCACTTCCATCGAGGTGACGAGATCATAGTTGCCATCGGCCACCTCTTCGACCGGGGTCGCGCGATAATCGATCGTCAGACCCTGACTCGCGGCATGGGCGGTGGCGGCGGCGATATTTTCGGGCGCGGCGTCGAGGCCGGTGACGGTCGCGCCTAGGCGGGCGAGCGGTTCGGTGAGCAACCCGGCGCCGCAGCCGACATCAAGCGCGCGCTTGCCGGCAAGCGGTTGGAAGGATTGGGCGTTTGTCGGCCAATGGGTGTCGATCGCGGCGCGGATATAGGTCAGGCGCACGGGGTTGAGCTTATGCAGCATCGCGCTGGACCCGTTGGGATCCCACCAATCGGCGGCCATTGCCCCGAAATGGGCGGCTTCCTTGGGGTCGATCGTTGCCGTTGCGTTGCTTGCCATATCCGTATCCGCTGCTAAAGAAGCGCCGTTTCGCCCTTCTGGGACATTTTCTTACTCACCAACTAGCAGGTTCGACAAGCAAATGGCGCGCATCGTGATGAAATTCGGCGGCACCTCCATGGCGGGGATGGAGCGAATTCGCAACGTGGCCGCGCGGGTAAAACATGTCGTGGCGCAGGGGCATGAGGTCGCAGTGGTCGTGTCGGCGATGGCGGGCGAGACGGACCGACTGGTCGGCTTCTGCAAGGAAGCCTCGGCCCTCTATGACCCGGCCGAATATGATGTCGTGGTCGCGGCGGGCGAGCAGATCACCAGCGGGCTGCTGGCGATGACGCTCAAAGCCATGGGCGTGGACGCGCGCAGCTGGCTTGGCTGGCAATTGCCGATCAAGACGGTGGAAGCCCATGCCAAGGCGCGGGTGGACAGTATCGACACCGGCGCGCTGCTCGCTGCTATGGGCGCGGGCCAGGTCGCGGTGATTCCCGGTTTTCAGGGGATGATGGCGGACGGCCGCGTCTCGACGCTGGGCCGGGGCGGGTCGGACACGTCGGCGGTCGCGGTGGCGGCCGCGATCAAGGCCGATCGCTGCGACATTTATACCGACGTGGATGGCGTCTACACCACTGATCCGCGCATCGTGGCGCGCGCGCGCAAGCTCGACCTCGTCACCTATGAGGAAATGCTGGAGCTGGCGTCGGTTGGGGCCAAGGTGTTGCAAACCCGCTCGGTCGGCCTCGCCATGAAGGAAGGTGTGGTCGTGCAGGTGCTGTCCTCCTTCGATGATCCCACCCAGACCGACCTGCCCGGCACGCTGATCGTCAGCGACGAGGAACTGGAAGCCAAGCGCAAGGAAAATAAGATGGAACGTCAGCTTATCACCGGCATCGCCCATGACAAGAATGAGGCGAAGATCATCGTGACGCGCGTGCCCGACAAGCCGGGCGCGGTCGCCAGCATCTTCACCCCGCTGGCCGACGCCGCGATCAATGTCGACATGATCATCCAGAATGATTCGAAGGATACCGAGGAAACCGACGTGACCTTCACCGTGCCGCGCGCGGATTTGGCGCGCAGCGTGGACATTTTGGAGGCGAACAAGGATGTGATCGGTTTCCGCCGGATCATCACCGATACCGAAGTCGCCAAGATCAGCGTCGTGGGTGTCGGCATGCGCAGCCATGCGGGCGTCGCCGCGACGATGTTCAAGACGCTGGCCGAGCGCGGCATCAATATCGAGGCGATTTCGACGAGCGAGATCAAGGTGTCGGTGTTGATCGATGAGGATGAGACGGAGTTGGCGGTGCGGGTGCTGCATACGGCCTATGGGCTGGACGCGCCGGCGGCTTGACCGCTATTTGGCTGATGCCGGGCTGCAAATGGCACCTTTCTGCGCTTCCGGTGCTCACGTGCTTTTAGCACGCTGCGCGCCGGTTCTCAAAAGGCACCATTTTCGCTCCGGCCTGAGCCAAATATCGATCAAGCCGCGCGGCCTGATGGACGTGTTGCCTCGGCGGGGCCAGGCATCCACTTAGTCAGCGTTGCTCTTTACTTCGATCGTCATTCCCGCGAAGGCGGGAATCCATCTCCAGCCCCATCCCCCGCCGCAAGGCTGGGAGATGGGTCCCCGCCTTCGCGGGGATGACGGGGAAAAAGAGACAGCAGGAAAGACTTTATGACCAACGCCAAGCTCGCTTCCCTCATGGCCCGTGGCACCGACTTTCTGGGGTGCGAGAGTGCGATCCTGTGTGGGGCGATGAGCTGGGTTTCGGAGCGGAACCTGGTGGCGGCGATTTCCAATGCCGGGGCTTTCGGGGTGATCGCGTGCGGGGCGATGACGCCGGAACTGCTCGACCGGGAGATTGCGGCGACCAAGGCGCTGACGTCCAAGCCGTTCGGCGTCAACCTGATCACCATGCATCCGCAATTGTTCGACCTGATCGACATATGCGCCAAGCATGATGTCACCCATGTCGTGCTGGCCGGTGGCCTGCCGCCTAAGGGGAGCATCGAGGCGATCAAGGGTAAGGGCGCGAAGCTCATTTGCTTTGCCCCCGCGCTGAGCCTGGCGAAGAAGCTGGTGCGGTCGGGCGTCGATGCATTGGTGGTCGAGGGCATGGAAGCAGGCGGGCATATCGGCCCGGTATCAACGAGTGTGCTGGCGCAGGAAATATTGCCGGACATGGCCGACCAAGTGCCGGTGTTCGTCGCGGGCGGGATCGGCCGGGGCGAGGCGATCGCCGCTTATCTGGAGATGGGCGCGGCAGGGGTGCAGTTGGGCACGCGCTTTGCCTGCGCGACCGAGAGCATCGCCCATCCCAATTTCAAGAAGGCCTTTTTCCGCGCATCGGCGCGCGACGCGATTGCCAGCGTGCAGATCGACCCGCGCCTGCCGGTCATTCCGGTGCGCTCGCTCAAAAATGCCGGGATGGAGAATTTCACCATCAAGCAGCGCGAAGTCGCCAATATGCTCGATGAAGGCACGGTCGACATGATGGAAGCGCAGTTGCAGATCGAACATTATTGGGCGGGGGCGTTGCGCCGCGCGGTGGTCGACGGCGATGTCGAGGGCGGGTCGCTGATGGCGGGCCAGTCGGTCGGCATGGTGACCAAGGAAGAGCCGGTCGCCGACATCATCGCGCAGCTGATGGCGCAGGCCACAGACGCACTGGAGCGGCGAGCCGCCTGAAGGCTTGCGACGAACGGAACATCTGGCATATTTCCTCCGAGGCAAATGCCCGGCATGACCGAGGCGCAGTCCCAGCGGAGAATTTGATGTTGCCCATGCGCCGTTCCGGCCGTCTATCCCTCGTGTCGCTGGCGGTCCTGGCCGCCTGTTCGACCCCGGTGAAGCCGCCGCCACCCACGCCGCCGCCGCCCGTGGTGGAAACGATGATGCCGCGGCCGCCCATGGGGGCGGTCGAAAATATGAGCATCCCCGAAATGGAGGATGGCCAATATCTGACCCCCAATCGCAAGGTCACGTCCAATACGGCGCTGTGGCATGTGCGGATGGCGTTGAATGTCGCTGCGCTGTCGTGCCGCAGCGCCGCCGATCTGCCGCGCTTGCAATATAACCGGTTGCTGCATGTTCACGGGCCGCTGTTGACGAAGGCCAATGAAGCGGTCGATCGCAATTATACGGTGGCTTATGGCCGCCCCGGATTATCCGCGCGCGAGCGGTTGAATACGGTCGTCTATAATTTCTTTTCGCTACCGCCCGTGACCAAGAGCTTTTGCCCGGTGGCTGAGCGCGTGGGAGCCAAACTGCTGGCGATGCCATCGAGCGCGCTGCTGGACTATGCGCCCGAAGCGCTGGCGGAGCTGGAAAAGCCGTTTCAGGATTTCTATGCCGCCTATGCCGATTATCTGCGGCGGCTGGCCGAATGGCAGTCGCGGTTCGGCGCGAGCGTGACCGTGGTCGTGTCGCCAACGCCGCTGCCGCCGCCGCCCGTGCCGCCGGGTGAAGCGCCACCGCAGGGCTTTTCGCCGAGCATCACAAGCGCGATACAGCAGAATCTGCCGCCGCCGCCCGATGCGCCCGCGAAACCGCCGGTT
>Ga0156326_158_pt1 | contig 103371 bp, 99 predicted proteins | sample RifCSPlowO2_12_FD_107974 | JGI IMG/M metagenome (GOLD analysis project Ga0156326, IMG submission 107974) | Sphingomonadales bacterium RIFCSPLOWO2_12_FULL_63_15 | reverse complement strand
TATGCCATCAACCTCTTCCTATTTGCCATCGGTCGCCTGACGATCGATCACCCACCGCTCTATGAAAAGGGCGTGACCGACTATGCCGACCCCTTGCCCCAGGCGCTGGTCCTGACCGCCATCGTCATTTCCTTCGCCATGACCGCGCTCGCCGTGGTGCTGTCGCTGCGCAGTTTCCTCGAAACCGGTACGGATCAGGTCGATGGTATCGTCGAGGCTGATCCGCCCCAGCCCGATCGGGATGCCGCGCCATGATCGATGCGCTGATCGCTGCCCCCCTGCTGCTGCCCGCATTCGCGGGAACCGCGACCTTGCTGTTCCGTCGTCGTCGGCGTTGGATCGGTGCGGCCATCTCGGTTGGCTCGGCGGCAGGGCTCGTCCTGCTGGCGCTTGTCCTTATGGCGCGGGCGATGGCGGGCGAACCCTTGGCCTATGCGCTGGGCAATTGGCCAGCGCCCTTCGGCATCGTGCTGGTGCTGGACCGATTGGCGGCGCTGATGCTGCTGCTGACGGCTGTGCTCGGCCTTGCCGTGGCGACTCATGCGACCCTGACTGGCCTTGATCGTAAGGGATGGCACTTTAACCCCCTCTTCCAGTTCCAGCTGCTTGGTATCAATGGCGCATTCCTGACTGGCGATCTGTTCAATCTGTTCGTCTTCTTCGAAGTGTTGCTGATCGCCTCCTATGGCCTGATGCTGCATGGGCAGGGCGCGCAGCGCCTCACGGCGGGCGTGCAATATGTGATCGTCAACCTGATCGGCTCCACGCTGTTCCTGATCGCGCTCGGCCTGCTTTACGGGATCACCGGCACGCTCAACATGGCCGACATGGCGGTTCGCGCGGCTGCCCTGCCACCGGGGGATATGGGGCTGTTGCGCGCGGGTGGGTTGCTGCTCGTTATGGTGTTCGCGCTCAAGGCTGCGCTTGCGCCGTTGCACCTGTGGCTGCCGCGCACCTATGGTTCGACGGCCCCCGCCGTAGCCGCGCTGTTCGCGATCATGACCAAGGTCGGGGCCTATGCGATCATGCGCACCGTACCGCTGATCTTTGGTGATGGCGTTGGACAAGTGCTGCTTCCTGCGGCGCTGGTCACTATGCTGCTGGGGTTTGTCGGCCTGCTGGCGGCGCGAAGCTTGCGGGATATGGCCGCGTTCGGCCTTATCGGTTCGACGGCCACCCTGCTTGTCGCCATCGCTCAGTTCGATCAGCGCGCCATGACTGCTGCTCTCTTCTACCTGCCGCATACCACCTTGGCCGCTGCCCTCTTGTTCCTGACGGTCGATCTCGTCATCCGCTGGCGTCCGGCCGAGGGCGACTCGATCGTGCCGACATCGTCCTTTGCCGGCCAGGGCAGGCTGGCCCTGCTGTTTCTGGCGGCGGCGATCGCGCTGGCGGGGCTTCCACCGCTGTCTGGCTTCATTGGCAAGTTGCTCATCCTTCAGGCATCGCTCGCATCGCCTTATGTCATCGCCATCTGGGCCTTGGTGCTGGGGACCAGCCTGCTGGCGGTGGTCGGCATGGCACGGGCAGGCACCACCGTGTTCTGGAAGCAGGGTAGCTGCCCACCCACGTCCAAAAGCCGCACCGCCTTCCGCGCGATCGAAGCGATGCCGGCCTTTTTCCTGCTGATCATGCTGGGCGCGCTGACCGTGGCCGCTGGCCCCGCGACGGCCTATGCCGACGCCACCAGCCGCCAGATTTTCAATGTGCCCGCTTATGTTCGCGCTGTACTGGGACCAGCGGCGCCGGGAGCAACCCCATGAAACGCCTGTTGCCGCATCCCGGCCTCACGCTCCTGCTCGTCATCATGTGGATGCTGGTGCTCAACAGCCTGAGCGTCGGTGGCTTTCTGCTCGGCCTCTTCTTCGCCATCGTGGTGCCGCTCTTCACGGCACCCTTCTGGCCGGATCGGCCGCAAATGCGTCTTGGCTTGCCCTTGCTCGGCTATGCGTTCCTGGTGCTTTGGGACATCGTTGTCGCCAATTTTCAGGTTGCCTGGCTGATCCTGTTCCGGCGCAACCGCGATTTTCGTTCCTGCTGGCTCAGCATACCGCTCGAACTGCGCTCGGCCGAGGCGATCACTTTGCTCGCGGGCACGATCAGCCTGACGCCCGGCACCGTCTCCACCGATATTTCGACCGATGGCCGCCATCTGCTGGTCCATGCGCTCGATACCGGCGATCCTGCGGGGGAAATCAACCGCATCAAGGTGCGCTATGAGCGCCGCCTGCTGGAGATATTTCGATGATAGAGACCGCTCTGTCGATCGCGTTGGGCTGCGTCGCGCTGGCGATGCTGCTGAACCTTTACCGTTTGCTGCGCGGACCCAGTGCGCCGGACCGCATCCTGGCGCTCGACACGATGGTCATCAATGCCATCGCGCTGATCATCTTGTTCGGCATATTGGAAGAAAGCGGCACCTATTTCGAGGCGGCGCTGTTGCTGGCCATGGTCGGCTTCGTCGGCACCGTCGCCTATACCAAGTTCCTGCTGCGCGGCGACATTGTGGAATAGGATGGACCAGCCGGAATGACCGCCTTGATCGACATCTTCATCGCCTTCCTCATCCTGCTCGGCGGTGCCTTCGCGCTGATCGGCAGCTGGGGACTGGCGCGCCTGCCATCGCTGATGACTCGTTTGCACGGCCCGACCAAGGCGACCACGCTGGGCGTCGGCGGCTGCCTGATGGCGTCGATGCTCTATTTCCCGACCCATGGCCTCAACTGGTCGGCGCATGAACTGCTGATCACGCTCTTCCTGTTCATCACCGCGCCGATTTCGGCCAATATGATCGCCAAAGCCTATATCCATCGGCGGCATAGCGAAAGCCGGATGACGGTCGAAACGGCCAGGATGTTGCCCGATTCGCCTGCCGGGGCTGCGGAATGGGCGACATTCGGCGTCGCGGATGCCGATCGGCCGAACCAGCCTTCAGGCGAACCCGCTCAACCTTTGTAAAGCGCGTCCAGCCGGTCGGCATAGCGTTTGCGGATAACATGGCGGCGGATCTTGATCGACGGGGTCATTTCCTCATTCTCGATCGTGAACCGTTCGTCGGCCAGGATGAAGCGACGAACCCGCTCGGTCACCGACAGATCGCTATTCACCCGGTCCACCGCCGCGCGCAACGCCGCCATATAGGCCGGATCGACGCGCGCCTCCGCCAGCGTCAAACCCTTGGCCTGCGCCCATTCCAGCGTCCATTCGGCATCCGGCACGATCAGCCCGACCAGATAGGGCCGCCGGTCGCCATGGACCATCGCCTGCCCGATCTCGGCCTGCAGCGTCAGCATCCCCTCGACCTTCTGCGGCGCGACATTGTCGCCCTTGTCGTTGACGATCAGGTCTTTCTTGCGGTCGGTGATGCGGATGCGCCCCTTGGCGTCGAATTCCCCGATATCGCCGGTGTGGAGCCAGCCGTCTTTCAACACCTTCTCGGTTTCCGCGGGATTGCGCCAATAGCCGTGCATGACCAATTCGCCCCGGACCAGAATTTCGCCATCCTCGGCGATCTTCACTTTCACCCCATCGAGCGGCGGGCCAACCGTGTCCATGGCGATTCCCGCGCGCGGGCGGTTGCAACTGACCACCGGCCCGGCTTCGGTCTGGCCATAGCCCTGTAGCAGGATCAGCCCCATCGCGTCGAAGAACAGGCCGACATCGGGATTGAGCGGTGCCCCGCCCGACACCAGCGCCTTCAACCGGCCGCCGAAACGGGCCCGGATTTTGGGGATCAGGGTGCGGGCGAGCAGCGCCTTCATCGGCCGGTCGAGCAAGGACGGTCGTCCCTGCTGCTCCTTGGCAGCGATTCGTAGCGCCTGGGTCATCAGATAGCTGGGGAATTTGCCCTGCTTCTCGATCGACTTCATGATCCGCGCGCGCAGCACTTCGAACAGGCGGGGCACGACGACCATGATGGTCGGCCGCGTCTCCTCGATATTGCTGGCAAGCTTTTCCAGCCCTTCGGAATAATAGATCTGCCCACCCAGCAGCATCGGCAGAAATTGTCCGCCACTATGTTCATAGGCATGGGATAGCGGCAGGAAGGAAAGGAAGACTTCCTCACCCCACCCGAAATCCTCCACGACGATCGCGCCTGCGCCCTCGGCATTGAGCAGGATCGCGCCATGATGCTGCATCACCCCGCGCGGTGCGCCGCCGGTACCGCTGGTATAGATGATGCAGGCCTGGTCATTGCGGGTCGCAGTCTGGGCCGCGGCGCAGGCGGCGACATCGGTCGGGTGGGCCGCGATCAGGTCATCCCACATATGGCAGGCGATCTGTCCCTGCGTCCCGCGCAACGGCTCCATGCCGATGATGAAGGCCGCTTGCGAGCGGACGACGGCGGGCATCAATGCTTGGGCGAGTTTGGCGGTCGAGACGATGACCGCGCGCGCGCCGCTATCGGTCAATATATGTTGATGATCGCGCGTCGTGTTGGTGGTGTAGGTCGGCACGGTGATGCATCCCGCGGCCATGATGGCGAGGTCGGCGATGCAGAATTCCGGGCGGTTTTCGCTGACCAGCATCACCGGATCGCCCGGCTTCAGCCCCTGCGCCTTGAGCGCGGCGGAAAGCGCAGCGACCTGCTGCGCCACCATGGTCCAGCTTAGCGACTGCCATGCGCCGCTCGTCTTGCGCCAGAGGAACGGCGCGTCGCCCTTCTCGCTCGCGCGCGCGAAGAACATGGTGACCAGATTGGGGAATTTTTCGATGGCCCTCAAGGCGCTGCTCCTGCGGTTCCGGCGCGTCTGACGCACGCCTGCTCATCGGGAGGCTATAGCTCCGCCTTGCCGTAACGGCCATGGGCTTTGTTGGCTTTTGTCAGTCGAAAAGCCCGTTCTGCACATCCTGCGGGGGATTGAGGCCCAGATGCTTCCATCCCGGCCCGTTGAGGCAGCGACCGCGCGCAGTGCGGGCAATAAGGCCAAGCTGAATGAGGTAAGGTTCGATCACTTCCTCGATCGTGTCGCGCGCTTCGGACAGGCCTGCCGCCAGCGTTTCGACCCCGACCGGTCCGCCGCGATAAATGTCCGCGATCATCATCAGATAGCGCCGGTCCATCAGGTCCAGCCCCAACTCGTCGACTTCCAGCCGCCGCAATGAGGCATCGGCAACCTTCGCATCCACGGCAGCGACGCCCGCGACGTTGGCGAAATCGCGCACCCGGCGCAGCAGCCGCCCGGCGATGCGTGGCGTCCCCCGCGATCGCCGGGCAATCTCCATCGCGCCGTCTGGCGTAATGGCAAGGTCGAGCAACCGCGCGGCGCGCCGCACCACCAGTTCCAGTTCGTCCACCGTATAGAATTGCAGGCGCACCGGAATGCCGAACCGGTCGCGCAGCGGCGTCGTCAGCAAGCCCTGCCGCGTCGTGGCTCCCACCAGCGTGAACGGCGGCAAGTCGATGCGCACCGATCGCGCCGACGGCCCTTCGCCGATCATCAGGTCGAGCGCGCGATCCTCCATCGCCGGATAGAGCACTTCCTCGACCGCCGGATTGAGCCGATGGATCTCATCGACGAACAGCACGTCGCCTTCATCCAGATTGGTGAGCAATGCGGCCAGATCGCCCGACTTGGCAATGACCGGCCCGGACGTGGCGCGAAAGCCAACGCCCATTTCCTTGGCGACGATCTGGGCGAGCGTCGTCTTGCCAAGGCCAGGCGGACCGAAAAACAATACATGATCCAGCGCTTCGCCCCGCGCCTTCGCCGCCTCGATAAACACGCGCAAATTCCCGCGTGCCGCTTCCTGCCCTATAAATTCGTCGAGGGACTTGGGACGCAACGCCGCATCGACATCCTCGACGCGACGGGCGGGGGTAAGAAGGCGGTCGTCGGTCACTTCGCCGCCTTGCGCAGCGCCAGCCGCACCAGCGCGTCAAGGCTGGCGTCATCGCCAAGCTCGGCTTCAGCCGACGCAACGGCGGTGCTGGCCTCGTAGGGCTTGAAACCCAGATTTTGGAGCGCGGACAACGCGTCAGCGGCAAAGCTGCCCGTCGGCAGCACGGCAACGCCGCCTGCACCGATCGGACTGCCGACCGGGGCCGCGCCGATCTTGTCCTTCAATTCATTGACGATGCGCTGGGCCAGCTTGGGACCGACGCCATTGGCGCGGGCGATCATCGCCTTGTCCCCCATCGCGACGGCCCGGTGCAGTTCCAGCGGTTCGAGCGCCGACAATATCGCCAGCGCCACGCGCGATCCGACGCCCTGCACATGGGTCAGCAGCCGATACCAGTCGCGCTCCTCCGCGCGCGCGAAGCCAACAAGGCGGATCGAATCCGCCGCCACCAGCATTTCGGTGTGGATCGTCACGGCTTCTCCCACCGCACCCAGAGCCGCGAGCGTACGCGACGACGCGCCGACCAGATAGCCGACGCCGCCCACATCGATGATGGCATGGTCGATGCCCGTGCTGTCCAACAGCCCCTTGAGTTTCGCGATCATGCCCGCTGCCCTTTGGTCATGATCTGTTCTTTACAGCCTGTCGCGCTGTGCGCCAGTCAAAAGAATAAGCATCTAAGGCAGCTTTTTTCCGAGTCATGCGTAATGCTGCGCAACCCATCTCCATTTCAAGGTACCTATCATGCAGATGACTGCGCCAATGCTCGGCCCCAAGGATTTTGAATATCCCGCGATCATGCTGTCGGGGGTGGTCGATCATGGCATGTATCTTCATTTCAAGAATTGCCTGTCCACGGCACCGCAGCAGGGGCTGGTAGTGGTGGAAATCTCTACGTTGGGCGGCGACCCGGAAATCGCCCGGCTGATGGGCGAGGATATTCGTTTCCATTCAGACCTTTACCCTGAACGGCGCCTGGTGTTTCTGGGCCGCACGGCGGTTTATTCGGCCGGTGCGACCTTCATGAGCTTCTTTGCGACTGAAAACCGCTATGTCACGCGCGGCACGCGTCTGATGATTCATGAGCGGTTGATCACCAAGACGATCCAACTAGCCGGGCCATTATCGACCTGTATCGCGACGCTGAAGGCAACCCTCAACGAAATCCAGTCGTCGATCGCGATCCAGAATGAAGGGTTCCAGAATTTGATCCTGGGGTCGGACATCTCGATGGAGGAACTGCTCGAAAAAGCGCCCGAAAACTGGTATCTCGAAGCCAATGAAGCGCGCGCACGAGGCTTGATCGCCGCCGTGCTGTGATCGCCGCTTGCGTGCCTCGCCATTGCGCGCTGTAAACAGGGCATGAGCCGCGCCCGATCAGGATCGCCTATCTTTCCCTGGCGTTATGGCATGTTCCTGGTCTTGCTGGCGACGATCGCGCCTTTGGCGCTGGCCTTCCCTTGGCATCAGGCCGTGATGGCGGGGTTCGACATTGCGGCGCTCGCCTTCATGGCATCTGTGACCTCACTGCTTCGCGCCGACGTCATGGCAATGCGTCGCAAGGCGGCGGCCAATGATGCCAATCGCGAAATCATGTTGTTGATGACCGCCATCGTCAGCCTGGTGGTGCTGGTCGCGGTCGGCGTGGCCGTGGGGGAGCAGGGCACGCATAAGGGGCCGACAATCGCCTTGCTGCTGGTAACATTGCTGGCCGCTTGGCTCTTTTCAAACCTCGTCTACGCCATGCACTATGCTCATATCTTCTATCGTGCAGGGCCGGAGGGGCAAGACAGTGGCGGCCTGGATTTCCCGGCGACGGACGAGCCGGGCTATTGGGACTTTTTATATTTCGCCTTCACGTTGGGCATGACGTTCCAAACGTCCGATGTCTCCGTTACGAGCAGCAGCATGCGACGCACGGCGTTGTTTCAGAGCTTGGCCGCATTTCTCTTCAACCTTGGCATATTGGCCTTCACGATCAACGTATTGGGCGGATGATGTTTATGCAGCACTGTCCCAGCCGGAACGCTGCCGCTGCCGTTGTCTGCGCAGTCGTTTAGCTGGACCCATAGCGTTTGCAGCGTCCTCGTCCATATGCGCGACCGAACGCCACCATTCTGCCGCTACCGGGTGGAGGATCGATAGACTGCCTACGCGCGGCATGGCGTACCAATTTTGGCGATGACGATGATAGGTCCAGTTCGAATCGCAATTGAGCGGCACCCGCTCGAAACGGGGCGCTGTGTCGGGGCAGGCCGGATCGCTTATTTCCCGCAACTGGGCAGGCACATTCTGGATGCTCCCATCGGGAAACCGCACCGCGATCGTCATCTCCTGCCTCCATCTTATCGGTTGATGGAGGCTTAACGCATTGAGATAGAATGGGTTCACGACCTTGCGCTAGGTTAAGCAGTTTGTTCGGAACCATCCCAGAGGAACCCCCTTCACTGCTTGCTTACCAAATATTGATAGGGCTTCCCGCCATGCGCCACTCTGACGATCCCTGCCCCAAATCCGCCGTTAGCCATGGCGTCGGCATCGCTGGTCTATTCGGCCTTGCCCTGTGGACCCTGGTCGCGCGTCATTATGGCATGAACGGTCCCAATGCCGGGCTGGCTGCGGTCGTGGCTTGTGGCCTACCGATGGTGCTGTGGTCGCTGCTGATCGACAAGGTGCATCGCAATGCATCGACCGGAATCGACTGGCGCGGGCCTGCCCGTTCGGTTCGCAGCATGTTGGACACCAGTATCGTCAAGATCGCCGGGCTATGGGCGACCTGGCTCGCCATCGCCATCTTCTATTGCGTCGCCCGCTGGTATTGGAGCGGCAATTACCGCTTTTCGATGGACCTGTTCACCAGCGCCGCGCCGTGGCTGCTGGCGCTCTCCATCCCCTATGTCATCTGGATCGACCGCCGGATGGTCGATCCGAAAGACGCTTCCTACAGCTTTGGCCAATGGGTGATTGGCGGCGCGGCGGGCGCGCCCGACATGGTGCAGGTCGCCCATCACGCCCGCGCCTGGGCGGTGAAGGGCTTCTTCCTCGCCTTCATGGTGTCGATCGTACCCGGCAATTTTTCGAGCGTGGTGGAATGGCGGATCGCTGATGCGCTCGCCAATCCGATCGCGCTCGCTAGCTTCCTGATCGCGGTCATGTTCATGATCGACGTCTGCCTGGCGACCGTCGGCTATATCCTGACCTTCAAGCCGCTCGATTCGCATATCCGCACCGCCAATCCCTATCTTGCCGGCTGGCTGGCCGCCTTGATTTGCTACCCGCCCTTCGTCCTGATGGGCGGCGGCGGGCCGCTCGATTATCATGCGGGCGGCGCGGAATGGGATTATTGGACGCAAGGCTCCACGACGCTGCAATGGCTGTTGGGCGGCTGGCTGGTGCTGCTGACCGCCATCTATGCCTGGGCGACGATGGCGTTCGGCCTGCGCTTTTCCAACCTCACCCACCGCGGCATTTTGACCCATGGTCCTTATCGCTGGACCCGGCATCCGGCCTATCTGTCGAAAAACCTCTTCTGGTGGTTTTCAGCGCTGCCCATCCTCAGTGTCAGCGGATCGATCACCGACATCGTGCGCAATTGTGCGATGCTGGGTCTCACCAATGCCGTCTATTATTGGCGCGCCCGGACCGAGGAGCAGCATCTGTCCGCCGACCCCGACTATCGCGCCTATAGCGACTGGATGGAACGCAACGCCCCGGTGCCACGCTTCATTGCGTGGATCACCGGGCGAAAGCGGGAACCGGCAGAAATGGCGCAGGCCGCAGAGCAGCCCGCGCCCTAAAAGCTTTCCTCGGCATAGACTTTGCTGACATCGCCGCCCCATTCGCCATGATAGCGATCGAGCAGCCGTTCGGCATGGGTCTTGCCGGAGGACACGACCTCTTCCAGGCCGGACAGATAGCCCGTCTCATTGTCGCCCGCCGCATTGAGCCGACCGCGTGCGACCAGACCCGCCCGTGCAATATCCAACACTGGCTGGGCAATGTCGCGCAGCGTGCGACCGTCACCGATCGGCGCGTCCAGGCCGAGCCGAGGCACGGAATCGCGCAAAATCTGCCGATCCTCCATGTTCCAGTCCTTGACCAGATCCCACGCCGCATCGAGCGCGCCTTGATCGTAGAGCAGGCCGACCCACAAGGCGGGCAGGGCGCAGATGCGCCCCCATGGACCGCCATCGGAGCCGCGCATTTCGAGAAAACTCTTCAGCCGCACTTCAGGGAAAGCGGTGGAGAGATGATCTTCCCAATCCTTCTCGGTCGGTTTTTCGCCGGGAAGGGCGGACAGTTTGCCGTCGAGAAAATCGCGGAAGCTAAGCCCCGACGCGTCGATATATTTGCCATCGCGAAAAACGAAATACATCGGCACATCGAGCGCATAGTCGGCATAGCGTTCATAGCCAAAGCCGTCCTCGAACACGAAGGGCAGCATGCCCGTGCGCTTGGGGTCGGTATCCGACCAGATATGGCTGCGATAGGACAGGAAGCCATTGGGCTTGCCCTCGGTAAAGGGCGAATTGGCGAACAGCGCCGTGCCAAGCGGCTGCAGCGCCAGCGAAACGCGGAACTTCTTGGCCATGTCCGCCTCGCTGCCATAGTCGAGGTTGGTCTGTATGGTGCAGGTGCGCAACATCATGTCGAGACCCATCGATCCCACGCGGGGCATGTGCCGCAGCATGATTTCGTAACGGCCCTTGGGCATGATCGGCAATTCGGCGCGCGTCTTGTCGGGCCACATGCCAAGGCCCAGGAAACCCAGCCCCAGCATGTCGCCGACATGCTTCACCTGCTCCAGATGCCGCCCGGTTTCGGCGCAGGTCTGGTGCAGATTGTCGAGTGGCGCTCCTGATAGTTCCAACTGCCCCGCCGGTTCAAGGCTGACCGTGCCATCGTCCCCCGACAAAGCGATGATATTCTCGCCTTCGAACACCGGCTTCCAGCCATAGCGGGTCAGGCCGATGAGCAGCGTGTGGATGCCACCCTTTTCCTCATAGGAAGGGGCGTGATGATCCTTGCGGTTATAGACGAATTTCTCATGTTCGGTGCCGATGCGCCAGCGGTCCTTGGGCTTTTCACCCTTGGCAAAGGCCGCGATCAGCTGGTCGCGGCTTTCGATGACGGGATCATGATCCCCCGAGTCGGTTCTGGTGCTCATGCCCCGCCCTTACTGCTTCCCCTCTGCCCGTCAAACAGCAGCGGGCGTCGATCAAATAGGCTTTGTTGCTATCCGGTTCAATCCAATAGCGAAATGAAACTATTTCCAGTCGCCGTTGATCGTCATCCAGGCGGCCGTAGCGGCGATGGCGGCGGTTTCCGCGCGCAGGATTCGGGGACCAAGCGAGACCGGCACGGCTTGAGGATGGGCACGGATCGCCGCGCGCTCGGCGGGGTCGAATCCGCCCTCTGGCCCGATCAGGAAAGCGGCCGGGCCGGGATGATTAGCAAAAGCCTCCGTCAGCGGCGCGCCGCCGGTTTCATCGGCAAAGAAGAGAGGGCGCCCCTGCGGCCAATCGCGCAGCAGCGCATCGAGCTTCACCATGGCGGCAAGCTCGGGCAGGGCGGTGCGCCCGCACTGCTCGGCGGCCTCGACCAGATGCGCGTGCAGCCGGTCGAGGTTGAGCTTGTCCACCACCGCGCGGCGGGTCAGCACGGGCTGGAGTTTCGCCACGCCCAATTCGCACGCCTTTTCCGCAATCAGGTCGATGCGCCCCTTCTTGATCGGCGCGCAGCACAGCCAGAAATCAGGCACGGTTTCGGGAGGCTTGGTCTGCGCCACGCATTCCAGCACCAGGTCGCGCTTACGAATGTCGCGTGCCCGCGCGGCCCATTCGCCCGACCGGCCATCGAACAGCAGCACGATGTCATCTGGCTTCACCCGCATGACGGCGATCAGATAATGGGCAGGATTACCGTCGATCGACACCACCACACCTTCGCCCAACTGGGTTTCGACATGCAGGCGCGGAGCGCTCTGCGGCGGCCAGGCGGGGGTAGCGGTCATTTCGGTCTTTCCGTATGGCAATGGCATCCCTAATGCCGTTCGTATCAAGCGAAGTCGAGACGCGCCCCTCGATCAGCGGCGAAACGGAGATAGTGTGAGCAGTAGCATCGTCCCCGACACCCAAGCGCGCGGTCTGCTGTCGCGTTTGCCAAACACGCCGCGCGGCTTTGCGCTGCTGGCGCGATTTGATCGGCCGATCGGCTGGTGGCTGCTCTTCTGGCCGGGCGCCTGGGCCGTGGCGCTGGCCGGTGGTGGCTTTGTCCGCTGGCCGCTCATCCTGTGGTTTCTGCTCGGTAGCATCGCGATGCGCGGCGCGGGATGCGTATTCAACGATATTGTCGATCGCGATCTCGATGCGAAGGTCGCGCGCACCGCCTCGCGCCCGCTTGCCAGCGGCGCGATCTCGCTCAGAACCGCGTGGCTCTGGCTGCTGGCACTCTGCGCGGTCGGGCTCGTCGTGCTGCTGCAATTGCGGCCCTATGCGCAGGTCGTGGCGCTGGCCTCGCTCGCGTTGGTGGCGGCTTATCCCTTCATGAAGCGGATCACGGGCTGGCCGCAAATCTGGCTGGGCCTTGTCTTTTCCTGGGCGGCCTTGGTGGGCTGGAGCGAGGTCGCAGGCACGCTGACCAGCGCTGGCCTGCTGCTCTATGCGGGAACCATTTTCTGGGTTGTGGGCTATGACACCATCTACGCGCTGCAGGATCGGGAGGACGATGCGCTGATCGGGATTGGTTCCAGCGCCTTGTCGATGGGGCGGCATGTGCGCGCGGGCGTATCGCTCTGCTATCTTCTGGCGCTTGGCCTTTGGGCGACGGCGATCTGGCAGGTCCGGCCGGACGGGCTTGCACTGCTCGCCCTCCTGCCCATCGCCGCACATCTGTTGTGGCAAGTTGCCACGTTGCGCGAGGACGGCATCGACCCCCTCGCCAAGTTCCGCGCCAATCGCTTTGCGGGGTTGTTGATGTTCCTTGCGTGTCTGGTAGTAGGCAGCGCATGAGCGAGCATCCTATAGGGCCAGTGCCCGGCGACGATTGCTGGAAAATCGAGACCGCCACCCGCGCCAGCGTCATCATCGATGCCGACACCTATTTTCGCCATGCCCGCGCCGCGATGCTCAAGGCGCGCAAGCGGATCATGTTGATCGGCTGGGATTTCGACGCGGCGATCAGCCTGGTGCGCGACGATGAGGTCGGAGACGGCTCGCCCGCGGTGATCGGCGATTTCATCAGCTGGCTGGTCAATCGCTCGCCCGACCTCGAAATCTTTCTCCTGCGCTGGGACGTCGGCGCGATGAAGTCGATGGTCAGCCCGGTCAACCTGTTCACCACGCTCAAATGGATGGCGCATCCGCGCGTCACGGTGAAGCTGGACGGGCATCATCCGCCCGCTGCCTCGCACCATCAGAAAATCGTGGTGATCGACGATTGTTTCGCCTTTTGCGGCGGCATCGATATGACCGGCGACCGGTGGGATACCCGTCACCATCGCGACGAGGAACCGGGGCGGCATCATCCCGACGGATCGCCCTATGGGCCATGGCATGACGCGACCACGGCGCTCGCCGGACCGGTTGCTGCGGCGCTTGGGGCACATGCCCGCATGCGCTGGAAGATGGCGGGCGGCGACGATCTGGAACCGGTCGAGGGGGGCGAGGATTGCTGGCCCGACACCCTGCCGGTGCAGTTTGAAGGCGTGGACGTCGCCATTTCCCGATCCGCACCGCAAATGGACGACCAGGATGGCGTAACGGAGATCGAACGGCTCTATTGTCATCAAATCGCGGCGGCAAAACGCTGCATTTATGCCGAGAGCCAGTATTTCGCCTCACGCCGTATCGCCGAAGCGATTGCCAAGCGACTCGCCGAACCCGATGGTCCCGATATCGTTATCGTCAACCCGGAACAAGCCGATGGCTGGCTGGAACAGCAGGCGATGGATACGGCACGCGCCCGCCTTTACGAAGCACTCAAGGCGCGCGATACTTATGGTCGCTTCCGCATCTACCACGCCTTCACCACGCGCGGCGCCCCCATCTACATTCATGCCAAGATCCTGATCGTGGACGATCGGTTGATTCGCGTCGGCTCCTCCAACATGAACAATCGGTCGATGCGGCTCGATACCGAATGCGACGTCACGATCGACACTGTGCGGCCTGCCAATGCTGGTCGGCAGGATCGTATCCTTGCCATTCGCAACGATCTGATCGCCGAGCATCTCGACATGCCGGTCGAGCGCGTGGCCACCGTGATCGCGCAACGCGGGCTGATCGCGGGCATAGAGGAAATGCGCCAGAAGCCGGGGCGGACCTTTCGCCCCTATGTTACCCCGGACCTGAACGACGTCCAGACCTGGCTCGCCGATAATGAAGTGCTCGATCCCGAAGGCCCGGAAGAAATGTTCGAATCCATCAGCGAACGCGGCCTGTTCCGCAGGATGAAGGGCTGGTTCGGCAGGAGCTAGGCCTTACTCCGCCGCCAGCAGCGCCTCGGCGCTCTGAAGGTTGACTGAGACGAGGCGGCTGACGCCCTGTTCGACCATGGTGACGCCGAACAATCGGTGCATCCGCGCCATGCTGACGGCATTATGCGTGACGATCAGGTAACGGGTTTGAGTCTGCGCCACCATCGCATCGAGCAGATCGCAAAAGCGCTCGACATTGGCGTCGTCCAACGGCGCGTCGACCTCGTCCAGCACGCAGATCGGCGCGGGGTTGGTCAGGAACAGGCCAAAGATCAGCGCCACCGCCGTCAACGCCTGCTCCCCGCCCGACAAGAGCGTCAGCGCGGCCAGCTTCTTGCCTGGCGGCTGCGCCATGATTTCCAGCCCTGCCTCCAGCGGATCGTCGCTGTCGATCAGTTCGAGATGCGCCTGCCCGCCATTGAACAGCGTGGTGAAAAGACGGCGGAAATGCCCGTCCACCGCCTCGAACGCGGTGAGCAACCGTTGCCGTCCTTCGCGATTGAGGCTGCCGATCGATCCGCGCAGCCGGTGGATGGCCTGCGTCAGTTCTTCGCTCTCCGCGCGGCTGGCGGCCTGGCTGGCTTCCAGTTCGTCCAATTCTTGCGCCGCCACCAGATTGACCGGACCGATCCGTTCGCGCTCGGCGACGAAGCGGTCATGCTCGGCCTGTTCCGTCTGGGCGATACGGATATCGGCACTGGCAAAGCCGAGTTTTTCGGGCAGGACGGGGGGCGGACATTCGAACCGTTCGCCCGACAGGCGGTTCGTTTCGATGCGTCGTTCATCGGCGGCTTCGGCGCGGGCCGCAGCCGTCGCCCGCGCTTCCCGCGCGGCGGCAAGCGCTTCGCCCGCCTGCGCGGCGCGGCCTTCGGCCGTGCGCAGGATCGCTTCCGCCTCATATTCCAGGCGGCGGGCGGTTTCGGCTGCCTCCGCCAGCGCGGCCCCTTGGTCGTCCAATGCGGCGATGGACTGCGCCAATAGGTCGGGCTGATCCTCGATGGTGGCGCGTTCGGTGGCGATCGCGTCACCGCGCGCGACCATGGCGGCGATGCGCTTGGCCGCTTCGCCAGCCCGCGCGCGCCAGCCCTTGATTTCCGCCTCGGCTGCGGCCTGCCGCTCGCGGTCGTTCGACAGGGCGCGATCGGCCAGGGCCTGGTCGGCCTGCAACTGGCTGACGGCGGCGCGTGCCTTCTCGCTCGCCTGCGTCAGCGCAGCCACTAGCGCCCGCGTGTCCGCCCCATCGGGCATCGCCATGCGCGCGGCCTGCGCCATATCCTGTTCGGCGCGCGCGGTGTCGCAATCACGCCGCGCCTCGACCAGTCGTTCCTCTATTCCTTCGCGCCGTCCCGATAAGCGCTCCAATGCCGTCGTCGCCTCGTCGGCCGCGCGCAGCGCGGTGCGTTGCTGCTGCTCTGCCTGCGCCAGTCGAGTGCGTCCCGCCGCCAGCGCATCGCTCGCGGCCTGTTCGGATGCCCGCGCGGCCTGCTCTGCGTCCTGCGCCGAATCGACTTCTGCGGCGGTGGCGGGGCGGGCGGCCATGATCGCCTCCAGCCGGTTGAGCCGGATCAAGCGTTCGGCTGCCGCCGCGCCGCCTTCGATCGCGACATAGCCGTCCCAGCGGCGCATCTGCCCATCGCGGGTGACCAACCGCTGGCCAACGCGCAGCATCTGTCCCGCATCCTGCTCGGCAAAGCCGATCTGCGCCAGGCGACGTGCCAGTTCGGGCGGCGCGCTGATATGGTCTGAGAGCGACGCGCAGCCATCGGGCAGCGCCGGATCATCGGGCTGCGCCTGCGCCCCTGCCCAGCGACGCTTGCCCTCCGTTGCGATGGGGCTTTCTAGATCATCGCCCAAGGCAGCGGCCAAGGCGCGTTCATAGCCAGGCGCGGCTTTCACCTGATCCAGCGCGCGGGCGCGCCCGGCGGAGCCGCTATCCACGGCGCGGCGCAGGGCAACGGCTTCGCTGTCCAGCGCCGCCAGCCCCGCGCGCGCGGACGACAGGGCCGCTTGGGCTGAGGCCCGCTGTTCGGTGGCGGACTGTCGCAGGGTTTCCGCCTCGCGGATCACTATATCGGCGGCATCCCGGTCCAGGCTGGCCTGCTGTTGCCGCGCGACAGCCTCCTCGCGCTGCGCTTCCAACGGTGCCGCATCGGGCAGCGCAGCGGCTTCAGCGGCAAGGCGAGACGCCTCGCGCTCCGCCCGTTCCAACCGGGTACGAGCGGCAGCCAGCGCGGCTTCCGCGACGCGCAATTCGGCTTGCTCGCCCGCCTGCTTCGCCATCGCCTTGGCCAGACTCAGTTCGGCATCGCGCGCGCCACTCTCGGCAGCCGCGATCCGCGCCGCAAAATCTGGCCGCAATGTCTCGGTTTCGGCGATCCGCGCCTTGAGTGTGCCAATCTCCGCCGTCAGCCGCGCAATCGCCTCGGCCGCGTCATTGGCCAGCGTCCCCTCCCGCACGCGATCCTCTTCCAGCCGCACCGCCTGCTGCGAAAGATCCTGCAAGCGCTGCACCACCGCATCGCGCTGCGTCCGCAGCGTCTGGAGTCTATGTCCGGCTTCGCTGGCATCCTCGCGCGCCTGCTGGGCGGCGGCGCGCTTGTCCGCCAATAGGGTGACGGCCTCCTGCGCTTGGGCCACGGCTGCGACTTGCGCCTGCTGCGCGATACGTACGTTATGATCGGCCTGTTTCGCTTCGGCGCGCGCGGCTTCCGCGCTGGCATTGGCCTCGCGCCAGCGCGCAAACAACACCCGCGCCTCGGCCACCCGGATCTGGTCGGACAAGCGGATATAGCGTTCCGCCGCTCGCGCCTGCCGCCGCAGGCTGTTGGCGCGAGCGTCCATGTCGATCAATATTTCGTCGAGCCGCGTCAGATTGGCTTCGGCAGCGCGCAATTTCTGTTCGGCATCCTTGCGCCGCACATGCAGGCCCGCAATCCCGGCGGCTTCCTCCAGCATGGCGCGCCGTTCCTGCGGCCGGGCGGCGATTACTGCGGCGATCCGCCCCTGGCTGACCAGCGCCGGGCTATGCGGCCCGGTGGCGGCATCGGCGAAGATCAGCGCGACGTCGCGCGCGCGGACATCCTTGCCATTGGCCCGATAGGCGCTGCCCGCGCCGCGCTCGATCCGGCGCGTGACTTCCAGTTCGCCATCCGCGCCGACATCGACGGCGCTGAACAATTCGCCCTGTTCCTGCACCGTCAGCAGCGACACTAGGGCAAAGTCGCGCTGCGGTCGGGTCGCGGTGCCTGCGAAGATCACATCTTCCATGCCGCCGCCGCGCATCGACCGCGCGCTCGATTCGCCCATCACCCAGCGGATCGCTTCCAGCAGGTTGGACTTGCCGCATCCGTTGGGGCCAACGATGCCGGTCAGGCCCGGCTCGATCCGCAATTCGGTCGCATCGACGAAGCTTTTGAAGCCGGAGAGTTTCAACCGCTTTATCTGCACGGGATCGGACCGGGACGATGTCTCGCCCCGGCTCCCTCAACCGCCGATGTCAGCCCCCCGGCCGGCAATCAGAGTCCCGCTGCCTTGAGCTTGGGCTGGAGCGAGGCCCAGTTCGCGGCATTGTCGACCAGTACGCCATTGATCAGGAAGCTTGGCGTACCAGTGATCTGATATTGGCTGTTGGCCGTCTCTACGCCCTTCGCCAGTTTTTCAGCGGCGGCGATGTCGGCCAGGCATTGCTTAGCTTGATCGGCGGAGATGCCGCGTTGCTGGGCAAATTCAACCAAGCCCAAATCGCTCGCCAACTGTCCGAATCGCTGTACGGGTGGTGCGTTCATCACCGCTTGATAGCGCTCGTCGCCCATGGCCTGCACCTTGTCGAACATCGCGGTCTGGTTGGCAAAAAACTGTTCGGACAGCGGATAATAGATATCCTTGCCGCCGCAACGCGCCAGCAATGCTGTCGAAATGTCGATCGGGTCACGCACATAGGGGCGGAACTCGAAGCTCATTTTGCCGGTATCGACCAGCTTGTTGATTTCTTCCGACGCTTCGGCCGTGAAATCCTTGCAATGGCTGCACGTGTAGGAGCCGAATTCGACCAGTTTCACCTTCGCGGCGGGATTGCCCATCAGATAATAGCCATCCGGCGTTTCGGCGACCGTCTGCGACCAGCTGGTGCCAGCGGGCGGCGCGACAGCCGCGACCGGCTCTGCGGCCGACGTGGCGTTTTCCTCGCTCTTGCCGCACGCGGCGAGGGTCAGGCTGAGGGCGATGAGGGCAAGACCGGAAAAGGCTTTCACGACGGGCAAGGCTCCGATGATGGATGATTGAGAGGCGAGTCTAGATCAGCGCGAGGCTGGCGGCAATGCGGCCTGAAGGATGGACCAGGTCGATCCTTCGACCCGTGTTCCGTTGACGGTGAAGCCGGGCGTGCCGGTGATCTTCACTTTGTTCCACGCATCATCGGTCATCGCCATCACCTGTTTCATCGCCATCGGGCTGGCGATGCAGGCGTCCAGCTGCGCCGGCTTATAGCCGCGCTTGCCCATCAGCGTGTACAGCCCCGTCTTCCGGCCGATGTCGCGCAGCGCCGCAATCTGGTCGGTCGGCTTGGTCGCGTCGCGATCATAGGTCTCGATCTGCGCCATCCACGCATCCTGATTGGCGAACAGCGCTTCATGATTGCCCATGAAGCGGGCCGGGCCGCCGCAACGCGCAAGCAGCGCGGCGGTCAGGTCATATTTGTCGCGCACGGCATTGCGCACCTCGACACTGACCTTGCCGCCTTGCACATAGCCGGTCTTGAGCGGTCCGCTCGCCTGTCCCACGAACTGGGCACAATGGCTGCAGGTATAGCTTACATATTCGACCAATTTGGTCGTGGCGGACGGATTGCCCATCACATGCCCGCCGACCGGCGAGATGACGACGCGGTTCACCCAGTTGGTGGCAGGCGCGGCAACCAGGGCGGTGGGCAGGGCGATAAGGGCGAGGGGCAGGAAGCGGGCAAAGGTCATGGGAGCAGGTTCCTGGCGGATGTCGGCTGAACGAAAGCGTAACGGCATCAGCCGATCTTGGGCGGGCCGCTGCTGTTGGCAAGCCCCTGCGCCAGCGATTCCAGCACGGTGCGCAATTCGGGATCGCCGATGCCACGCAATGAATCGCCCAGTTCGACGGGGATCGGTCGCAAATTGCGCGGTGGCGGGCGGCGTTCGGCGGTGGCAGGCAGGATATCGCCCTGCCGCATCGCCACCTTGGCGACGGCGGCATAGCCAAAGAAGCGGTTCACCCGCTCGATCATGTCGGGCAGCATATGTTGCACCATCGGTCCATGGCCGCTCATCACCGTCAGCTGCAATGTCCCGCCCGCCTTCTTGCCGACCGGGAAGCGAATCGATTCGGGCGCGGTGATCGCGGCATAATGGCTGCCGACGATCTCGGTCCAGCGGGTGACGATGCTGGACTGGACGAAGCCGAACTTGCGGAAAGCGGCGCGGCCGATGTCGGGCATCAGGTCGGCAATCTGGCGGCTCGCGCCGATCCGGGGCCGCTCGACGGGCAAGGCGGCGCGGCTTTTCACTTTCGGCACTGGGGGGCGTTCCGTCATGGCTCGCACCATGGCATAGCGCCGCCATGCGCGTCGAGGGTAGAGAGTCAAAAATCGCGGGCGACCTGCTCGCCCATTACGATGTCCACGCCCGTCGCCTGCCCTGGCGCGCGCCGCCCGGGAGCAACGCGGCTGATCCCTATCGCGTCTGGCTGTCCGAAGTGATGCTGCAACAGACTACGGTGGCGGCGGTCGGTCCTTATTTCGCCAAATTCACCGAACGCTGGCCCAATGTCGTGGCGCTGGCGGCGGCGGCGGATGCCGATTTGATGGCCGCCTGGGCCGGGCTTGGCTATTATGCCCGCGCCCGCAACCTGCTTGCCTGCGCGCGGGCGGTGGCGGGCGAGCATGGCGGACGATTCCCAGATACGGAGGATGGCCTGCGCGCGCTACCGGGCGTGGGTGCCTATACTGCCGCTGCGGTTGCCGCCATCGCCTTTGGCCGCCGCGCCGTGGTCGTGGATGCCAATGTCGAGCGGGTCGTCGCCCGGCTGTTCGCGATCACCACCCCGCTACCCGCTGCCCGTCCAGCGATCCGCGCGGCGGCGGATAGAATCACGCCCGATGCCCGCGCCGGGGATTTCGCCCAGGCGATGATGGATTTGGGCGCGACCATTTGCACCTCGCGCAATCCCGCCTGCGGCATCTGCCCCTTGCGCGCCGATTGCGCCGCCGTCCTGACCGCCGATCCAGCCGCCTTCCCGGTCAAGGCCGCGAAAAAGGCCAAGCCGCATCGGCTGGGCCACGCCTTCTGGATCGAGCGGGCGGATGGCCATGTCTGGCTGATGCGTCGCCCGGACAAGGGGTTGCTGGGCGGTATGCGCGGCTTGCCCGGATCGGCATGGAACGACGCGCCTGATCCGACGCCGCCTTTCGCGGGACCATGGCGGAGGCTGGAGCCGCCGGTCGCCCATGTCTTCACCCATTTCTCGCTGGCATTGACGGTTCATGCGATCCAGGTGAATCAAGATCATGTGCCGAAGGACACGGGCGAATGGTGGCCGATCGATCGACTGGCGGAGGCGGGATTGCCCACCCTGTTCGTTCGTGCGGCTGAAACCGCAATAAGAGAAAAGGAGGCCAGCGATGCACGGCACTAATCCAGCGAGTGAGGCATTGCCCGGCTTCGTCGGCGGCACGATCGATCGCGTCGATCATATCCGTTCCAACCCTGCCAAGCTAGCGGACACCTTTGCTGATCCGGCCGCGCGATTGCTGGTGCTTGATGGGCTGGAGCCGGTCGAGGTGGACGGCCACCTGCTGCTGGAGCCTTTGAAGCCAGACGCCCATGTCGCAGATCACGTCCTGCTCGGCATCGACCCTGCCGGACAGCGGATTTTCGCGCGATTGGTCGCCGATCTTGGCCCCAACCTAATTCCTACCCCGCGCAGCCGCGCCATCGCCGGACTGGTGCCAGCGGCGGAGGTAGCGCTCTACGGAACCGCGCGCAGCCTGGTGCATTGGCATGCCCGCCATCGCTTTTGCTCGGTCTGCGGGGGGCCGACCCAGCCGGTCAAGGCAGGCTGGTCGCGGCGGTGCGACCTTTGCGCGGCCGAACATTTCCCGCGCACCGATCCGGTCGTCATCATGCTGGCGGAATATCAGGGTCGGGTGCTTGTCGGGCGACAACATGCCTGGCCGCAGGGACGCTATTCGGCTCTGGCGGGCTTTGTCGAACCTGGCGAAACGATCGAGGAAGCCGTCGCGCGCGAACTGTTCGAGGAAGCGGGCATCCGTGTCCGCGACGTGCGCTATGTCATGAGCCAGCCCTGGCCCTTTCCTTCTTCCCTGATGATCGCTTGTATCGCGCAGGCGGACGACGACGCGCTGACGCTCGATCCGACCGAGATAGAGGATGCCTTCTGGTGCGACGCCGCTGCCGTTCGCGCGGCAATAGCGGAGGAACAGGACGCACCTTTCCTCGCGCCGCCGCCCATGGCGGTCGCCTGGCACCTGCTCGACCGATGGCTGGCGGGCGTTGCTCCCATGGGCGCAAGCGCGTAAGGCCACAGGCTCATTTTCAGTTTCGGGACACCCACGCCTCCATGCTCAGCCTAGAAGAAGCCCAGTCGCGCGCGCAGGATCTGGTCAGCGCCGCGCGCAAGGCAGGGGCGGATGCGGCCGACGCCATCTATGCCTGCAACGCTTCGACCAATGTGTCGGTGCGGCTCGGCGTGTTGGAGGATGTCGAACGATCCGAGGGTGAAGAGATTGGTCTGCGCGTCTTCATCGGCAGCCGGTCGGCCAGCATTTCCGCGTCAGACATGAACCCGGCGACGCTCGCCACGCTGGTCGATCGTGCCGTCGCGATGGCGCGCGAAGCCCCGGAAGACCCTTATGCGGGACTCGCCCCCGAAGACCGGCTGATGAAGAAACGCCCGCCCGCGCTCGACCTGACTGATGAGGGGGAGCCTGAACCTGCCGCGCTACGCGAACGCGCGCTGCTGGCGGAGGAAGCGGCGCGATCAGTGCCCGGCATCACCAACAGCGAAGGCGGCGGCGCATCGAACGGCCGCAGTCAGGTCGCGCTCGCGACCAGCCATGGTTTCGCCGGTGCCTATGCCGGCACCAATCATTCGACCTGGGCCAGCGTGCTGGCGGGGTCTGGGTCGGGCATGCAGCGCGACTATGCCAGCCATAGCGTGCGCCATCTTGAGGATCTGGACAATGCCGAGGCAATCGGTATGCGCGCAGGCCAGCGTGCCGTCGCCCGCCTCAATCCGGTGAAGGTGGAAAGCGGCGTCATGCCGGTGATCTTCGATCCGCGGATCGGCTCCAGCCTGCTTGGCCATCTGATCGGCGGCATGGTCGGTCCGGCGATCGCGCGCCGGTCGAGTTTCCTGCTTGAATCGCTGGGCGAAGCCCTGTTCGACGCAGGTGTCACCATCATCGACAATCCGCAGGTGCCGCGCGGGCTCCGCTCGCGCCCCTTCGATGGCGAAGGGCTGCCGGTCGCGCCGCGCGCGCTGATCGACCGGGGCGTGCTGACCGGCTGGCTGATGGACAGCGCTTCGGCGCGACAATTGGGCCTGGAGCCGACCGGCCATGCCAGCCGGGGCGGCAGCGGCGCGCCGGGCGTCAGTATCACCAACGTCCATATGGAGGCGGGTACGGTCTCGCCGGGCGACCTGATGGCGGACGTGAAGCGCGGCATATACGTCACCGAATTGATCGGCATGGGCGTCAATGGCGTGACCGGCGATTATAGCCGGGGTGCGGCGGGCTTCCTGATCGAAAATGGCGCGGTCGCCCATGCGGTGTCGGAAATCACCATCGCCAGCAATTTGAAGGCGATGTTCCGCGCGCTCATCCCCGCCAATGACCTGCATTTTCGCTATGCCATGAACGTGCCGACGCTGCGCGTGGATGGAATGACCGTTGCCGGGGGCTGAGATAGACCTGCGCGCGATCGTATCGGCGGTCGCCGATGCCGCCGATCATGCGCTGACCCTTTGGGCGGGGGGCGATACCCGCGTGCGCCAGTGGGAAAAGGTGCCGGGCCATCCGGTATGTGAGGCCGACCTGGAAGTTGATGCGCTGCTGCGCGAGCGGCTGGGCCAGATCGACCCTGAAGCAGGCTGGCTGTCGGAGGAGACGGCCGACACGGTTCATCGCCTGGGCGTGCCGCGCGTCTGGGTGGTCGATCCGATCGACGGGACGCGCGACTATCTGCGCGGACGGCCCGGCTGGGCGGTGTCGGTCGCGCTGATCGAGGATGGCGCGGTTCGGCTCGGCATATTGGCCGCGCCCGCCCGCAACGAATATTGGATCGCGCAGGCGGACGGCCCAGCGACGCGCAACGGGCAGACGCTGCGCGCGGGCGACCGCACGACGCTGCCCGGCGCCCGCGTGCCCGCCGATCAATTGCCCCGCATCGACCGCGATTTGGTGACGGTGGAAAAGCCCAACAGCATCGCGCTGCGCATGGCGATGGTCGCGGCGGACGAGGCCGATCTGGTCGCCACGGTACGCTGGGGCAATGAGTGGGACGTCGCCGCCGCCGCGCTGATCTGTCAGCGGGCCGGGGCGACGGTCACCGACGCCCTGGGTGCGCCCATGCGCTTCAACCGGCCCAAGCCGACCGCTTTCGGCTTGCTCTGCGCCGCGCCGGGCATCCACGCCGCCGCCGCCGACCGGTTATCGCCGCGCGCCCGCGAAATTCTGGGCAACGTACCGGGCTGACCGTTACGTCTTACAATTTGCCATATTGCGCTTCGAACCCGGCAATATCGCCCGCGGCCAGATATTTCGCCTGATCGACCCACTGGTCGCGGATCGGACGGCCCTTGAAATTGCCCAGCCTTGCGTCGATCGCGGCGATGTCCGTGTCGGTCCAGGCGGCGATCTGTGCAAAGCGGGTGATGCCAAGGTCCTTGAGCAACGCCTTGAGTTTGGGGCCGACGCCCTTCATGCGCAGCAGATCGTCCTCGCCCGCTTCCGGCGCGACGGTAGCCATCGGCGCAGGCGCTTCCGCTTCGACCACCACGACAGGCTCTACCGCAACCGGCGCTACGGCGACGGGTTCGACGGCTACCGGTGCAATCGCAACGGGCGCAACCGGGACGGGCGGGGCGACCGGCACGGCTGCAAGCGGCATCGTTTCCGCTTCGACCGCAGCAGGGGGGGCAACCTCGTTCATCTTGCCCTTGCCCTTGCCCGACAGCAGGAAGACAAGGCCGATGATCACCAGCAGACCCACCAGCAACCACAGCCCATAGTCCATGAAAAATTCCTGCATCACGCGCCTCCCTGAATATCGTGCCGCTATGTAGGGACGCTTTGTCCCGAACGGCAAGCCTTCACCCCTGTTCGCGCGCAACCTCGCGCCAGCCGATGTCGCGGCGGCAGAAGCCGGTCGGAAAATCGATCGCATCGACGGCGGCATAGGCGGCCGCCTGCGCTGCGCCGACATTCTCGCCTGTCGCGGTTACATTGAGCACGCGCCCTCCATTGGCGACCAGCGCGCCAGCCTGTTGCGCCGTCCCTGCATGGAACACCATCGCGCCACGCGCCTGCGCCGCATCGATTCCCTGAATCGCGCCGCCCTTTTCCGGCGTGCCTGGATAGCCATTGGCGGCCATCACGACGGTCAGCGCCGTGCGGTCGGCCAGTTGCACCGGCCCCTGCTCCGCCAACGTCCCCTGCGCGACGCTCAGCAACAAATCGACCAGGTCGCCATCGAAGCGCATCATCAGCACCTGGCATTCGGGGTCGCCGAAACGGGCATTATATTCGATCAGCTTTGGCCCCTGATCGGTCAGCATCAGCCCGGCATAGAGGACGCCCGAATAGGGCATTCCCTCCGCCGCCATCGTCGCCACCGTCGGCGCGATGATCGTGTCGATCACCTGGCGCTCCAGTTCGGGCGTCAGCACGCGCGCGGGGCTATAGGCACCCATGCCCCCGGTATTGGGGCCGGTATCGCCATCGCCGACACGCTTATGATCTTGCGCCGACCCAAAGGGCAGGATCGCGCTGCCATCGGTGAGCGCAAAGAAGCTGGCCTCCTCGCCGGTCATGAACTCTTCCAGCACCACTTCCTCTCCGGCCGCGCCGAACGCGCCGGAGAACATGGTGTCCAGCGCATCGAGCGCTTCCTCGCGTGTTTCCGCGATGATCACACCTTTGCCCGCCGCCAGCCCATCGGCCTTGATCACCACCGGCAGCGTGAAATCGTCCAGCGCGGCGATCGCGCCGTCCTTGCTGGTGACGCGCTGATAGGCAGCGGTCGGAATATGGGCGCGCTGGCACAGATCCTTGGTGAACCCCTTGGACCCCTCCAGTTGCGCGGCCTTCTTGTTGGGGCCAAACACCGGAACGCCCATGGTGCGCAGATTATCGGCCAGCCCGTCCACCAGCGGCGCTTCGGGACCGATCACCACCAGGCCGATCGAATGGCGGGTGCAGAAATCCAGCACGGAGCGATGATCCGTCGCGTCGAGGTCGACCAACGTCGCTTGCTCGGCTATGCCGGGGTTGCCCGGCGCGGCGTAGAGCGTATCGAGCCGGGGCGATTGCGCCAGCTTCCACGCCAGCGCATGTTCGCGGCCACCGCCGCCAAGCAAAAGGATGTTCATGTCGCCCACGTCCCCGGATTTCGATGCCTATGACAGTTCGGGCCGCCTGTTAGCGGAGGAACGCGCAGGCGACAACGCGCCGCCGCTGTCCGTCAGCGAATTGTCGGGCATGCTCAAGCGCACGGTCGAGGACCGCTTTGGCCATGTCCGCCTGCGCGGCGAGATTTCCGGCTTCAAGCGCGCCGCGTCAGGCCATCTCTATCTCGCGCTCAAGGATGATAATGCGGTCATCGACGGGGTGATGTGGAAGGGCGGGGCGCAGCGGCTGGCCTTTTCGCCGCAGGATGGGGTGGAGGTGATCGCCACTGGCAAACTCACCACCTATCCCGGCCGCTCCAAATATCAGATCGTGATCGAACGGATGGAATTGGCGGGCGAAGGCGCGCTGATGGCGCTGCTCGAAAAGCTCAAGGCCAAGCTTGCTGCCGAAGGCTTGTTCGCAGTCGATCGCAAACAGCCTTTGCCCTTTCTGCCGCGTACCATCGGTGTCGTCACCTCGCCCACCGGCGCGGTGATCCGCGACATTCTCCATCGCCTCGCTGATCGCTGCCCCACCAACGTCCTGGTCTGGCCGGTATTGGTGCAGGGCAATGGTGCCGCCGAGCAGATCGCGCGGGCAGTGCGCGGCTTTTCCGCCATGGACGGCAACGGCCCCGTGCCCCGGCCCGACCTCGTCATTGTCGCGCGCGGCGGCGGGTCGATCGAGGATTTGTGGAGCTTCAACGAGGAAATCGTCGTCCGCGCCGTCGCAGACTGCACCATCCCGATCATCTCGGCGGTCGGGCATGAAACCGACACGACCCTGTGCGACCATGCCGCCGATCGCCGCGCGCCCACGCCGACTGCAGCGGCGGAGATGGCGGTGCCGGTGCGCGCCGACCTGCTCGCCACCCTCGCTGAAATGGGCCTGCGGGCCGGACGCGCGGTCCGTCGCAATGCGGCGCAGGCGAAAGAGCGCCTCGACATGCAGGCGCGGCTGATGCCCACCCCCGACATGCTGCTTTCGCCGCAGCGGCAGCGCCTCGACCAATTGTCCGAAGCCCTGGCCAGCGGCTTGCGTCACCGGATCGCCGACGCCCGCGCGCAACTGGGGCAGGCGGGTGGTGCCTTGCGACCGGCGCTGCTCCAGCAGCAACTGGCCCGTGCAAGCGAGCGACTCGACCGGTTGCGGCCGCGTCCCGATTATCTGGCGCGCGTCTTGACCGACCGCGCGACCGCTTTCGACCGGGTATCGCGCCATTTCACCTCGCTTGATCCCGACCGGCCGCTGGCGCGCGGCTATGCCCGCGTGATGGCAGGAGGGCGGCTGATACAGTCCGTTGCGGCGGCGCAAGGCGCAGGCGCAGTGACGCTGCATTTCAAGGACGGAACGGTCGATGCAACCGTCGGGCAGGGCGCGGCCTTGTTTAAGCAGCCCGACCCTGCCGCTATATCGTCAGCAGCACGCGCGCGCCGCAAGGCGCGCAGTGCCGACGCACCGCCGCAGCAAGATCTTTTCTCCTGACCGCATGAAAGGCCCGACTGATGCTGATGTCCAACCGCGACCGGATCGCCCGGCTCCATTATATGCCCTACAGCTTCCGTGTGCTGCAGGCGGGGGATCATGTGCTGTGCGCCATGACGGGGCGGAAGATCGCGCTGGAAGACCTACGCTATTGGAGCATCGCCCGGCAGGAACCCTATGCCAGCGCGGAAGCATCCGTTGAGGCCGAACGCGTAGCTAAGCGCATCGGATGAAGTCGCTTACCTTTGCCTTGCTGTTTGCCTTTGCCGGAACGTCGAGCGCCGCGCCACTGGCCGGGCCTGGGGCCGGGCCTGCCGATCTCCGACTCACGGGCACAATGATTCAGGGCGGAGTGGTGGCTGGCACCGCGCCCGCCGATACAGTCTCGCTCCGTCTGGGTGACGCGGTTGTACCGATCGATGCCGATGGCCGCTTTCTGATCGCCTTCGATCGTGACGCTGCGCCGACCGCCCGGCTGACTGCGGAACTCGCCAATGGGCGGACGATCGAGAAAAGCCTGACCATCGCGCCGCGCGCCTGGCGGATCGAGCGGATCAATGCCCCGATGCGGCCGTCCAGCAGCACGGCCGCCTTCTTGGCGCTTCGCAAGCCCGAACTGGCGCAGATCGCGGCCGCCCGTGCGCTGCACACCCATGCCCAGGGCTGGCGGCAGCGCTTTATCTGGCCAGCCATGGGGCGCATTTCCGGCTTGTTCGGGGCGCAGCGCGTCTATCAGGGGCAGCCGGGTGCCTATCATGGTGGCGTCGATGTCGCGGGTGCGACCGGCACACCGGTTGTCGCGCCTGCCGAAGGTGTGGTGATCCTGGCGGCGGCGGCCAAGCCTTTCACGTTGGAAGGCCATCTGCTGATGATCGACCATGGCCATGGTCTCAACAGCGCTTTCCTTCATCTGTCGCGAATCGATGTAAAGCTGGGCGACACTGTCACCCAAGGGCAACGCATCGGTGCGATCGGCGCGACCGGCCGCGCGACCGGCCCGCATCTCCATTGGGGTATGAAGTGGAACGCCGCGCGCATCGACCCGCTGTTGATAGCAGGGCCAATGCCACAAGGGCGGTGAAGAAAGGCGGATGAAGCGGTCTAACTGACCCGCTTCATCCGCACGGCGCGGCCGCCCGCCACCTTGCCCATGAAGCTGCCCATGGCGGCGCGCTTTAGTTCGATCGTCTGGCCGACCTTGGGGTCGCGCGCCGTCATCGCTTCGGTGGTGGCCCATACCGCGCCATCTTCCAGCCCGATCTGCCACTTGCCATATCCAAGGCTGCGCACCGAAGCGATCACCGCTTCGATTTGATCGACTCCCTCGACCTTCGCCTCGCTGCTGTCATCCGCTTCGCCCCCGCCCAAAAAGGGCAGTTTGGGGAAGGAAAAGCCAAACAGCGTCTTGCGCGTCTTATTGAGTTCGCTCTTGTCCAGCACGACCACTTCGTCCCGCTGGGCAGCGGCGTCGATCGCGCCGACCTGACGATCAAAGCAGGCCAGTCGCTCTGCATCCTGTGCAACGGATCGGCACTGCAACAAGTCCGTGAAAATCTCTGGGCGCGGCTGCTGGCGCTTTGGTGCAGCGCTGGCGCTTCCGGTCATGAGGCACAAAAACACCCCCAGCAGACCCATGCTCAGATGCTTCATGCCGTCTCTCCTCATCAATCAACCCGAGATCGTCCTAGCATGCCTCGGCTTAAAACAAGGTCAATATATCGCAGGATCACCACAACCTGTCGCGTCTGCGCCACTATCAACCGATCGCTGGACAGGTGCGGACATCAATGGGTTGTCAAACGGCGCTCGAACGAAATAATGTTACTAAACAGCCGTAAAACAGCTCTACCACGCTCTTGTTGCATTTATGATACAGCCACATTTAAAAGCGGTGAATGCCCTTTTCCCGCGCTTTACAGCGCCCTGCTCCCCGCGCAGTTTCACGGCCATGCATATGGGGGGATCGCTGTCGGGCACCTTATCCCTCCATAGGTAGAAATAGTGGCAGGACATCTGCCAACCTCCAGAGCAAGGGACTGGACCGTGAAGACATTTTCAAAGAGGGCACTTCTGCGTGCCAGCGCCGCACCGGCGATCCTCGGTGCGTCGCTGATCGCAACCGCCGCATTCGCACAGGAAGCGCCACAGGCCGCTGGTGCAGAAGCGGGCGACACCATCATCGTTACCGGTTCGTTGATCCGCAATCCGAACCTGGCGTCATCTTCGCCTGTTAACGTTACGACTGCTGATGAAATCGATCTGCAGCAGGCCAACGTGGCAGAAGAACTGCTTCGCGAGATTCCAGGGATCGTTCCGAGCATCGGCTCGGCCGTGAACAACGGCAATGGTGGTTTCTCGTTCGTCAACCTGCGTGGCTTGGGTTCTAACCGTAACGTCGTGCTGTTGGACGGTGTACGCGTCGTTCCAGCTGAACTGAACGGCCGATTCGATCTCAACAACGTTCCATTGGCCCTGATCGAGCGTGTGGAAGTCCTGACTGGCGGCGCATCGACCACCTATGGTGCCGACGCCATTTCGGGTGTCGTCAACTTCATCACCAAGTCCGATTTTTCGGGTTTTGAAGCCAATCTTGCTAACCAGATCACCGACGAGGGCGACGGGCATACCGTTCGTTTCGACGTGACCACCGGCGCGAATTTTGATGACGGTCGTGGCAACGTCGTGCTGGGCATTGGCTATCAGCAGTCCGACCCGGTATATCAGGGCGCGCGTAAGATCGGTCAGAATACCATCGGGTCTATTTCTGGACAGGGTGCCGGTTCGGGTACGTCGATCCCCTCGCGCTTCAGCGTTCCCGGGAGTGGCACGTTGCAGGTTGCGCCGGATGGCCAATCGCTTGTTGGCACATACGCCCCCTTCAACTTTGCGCCCGCGAACATCTTCCAGACCCCGTTCGAGCGCTACAACATCTACGCCGCCGGTCGCTATGAGATCAGCGATGCTGTCGAAGTCTACAGCCGGGGCATGTTCACGAAGAACACGGTCAGCACCATCATTGCGCCTTCCGGTTCGTTCGGTATCGCCGTTGATATTCCGCTCAGCAATCCATTCCTGACCTCTGGCATTCGTAATCAGTTCTGCGCAGGCAATGGCATTTCGACCGCTGCATGCGATGCGGCCGCTCTTGCCACGGATCCCAACGATCCAAACTATCAGACTGTGACGAGCGCAATGTTCCGTCGTGCAGCCGAAGTAGGCCCACGCATCAGCGATTACACGAACACAGTGTTCGACTATCGCCTCGGTCTGCGTGGTGGCATCACCGACACGATCGATTGGGACGTGTATGGTGCCTATGGTGAAAGCGACCAGGTTCAGACGATCAAGGGTTACACGCTCAACTCGCGCGTCCAGGAGTCCATGCTGGCAACCAATACAGCAACCTGCCTGAGCGAAAATCCAGAATGTGTGCCTATCAACTGGTTCGCGCCTAGCGTTGGTGGTATCTCGCCGGAAGGCGCAGCTTTCCTCACCGCCAACAGCACTGTGCAGACCCGTACCACGCTGGCTCAGGCTCGTGCGACGATCAGTGGTGACTTTGGCGTTACTTCGCCGTGGGCGGCACAGCCAATCGGCTTCGCGATCGGCGGCGAATATCGTAAATATGGTGCGACCCAGCAGTCCGACGAATTGGCCCGTTCCGGCGATCTCGGCGGTGCAGGTGGCGCGGCCCCCAATATCGACGGTGGCTATGATGTTTACGAAGCCATCGGTGAAATCGTCCTGCCGCTCATCAGCGACAAGCCGTTCTTCGATGAACTGACGATCCAAGCTGGGGTGCGTTACTCCAACTACACGATCGACGCACCTGGAAAGCCGGGTTACAACACCACGACATGGAACGTGAAGGGGACCTGGGCTCCGACGCAGGGGATCGGCATCCGCGGTGGCTATTCGCGCGCTGTCCGTGCACCCAACATCGCGGAACTGTTCACTCCGGTGAACACTCTGCTGACCAACCTGACCGATGATCCATGCGCGTCGATCAATGACGAAGGCCAGCGTTTCGCACCGGCTCCCACCGGTGTATTGCGCGACGTCTGTCTTGCGCAGGGTGCCACGCCCGGCAACGTTGAAGCGATCAATGCTCCGATCGCTGGCCAGGCCAACGTAACGACCGGCGGCAACCTTGCTCTCGGGCCGGAAACGTCGAACAGCTACACTATCGGTGCAATCCTGACGCCGGCGTTTATTCCCGGCTTCAGCATGTCGGTCGATTATTACAACATCAAGATCAGCGGTGCGATCACCACGCCTTCGCCTGATGATGCTGTTGATGCGTGTTTCGGTGCGGGTAACCTCAGCGTTTCAAACCCGGCTTGCACTATCATCCGGCGCGATCCGCTCACGGGCGGTTTGAACGGCGATCCGAACACCACGGGCGGCCTGTTTGCTGGTCTGTCCAACCTGGGCCGTCTCGCTACGGATGGTATCGACGTGATCATGAACTATCGTCGTGATGTCGGTTTTGCGACGCTGGCGATGGCGTTCAACGGTAACTGGACGAACAAGTCGACTTTCCAATCGACGCCGAGCGACGTCAATCGTGATTGCGTTGGTTTGTACAGCGTGAACTGTGGTTCTCTGCAGCCGGAATATCAGTGGACGTTGCGGACGACACTGGCCTTTGAAAGCATGGACCATTCGTTGGTCTGGCGCCATCTGGACGGTTTCCGCTCGGAAAACGGTGGTCTTTTCGTTGGAACGCCGATTGGCTACACCGGTGAAGAAGATTTCAACACCATCCCGGCCTATGACTACTTCGATTGGACATCGCGTTTCAACGTGAGCGACAACGTCACTCTGACGCTGACCGTGCAGAACATGTTCAACAAGAAGCCACCGATTGTCGGTTCGGACGCTGGCCCGACCTCGTGGAACAGCGGCAACACCTATCCGTCGACCTACGACGCTCTGGGTCGTCGCTATGGTGCTGCTATCAAGCTGCGCTTCTGATCCTGTTATACATCGCAAAAGGAAAGGGTCGGCAATTTGCCGACCCTTTTTTTATGGGACATTTATGATCTAAGAAGTGGGTTGGGCAGTTCCATCGCAATGGTTCGATTGGTAGCGATCACTCGTGCCCATTGTTCAACCTTATCGATCTCTTCTGCGTGGATGCTGCGGCCCATTGCCGCGGCTTCTGTCCGATTTACTGCCGTGAAGGCTTCACCATTTTTGCTATTATGATTGAACAGATCGGTCGACGCGACAGCGCTGATGCGCTCCATATGCGTATCGAGATCGAAATGTCGGGCTAGTTGGCCTAGGCTTTCGCTCGGTTTAGCGATGAACATATCGCTGTTCAACGTGACGACCCGGTCACCCAAAGCGCCTGCCAATTTTTGAAACTGCATATGTTGGGCGAGCCAACCGATGGCAGCAACTTGAATGTCGGTGAGACCGAGATAGTCGGCGGGGGCGATGCCAAGATCAATCATCCCTTCCCGCAGCAGCTTTTTCAAAAGGTCGCGGACCCAGAGCCGCCCTTCCATGCCTTTGCGGGCGATGGACGTCAGATAATCGGCCAGTGGCGCATGGAGCAACACGGCGCGTGACTGGGGGCGTAACGCCATCAAAGCTGGAATCATCGGGTTTGCAATGCTGGACGGCTTTACGATGATAGCTTCACCCTGTTCAAAGGGTCGTGCCATCAGCGCAAGGCCATCGTCGAGCACCTTTGCTACCTGCGGCCCTGTAGCACCCCGATGGCGCCAGCCAATGATATCGTTGAACAATACAGGCTCTTTCAAACCCATTGAGATGCCGGGCAAATCAAATGCAGAGGCCAACAACGTGGAGCAGCAGAAGGCAGAATGGAATATGAAATGGATGGGTGCTGGTGGCATAGCGTGAATCATGGCGGTCGCACGGGAAACGGCGCGGCGCTCGACACCTTCACCCAGATATTGGTCGGTTAAGAACGGCATTTTGCGGTGCCGCTGACGCGACACGGATACCATATGAAAGCAATCTCGCGTTGCATCATAGCGATGGGGCAGCCATTCCGCGCTACCCATGATAGTTTCGATACTTGGCTTCGTCATTGTCATGATTGCCGTGTTGGCATGGTGGATTATCGGAAACAAGTTATCGTCAGGCCGGATTCCCTGTGGCAGACCCAAGCTGGTAGGATTTTTCAAAGCTGTAGATTGCAGCTAGACGCGAAGGCTGCACTTTGGGCTTGCCCATCCACGGCAGTTGTCACAGATTTGATGTATCGACCATCGCTCGCGCTGAATGTGGGCCTAGCCTGTCAAATCTGGTTATGACACGAGCAAAATTGGATTGATTACCAAGGAGAATTATTATGCCATTCCTCAAGGCCGTGATTGCATCCAGTTTATTGTTGTTGCCCGCGCCTCTGCTGGCAGATGAGCGCCCCGCTTTGAACCGTAATGATCCCGATGCGATCCGGTGTCGGAAAATAGAAGTCATCGGATCATTGGTGCGTAAAACCCGCGTCTGCAAAACCAACGCCCAATGGAAGACGATAGTGGACCATCAAAGCCGCGAAGCGCAGGATTTGGTCGACCGTAATCGCAGTGGTACAGTCATGAACAACTGATCAAGCCGATCCGTCGGAGCGACGATTGTCGCTCCGACGGATCGGTTAATGCTCAAACCCTCAGCACCAGCGCTCCATCGCCATCCTCGACCTGTACCGTCGATCCGTCGGGCACCTGCCCGCGCAGGATCATGTCGGCGAGGGGGTCTTGCAGATAGCGTTGTACCGCGCGCTTCAAGGGGCGCGCGCCATAGACCGGATCATAGCCGACGCGGCCGAGCCAGGCGCGGGCGCCGTCGGTCAGGTCGAGGATGATCTTGCGGTCCTTGAGCAGCTTGCCGACCCGCGCGACCTGAATGTCCACGATCGGGGCCATATGCGCGGCCCCTAAGCGATGGAACAGGATGACCTCGTCCAGACGGTTGAGGAATTCAGGCCGGAAATGGCCGCGCACGACGTCCATCACCTGATCCTCGACCTTTTCGACCGGCTCGTCATCGGCGAGGCCCGCAATATATTGGCTGCCCAGGTTCGATGTCAGCACGATGATCGTGTTGGTGAAATCGACCGTGCGACCCTGCCCATCGGTCAGGCGGCCATCGTCCAGCACCTGGAGCAGGATGTTGAACACGTCGCCATGGGCTTTCTCGACCTCGTCGAACAGCACGACCTGATAGGGGCGACGGCGCACGGCTTCGGTCAGGACGCCGCCTTCCTCATAGCCGACATAGCCCGGAGGCGCACCGATCAGCCGGGCGACGCTGGGCTTTTCCATGAACTCGCTCATGTCGATGCGCACCATGGCGTTGTCGTCATCGAACAGGAAACCGGCCAGCGCCTTGGTCAGCTCGGTCTTGCCGACGCCCGTAGGCCCCAAGAAGAGGAAGCTGCCGAGCGGCCGGTTGGGGTCTTGCAGCCCGGCGCGGGCGCGGCGCACGGCGGTCGACACGGCTTTCACCGCATGGGCCTGGCCGATGACGCGCTTGCCGAGCGTGTCTTCCATGGCGAGCAATTTCTCGCGCTCGCCGGTCAGCATCCGTTCGACCGGAATGCCGGTCCAACGGGCCACGACGCCAGCGATGTCCTCGGCGGTCACTTCCTCGCGCAGCATCGCGCCTTCCGACGCGGTGGCCGCTTCGGCCAGCCGCTTTTCCAGCGCCGGGATGGTGCCGTAGGAGAGCTCGCTCATCTTCGCGAGATCGCCCGCGCGCTGCGCCTGTTCCAGTTCGAGCCGGGCGGCGTCGAGTTGCTCCTTGATCTTGGCCTCGCCTGCGATCTTGTCCTTCTCCGCCTGCCAGCGGCTGGTCAGTTCGCTCGATTGCTGTTCAAGATTGGCAAGATCGGCCTCCAGCGCGGTCAGCCGGTCCTTGGATGGCTGATCGCTCTCCTTCTTGAGCGCTTCCCGCTCGATCTTGAGCTGGATGATGCGGCGATCGAGATTCTCGATCTCCTCGGGCTTGGACTCCACCTCCATGCGCAGGCGCGAGGCGGCCTCGTCCATCAGGTCGATCGCCTTGTCGGGCAGGAAGCGGTCGGTGATGTAGCGGTTGGACAGCGTCGCCGCCGACACGATCGCGCCATCGGTGATCCGCACGCCATGGTGCAGCTCATATTTTTCCTTGAGGCCGCGCAGGATCGAGATGGTGTCCTCGACCGTCGGTTCGCCAACGAATACGGGCTGGAAGCGCCGCTGGAGCGCGGGATCCTTCTCGACATATTTGCGATATTCATCGAGCGTGGTCGCGCCGATACAATGCAATTCGCCGCGCGCGAGAGCGGGCTTCAAGAGATTGCCCGCGTCCATCGCGCCTTCGGATTTTCCCGCGCCGATCAACTGATGCATCTCGTCGATGAAGAGGACGACATGGCCCTCGGCGGCCTTCACTTCGTCGAGTACGCCCTTTAGCCGTTCCTCGAACTCGCCGCGATATTTGGCCCCCGCGATCAGCGCGCCCATGTCGAGCGCCATCAAGGTACGATCCTTGAGCGTGTCGGGCACGTCGCCATTGGCGATGCGCAGCGCCAGCCCTTCGGCGATGGCGGTCTTGCCAACGCCGGGTTCGCCGATCAGGACGGGGTTGTTCTTGGTCCGGCGGGCGAGAATCTGGACGGTGCGGCGGATTTCCTCGTCACGGCCGATGACGGGATCGAGCTTGCCGTCGCGCGCCGCTTGGGTCAGGTCGCGGGCGAATTTCTTGAGTGCGTCATAGCGATCCTCTGCGCCCGCCGTGTCGGCGGTGCGGCCCTGGCGCAGGCTGTTGATCGCGGCGTTGAGCGCTTCGGGCTTCACGCCCGCTGCGCTAAGCGCCTTACCCGCCGCTGTGGTGGTGGCCAGGGTGAGCGCGAGGAGCAGCCGCTCGACGGTGACGAAGCTGTCGCCCGCCTTGGCCGCGACCTGTTCGGCCGAGTCCAGCACGCGCACAGCGTCATTGTCGAGGCCCGGCGTCTGCTGCGCGCCGCTGCCTGAGACGGCGGGGATTTTCGCCAGCGCGGCGTCGGTTTCGCGCAGGGCGGTCGGCGCGTCGCCGCCAGCCGCCTTGATCAGGCCCGACGCCATGCCCTGCTCATCCTCCAGCAGCGCCTTCAACAGATGGTCCGGGCTGATCCGCTGATGGTTCATGCGGATCGCGACGGTTTGCGCCGATTGCAGGAAGCCTTTGGCGCGGTCGGTGAATTTTTCGAGGTTCATAACATGCCTTCTGGAAGAACGGGCCCTTCGTGATGCTGCCCCTCATGTGGTGTTGCCTAAAAAGCACACAAGGGGCGATACGCAATTTCCGCAGGCTGGCGATTTACTTGGGGCTGGGGGCCTTGGGCTGGTCGGCGGCAAAGGCGTCGCCGAAGAAATCCTGCGCATACCAGCGTGGTGCTTCCGGCGCGTCGGCGATCTGGCGGGCGATGGCATAGTTGACGCGGGCGAATTTGGCGGCGGCATTCCAGTTGAAGGGCAGGTCAATCTGGTCGGATGGCTGGTGATATTGGGTCTTGAGGAAATGTTCGAACGCGGCTTTGCCCGCCCCGGCGAAACCGGTCATCAGGAAGACGGCGGGCACGCCTTCCTGCACGAAGCGATAATGGTCCGAGCGGGTAAACAGCCCTTCGGCGGGCAGCGGGTCGGGCGACAGGGCGACGCCGACCGATTGGGCGGCGCGATCGACGATCGGGCCGAGCGTCGAATGTTCCGCGCCGAAGGCCACCACGTCCTGAAAATCATAGGTCAGGATCGGCATGTCGAGATTGACGACGCCGACGAGCTTGCCGCCTGCGGGCAGGACCGGGTGCTTGGCGAGATATTGCGAGCCGAGCAGCCCGTCCTCTTCCGCAGTCACGGCGGCGAACAGGATCGAGCGTTTGGGCCGTGCGCCGCCTTCCGTAAAGGCCTTCGCCACCGCCAGCATGGTCGCGGTGCCCGACGCATTGTCCATCGCGCCGTTATAGATTTTGTCGTCGCCCTTCGCGCTCTGCTTGACGCCATTATGGTCGAGATGGGCCATCAACAGCACATATTCATGCGCCAGCGTCGGATCGGAGCCGGGCAGCATCGCCAGCACATTGGCCGAGGGGGCCGTGCTGACGGAACTGGCGCGCTCCAGCGTGACGAGGGGCTGGAGGGCAAAGCCCTTGGGGCGGCCACCCTTCTTGCCTGCCTGCTCCAGGATGGCGGCGAGATTGCCGCGCGACCCGGCGAAGAGCGCCTCTGCGGCCGGGCCATGGACCGTGGCGGTGGCGCGGATGGCGGGCGTGCGGACATAGGGCTGGCCCTGGCCGTCGATCCAGCTGACGACCGGATCATTGCTGCGCTCGCGCAGCTTGTCCCAGGGCATGCGGGCGAGCAGGCTGGGGCTGGGCAGAGTGATGAGGCCGATGGCCCCGGCCTTCTGCGCCGCCAGCGCCTTTTCAGCGGCAAGATGCGCGCCGACTTCGCTGGGCATACCGACGGGCGAGCCGGAGAGGGCGACCGCGAATTTGCCCTTGAGGTCCAGCCCGGCATAATCGTCGATCTTCTCCCGATCCGATTGCAGGCCATAGCCGACGAACACGGCCCCGGCGGCGATGCTCTGCTTGGCCTCGCGGCCGAAGCCGCCGATCGCGACATCGGTGCCATTGGCGAACCGCTGGCCGCCGATGGTGAGCGCGGCGGGCGCGGTCTTGTCGAGATCGGCCAATGCCAGCGTTACCGGCTGATACCAGCTATCCTTGACCGCCTGGGTCAGGCCGAGCGCGGCGAAGCGGGCGGCGACGAAGCGGACGGCGATGTCATAGCCGCGCGTGCCCGCATCGCGTCCTTCGAGCAGGTCGTCGGCGAGGAATGTCACGTCGGCGCGGATCGCGTCGGGGGAGAAGGTCGGTTCCTGAGCGAAAGCCGGGGCGGCGAGGGCAAGCAGGGAGACGAGGACGGGAAGGCGAAAGCGCATGGGTTACTCTTTTAAGGTCGATGATGGAGCGGAACCTATCGTCGCGGTTCGCGCTGTCCAGCCGTATGCGTATTGCGCTGCTAAAACGCCCCGCTATTCTAGCGCCATCCTGCGGGCGGTTTCACCCCGCTGCTTTTGTCAGAAGGCTCCTTCATGATCCTGTCTTCCCTGCCGCGCCGCCTGCCCCTGCTGATCGGCCTGTCCATGCTGGCGATGACGCCCGTGACCCAGGCGGTGGCGCAGGGCACCGCCGCCATCGCCGCGCCCGCGCCGCTTTCCAGCCTCGTGTCGGCGGTCGACATTCCCTATGAAGAATTCACGCTGAAGAACGGCCTGCGCGTCATCGTCCATACCGACCGCAAGGCGCCGGTGGTGGCGGTGTCGGTCTGGTATCATGTCGGATCGCGCTTCGAGCCTGCGGGCAAGACGGGCTTTGCGCATCTGTTCGAGCATCTGATGTTCTATGGGTCGGAAAATGCCGATGGGCCGTTCTTCGGGCGGTTGGAGGATATCGGCGCGACCGATTGGAACGGGACGACCTGGTTCGATCGCACCAACTATTTCGAGACGGTGCCGACGGGCGCGCTCGACCGGGCGCTGTTCCTGGAATCCGACCGGATGGGCCATTTGCTGGGCGCGGTGACGCAGGCGAAGCTGGATACCCAGCGCGGCGTCGTCCAGAATGAAAAGCGCATGGGCGAGAATCAGCCCTATGGCCTGGTCGAATATGCGCAGCTCGCCGCGCTGCTGCCCGAAGGCCATCCCTATCGCCACTCCACCATCGGCTCGATGGCGGACCTGAATGCCGCGAGCCTCGCCGATGTGCAGATGTGGTTCAAGACGCATTATGGCCCGAACAATGCCGTGCTGGTGCTGGCGGGCGATATCGACATGGCGACCGCCAAGAAAAAGGTGGACCGCTGGTTCGGCAACATCCCCGCGGGGCCGCCGCCCCAGGATGTGGACGCGACCGTCCCGACGCTCGACAAGGATGTCGAGAAGCTGATGAAGGATAATGTCGCGGCGACGCGGCTGTATCGCAACTGGGTGGTGCCGGGCGTCAATGGCGCGGACCTGCCCGCGCTCGACCTGGCGCTGTCTGTGTTCGGCGGGCTGGGATCGTCGCGGCTCTACACGACACTGGTGCGCGACGAGAAGGTGGCGGTGGGCGTCAAGGCCAATGTCCAGCCGTTCGAGAAGCTGAGCATTGCCGAGATCACGGTGGACGTGAAGCCGGGCGAAGATGCGGTGGCGGTGGGCAAGCGGCTCGACCAGCTGCTGGCCGATTATCTGGCCAAGGGCCCAAGCGCCGACGAGGTGCAGCGCGCCGCGACGCAGCGGGTGGCGGGGACGATTTCGGGGCTGGAGCAGGTCGGCGGCTTTTCCGGCAAGGCGGTGACGCTGGCCGAAGGCGCGGTCTATTCGGACGATCCGGCGACCTACAAGAAGGATCTGGCCGCCTATGCCGCGGCGACCCCGCGCCAAGTGACGGAAGCGGCGCGCAAGTGGCTGGGACGGCCGGTATTCCGCCTGACGGTGGCACCGGGCGAACGGACGGCGGCGGATAATGCGCTGGCGGGCAATGCGACGATGCAACCCGCTTATTTCCGCGATCCCGATGCGCCTGCGCCCATGGCGGGGACGCCGCCCAAGCCGACCAAGATCGCCGAACCGCCGATCGAGCCGGTGGCGGACCTCGACTTTCCGCCGGTCGAACATGCCAAGCTCAGCAACGGCATTCCGGTCGTCTTCGCGCGCCGCGCCACGGTGCCGACGGTGCGGGTGTCGGTGGCGTTCGATGCGGGCAATGCCGCCGATGATCGGGCGAAGCTCGGCACGGCGGCGCTGACCACGGCGTTGCTGGACGAAGGGACCAAGACCCGCAGTTCGCTCACCATCGCGCAGGAGCAGGAGCGGCTGGGCGCGGCGGTGAGTGCGGGCAACAGCATGGATCGCACGACGGTCGGCCTGTTCGCGCTCAAGCCCAATCTGGATGCCTCGCTTGGCCTGCTGGCCGACGTGGTGCGCAATCCGGCCTTTGCCCCGGCCGAGGTCGAGCGGCTGCGCGGGCAGATGCTGACGCGGATCGCGGCGGAGAAGACCGAGCCGATGGCGATCGCCCAGCGGATGCTGCCGCCCTTGCTCTATGGCACGGCGCATCCCTATGGCATCCCCTTCACCGGGTCGGGCACCGAGAGCGGGGTCAAGGCGGTGACGCGGGCCGATCTGGTCGCCTTCCATGACGGCTGGCTGCGGCCCGACAATGCCAAGATTTTCGTGACCGGCGACACGACGCTGACCGAATTGCTGCCCTTGCTGGAAAAGCGCTTTGGCGACTGGAAGGCCCCGGCGGCGGCGAAGGGGACCAAGCTGTTCCGCATGGACCGGATGGCGCGCCCGGCGCGGATCATCCTGATCGACAAGCCGCAAAGCCCGCAGTCGATGATCCTGGCGGGCGTGCTGACCGCCAAGAAGGGCACCGACAATCCGGTGACGCTCCAGTCCGCCAATGAGGTGCTGGGCGGCAGCACGACGTCGCGGCTGACCATGGACCTGCGCGAGACCAAGGGCTGGGCCTATGGCGCGGGGACGGCTTTGCCGGGGGTCAAGGATACGATCCCGCTGCTGGTCTATGCTCCGGTGCAGAGCGACAAGACGGGCGAGTCGATCATCGCGGCGCGGCAGGACATCAAGGATTTCCTGACGAGCAAGGGCACGACCAAGGCCGAGCGCGACCAGACGATCAACGGCCAGATACTCTCGCTGCCGGGCAGTTTCGAAACCTCGTCGGACCTGCTGGGCGCGATGATGCGCAACGACCTGATTGGGCGGGCGGATGATTTCTATGAGACGCTGCCCAAAATCTATCGGGCGATGACGGCGGCCGATTTCGACAAGGCGGCGCGCGAGGCGATCAACGCCGACGGGCTGATCTGGGTCGTGGTGGGCGACGCCAAACTGGTGCGGCCACAGCTTGACGCGGTGGGCTTGCCCGTAGAAACAGGCACATTGGCTGATTGACGGCCACGTAAAGGAGTGAATGAAATGGCAACTGTCGATGGCGCTTATGATTGCGTGGCCAAGACGCCGATGGGCGATCAGAATGGCGTGTTCACCGTCGTCAGCAGCGGGGACCGGTTCAACGGCACCTTCGCCGGGATGATGGGGTCGCTGGACGTGGTCGATGGCAAGGTCGCGGGCGACACCCTGACCTGGAAGATGGAAATGACCATGCCGATGCCGATGACGCTGGAATGCGAAGCCACGGTCAGCGGCGATGCGATTACGGGCACGATGCAGTTGGGCGCGTTCGGGGCTTCGGCCTTTACGGGGACGCGGCGGGCCTGACGGGTTGGGGGTTCGGGCGCGGCCCGAACCCCAAGCCATTCCGCAAAGCGGACAGCGACCCGGACATAGGTTGCGACTTGTGCCAATTTGATTAGTTAGCTATCTAACCATTATGGCGGACGCGGAACAGGAATTGGCTTTGTTGCATCTGCTGGCCCCTGTCGCGCGCGGCTGGCGGCAGATGGGCGATGCCGCGCTGGCGCAGTTCGGCGTGTCGAGCAGCGCGGGATGGTGCCTGATGCATCTGGGCCGATTGGCCGAGCCGCCCCGGCAGGCGGAATTGGCGCTGTTGCTGGATATCAGCCCGCCGTCGCTGGTGCGGACGCTGGACCAGTTGCAGATCGCCGGGTGGATCGAGCGGATCGCTGATCCTGATGATAAACGGTCCAATCGGCTGGCGCTGACGGACGCGGGCAAGGCGCTGGCGGAGAAGATCGCGGCGCGGCTGGCGGAACTGCGCGCGGGGTTGCTCAGCGGATTGCCCGATGGCGCGGTCGAGGTCGGGGTCGAGTTGTTGGGGTTGCTCAGTTTACGGATGGCGGAGCAGCGGGCTGGGGTGGAGTGACCTCACCGTTTCGCCTGGGTTTTAGGGTGGGAGATGGGTCCCCGCTTTCGCGGGGATGACGGAGCGTTGGGGCGTTCTTACTAAACTTACTAAAAGGCCCGCCGGTCGGGGGACGGGCGGGCCTTTTGGTCAGAGGATCGGAGCGATCAATATTGGATCGTTACCGTTACCGCGCGGCGGTTTTGCGCCCAGGAGGTTTCGTCCGAGCCGAGCGCGGCGGGGCGTTCCTTGCCATAGCTGACCGTGGTGATGCGGCCCGAATCGATGCCCAGCGAAGCCAGATAGTTTTTCGCGGCGTTGGCGCGGCGTTCGCCGAGCGCGATATTATAGTCGCGGGTGCCGCGTTCGTCGGCATGGCCCTCGATCGTGACGCGGACGGCGGGGTTCTGTTGCAGCCAGGCGGCCTGGCTCTGCAGCGTCGCCTGATCCTGCGCATCGATGTCATATTCGTTGAGCGCGAAGAGGATGCGGTCGGACGCGACCGAGGCGACGAAATCTTCCTGGCTACCCTTGACCGGGCCGGTCGGCGTCATCGGGCCGCTGGGCATGCTGGTGTCGGTGCCGCCGGGGGCGGGGGGGAGTTCGGCCGGCGGCTTTTTCGAGCAGGCGGCGAGCGCGATGATGGCGGTGGCCATCAAAAGGGTGCGGGACATTTTCATTGCGTGTCTCCTTGTTTCAGCGCGACCTGCGCCCGGATCGGGACGCAGGCAGGCTCCGTGAAGTTCGTTACGCTGTCAAGACGAATGGGTTCCATGCCGGACAGGTGGGAAGGGCGATAATCAGGGCAGCAATGGTCCCCAGGCGGGATCGGAGCCGCTAAGCGGCGTGGGGATGCGCCGTTCGTTGACGCCAGTCAGGTCGACCTGCCACACTTGGCTCGCCCCCTGGCGACCGGGCGTGGTGCGGAAGAATTGGAGCACGCGGCCATTGGGCGACCAGGTCGGCTGTTCATCCTGCCAGCCATTGGTCAGGATGCGCTCATTGTCGCCGCTGGGCGTCATGACCGCGATCTTGAAGTCGCCCGCCAATTTGGTGAAGGCGATGAGATCGCCGCGCGGGCTCCATTCGGGCGTCGCATAGCGGCCACCGCCATGGCTGATGCGGCGCTGGTTCGAGCCATCGGCGTTCATGACATAGAGCTGCTGCCCGCCCGACCGATCGCTTTCGAACACGATCCTGGAGCCATCGGGCGAATAGCTGCCGCCGACGTCGATGCCGGGCGAGGTGGTGAGGCGCATCGGCGTCCCGCCATTGGCGCCGATGCGATAAATGTCGGTATTGCCCGCCACTGCCATCGAGAAGAGGATGTTGCGGCCATCGGGCGACCAGCGCGGGGCGAAGGTCGGGTTGTTGCTTTCGGTCACCAGACGCTGCTGCCCGGCCCCGATGTCATAGACATAGAGGCGCACCCGGCTGCCCAAATAGCTGACATAGAGGATGGATTTATAATCGGGCGAGAAGCGCGGGGTGAGCGCCATCGATTGGCCATTGGTAATGAAGCGGTGATTGGCCCCGTCCGAATCCATGATGGCGAGGCGTTTGACGCGATTCCCCTTCGGCCCGCTTTCGGCGATATAGGCGATGCGGCTGTCGAAGAAGGGGCTTTCGCCCGACAGGCGGGCATAGATGGCGTCGGCGCATTTATGCGCAGCGCGCCGCCAGTCGCGCGGCGCGACTACATAGCCCTGACGGGTGAGTTCCTGCTTGAGCGCGACGTCGTAGAGATAGCAGCCCACGGTGATGTCGGCCTCGCCGCCGCTGGTGCGGACGAAGCCCTGGACCAGCGCCTGATAGGCGCCCCATTTGTCGAACTGGGGGAAGGTGACTTCGGCAAAGGGGATGACCGGCAGGCCGCCCGGACCCGATGGCTCGAACAGGCCCGAGCCTTTGAGGTCGGACGCGATGACTTCGGCGATCTTGCGGCCCAGTTCGGTGGCGGACCCGGCGGGGGTTGTCACCTCCTGCTGCGCGGGCATGGGCGGCACCGCGACCTTGACATTGCTGTCAATCTCGCCGGTGACGTCGACCGACAGCTGGGCGTGGGCGGGCAGGGCGGTGAAGGCGAGCAGCGCGGCGGTCGCCAGCTGCAGGCGGCGGAGCAGGGTGGGTTTCATCGGTTCAGCCTCGCGTCAAAGCGGAGTGGCCGGAGCCATTTCCATTGGTCGTAAAATTCGGGTGGCATGTTGCGGAAGGGGGAAGCGAGCTTCACCGCCTGGATCGCGCGTTCGGCATGGAGCTTGGCCTGTGGCCGGTTGCTGGCGGTGACGCCGAGCTGGTCGATCACCTGCGGCGTGCCGATGACCGCGCCGCTCTTGTCGAGCCGCACTTCGAGCAGGGTAACGAGCTTGTCGGCGTCTGCGCCCGATGGCGGACGCCAATGCGGCTTCAACTGGCGGCGCAATTCGGCGTCGAGCGCAGATTTCTGCGCTGCGCCCATGGCGGCGGCGGGCGCGGGGGCAGGGGGACGACGCGGCGCGTCGGCGCTGGTGTCGATCCCTTTTAGGAAATCCTTGCCCAGCAGCGAGCCTTTGGGCTTGTCCGCCTTGCCCTGGCCGGAGGCGCGGGCGTCGGCCTTGGGCTTGGCGGTGGGCTTGGTCGATGCCTTGGTGGCGGGCTTCGACGGCTTGGACGCTGCCTTGGGCTTGGCGGGGGTGGCCTTGGCCTTGGGCGCAGGCTTTTCGGGCGCGGCTTTGGGCTTGGGCTTCGCCTTGGCGACGTCCTTTTTGGCGGGCGCAGGCTTGGGCTTGGCGGGCGCGGGTTTCGCGACCTCCTTGGGCGGGGTCGGTTTGGGTTGCGGCTTGGGCGGGGCGGGGGTCGGCTGCGGGGTCGGTTCGGGCGCGGGGGTAGGTTCCGGCGCGGGCGCGGCGTCTTCGGTCGGTCCCTGTTCCGGCGCGATGCTGGGCGGCGGTGGGGCGGTCGAGATTTGCGGCGCGGTCGATTGCAGCGCAACCTCGTCCACCATGGAGACTTCCATCGGCGGGGTCTTGAGCTTCAATGGGTTGGGGGTCGCCAGGAACCCGGCCGACAACAGCCCGAACAGCAGGACATGCCCCGCCGTCGCGACGCCTAAACCAATCTTTTCCGCGCGCTCCATCCAACCTGTCCTACGGCCTCTCGCCTGAACCGTCGCTGGCTGCATCGTCGGGCGACGAGACCAGCGACACCTTGTTCAGGCCGGCGCGGTTGAGTTCGGCCATGACCCGCATGACGCGGCCATAATCCAGCCCCTTGTCGGCGCGCAGGAAGATTTGCGGGGCTTCCGGCTTGCCCGCATTGGCGGCGACGATTTCAGCGAGCCGGTCGGGCAGGTCGGCGTCGGCAACCACAGTGTCATCGACATAGGTCGCGCCGTCGCGGTCGATGGACACGACCGTGGGCTTGGCATCCTGATCCAGCCCCTGGGCGCGGGTTTCGGGCAGGTTGACGGGCACGCCGGTCACCAGCAGCGGGGCGGTGACCATGAAGATGATCAGCAGCACCAGCATGACGTCGACCAGCGGCGTGACGTTGATGTCGGCCATGGGCGCGCGGCCGCGACCCCGGCGGGCGGAGGGAGGGCCGGACATGGCCATTAGCGGGGGGCTCCGACATGCATACCCGTTCGGGCTGAGCGAAGTCGAAGCCGTTCACTGAGCGAAGCGAAGTGACCTCCCTTCGGTCGGTCGAGCCCTTCGACTTCGCTCAGGGCGAACGGAGGTTGTGCATGACTGCTCATCGCTGGGCCTCCAACTCGCGGCTCAAGGTCGCGTAGAAGCTGTCGGCGAAGCGGGTGAGGGCGGATTCGAGGCGGTTTATGCCGTGGCTGAAGCGGTTATAGGCGATGACTGCCGGGATGGCCGCGAACAGCCCGATGGCGGTGGCGAACAAGGCCTCGGCAATGCCCGGCGCGACGACGGCGAGCGAGCTATTCTGTTCCGCCGCAATCGCGGTGAAGGCGCGCATGATGCCCCAGACCGTGCCGAACAGGCCGACGAAGGGGGCGACCGAGCCGACCGTCGCCAGGATGTTGAGGCGGTCGGACAGCCGGTCGATCTCCGCCGCGATGGTGCTGGACATGGCGGTGGCGAGCCGGTCGCGCGTGCCGTCGCGATCGACGACCTTCTGCGCGGTCGAGCGCCGCCATTCGGTGACGCCCGCCGCCATCACCTTGGCCGCGGGATGCTCCACTTTGCCACGGGTTTCGTAGAAACGGTCGATATCCTCCGCCTTCCAGAAATCCGCCTCGAACTTGCGGCTTTCCTTGCTGGCGCGGCGCAGGCTGACCGAAAAGCCGATGATGATCGCCCAGGTCCAGATGCTGGCCAGCAACAGGCCCAGCATCACCCCCTTCACGACGATGTCGGCCTGAAGGAACAGGGCCAGCGGGGAGATGGTGGCGGCGTCGGCCACCGCGGCGACGTCTGGCAGGTTGAGGGTCATGGGTGGAGGTCTTCCCCTTGGCAAAGGCGGCTGAAAATATCGGTCCAGGCTTTGGGTTGCCGTTGCGGGCGACCCTGCGGCGTCAGCCATGCAACGCAAATGCTGGCGTCGGTCAACTGTTCGTCGCCGCGCATGACTGACTGATGAATGGTGCAGGTCGCTGCGCTCACCTGAGCCACGCGGCTGACCACCATCAGGTCGTCATCCAGCCGGGCGGGGCGGCGATAGCGGATCTGCAGGTCGGTGACGGCATAGACGCCGGTGCCGGCTTCATGCGCGGCGCGCTGGTCGATCTGCGCCAGGCGCAGCATGTCGGACCGGGCGCGCTCCATATAGCGCAGATAATTGGCGTGATAGACGAGGCCCGACAGGTCGGTATCCTCGAAATAGATACGCAACGGGAAATGATGCACGGCCGCGATGAAGCGTCCGGTTGCGGGAGAGGGCATCATTTCGGCAACAATCATGGCGGGCTTTTAACCATGGGCAGCGGTCGAGGCAAAGGCCGAAACGTCCTTCCCCCGCGCAACAGGCGCATTTTGTCGCCTGCGCTTTTTGGGGAGTGCGCCGCTCTGGCCCCCGGCGGGGCGGGGCGCTAGGATGAGGGGGACGAGTTGAGCCAGGGAGAGAGAGCAACATGACGGATATTCGCACGGTAGGCGTGATCGGCGCAGGGCAGATGGGCGCAGGGATCGCGCAGGTGGCGGCGCAGGCGGGCTATGACGTGATCCTGTCGGACATCGACCTGCCCCGCGCGGAAAAGGGGCTGGCGGGGATCGCCAAGCTGCTGGCGCGGGCGGTGGAGAAGGAGAAGATCAGCAAGGCCGATGCCGATGCGGCGCTGGCGCGCATCCGGCCGGTGGGCGAGATCGCGCCGCTGGCCGATGCGCAACTGGTGATCGAGGCGGCGACCGAGCGCGAAGAGGTGAAGCGCGCGATCTTCGCCAATGTCGGGCCGCTGCTGGCGGATGATGCGATCCTGGCGACCAATACGTCGTCCATTCCGATCACCCGGCTGGCGCAGGCCGCGCCCGATGCGGGGCGATTTGTGGGCGTGCATTTCTTCAATCCGGTGCCGGTGATGGTGCTGGTGGAGGTCATTCGCGGGCTGGCCACGACGCCGGAGACGGTGGCGGCGGTCGAGGGCTTTGCGGGGCGGATCGGCAAGACGGTGGTGCAGGCGTTCGACGCGCCGGGCTTCGTCGTCAACCGCATCCTGCTGCCGATGCTGAACGAAGCGGTGTTCGTGCTGGGCGAGGGCGTGGGCAGCGTGGTCGACATCGACATGGGCTGCAAGCTGGGGCTCAATCATCCGATGGGGCCGCTGACGCTGCTTGATTTCGTCGGGTTGGACACAGCGCTGGAGATATTGAACGTGTTCCTGAGCACCACCGGCGACCCCAAATATCGCCCCGCGCCGCTGCTGGTGAAATATGTCGAGGCCGGCTGGTATGGCCGCAAGACGGGGCGGGGCTTCTACGATTATTCGGGCGCGGAGCCTGTGCCGACGCGGTGAGGGTTGGCCTGATTTATCGACCGTCATCCCAGCGAAAGCTGGGATCCATGGGCGCAGCGCTTTGCGCGTCAGGGCGACGTAACGGCTCATGGATCCTGACTTTCGTCAGGATGACGGGATGAGGGGTGGGCGGAGTTAGCCTGCGCTCAGGCTATGTTTCTTCATGCAGTGGCGCAGTTGGTCGTAGGTGAGGCCGAGGCCCTTGGCGGTGGCGCGTTGGTTGAAGCGGTAGCGGTCGAGGGCGGCGGTGATGATCGCGGATTCATAGGCATCGACGGCGGCGCGCAGGTCGCAAATGTCGTCGACCGACGCGGCGGCGGCTTGGGCGGTCGGCACCGGCGGGTCGCAGGGGTCGGCGGTGCGCGGCATGAGCGGCTTGGGCTTCCAGGGGGAGGCGAAGGGGTCGAAGGTGATGCGGCTGATCGGGCGGGTCGGCGCGTCCCAGCGATAGACGGCGCGTTCGATCACGTTGCGCAATTCGCGGACATTGCCGGGCCAGGCATAGGCCTCCAGTTCGGCGAGCGTCGCGGCATCGAAGCCGGGCCATTGCGGCCAGGCGAGTTCGGCGGCCATGCGCCGCCCGAAATGATCGACCAGCACCGGCACATCGCCCTCGCGCGCGCGCAGGGGCGGCAAGGTGATGACCTCGAAGCTCAGCCGGTCGAGCAGATCGGGGCGAAAGCGCCCGGCATCGGCGGCGGCGGGCAGATCGTCATTGGTCGCAGCGACAATGCGGACATCGACGCGCAGCGGCTTTGACGCGCCGATGCGGGTGACTTCGCCATATTCGACCACGCGCAGCAGCCGTTCCTGCGCCGCCATCGACAGGGTGCCGAGTTCATCAAGAAAGAGCGTGCCGCCATCGGCTTCCTCGAACCGGCCGGGTCGCGCGCGGTTGGCACCGGTGAAGGCGCCCTGTTCATGGCCGAACAATTCGGCTTCGATCAGGGTTTCGGGCAGCGCGGCGCAGTTCATGACGATCAGGGGTTCGCCCCAGCGCGGCGACAAGTGATGCAGCCGCTCGGCAATCAGTTCCTTGCCGGTCCCGCGCTCACCGATCACCAGCACCGGGCGGTTGAGTTCGGCCGCGCGGCCCGCCAGTTCGACGGCGTCGAGAAAGGCCAAGGACTGGCCGACGAAATGGGTCGTTTTCTCCATACACCAACTTATGGTGAAATTTCCCACCTTGTCGCAAGCGAAATTCCGCACTCGACCGAAATGAACTGTCAAAATTGGCGAAAATCCGTGCCTTTCGGCAATTTGGCACGGCCCCTGCAAAGCTATGGGCAATCCGCAGATAATCGCGGAAATCTATGAAGGCCAAGGTTCAGGGAGTGCGTATAATGGAAGACAACAGCAACAGCGTTCGCGAAATCGGCCAACTGATGTCGGTCGCCATCGCCGCCCTGCTGGTAGGATCGACCCTGATCCTGGCAGCCGTCGGCCCGGCCCGCGCCAGCGAAACCCCGATACTCGCGAGCGAAACCCACAATCCGGCGACCCTGCGCTATCTGGCGTAAGACAAGCCCGGTCGTTTCAAAAGCTACCAAGACCAGGAGTGACGTTAAGATGGGTATTTTTTCCCGCACCCGCGACATCATCGCCGCCAATGTGACCGACCTGCTCGACAAGGCGGAAGATCCGGCGAAGATGATCCGCATGATCATCCTCGAAATGGAGGAAACCCTGGTCGAAGTGCGCGCGTCCGCCGCCCGCACCATCGCCGACCAGAAGGAAATGCGCCGCCACATCGCCAAGCTGACCGCGTTGCAGGACAGCTGGACCGAAAAGGCGCAGCTGGCTTTGTCCAAGGATCGCGAAGACCTGGCCAAGGCGGCGCTCGTCGAACGGCAGAAGGCGACCGACATGGCCGAGCATCTGAGCCATGAAATCGAGACGCTGGACGAAGCGCTGCGCGCCGCCGAAGAGGATATCGCCAAGCTGCAGGCCAAGCTGCGCGAAGCGCGCGTGCGTCAGAACAGCCTGGTCACCCGGATGCAGAGCGCGGAAAACCGCCTGCGGGTGCGCGAAGCCTATGCCGGCGAGAAGGTCAACGAGGCGTTTGCGCGCTTCGACATGCTGGAACGCCGGGTCGATATGGCCGAAGGCCGCGCCGACGCGATGGACCTGGGCAGCACCCCCAAGACGCTGGAAGAAGAGATTGCCGAGTTGAAGTCCGCCGACAAGGTGGATGCCGATCTCGCCGCGCTCAAGGCCAGCATGAATAGGGAAGGCTGATCCGATGGAGGAGATTTTTCTGCCCATCATCGTCTGCGGCATGCTGTTCATCGGCATGCCGTGGCTGATCTTCCACTATGTCACCAAGTGGAAGCAGGCCCCCAAGATCACCGATGAGGATGAGAAGCTGCTGGATGAACTCCACCTTCTTGCCCGTCGGATGGAAGAGCGGCTCCAGACGGTCGAACGGATCGTTGCTGCCGACAATCCCGATTTCCGCCCGCATCGCCCGCAGGAGCCGGGCGAATTCACCTTCGACCGGAGAAACTGACATGACCGCCCGCCGCACCAAATTCTACCTCAACAAGGCCGACGGCAAATGGATGGGCGTCTGTTCCGGCATTGCCGACTATAGCGGGATCGATGTCGTATGGGTCCGCGTCGGCGCGGTGCTCATCACGCTGATGGGGGCTTTCCCCTGGACGCTGATCGCCTATTTCGCCGCCGCCTATTTCGCCGACAACAAGCCATCGGGGCTTTACGCCGATCGCGACGACGAAAAATTCTGGCAGGGTGTGCGGACCAATCCGACCCGCTCCACCCGCGACGTGCGGTCCAAGTTCCGCGATATCGATCGCCGCCTCGCCGACATCGAAATCTACTATACCAGCCGCAACACGCGCCTGGCCGATGAAATCGATCGTCTGCGCTAAGCAGCCTGGGGCAAAACAGGGAGACTAATCATGAATGTCGGTGGACCTTTCTTTGTTCTGGCCATCATCGCGATATCGACGCTGGGCTGGATGTTCACCACCTGGGTCCGTGCCCGCCACGGCTATCCGGTGGAAAATGAATGGACCGGCACCGTTGATCGAACGGACGCCGCCGCTGGTCGAAAAATCGACCTGCTGTCGCGCGAAAACGAAAAGCTGGTGGGCAAGATCGGCCGCCTGGAAGAACGCATCGCCGTGCTGGAGCGGATCGCCACCGATCCCGCCACCCGCACCGCGCGCGACATCGAGGCGCTGCGCTGAGGCGCGGTTGGCAAGGGAGTAGAGATGATGTTTCCATTTGAAGATTTTGCGCAAGTCGGAATGATCCTGGGCGCGCTCGCCATTGGCGGCTGGATATTCACGACCTGGTTGCGGGTGAAAAATGGCTACCCGCTGGAAAATAGCTGGGGCAAGCCGATCTATCCGCAGAAAAATGAGGAAATGGTCGAGCGCATCAAATTGCTGAGCCAGGAAAATGCCCAGCTGCGCGCCGAGATCGGGTCGATGAAGGACCGGCTCATCGTGGTCGAGCGGATCGTCACCGACGAGAGCCACCAGCTGACCCGCGAGATCGAACAGCTGCGCGGCGTCGCCAACTGATCCCGGAAGAAGAACAGGGAGTTAAGGGAATGGGACCGTTTGAAATGGTTGTCGCCATCGTCGCGATCACCGCCATCGCCAGCATCATCCGCGCGCGTTACGGCGTGGTCCGGCACGACAAGGGCGAAACGCTGGTCGCACGCGGCCCCGACCCCGATACCGAGCGGCTGCGCGTCGAGGTGAAGGGGCTGAAAGAGCGGGTCGCGGTGCTGGAACGGTTGGCGACCGATGGCTCCACCGCGCTGGAGCGGGAATTTGAAAAGCTGCGGGACCGCGACTGAGCGCGGTTCGCATCGACAGGGAGGCACATATGCAGGACCCCTATCTTTATCTGGCCATGGCCCTGACCACCCTGGCGGGCGTGGCGATCATCGCGGTGGCGGCCTTGCGCGGCTGGGACGGCTGGCTGGCGCTCAAGCGCGCCGAACTGACCCGCCATGCCGACGACGCCGCGCCGCCATCGGCGGTCGCGCGCATCGAGGTCGCCGACCTCAAGGAACGCATCCGCAAGCTGGAGGCGATCGCGGCGGGGGTTGATTTGTGAGGCGCGCTGGGCGGGCTTAGGTCGAAAAACGTCAAGTAGAATATGGGCTTAGCGTTCCCCGGCGAAGGCGCCGGGGAACAATAGCAGGACGAACGGGTCGAGGGTGCCTTACCGTTCGCGCGTGGCGCTGAAGGTGACTTTGGGGTGGCGTTCCTGCTGATAGCCGATGTCCCAGGCGCTTTTGGCCATGAAGACGAGATTGTCGTCGCGGTCCTTGGCCATATTGGCATTGTTGTAGGACACCATCTCCTTGATCGCCGCCTCGTCGCCGCCGATCCAGCGGGCGGTGTCGAAGGGCGAGGCTTCCAGCACGGCGGCGACCTTATATTCCGCGTCGAGCCGCGAGATCAGCACTTCGAGCTGCAACTGGCCGACGACGCCGACGATCCACTGGCTGCCGATTTCGGGATAGAAGACCTGGATCACGCCCTCTTCGGACAGATCGTCCAGCGCCTTGCGCAATTGCTTGGTCTTGGTCGGGTCTTTCAACTGGACGCGGCGCAGGATTTCGGGCGCGAAATTGGGCAGGCCGGTGAAGCGCAGGCCGGGCTTTTCGGACAGCGTATCGCCGACGCGCAGCGCGCCATGATTGGGAATGCCGATGATGTCGCCGGGGAAGGCCTCGTCCGCCAGTTCGCGATCCTGCGCGAAGAAGAGGATCGGTGAATGGACGGCGAGCGGCTTGCCCGACCCTGACGGCGTCAGCTTCATGCCGCGTTTGAACTTGCCTGAGACGAGGCGCATGAAGGCGATGCGGTCGCGATGCTGCGGGTCCATATTGGCCTGCACCTTGAAGATGAAGCCGGTGACTTCGCTGCCGTCGGGTTCGACGGCGGCGGGTTCGGCCGGTTGCGCGCGCGGCGGCGGCGCATGGGCGGCGAGCGCGTCGATCAGTTCGGTGACGCCGAACAATTTGAGCGCCGATCCGAAATAGACCGGGGTGAGGTCGCCCTGCCGATAGCGATCCAAGTCGAAGCTCGCATAGCCGCCTTGCGACAGTTCCGCTTCTTCGCGCAGCCGTTCGAGCGCGCGGGGGGAGAGGAATTCGCCGAGTTTGGGATCATCGAGGCCGGTAAACTGATGGCGGGTGCCGTCAAATTCCTTGGACGGGCCGGTCGGTTGCATCAGGCGGTTGGTGGCGAAGTCGTAAATGCCTTCAAATTCGCCGCCCATGCCGACCGGCCAGCTCATCGGGCAGACGTCGAGCTGCAGCTGGTCGGCGACCTCGTCGAGCAGGCCGAAGGTTTCGCGGCCTTCGCGATCGACCTTGTTGATGAAGGTGATGATGGGCAGGTTGCGCAGGCGGCAGACCTCGAACAATTTGCGCGTCTGCGGCTCGATGCCCTTGGCCGCGTCGATCACCATGACGGCGCTGTCGACGGCGGTCAGGGTGCGATAGGTGTCTTCGGAGAAATCCTCATGCCCTGGCGTGTCGAGCAGGTTGAAGGTGATCGTCTCGCCATCGCGTGTCCGCTCGAACGTCATGACCGAGGAGGTGACGGAAATGCCGCGCTGCTGCTCGATCTTCATCCAGTCCGACCGGGCGCGTCGGTTCGCCCCGCGCGCCTTGACCTCACCCGCCAGATGGATCGCGCCGCCTTCGAGCAGCAGCTTTTCCGTCAGCGTGGTCTTGCCGGCGTCAGGGTGGGAAATGATCGCGAAGGTGCGGCGGGATGGGATGGTCATGATGATTTTCTGGGTCGGGAGTAACTAAACCCGTTCACCCTGAGCGAAGTCGAAGGGCCATGCCGAGCGGAGGCGAGGCACTTCACTGCGTTCAGTGGAAGGCTTCGACTTCGCTCAGCCCGAACGGAAACTGAGTTGCGCCGTTACACGTCCACAAGGCTGACGTCCATGCGGAAGCTGCGGGCGTTGCCGGGGGGGAGCGCCATGATGCCCTGCTTGGCCCAGACGTCGCCGGTAAAGCCGACCAGGTCCGCCATGCCGGCCCAGGGTTCGACGCACAGATAATGCGCGCCGGGCTTTTGCCACAGGCCAAGCCAGGGTGTGTCGGGGAAGTCGATCCGCAGGCGGGGCTGGCCGGGGACGCCCCAGAGGAGTGATCGGCTGGCGAGGTCATCCCAGATCAGCGCGTCGCCCGCGAACATGTCATGAGTGGGGGCGAGGCTGTCGCCCTCGACCGGGGAAGGCGCGTGCTCGCGGGCGATGAGGCCGGGTTCGTCGCCGACTTTGCGGATCGGGGCGGGTTCGGGGCATTCAAAGACGATACGATGCTCTTCGACGCCGCCGCCATAGGGGAGCGGCCAGGCGAAGGCGGGGTGATAGCCAAAGGAAAAGGGCATGACCGTGTCGCCCCGGTTGGAGACGGTGGCGGTCATGTGCAGCGTCGCGTCGGTCAGCGCGAACGCCATGTCGAGGCGGAAATCGAAGGGATAGATGGCGCGGCTGGCATCGTCCGCCTCCAGCCGGAAGAGCGCGCTATCGTCGCTCTGGTCCACGACCGCGAAGGCGCTGCGGCGGGCGAAGCCATGTTGCGGCATGGGATAGGCCTGCCCATCCAGCCGATAGACGTCGCCGCGCGACCGGCCGACGAAGGGGAAGAGCAGCGGCGCATGGCCGGTCCACCAGCGCGGGTCGGCATCGGTCATCAGGCCGCGGCCATCGGCGTCCCGAAGCGAGTGGAGTTCGGCCCCCAGCGGGCTGATGGCGGCGGACAAAGCGGGCGAGGCGATGGATATGCGGGCGTCGGACAAGGGGGGCTCCTGCGTCTATATCCATCCGCATAGCGATGCGGCATGGGCCTGTCTGCCCCGGCGATCGTTTCGTCTGGGAACCGAAACCGTTGGTCGCGGGTTTGGCGATCGGGAGAAATATCATGAAATCATTTATCGCTGCTGCCACCCTGTCCCTGCTGCTGTCGGGGGCGGCGCTGGCGCAGGACAAGGACAAGCCAAGGGACGATACGCTGGACCGGGCGGGCGAGATCGCCAGCCAGCCGGTGCGCGACATCGGCCTGGAAAAGGACGAGATTCCGCCGGTGCTGCTCAAGGCAGTGGACAATCCCTATGCGACGCCGCCGTCGCGCACCTGCATCGGGCTGAACCGGGGACTGGGCGAATTGAACGCGGTGCTGGGCGATGACTTCGTGGTCGGCAAGGATGCGAACGAGAATCGCACCGGCAAGATCGCGTCTGCCGTCGGCAAGACGGTGGTCAATTCGCTGATCCCGTTCCGCGGGCTGGTGCGCGAGATCAGCGGCGCGGCCCCGGCCGAGCGGCGCTTGCAGGCGGCCGTGACGGCGGGGATCGCGCGGCGCGGCTATCTGCGCGGAATGGCGGCGGCCAAGGGCTGCAAGATCGCCCCGATTGCGCCGCCGGTGGTGGCGAAGCCGAAGAAGGACGACGATAAGAAGTAAGCCGCGTTCCCCGGCCAAGGGCCGGGGGAACAGCCTATTGGATCACCCCCGCAGGACGCCGCCCAGTTTCTGGGCGGCTTTCACGATGGCGGCGCTGACGGCGTCGAGATCGTCCTGGGTGAAGCTCTTGTCGCCGGGTTGTAGCGTGACTTCGATGGCGAGGCTCTTGTGGCCGTCCTCCACGCCCGGTCCGGTGAAGACATCGAACAGGCGCGCGTCGACGATCGCCTTCTTGTCCGCGCCCTTGACCGCGCGGACCAGCGCGTCGGCTTCCTGCTGGTCCGGCACGACGAAGGCGAAGTCGCGCTTCACTGCCTGGAGCGCAGGCGGCGCGTAGGGCGCGCGCATGAAGCCCGATTTGCGCTTGCCGGGAATGGCATCCAGGAAGATTTCGCCCGCGACGATCGTGCCGCTAAGCCCGAACTGCTTGGCGAGGGCTGGGTGCAGCACGCCATATTCGGCGAGGATCACTTTGGGGCCAAGGCGCAGCGTGCCTGACTGGCCGGGATGATAAGCGCCAGACGCATCGCCGAAATTCTGCAGATTGGCGACCGGTGCGCCCGCCGCCGCGAGCAGGGCGACGACTTCGCCCTTGGCATCGAAGGCAGAGAAAGGCTGCGCCTTGCCGGTCTGCCAGCCGCGCGGGGACTGATCGCCCGCCAGCACGAAGCCGACCGTCGCGCGCTCGCCCTGCTTGAAATAGCGTCGGCCAAGCTCGAACAAGCGCACCGACGAGGCACCACGATCCATGTTGCGGCGGGTCGCAGAAAGCAGGCCCGGCAGCAGCGAGGGGCGCATGACCTTGAGGTCTTCGGAGATCGGGTTGGCCAGCACCCAGTCACCGCCGCCGACCGATGCGGCTTCCTTTTCGGAGAGGAAGGACCAGTTGATCGCTTCGGACAGGCCGCGCGCGGCGGCGGTGCGGCGCACGCGGCGTTCGACCAGTTGTTCGGGCGTGGCGGTGGGGCGGGCGACGCCCGGCACACGCGGCAGCGGGGTGGAGGGGACATGGTCCAGCCCGACGATCCGCACCACTTCCTCGACCAGGTCGGGCCAGCCATCGACGTCGCGACGCCAGCTGGGCACGGTGACGGCCCAATGGCCGGGCAGGCTGACGGGCATGCCGTCCTGATAGTCGAAACTCGCGGCCTCGCCGGTGACGGTGAAGCCCAGATTTTGCAGGATGCGCTTCTGTTCGTCGGCGGGGACATCGACACCGGCCAGCGCGAGGCACTGGTCGGGATCATAGTCGATGACCTTGGGGGCGAGCGGCGGGCTGCCGGCGCGGGTCGGTTCGCTGGCGGTGCCGCCGCACAGATGGATGACCAGGCTGGTGGCGATCGACAGGCCATCGTCGAGGAAGGCGGGATCGACCCCGCGTTCGAAGCGGCCGCGCGCGTCGGAGGTGAGGGTCAGCTTCTGCCCCGTCATCGCAATCCGTTCGGGCGTGAAATAGGCGCATTCGATCAGCACGTCGGTGGTGCCATCCTGCGCGCCCGAATGTTCGCCGCCCATGATGCCGCCAATATCGTGGACCGCTGCATCGTCGGCAATCACGGTCATCGTGTCATCGACTGTGTAGGTCTTGCCGTTGAGCGCCAGCACTTGCTCGCCGGGCTTGCCCTTGCGCGCGACCAGGCCGCCCTTGAGGCTGGCCATGTCATAGACGTGCAGCGGGCGGCCAAGGTCGATCATGATATAGTTTGTGATATCGACCAGGGTGCTGATCGGCTTCTGGCCGATGGCCTTCAACCGCCGCGCCATCCATTCGGGCGACGCGCCGTTGGTGACGCCGCGCACGGTGCGGGCGTAGAAGGCGGGGCAGCCTTCGGCATCGTCGGTGCGCACGTCCGGGCCGGGGCCGACGCCGGCGATCGGCGGCACGATCAGCGCGTTGAGCGTGCCGAGGCCAGCGGCGGCGAGATCGCGCGCGATGCCGCGCACGCCCATGCAATCCTGGCGATTGGGGGTGATCGACACGTCGATGACCGGATCGTTGAGGCCCGCCCAGTCGGCATAGACCTGCCCCACCGGCGCATCGCCCGGCAGGTCGATGATGCCGTCATGATCGTCGCCCAGTTCCAGCTCGCGCGAGGAACACATCATGCCGTTGGAATCGACGCCGCGAATCGCGGTCTTTTTCAGCACCATGCCATTGGACGGCACGACCGCGCCCTCCGTCCCGAACACGCCGATCAGGCCTGCGCGCGCATTGGGTGCGCCGCACACGACCTGCAGCGGGGTGCCGTCGCCCTGATCGACGGTCAGCACTTGCAGCTTGTCCGCCTGCGGATGGGGATCGGCGGTCAGCACGCGCGCGATTTTGAACGCGACGAGCTTTTCGGCGGGGTTTTCGACGCCGTCCACCTCCAGGCCGATGGCGTTGAGCTTCTTGAGGATCGTCGCCAGGTCGGCATCGGTGGCGAGATGCGTCTTGAGCCAGCTGAGCGTGAACTTCATGCGCCTACTCCTCCGCTGAGCGTGGGCACGTCGAGCGCGGAGAAGCCATAATGTTTGAGCCAGCGCAGGTCGCCGTCGAAGAAGGCACGCAAGTCGTTCATCCCATATTTGAGCATGGCGAGCCGATCGACCCCGGTGCCAAAGGCAAAGCCCTGCCACTCGTCGGGGTCGAGGCCACAGCTTTCGATCACGCGGCGGTTGACCATGCCGCTACCCAGCACTTCGAGCCAGCCGCCATCGGACGCATCGCCGTCGCCGCCGATGACGCGCTGGCCATTGGCGAGCGTATAGCCGACATCGACCTCGACCGAGGGTTCGGTGAAGGGGAAGTAGCTGGGGCGCAGGCGCAGGACGATATCCTCGCGCTCGAAAAACGCCTTGAGGAAGGTTTCGAGCGTCCATTTCAGGTGACCGAGCGTGATGCCCTTGTCGATGACGAGGCCCTCGATCTGGTGGAACATCGGCGTGTGGGTCGCGTCGCTATCGCTGCGATAGACGCGACCGGGCGCGATGATGCGGATCGGCGGGGGCGTCGTCATCATCGTGCGGATCTGCACCGGCGAGGTGTGGGTGCGCAGCAGCATCCGCTTCTGCCCGTCCTCGTCCGGGAAGTAGAAGGTGTCGTGCATTGCCCGCGCCGGATGCGTTTCGGGGATGTTGAGCGCGGTGAAATTATGCCAGTCGTCCTCGATCTCCGGCCCGGTGGCGACCGAGAAGCCCAGATCGGCGAAGATTTCGGCCAGTTCGTCCATCACTTGGGCGACCGGGTGGACGCTGCCTTGCGGGGCCGGATCGGCGGGCAGGGTCATGTCGATCTTTTCCGACGCCAGGCGCGCGTCGAGCGCCGCGCTTTCCAGCGCCGCCTTGCGCGCGGCGATGGCGGCGGTGACGGATTCGCGCAGATCCTGAATCGGCGGGCCTTGTTCCAGCCGCTCCTGCGGCGACATCGGCCCCAGCGTCTTGAGCAGGCCGGTGATGACCCCATTCTTGCCCAACGCCCCCACCCGCAACGCCTCCACCGCGTCCGGCGTGTCGGCGGCGTCGATGTCGGCGATCAGCCCGGCTTTCAATGCGCTAATGTCTGTCATCATTATCCTGTCACCACCATCTCGTCATTCCCGCGAAGGCGGAACCCATCTCCCGACCTGTCGGTCAGTCGCAGCGCAGAGTAGGCAAAGGCTCATAGCCAAAGCCCAACGCCAGATCGTCCCAGTCGGGATTACCGGCTTCGATAAGCGCGATCTTCCACGGCCTGTTCCATTTCTTGATCCGCTTCTCCCGCAGGATGGCGCTGTCCATACTGTCATGCGGTTCGAACCAGACCAGGCGTTTGATGCCGTAGTCTTTGGTGAAGCCTTCGATCAAGCCGTTTCGGTGTTCATAGAGTCGCTTTATAAGGTCAGATGTGACCCCTGTGTAGAGCGCCCCGTTCCTGCGACTGGCCAGAAGATAGACGGTTGGGCTGATCTCGCGCTTCATACAGGCCCCCGGAGATGGGTCCCCGCCTTCGCGGGGATGACGGAAATAGAGAGCGGGAATGACTAAATAAGAGGCGGGAATGACGGCGTGAGAAGTTTAGCCTACGCCCGCGCGCCGAGCAACGCGCCGCCGAAGCCGATGAACATGACGCCGGTCGCGCGGTTGAAGAGGCGTTGGCGGTTGGCAGGGGCGAGCCAGCGGGCGAGGCGGAGGCCGCCGAGCGCATAGACGCTGTACCAGAAACTTTCGATCACCACGAAGGTCAGCACCAGGATGGCGAGCTGGATGCCGAAGGGGCGGTCGGTGTCGATGAACTGGGGGAAGAGCGCGGCGGCGAAGATGATGAGCTTGGGATTGGAGAGGCCGGTCAAAAGGCCGGTGGCAAAGAGGGCATGGTGCGAACGGGCGGGTGCGGCGACCGCGGCGGCGCCGACCGGCGCGCGCCAGGCCTTGATCCCCAGCCAGACGAGATAGGCGACGCCGGCATAGCGCAGCACGTCGAACAGGCGCGGCGAGGTTTTGAGCAGCGCGCCAAGGCCCAGCGCCGAGGCGGCGAGGCACAGCAGCACCGCGCTCATCAGGCCCGCCATCGTCGCCATCGCCTTGCGCGGGCCGTGCTGAATGCTCTGTGTCATCACATGCAGCATGTTCGGCCCCGGCGTGGCGGAGATGAGGAAGACGGCGGTGACATAGAGCCACCAGAGATGCAGCGACATGGGGTGGTCCTTGGATGTCCGGTCAGCTTCCCAATCCGTTCGGGCTGAGCGAAGTCGAAGCCCCCGCCTGAGCGAAGCGAAGGCACCTCACTCCGTTCGGTGATGCCCTTCGACTTCGCTCAGGGCGAACGGGGAGATGGACGTTGCAACAAACAAAAAGGGCGCCGGAAGCATCTGCCCCGGCGCCCTTTTGACGATCTTGCGATCGATCGGCCTTAGGCTGCGGGCAGGGCAGCCTTGGCTTGGGCGATGATGACGCTGAACGCCTCGCCTTCGTGCATCGCGATGTCGGCCAGAACCTTGCGGTCCAGCTGCACACCGGCGAGCTTCAAGCCATGCATGAACTGCGAATAGGTCAGGCCTTCAGCGCGGACACCCGCGTTGATGCGCTGAATCCACAGGCCACGGAAGCTGCGCTTCTTGACCTTGCGATCGCGGTAAGCGTACTGGCCGGCCTTTTCGACGGCCTGACGGGCGATACGGATGGTATTCTTGCGACGGCCATAATAGCCCTTCGCTTGTACCAGAAGCCGCTTATGCTTGGCGCGGGTGGTTACACCCCGTTTGACGCGTGCCATTGTCCCTTACTCCTTACTTGAGGCCGTAGGGTGCCCAGAGGCGGACGTGAGCCACGTCGGCATCGGACAGCACGGAAGTACCACGGTTCTGGCGAATATATTTGGCGTTGTGGCTGATCAGACGGTGACGCTTGCCAGCGACGCCGTGCTTGACCTTGCCGGAAGCGGTGAACTTGAAGCGCTTCTTCACACCACTCTTGGTCTTGAGCTTGGGCATTTTCGTCTCCTTTGCGTAGCGCGACGATTACAGACAGCCCCGGCAGCCCTAGTTAGCCGGGCGGTCCCACTGAATATCGCGAAGGGCGCGCCATAAGGGGCGGCCGGGGAAAAGGCAAGCGATTCGCGCTTTGGGGGTCGCGGGAGCCATTTGACGGGCTGGGGCGTTGAGCGCGCGATGGTCGATGGTGAGTCCGAAATAGCTAAGCGGCCGGCGGCCGTGCGTCATCATGCGACGCGTGCGCGCGAACGGTGGCGCAGATTGCCGCTGCCGGTGAAGATCCTGCTCGGCATCCTGGGCTTTCTCTTTGCGATCTGGCTGATCCTGTTCATCACCAAGGGGCGCTTCCTCAAGCGACCGTTCGAACAGATCGTCGGCAGCCAGCTCGAACGCGACGTGCGTGTCGGCGGCGATTTCCAGCTCTATTTCGCGCCCTTCTCCATCAAGCTGCTCGCCGAAAAAGCGCGCATCGCCAACCTGCCCTGGGCGAGCCAGCCCGACCTGTTCCGCGCCGACCTGATCGATGCGCGGATCGCGCCGTTCAGCCTGCTCTTCGGCGACCGGGCGCGGTTATCGTGGCTGGAACTGCGTAACGGCGCGGTGGACCTGGAATGGTCGCGCGATCACAAGCAGAATACTTGGACGCTGGGTGACCCCAATGCCGATGGCGAGCCGATGACGATGCCGCTGATCCGGCAGGCGCGGCTGGCGGGCACGACGCTGCGCTATCGCGATCCGCAAATGGAGTTGAACGCCGATATCGGGTTCGAGACGGTAAGGGCGAAGGATACCCGCTTTGCCAGCGACGTGCGGCTGTCGGGCACGGGCAGCATGCGGGGCAAGCCCTTCGACCTCAAGGGCAGCCTCTTGTCCCCCAACGCCACGGTGTCGGGCGGCAAGAACAGCCTGGTGTTGCGCGCGGAGGCAGGCGCGACGGTGGTGGACGTCACCGGCACGCTGCGCGGCGCGACCGAATTGGAAGGCAGCGACCTGCAACTGGTGACGCGCGGACCGAACCTCAGCCAACTGTTCGATTTTCTGGGCGCGGCGATCCCCGATACGCGCCGCTATCGCTTTACCTCCGCCCTGACCAAGGTGGGCGACGAGTGGCGTTTCACCCGGTTGAAGGGGCGTTTTGGCGATAGCGACCTCACCGGCCGCTTCACCGCGTCGCTGCCCAATGGGCGCTTGCTGCTGACCGCGGACCTGGCGACCCAGACGCTCGACATCATCGATGTCGCGCCTTTCTTTGGCTATGATCCGGCCAAGATCGAGCAGCAGGGCGCGGCTGGCGCGATCGAGACGGTGCAGGGCACCCCGCGCGTCCTCCCCGATACGCCGTTGCGGGTCGAGGCGATCCGCAATTTCGATGCGACGGTGCAATATAAGGTCAAGCGCGTGCGGGCGGACTATGTCCCCATTTCCGATATCGACCTGTCGCTGAAGCTGGATCGCAGCGTGCTGACGCTGTCACCGCTGACCTTCGCCATGTCGGGCGGGCAGGTCGCCTCGGATATAGAGATCAACGCGCGGGGGGCGCCGGTGCGGACGACCTATGATATTCGGCTGGCTCCGACGCCGATGGGCACGCTGCTGGCGCGCTGGGGCGTCGAGCAATCGGGCACCACCGGCACAATCAAGGGCCGGATACAGATGACGGGCCTTGGCGATACGCTGCATGATTCGCTCGCGACATCGAACGGGCGGATCGCGGTGATATTGCCTGCGGGGACGATGTGGGCGCGCAATGTGCAATTGTCGGAACTCGACATCGGCACCTTCGCGACCAAGATGTTCGCGGGCAAGCTCAAGGAACCGGTGCAGATCAATTGCGGGTTGATCGCTTTCACCGTGCGCAATGGCGTGGCGGCGGCGGACCCGATCCTCATCGATACCAGGAAGAATGTGATGATCGGGCGGGGCGGCTTTTCGTTCCGCAACGAGCGGCTCGACATCGCCTTCCGCGCCGACAGCAAGAAGATCAGCCTGTTTTCCGGCCAGTCGCCGATCGGCATCAACGGCTATTTCGCTCGGCCCGGCATGGCGGTCGTCAGCCCCGAACTGATGGCGCGCGGCGGGGCGGCTTTGGGACTGGCCGTGGTCGGAACGCCACTGGCGGCGGTGCTGGCCTTTGCCGATGTGGGCGATGCCAAGGGCGCGGCTTGTGGCCCGATCCTGTCCGGCGCCAATGCGGTGGCGCAGCGCACCAAGCGCGGTAATCCCCGCGACGATGTCGGCCAGGGCACGACCGCGAAGGACGAAAAGGGCAAGGGCAGCAAAAGCGAGCAGCAGAGCCAAAAAAAGAAGTTTCTGGGGATTTTCTAGGCTGATGTAGAGGGGCGTTAGTATGTGACGATCCGCCCCCCACTCCGTTCGTCCTGAGTAGCCATTGAGCGAAGTCGAAATGGCGTATCGAAGGATCAGACGCTGGGCATGATGCTTCGATACGGGTCTTCGACTTCGCTCAGCCCCTACTCAGCACGAACGGAGTGGTTATGCGGGCATAGTCAGAGGGCTGGGCAACTGCCTCAGCGCGGACGCTCGGCTGCACCTCACTCCCCCTCCCCGCCGGGGAGGGAGGCAAATTTAATGATCGTGACCATGATCGTGCGGGGTGCTGGCGAGTGCTTCCAGCACATCTTCCAGCCGGGCGGGGTCGCCCAAGGCCAGGACATGGCCGTCGCTGTCCGCCGTCAGCGGTTCGCCATTCCAGTCGCACATCAGGCCGCCTGCACCTTCGACCACCGGCACCAGGGCCGCGAAATCATAGCTTTGCAGCCCCGATTCGATGACGATGTCGAGGAAGCCCGACGCGAGCAGGCCGTAATTATAGCAATCGCCGCCATAGACTGGCCCCTGGCGCGGGGCACCGCCGGAGACGGCCGCGACCAGCGCCATATAATGGGGCACGTCGCCATCGGCGAAGAGATGCGGGCTGGTGGTGGCGATGCCTGCGCCCTCCAGCGCGCGGCAGGCGCGGGTGCGGATCGGCTGGCCGTTGAAGGTCGTGGGCTGGCCCGACATCCCCGCCCAGCGTTCCCGCGCGATTGGCTGGTCGATGAGGCCGACGGTCGGCCACCCCCCTTGCGTCAGCGCGATCAGCGTGCCGAAGATCGGCCGTCCGGCGATGAAGCTGCGGGTGCCGTCGATCGGGTCGAGAATCCAGACCCGCTCGGCATCCTCGCGCACGGATCCATATTCCTCGCCGATGATGCCGTCACCGGGTCGTTCCTTTTCCAAAATCGCGCGGATCGCGGCTTCGGCGGCGCGGTCGGCCTCGGTCACGGGCGACTTATCGGCCTTCAACTCCATGTCGTAGCGCGCGCGGAAGAAGGGGCGGATAGCCTCGCCCGCCGCATCGGCAAGGCGGTTGGCGAGGGTCAGATCGTCACGGGTGGTCATAGCGTCGTGACCTAGCCGGTTGCGCCCGGTTGCGCCAGAGGGGCGGCGCCCTTGAGCGTGAGCGGTAGGCCTGCGGCAAGGAACTGGACTTCGCGCACGGTGGCGGCGACCCGCTGGTTGAGCAGCCCTGCTGCATCGCGGAAGCGGCGGGCGAGCGCATTGTCGGGCACGATGCCAAGGCCCACTTCATTGGCGACGAGGATGATGGGGCCAGGCGCGGCGGCGATGGCGGCGACCAGATCATCGGTCGCGGCGTCGATGTCCCGGTCGGCGAGCAGCAAGTTCGACGTCCAGAGCGTGAGGCAATCGATGAGCAGCACGCGGCGGGGTGCTGCGTGTGTGGCGATCGCGTCGGCCAATGCCATCGGCGCTTCGACCGTGTGCCAGAGCGCATCGCGATCCTGCTGGTGACGGGCGATGCGGTCGTGCATTTCGTCGTCAAAGGCCTGCGCCGTCGCGATGAAGCAGCGGTCGAGGCCGGTCGCTTCGGCGCGCGCCTGCGCATAGCGGCTCTTGCCCGATCGCGCGCCGCCCAGCACCAGTAGGCTGTGAACAGGGGTCATATCCGTCTCCCTCATGCAAACCAGGCCCATAGGCCAGCGATCAGCCAGAGCAGCAGGCAGGCGCGAATGGTGATGCGCAGCGCTTGGTCGATGTCGCGCGCATCAGCCTGCGTGCGGCCATCGCCGATCCAGGCTTTGGGCAGGGCGATGCCATCATAGACGATCGGCCCGGCGAGGCGCAGGCCCAAGGCACCCGCCATCGCCGCTTCGGTCCAGCCCGCATTGGGGGAAGCGTGGGCGCGCGCGTCGCGCCGCAGGATGCGCCATCCGCCGCCGCCCGCGATGCAGATCAACGCGCCGCCGATCCGCGCGGGCAGCAGGTTGAGTAGATCGTCGCTCCGCGCCGCCGCCCAGCCGAACGCCCGCCAGCGCGGTTCGCGATGGCCGATCAGGCTGTCGGCGGTGTTGATCGCCTTATAGGCCCAGACGCCGGGCAGGCCGAGCAGCAACAGCCAGAAGAGCGGCGCGGCGATGCCGTCGCAGAAGCTCTCGGCCAGGCTTTCGATCGCGGCGCGGGCGACGCCGCTGGCATCGAGCGCATCGGTATCGCGGCCGACGATGCGGGCGACTTGCTGGCGGGCGCGGGGGAGGTCGTCAGCGGCCAGCGCCTGCGCCACGGCACGGACATGGTCGAACAGGCTGCGCTGGGCGAGCGCGGGAAAGGCAAGCAGGGCAAGGAGCGGCCAGCCATAGGGGCCGCAGAGGCGCAGGATCATGGACTGGATGATCCAGCCGCCACCCGCCGCGACGATCAGCAGCAGCAGGAGGGTGGCGATGCCGCCCAAGCGGCGAGTGGCGTCGCGTCCGTGCGGGCGGTTCCAGCGCGCCTCGCAAGTGTCGATAAGGCGCGCGAAGAGGCCGACCGGGTGGCCGATCCGCGCATAGAGCCAGGCGGGCCAGCCGATCGCGGCGTCGAGCATCAGCGCGACGAGCGCGACCGGCTCAGCCATGGCGCAGCGCCGCTTCGAGCCGGTCGCAGGCGGCGGCATCGGCGGGCAGGCCGATGCGCAGCCAGCGGGGCTGTTCGAGGAAGGGTCGAGTCAGGATGGCGCGGCGGGCGAGACGGTCGAACAGCGTGGGGGCGTCGTCGGTTTCGATCAGGCGGAAGAGGGAGCAAGTGCCGATCGGGCGGTAGCCGCAGCGGATCAGCAGCGCGTCGAGGGTGGCGGCCTGTTGCGCAAGGCGCTGGCGCGTGGCGGCGATCCAGGGTTGATCGCGATAGGCGGCCGTACCGATGGTGATGGCCGGGGCGGAGAGTGGCCAGGCTCCCAGCTTGCGGCGGACGGCGGCGAGGATCGTGGGCGGGGCGATCAGAAAGCCGAGCCGCACGCCTGCAAGCCCGAAAAATTTGCCGAAGGAGCGGAAGACCAGCAGGCGGCGGTCGTCAACAACCTGATCGGCAAAGCTGATCGTCGGGTCGGCATCGGCAAAGGCCTCGTCGAGGATCAGCCAGCCTTCACCGCGCCGGGCGAGCAGGTCGTGCAGGGCGGGGCGGTCGAAGCGATGGCCGTCGGGATTGTTGGGGTTGGCGAGGATCAGCGTCTGGTCGTCGGTCTCGGCCAGATCGGCGCGGCCGACGGGGATGCTGCCCTGGATCATCTCGCCCTGGGTGCGATAGGCAGGCGCGATATGGCAGGCGGGGCCGGACAACAGGTCGCCGATCAGGCGCAGGCCGATCTCGGTGCCGGGCAGGGCGCAGACCGTGGCGGGATCGACGCCGAAATGCGCCGCGGCGGCGGCTTCGAGCGCGCGCAGGGCCGCGTCACCGGGCAGGCGCGCCCAGTCGATCGCCAGCGGCGGGATGGGCCAGGGTTGCGGGTTGATGCCGGTCGAGAGGTCGATCCAGGGCGCATCGCCGTCGCCGAAATAGGCGCGCGCTGCAGAAAGCCCGCCGCCATGCCAGTGCCAGCGGTCGATCATAGCAGCACCGCCAGCAGCAGGCCGCTTTCGACAAGTTCGATCCCCGCGCCATGGCCGTCGCCCGAAATGCCGCCAATCCGTTGTCGCAGCCAAACGCCCCAGCCAAGCATCAGCACCGGCGCGGCCAGCAGGCCGGGCACCCACCAGCAGGCGAGCAGCCAGGCGGCGGCCCAGAGCGCCAGATCGACCGGGCGGATCGCGCCGCGAAAGGCGGTGGCTAGGCCTTCGTGGAGTGGCGGGAGCAGGCGCGTCCACCACAGCGGGGCGATCCGCGCGGCGAAGGGGATCAGGATCAGCGCGGCGAGAGGCGCGCGATCGATGAGGGCATGGAGCAGGGCCAGCTTGGCGATCAACTGGAGCGCGATCGCGACGACGCCGAAGCTGCCGACATGGGGGTCGGAGAGGACGGCGCGCAGGCGATCCCTGTCCTTATGCGCCGCGCCTGCCGCATCGGCCATGTCGCCCAGGCCATCGAGATGCAGCGCGCCGGTCAGCCCGACCCAGGCGATGAGGCCGAGTAGCGCACCGACCCACGGGTCGATCCGCGCCCCCGCCCAGCAAGCGGCAGCCACCAGCGCGCCGAGGATCAGGCCGACGACGGGGAACCAGCGCATCGACCGGGCGAAATCCTGTGCCGAGGCCGTGACGCGCGGCAGCGGCAGGCGGGTCAGGAACTGGAGCGCGATGACCAGCCCCTTCATGTCCGTAGTCCGATGATCTGCGCGGCAGGCTGCGGGCCGGGCCACAGGCGCAGCGACAGCAAAGACGCATAAGGCAGGTCGAACGCCCAGCTTTGCGCAGGGGTCAGGCCGCAATGATGGGCGATCGCCGCGCGCATCGCGCCGCCATGGGTGAGGATGAGGGTGGAGTCGGCGGTCAGCACGGCGGTGGCGGCGGCGACGCGATCGACCAGCATGGACCAGCGCTCGCCGCCCGGTGGCGGGCTGGCGTCGGGATCGGCATGGAAGCGGGCGAAAGCCTGCGTCGGGACGGCGGACGGGGCCAGGCCATCCCAGGCGCCGAAATCCAACTCGCGCCAGCGCGGGTCGAGCAGGACGGGCAGGCCATGGTCGCGGCCGATGGCGTCGGCGGCGGCGCTGGCGCGGGTCAGGTCGGAACTGATGATGGTGCTTATGCCAAGGTTAGCGGCGCGGGCGCGGCAGGCGTCGATCCCGGCCTGCGTCGGTGCGCCATCGGTGCGGCCCATCAGCAGGCCGGGCGTGTCGGGCGCGCCATGGCGCAGCAGATGGAGCAGCCGGGGCGTCATGCTGCGCCCGACACGCCGGCCTGGGCGAAGGTCGCCATCTGCGCATGGGCGGCGAGCGCGGACCGGACGATATTGGCCGCCACCGCTGCGCCGCTGCCTTCGCCGAGCCGCATGCCAAGGCGCAGCAGCGGATCGAGCCCAAGCTGGCGGAGCAGCCGGTCATGGCCGGGTTCGGCCGAACAATGGCCCGCAAGGCAATGATCGGTGATGGCGGGATAAGCGGCGGCGAGCGGGGCAATGGCCGCGCCGCTGATGAACCCATCGAGCATCACCGGAATGCGCAATTGCCGCGCCCGCAGCGCCGCCCCCGCCATCGCCGCAATCTCCCGCCCGCCCACGCGCCGCAGCGTTTCGAACGGGGTCAGCGGCGCGTCGGCATGGAAGGCGAGCGCCCGGTCGATGACCGCGATCTTGCGGGCGATGCCGTCGGCATCGACGCCGGTGCCCGGCCCGACCCAGTCGGCGGCGCTGCCGCCCAGGCTGCGCGCGGCGAGCGCGGCGGCGGCGGTCGAATTGCCGATGCCCATTTCGCCGAGCAGAACGAGGTCGAGGCCCGGCTCCACCGCCGCCGCGCCGATCGCCAGCGCCGCGAGGCAGTCCGCCTCGCTCATGGCCGCGCCTTGCGTGAAATCGTCCGTGGGTCGGTCGAGGTCGATCGGCACAACGCGTAGGTCGAGGCCCGCAGCACCGGCCAGCGCGTTGATCGCCGCGCCGCCAGCATTGAAATTCGCGACCATCTGCACGGTGACGGCGGCGGGAAAGGCGCTGACGCCATGGACGGTGACGCCATGGTTACCGGCGAAGATCAGCACCCGGCCATGGTCGAGCGCAGGAATCGCCCGCCCCTGCCACCCCGCAAAGAACAGCGCGAGTTGCTCCAGCCGGGCGAGCGACCCGGCGGGCTTGGTCAGTTGCGCCTGCCGCGCGGCGGCGGCGGCGATCGCGTCGGTGTCGGGACCGGGCAGCGCGCGCAGGGCGGCGTCGAAATCGCCGGGGCTGGACCAGAAGGGGGCAGGCGGCATGTTATTCTCCATGGTCAGGCGCGGCGGTCCAGCGGTCGAGCGGGGCGACCAGCGGCGGCGTGGCGCCAAGGTCGATGCGGCTGGTGATGCCATAGACGGCGCGGAGCCGGTCCTGCGTCAGCACATCGTCCGGCGTGCCGTCGGCGACCAGCGTACCGCGATCGAGCAGCAGCAGCCGGTCACAATAGCGCGCCGCCATGGACAGGTCGTGCAGCACGGCGATGACCAGACCGCCCGCCTGCGCCTCGCGCGCGAGCAATTGCATCACGTCGATCTGATGACCGGGGTCGAGCGCGGCGAGCGGTTCGTCCACCGCAAGGCCGGGCGCACCGACCGCCAGCGCGCGGGCGAGCATGACGCGGGCGCGCTCGCCGCCCGACAATTCGGTGGCGATCCGGTCGGCGAGATGGGCGACGTCGGTGCGGGCCATCGCCGCCGCTATGGCGTCATGGTCCGCCGCGCCGATGCGCGACATGGGGCCAAGATGGGGCAGGCGGCCAAGCGCGACCAACCGCTCGACGCTGAGCGGCCAGTGCAGCGTCTGCCCCTGCGGCAGATAGGCGATGGCGCGGGCACGGTCGCGCGGCGGCAGGGTGGCGATGGCGCGGCCGTCGATCGTCACGCTGCCACGCGTCGTGGCGATCAGGCCAAGCATGGCCCGCACCAGCGTCGATTTCCCCGCGCCATTGGGACCGATAATGCCGATCAGCGCGCCGGGCGCGAGCGTCGCATCGATGTCATGCAGCACGGCGCGGCGGCCGAGGTTGGCGCACAGCCCTTCGACCCGGATCGTCACCATGTCCGCCGCTCCCGCAACAGATGGAGCAGGAAGATGGGGACGCCGAGGAAGGCGGTCACCACGCCGAGCTTCAACTCGCTGGTGGTCGGGATCAGGCGGACAAGGATGTCGGCCGCGACCAGCAGGATCGCGCCGCCCAGCAGCGAGGGGAGCAGGATGGCGGACGGGCTGCGATCGGTCAGGGGACGGACGAGATGGGGGACGATGAGGCCGATGAAGCCGATCGAACCGGACACCGACACCGCCCCGCCCACGCCGATCGCAACGCCCAGCAGCAGGCGGGTGCGGGTACGGCGCAGATCGACGCCGAGCGAGCGCGCCCCATCCTCACCCAAGGTCAAGGCATCCAGCGCCCGCCGGTCGATCAGCAGCAGCGCGCCGCCCACGATCACGCAGGGCAGGACGATCCAGACATGATCGATCGACCGGTTTTCGATCGACCCCATCAGCCAGGTCATGATCTCCATCGCGGCAAAGGGATTGGGCGACAGGTTGAGCGCCAGGCTGATCCCTGCCCCGGCCAGCGTCGACACGGCGATGCCCGCCAGGATCAGCGTCAACGCGCTTTCCGCGCGCCCGGCGAGGGTGAAGAGCAGCAGAAGCGCGATCAGCCCGGTGGCGATCGAGAGCAAGGGCAGCATCGCGGGATGCCAGCCCGCCACGCCGAAATAAATAGCAGCGACCGCGCCCAGCGCGGCGGCGTTGGACGCGCCCAGCACCGAGGGTTCGGCCAGCGGATTGCGCAAATAGCCCTGCAACACTGCGCCCGCCAGCCCCAGCATCGCCCCGACCAACAGGCCGATGAGCGTGCGCGGCAGGCGCAGGTCGAGCAATATGGTGGTCGCGACCGGATCGCCATGACCCATGACCACCGCGAACAGCCGGTCGAGCGAAAGCGTGACCGGGCCAAGCCGCAGCGAGGCGACCGCGACGATCACCACCCCGGCGATCAGCAGCGGCATCAGCGCATAATGGCGCGGCGCGGGCGGTTCATGGGTCAGGCGCATGGGGTCCGATCGGGCTTGCTTGTGTCACGGCACCGGGGCGTTATGGAAGCGCGATGATGATCTTGCGCTCGCTTGCCCTCGCCACCTGCCTGTTGTGCATAGCTCTGCCCGGCGCGGCGGCCGAGCGGGGTGGCGCTGCACCCCAGCGGCCGCAACGTATCGTGTCGCTGAACCTGTGTTCCGATCAACTGGTGCTGGCGCTGGCCGACCGGGGCCAAATTGCCGGGCTGACCAGCAATGTGCGCGATCCCGACATGTCGGCGGCGGCAGAGGCGGCGCGCGGCCTGCCGATGCTGCGCGGCACGTCGGAGGAAGTGCTGGCGGCGCGGCCTGATCTGGTGATCGGCCTGCCCGCGCGCGGGCATCCGGCGCTCGCCCCTTTCAAGACCCTGCCCTTCCGCACGCTCGACCTGCAATCGGCGGAAAATTACGCCAGCATCTTGGCCTCGATCCGGCAGGTGGCGCAGGCGGTGGGGCATCCGGCGCGCGGCGAGGCGCTGATCGCGCGGATGGAGGCGGATCTCGCGCGGCTGCCCCGTCCCGCGCGCGCGCCGGTCGCGGCTTATTATCAGCGGCGCGGCTATCTGACCGGATCGGGCACGTTGATCGATGATCTGCTGGTGCGCACGGGCGTTACCAATCTCGCGACTCGCTTGGGCAAGCCCGCTCTGTCGCAGATGAGCCTGGAGGAAATGGTGGCGTCGCGGCCCGATTATCTGATCATCGAAAGCGCGACGCAGAAAGTGACCGATCAGGGCACGGAAATGCTGCACCATCCCGCGCTGCGCAGCATCCCGCGCATCGCCATTCCGCAGGCGTGGACGGTGTGCGGCGGCCCCGCCTATGTGCAGGCGGCGCAGGCGATCGCCCGCGCGGTCAAGCCGCGCTGACCCTTCCCCGCCAACGACCCGGTCTTGGCCAAGCGCAGCCTGCCTAACGGGGTCTGATGGCGGGGACGGGATCATATCAGAAGCTCAGGCGCACGCCGCCATAGGCCGACAGGCCGAGCGTCTGGGTGCCGTAGCTGACCTGATACCATTTATCGAACAGGTTGATGACGCGGCCATAGAGTTCGACGCGGTCGGTGATGCCATAGGAGGCGAGCAGGTCGACCACCGTATAGGCCTTAGTCGCGCCGCCAAAGCCCGACGAGTCGCCATCATGATAGCGCACCCGCGCGGTCATCGACGCGCGTTCGGCCGGGGTCAGGATGACCGATGTGGTGCCGGTATAGCGCGGGCGGCCGCTGTTGACATAGGTGCCGTCCATGTCGCGATCGATTTCATGGTCGGTATAGCCATAGGTCTGGCTGACACCGAGCCAGGGCAGCGGCTGGGCGGTGACGCCAACCTCTATCCCCTCCGCGCGGGTGCGGCCGAACTGGCCATAGCCGCCAAAGGGCGGACGGCTGCCGTCGAAATTAATCTCGTTCGTCTTGCGGGTGAAGAAATAGCTGACCTGCGCGGTCAGCCCTTCGGCCAGCGCCAGGTCGAAGCCGACATCGCCGCCCCGGCTGGTTTCGACCTCAAGGTCTGGATTGCCATAGGTGGGGTCGAACAATTGATAGAGGCCCGGTGCCTTCGCCCCGGTGCCATAGCTGGCGCGCAGCTTGAGCGCGCCCAGCGCATAGGCCAGCGTGCCGCGATAGGTGTCGAACGTACCGAAGCGGCTATTATCATCGACCCGCGCCGCGCCGGTCAGGGTCAGCCCCGCGAGCGGCCGCAGCGCGATTTCGGCATAGGCCGACCGCGTGTTGACGCGGGCGGGGAAATTGCCGGAGAAGCTGGTGATCTGCGTCGTCTTCTCCCGCTCATAATTGCCGCCCGCGGCCAGGCTGACGGGGCCGGTGCCGCCATAAGCGAGCGCCAGCGTCAACTCGTCCTTGGTGCCACGAAACAGGTCGCCTTCGGCCCGGTTCCAGGTGCCGAAATAGCGGCGGCGCGCAGCATAGCGGCTGGCGGTCAGGTCGGCGGTGAACTGGCCATCCAGGCTCTTATAGCTGGCCTGGCCCGCGGCGGCATAGTCGCGCGTTTTGGCGGTATCGTCGCTGTCCGAGGTGGTATTGTCGAGATCGCTGAAGGCATCGAACCAATAGCCGATCGCTTGCAGCGACAAGGTTTCGGTCGCCTGATAGCCGACCCGGCCGCTAAAGCTGTAACGGCGATATTCGTCCTTCTCGGTTGCCGACCCTGCGGGGCTGGCGGTGCGGGGATCGGCGAGCGAGGGGCCGTCATGGCGATAGCCGGTCGCGGTCAGGCGGAAATCGAGCGCGCCGCTCTTGCCCAGCAGCGATGCGCCGCCGCTGCGCATGCCATAGGAACCGGCTTCGGCCTCGGCATTGACCTGCAGTCCCTCTTCGGTCGCGCGCTGGGTGATGATGTTGATGACGCCGCCGACCGCATCGGAGCCATAAAGCGAGCTTTGGTTACCGCGCAGGATTTCGACCCGGTCGATGTCGCGGCTGGTCAGATGATCGGCCTGGAACTGAGTGCTGATCGCGCTGGGATCGCCCAGCTCGATACCGTCGATCAGCCAGAGAATCTCATTATTGTTCGATCCCCGGATGCGGACGCTGGTCAGCTGGCCGGGCCGGTCGGCCGTCGTCTGCACGCCGGGCGCGTCCTGCAATATGTCCTTCAGGAAGGGGATCTGGTTGCGCTGGATATCGGCGCGGGTGATGATCGACACCGCGCTGCCGATCTCGCGCGCTTCGCTGGTGACGCGCGAGGCCGTGACGATGATGGGGGTGCTGTTGCCGCTCAGGTCCGAAATCTGTTCGGGGGCCTGCGCGAAAACGGGGCTGGCAGCGCTAAGCGCCAGCAGGGATATGCCGTGTTTAACCATATATAGTCTCCTCCCGCGCCGAGCGATATCGGGCGGTGGAGCATGTCGATGATAGGCGCATGGCCCGCCGATCGACGGCCGACGCAGGGCGACGAACCGGCGCATATATAGCCCAGCGTCCCACGACGGTTGCGGCCCCGGCCGCCTTCCTGTCGTCGCTCAGACGGAGAGTTACCGTGCCGCGGCCATCCCCTGGACCAAGGCAAGAGCGACCAGAACGCCGGCAGGTCTCCTGGCTCACGGGTCATGGCGTCATGTACGACCTTCCCAGACGTTTGACGGTCCAGTGGCTGCTTCCTTCGAAGAGGAAGCTATGTACATCACGCTCACCGCTTACAGTTGCAGGGACAGCTGCGGCTTTGGATGGTGTGAGCCATCCGCATCGCCTTCCCTTTTAAGCCTCGATCAAGAGGCACCGGCGCGATCTTTGCCCGTTGCGCTCAAGCGAGCGCTACGGACGGCAGCCCGATAGCGGGCGGCACGGCATCACGCAAGGCGGCAATTGCCGCCCCGGCTTCATGCTGTCAGTCGAACAGGCTGGATACCGAGCTTTCATCGGCAATGCGCTTGATCGCTTCGCCCAGCAGCGGGGCGATGGGCAGGTGGCGGACCTTCTTGGCGGTGTTAACCGCCTCGGTTCCCTGGATCGTGTCGGTAATGACCAGTTCCAGCAGGTCGGACGCATCGACGCGCGCGACCGCGCCGCCCGACAGCACGCCATGGCTGACATAGGCGACGACATCCTCGGCACCCGCCGCCTTGAGCGCGGAGGCCGCGTTGCACAGCGTCCCCGCCGAATCGACGATATCGTCGATCAGGACGCAGAAACGCCCGGCGACATCGCCGATGATGTTCATCACTTCCGATTCGCCCGCGCGCTCGCGGCGCTTGTCGACGATGGCGAGCGGGGCGTTGTCGAGCCGCTTGGCCAGCGCGCGGGCGCGCACCACGCCGCCGACGTCGGGCGACACGACCATCAGGTTGCGGTCACCAAAGCGCGCCTGAATGTCCGCCGACATGACCGGCGCACCGAACAGATTGTCGGTCGGAATATCGAAGAAGCCCTGGATCTGCCCGGCGTGCAGATCGACCGACAGGACGCGATCAGCGCCCGCCTTGGTAATCAGATTGGCGACCAGCTTGGCGCTGATCGGGGTGCGGGGTCCGGGCTTCCGGTCCTGCCGGGCATAGCCGAAATAGGGGACGACAGCGGTGATTCGTTTGGCCGACGCGCGTTTCAGCGCATCGATCATGATCAGCAATTCCATCAGATTGTCGTTGGTCGGATAACTGGTCGATTGCAGCACGAACACATCTTCGCCCCGGACATTTTCGTGGATTTCCACGAACACTTCCTCATCGGCGAAGCGGCGGACGCTGGCGTCGGTCAGGGGAATTTCGATATAGTCGGCGATGGCGGCCGCGAGCGGCTTGTTCGAATTGCCGGTCATGAGCTTCATGGCCAAAACCCCCTGAAATGAAAAGGCGTGACGAATTGATGACGCTGGGTGAAACGCCGCCCCTGTAGCGGCGCGGGGTCGCGGTGGAAAGGCGCTTTTGCGCCAGCCGGAAAAATGCATTAGGGGCCGCGTCCATGACCGACAAACTCGTGATCGCCCTTGCCCAGATGACCCAGTCGGTGGGCGACCTCGCCGCCAATGCCGACGCGATGCTGGAATGGCGGGCGCGGGCGATGGATGCGGACCTGATCGTCTATCCCGAATTGCAGCTGATCGGCTATCCGCCCGAAGACCTGGTGCTCAAGCCCGCGCTGCTCGAGCGCGCCAATCAGGAACTGGACCGGCTGGCGCAGGCGACTGGCGACGGCGGCCCGGCAATGCTGGTCGGCACCGTGGTAGCGGCGCAGGGCGTATTGTTCAATGTCGTCGCGCTGCTGGAAGACGGCGCGGTCACCGCCATCCGCCAGAAGCGCGAGCTGCCCAATTACGGCACGTTCGATGAAAAGCGCCTGTTCGCGCCCGGCCCGCTGCCCGCGCCCATCGACTTCAAGGGCGTGAAGATCGGCGTGCCGATCTGCGAGGATATCTGGTTTCCCTTCGTCACCGCGCATTTGAAGGCGCAGGGCGCGGACATATTGATAAGCCCCAATGGCAGCCCCTATGAGGTCGACAAGGATGACCGCCGCACCAACGGCGTCGCGGGGACGCGGGTGCGCGAGACCAATTTGCCGCTCGCCTATCTCAACCGCGTCGGCGGGCAGGATGAACTGGTGTTCGACGGCGCGTCCTTCGTGATGAACGCCGACCTGTCGATCGCGCACCAGATGCCCGACTGGGACGAAGCGCTGGTGCTGACGACATGGGAGAAGCGGGCAGGGCAGTGGGTCTGCCTGCCCGGCGATCGCCATGTCCTGGATGACCGACCCGCCGACATCTATAATGCGATGGTCCTGGGCCTGCGCGATTATGTGAACCGCAACCGCTTCCCCGGCGTCGTGCTGGGCCTGTCGGGCGGGATCGACAGCGCCTTGTCCGCTGCTGTCGCGGTCGATGCGCTGGGCGCGGACCGGGTATGGTGCGTGATGATGCCCTCGCGCTTCACCAGCCAGGAGAGCCTGGACGATGCCGTCGCCTGCGCGCGGCTGCTGGGCGTGCGTTACGACAGCATCCCCATCGAACCGGCGGTCGGTGCATTCGACACAATGCTGGCCGATGTATTTGCTGAGCGCCAGCGCGACCTGACCGAAGAGAATATCCAGTCGCGCATCCGGGGCGTGACGCTGATGGCGCTGTCCAACAAATTCGGCCACATGCTGCTGACCACCGGCAACAAGAGCGAGATGTCGGTCGGCTATGCCACCATCTATGGCGATATGGCGGGCGGCTATTCGGTGTTGAAGGACGCCTATAAGACGACGGTGTTTGACCTGTGCCGTTGGCGTAACGAGAATGTCCCGACGCTGGGCGAAGGCTTTGGCCCCGCCGGCCCGGTGATGCCGGAGCGAGTGATCAGCAAGCCGCCCAGCGCCGAACTGCGCGCCGACCAGCGCGACGATGACAGCCTGCCGCCTTATGAAGTGCTCGACCCCATCCTCTACGGCCTGGTCGAGGAGGAATTGTCGGTCGAGCAATTGGTCGCGCGCGGCTTCGAGCGCGAGACCGTCGCCCGGATCGAACGGCTGCTCTATGTCGCCGAATATAAGCGCCGCCAGTCGCCCCCCGGCGTGAAGCTCGGCACCCGCAACTTCGGCCGCGACCGGCGCTATCCGATCACTAATGCGTTTAGAACATGACACCCCAAACTCCGTTCGGGCTGAGCTTGTCGAAGCCTCGTCCTTCTTCTGAAGAAGAACAGCCCTTCGACAGGCTCAGGGCGAACGGGATCAGGACCAGATATCCATGACCGTCATCACCCGTTTCGCGCCGTCCCCGACCGGCCATCTCCATGTCGGCAATATCCGCGCCGCGCTGCACAACTGGCTGTTCGCGCAAAAGAGCGGCGGGCAATTCCTGCTGCGGCTGGACGATACCGACCTCGAACGCTCGCGCCCCGAATATGCCGATGCGATCCGCGCCGACCTGCAATGGCTGGGCCTGAGCTGGAACGCGGAGGCCAAACAGTCCGAACGGTTCGCGCTGTATGAAAGCCGGTTCGAAGCGTTGCGCGCGGCGGGCCATGTCTACCCCGCCTATGAGACGCAACAGGAACTGGAATTGCGGCGCAAGGTGTTGCTGGGGCGCGGACTGCCGCCAGTCTATGATCGCGGCGCGCTGAGCCTGACCCCGGAAGAGATCGCGGCCTATGAAGCCGAAGGCCGCCGCCCGCATTGGCGCTTCAAGCTGGACCATGACCAGCCGATCGTCTGGACCGACCTCATTCGCGGCGAACAGCGGTTCGACCCCAAATTGCTGTCCGATCCGGTGATCCGCCGTGCCGATGGCAGTTGGCTCTATATGCTGCCATCAGTGATCGATGACATCGACATGGGCATCACCCACGTCCTGCGCGGCGAAGATCATGTCTCCAACACCGCGACCCAGATCCAGATGTTCGCGGCATTGGGCGCGCCGCTCCCCGCCTTCGCGCATGAAGCGCTGCTGACCGGGGCGGAGGGCAAGCTGTCGAAGCGGCTGGGGTCACTCGGCGTCGCCCATTTCCGCGAGCTGGGGCTGGAACCCATGGCGATCGCATCGCTGTTGGCGCGGCTCGGCAGCAGTCAGTCGGTCGAGCCGTTCGCGGACATGCAGCCGCTGATCGACAGTTTCGACTTCGCCCATTTCGGCCGCGCCCCCGCGCGCTTCGATGAAGCGGAACTGGCGGGGCTGAACCAGAAAATCGTGCATCTCCTGCCCTATGATACGGTGGCCGCGCGGCTGCCGCACGGCATGGACGCCCCGGCATGGGACGCGATCCGCCCCAATCTGGAAACAGTGGCTGGCGCAGCAGACTGGTGGCGGATAGTCACTGGCCCCGTCGACGCCCCCGCGCGGGACGCCGAAGACCAGGACTTCCTCATCGCCGCGCACCGCCTGCTAACCGACCTGCCCTTCGACGCGGCCATCTGGCGTACGCTGACGGAGGCGCTCAATGGTGAAACCGGCCGCAAGGGCAAAGCCCTCTTCCTCCCCCTGCGCCGCGCACTGACCGGCCTCGATCACGGCCCGGACATGAGCCTGCTACTGCCGCTGATCGGCCAGGAGGAAGCGTTGGCTCGCCTCCAGTCTTGAGGGGCGTTGGGATGCAGATATAAAATCCTCCCTTACAAGGGGAGTTATGTTACCACGCACCAATCTTGTAACACATGGAGATGGCAGCATGGGCGAATCCACCTTCACCTTCCGAGTCGATGATGCCCTCAAAAGCGCGTTTGCCGACGCGGCGAAGGCGCATGATCGCACCGGAGCACAACTCATCCGCGATTTCATGCGCGACTATGTGGCGGGCGAACGCCGAGCGGTTGACCATGACTCATGGTTCCGGCAGCAGGTGCAGGTCGGGCTGGATTCGGCCAATGCCGGACGTCTGGTCTCTGACGATGACGTCGAACAGGAAGCGGAGGCATGGCGGGACGAGACGCGGGCCAAGATGGCTGGCGGGGCGTGAAGCTCGCCTGGACGCTTGAGGCACGCCAAGACCGGCGGCACATACGCACCTACATCGCCAAGGAAAATCCAGCGGCCGCCCTGACGCTGGATGCATTGTTCACGAAGAAGGCGCGCAATCTCGTCCACCATCCCGCAATCGCACGCCCAGGCCGTGTGACAGGGACATACGAGCTAGTGGTGCATCGCAACTATATCCTGGTTTACGATGTCGCCGACGATCTGGTGCGCATCCTGCGCTTGCTCCATGCGCGCCGCCAGTGGCCGCCGATCACCGACGTCGCGGATCAAGGAAAACCCCGAATGAATGAGCGGATTTCACCTGATTTTCGGTAGGTTCTTTTAGGCAGGCACTATTCTCACCACTTGGTCGCAATAGTCGACTGTTCCCGTTTCCATCGGCCAAGCTTCCATCTTCACCGCCAGAAACGTAGGAAGCCGAGCCGTATCGTTATCCGCGAGATGGTGCTCCGCCGCTTGGCAAAAGCGCAGAAAAACGAGGTCAGAGGCGAGTTTTTGCGCGGTGCTGACCGTATCGGCCCGATCCTTCCAGCCCTCGCCAGCCTCATACCTTTGTTCGTAAATAGGGCCAACGGCTTCCATTCCGACAAGCTTGGGCTTGGGATTGATCCGGGCAGGACTAGAGTGCGGACGGTCGGGCAACCGCGCCAATGCGCGCGCTCTGTTGAGCCGCTCGTCGTAGTCGGCCGCATCTTTGTTAAAAATCGAGAACGTCTTTTCTACGAACGGGGCTTCCACTGCGCTTTTTGCAAAGGTGACTTCAACGGTCATGTCGAGATCGGCCGCGTTGCGATGCACGAAGTTCAAGATCATCGCGCCCATTCTGCCCTCGGTCAGCCCGTCGCGCGCGTTCTTCATCGCGGCATTAATGGATGGCCACCGATCAATATGAAAGTCGGCCACCGGCCTTTCGATCAGCGACACGAGCAACGGATCATCGGAAACATTTATGGCGTGGTGTATTAGACTCTCTACTTCCGCCAACGGCCTCCGCTCAACCAGTTTACGAAACTGCTGCTGAAATTCTTGTCGTTCGGCATCGTTCATTGCTCCAAGATAGCCGACCATCTTTAAAAATCGGTGTTTACCGAAAATCACATGATAGGCGTCAGGAAGCGATGAAAATTCCCGTTAATTGCGCCAATCTCCAGATTGCGCGGCCCTTCATCCTACTCACTTGTCCGAGAAATACTGCCGGATGGTAAAAATGCCCCGGAAACCCGAAAGCATGGTTTTCCGTCACCATAGCATCTCCACTATCGGCCTATGCCTGTTCGAAACCCGATATTCCGCAAACGACCCATTTAATGCGAAACCTATCTGATCCGATGCGCGCGCCCAATCCTATTCCCCTTCCAAAATAGGATTTCCTCTGATCTATCCTTGTCGATGGACCAGCCCGCCCTTCGCCTTCCCCCACGGATTGCTCTCACAGTGACCGGCCTGTCGCGTCACCGTCGCATAGGCGGCGCGTCGCTGTGACTTTAGCGGCGCGTCGGGGGTGCTTGGGTGGTACGCCCCGGTGGCGATTACAGCGAAAACGCTCGGAAAAACACTGCCTGCAACGGTGTGAACTTGCGCCCTGTGACCCTGCCGCTCGTTTGGTGGCGCGGCGATGGGCCACGCACCGACCCGAAGCCGCCCCACCCCGCCGCCACCACCCGCTGGCGATTGACAGGAACAGGTGGCGGTCCTAGCGCGGCGGCATCATGGCCAGCATCATCGCGACTGAAGACAGCCGTTTCGGCCTGCGCCGCCAGGTCCGCCTGACCGGGCCGCTCAACCTGTCGAGCGGGGCGACGCTGGGGCCGGTCGATATCGCCTATGAAACCTATGGGCAGCTCGATGCCGACGGGTCCAACGCCATCCTGATCTGCCATGCGCTGACCGGCGACCAATATGTCGCATCGGAGCATCCCGGCACGGGAAAGCCCGGCTGGTGGTGGCGGATGGTGGGCGAGGGCAAGCCGGTCGATCCAGCGCGCCATTTCATCGTCTGCGCCAATGTGATCGGCAGCTGCATGGGGTCGAGCGGCCCGGCCAGTATCGATCCGGCGACCGGCGACCCTTATGCGATGCGCTTTCCGGTGCTGACCATTGCCGACATGGTGCGGGCGCAGGCGTTGCTGCTCGACCATCTGGGCGTTGCGCGGCTGTCGGCGGTGATCGGCGGGTCGATGGGGGGCATGCAGGCGCTGACCTGGCCGACCCTCTTCCCCGACCAGGTCGAAAGCTGCGTCGTCATTGCGTCGACCGCACGGCACAGCGCACAGAATATCGCCTTTCATGAAGTGGGGCGCCAAGCGATCATGGCCGATCCGCAATGGCGCGGCGGCGATTATTATGCCGACGGGCAGGTGCCGAGCGCGGGCCTCGCCGTCGCGCGGATGGCGGCGCATATCACCTATCTGTCCGAAGCCGGGCTGACGGAGAAATTCGGGCGACGCTTGCAGGGGCGGGACGCCAAGACCTTCGGGTTCGACGCGGATTTCCAGGTGGAAAGCTATTTGCGGCATCAGGGATTGAGTTTCGTCGACCGGTTCGACGCCAACTCCTATCTCTACATCACCCGCGCCATGGACTATTATGACATTGCCGAGGATCATGGCGGGTCGCTGGCCCATGCCTTCACCGCGAGCAAGGCGCGCTTCTGCCTCGTCAGCTTCGACACCGACTGGCTTTATCCCACCACCGAATCGCGGATCATCGTCCATGCGCTGAACGCGAGCGGCGCGCAGGCGAGCTTCGTCGAACTGTCCAGCCCGTTCGGCCATGATGCCTTCTTGCTGGAATGTCCCGAACTCAACCGGGTGGTCGACGGCTTCCTGAAGGGCGGGCAGGCATGAGCGAGCAGTTGCGGCCCGACCTGGCGCTGATCGCGCGGACCGTGCGGCAGGGCGCGCGGGTGCTGGACGTGGGTTGTGGCGAGGGCGCGCTGATGGCGGCGCTGCGCGACAATAGCGGGGTCGATGCGCGCGGGCTGGAGATTGACGGGTCGAACGTCGCGGCGGCCGTCGCGCGCGGCCTGTCGGTGGTGCAGGGGGATGCGGACACGGACCTGCGCTATTATCCCGACGCCAGTTTCGACTATGCGATATTGAGCCAGACGCTCCAGACGACGCGGCGGCCCGACCTGGTGGTGGAGGAATTGCTGCGCATCGGCGGGCAGGCGTTCGTGTCCTTCCCCAATTTCGCGCATTGGCGCGGGCGGCTGTCATTACTGTGGGGCGGGCGGATGCCGGTGACGCGGCTGTTGCCCGACACCTGGTACGACACGCTCAACATCCACCATGTCACCGTCGATGATTTCCGCGCCCTGGTGAAGGAGCGCGGCTGGACCATCGACGGGCAGTGGTTTTTGAAAGGCGACAAGGAAACCACGCACGCGAACGCCAATCTGTTCGCTGAACATGCGGTTTTTTTGCTGCGCAGATAGCGCTGGTTAGTCGGTTTCGGCGGCGAGATAGACGCGGTTGCGGCCATGTTCCTTGGCCAGATAGAGGGCGCGGTCGGCGGCCTTAAGCGCGGCGCGGGCGTCTTCATAGGCCAGCACATTGGCGACCCCGGCGGAAAAGCTGACTCGATCCATCCGCTCGCCAGTGGCGCGGTTGACGAGGCTGCGGTTGGCCAGATCTTCGCGCACGCCGTCCACCACTTCGCCCGCTTCGCCCGGCCCCTTGCCGCGGAACAGCATGACGAATTCTTCGCCGCCATGACGGGCGACATGGCAGCGGTCGTTGGACGCTTTGGCCAGCAGGCCAGCGACGAATTTTAACACCCGGTCGCCCGTGTCATGGCCGTGGGTGTCGTTGACATGCTTGAAATGGTCGATGTCGCAAAAGGCGACCGAGAGCTGTTCGCCCTGCGCCTGCGCCAGCGCCACTTCCTCGCGCAGCACCGTTTCGAAGGCGCGGCGATTGGGCAGGCCGGTCAGATGGTCATGCTCGGCGGCGCGGCGGGCGGTTTCGAGGCTGGATTTGAGCGCCTTGGTCTGCTTCTGATTTTCGCGCAGCTGGGTTTCGACGAGGCGGGTCTTTTCGACCATCGAGCGGGTGAGGCCGACCAGCCGAGCCAGCACCGGCTCGCTATCGCCGCCTTCGACCAGATCCTTGGCCTGTTCCTGCAGCGCCGCGCCATAATCCTTCGCCGAATTGCGCGATTCATGCATCAGGCCGGTGAACTGGGTGAGATTTTCCTCGACCTTGTCGAGCATGGTCGCGAGCGAATCGGGGGTGACTTCATCGGCGCGCTGTTCGGCCGCGATCGTCTCGATCCAGCCATTGGTAATCTTGCCGCGCTCCATCATCACGGCGCGGATCGCCTTTTCCACGCCGATATTCGCGCCGGTCAGATAATCCAGCGCGACGCTGAAATTGATGGGCGTGAGGTCGAGGTCGTGGGCGAAGAGAAAATCACCAATATCTTCATAGAGTTGACGGCGGCGGTTGATCTCGCGGCTGGACGATGATCCGGCGCGGGGCCGGGCTTCGACTTCCGCACTTTCCTCCTCCGCCTTGCCCGACAGACCCTTGGCCCAGCGCGTCAGCCGATCGGTAAGCCCATGTTGCGAGCTTGCGGAAGAAGAGGATGCCCCGGTCATGACCCTCATAACGGCAGAGGTGGAACAGGGTTAAGAGCATAGCGGGAAAGAATCGATCCGTCTCCCCTTCCCGGTCGCGCGCGCGGTCAGATGTCGGCGGCGACCAGCCAGTCGCGGAAGATGCGCACCGCCCGCGTCTGGAGCGCGCGGGGGCGGCAGACGAAGAAATAGCGATAGGGGCTGTCGACATGCGTGTCGGGGAACAGCCGCACCAACCGGGTATCGCCCGACTGGTTGAAATGGCTGGCATGCATGACGGCCACGCCCAGCCCCTGCGCTGCGGCCTCCAGCATCAACTGGCCCGAATCATAATTGTCGATCGCCAGCGGTTGCAGGTCGGGCAGGCCGACCGCTTCCTTCCAGGCGTCGAAGGATTGGGCCATGTCGCGGTGGATGAGGACGGTATGGTTCGCCAGTTCCTGCGGCGCGGTCAGCGCATGGGGCGCTTCGAGCAGTTCGCGCCGCCCGATCAGATAGACTTCGTCATGGTCCAGCTCATGCGCATAGAGCGCCGGGTCGATATCCTTGGCCAGCAGCACGATCGCCGCGTCTAGCCCTTCGCCGAGCCGCGCCACGGCATGGGGCGTCGTTTCGATGTCGATATGCAGCTGGGGATGGAGTGCGCGCAGGGCGCCCAGATGCGGGAAGAGACGCTGGGTCGCGAACAGCGGCAACACCGCCAGCCGCAGCCGCAACTGATTGCCGCCGCTCTGGATATTTTCCAGCGCTTGCGCCAGCGAATCGAGGGCGGGCGCGATGTCGTCGAGCAGCCTTTGCCCCTCGGCATTGATTTCCAGCGCCTGATGTTTGCGGTCGAACAGGGGGCGGCCGATGAAGCGTTCCAGCGCCTGTACCCGGCGGCTGAGCGCAGGAGTCGAGAGCGCAAGCTCTTCCGCCGCCGCCTTGACCGAGCCGAGGCGTGCGACCTGCACAAAGGCCTCCAGGGCCGTAAGGGGCGGTAATCTCCGCATGATCTTTCACTATTCCATCGCCGGTGCGCTGCGCCGCGTCATCGCCTGTTATCGAGTGGGCAGCTTCCGGTCTCAAGCATCCTCGCCCTACAGAGCAGGAAAATCAGGCGAATGGCAAGATGCATTTTTTGCAACCGGAACTTTTGCGTTCGCACTTGCAATATCGCGTTTAACGCTACATATAGAGCAGGCCTTTCAGGCATCCTCTCCTAAAACTTTATGGGCTGGCCCTTGTGGTCGGCCCTTTTTTTATGCCTCGCGCCCCCAACATGGCCCCCTTTTCGCGGCGGCCGACGTTTCCTATCTCGTTACGGAACAAGAAGGACGGGGTGCCCGATGGCCGATGAGGAAATGACTGGACGCCGCATCCAGGTCGCCAATGCGCGGCCCGAAGATGCGGGACGCGGGCTTGCGCGGCTGCCCTTGACGGTGATGGCCGAATTACAGCTGAGCGAAGGCGATGTGATCGAGATCGTCGGCAAGCGATCGACGCCTGCGCGCGTGGTGCGTCCGTACAAGGAAGATGAAGGGTTGGACGTGCTGCGCCTCGATGGCTTGCAGCGCGCCAATGCCGGGGCCGGGTCGGGCGATTTCGTCCATATCGAGAAGGTCGAACCGCGCCCGGCGCAGCGGGTCGTGTTCGCGCCTGCACAAAATAATTTACGGCTTCAGGGCCATCCCGAAGCGTTGAAGCGGGTCTTCTTCCAGCGGCCGTTGACCGCAGGCGATGTCGTCGCGACCGCGGGGCAGCAGCAGGTGCCGACCGGCGACATGCCGCCGCAATTGCGCCAGATGCTGGCTGCGCCCGCTTATGCGTTGCAGGAAATCCGGCTGGTCGTGGTATCGACCGTACCCAAGGGCGTGGTCCAGATCGACGCCGAAACCGAAGTCGAGCTGCGCCCCGAATATGAGGAGCCGAAGGAAGCGCGCCGTGCCGACGTGACCTATGACGACGTCGGTGGCATGGCCGATACGATCGACCAGTTGCGCGAAATGGTCGAGCTGCCACTGCGCTACCCCGAACTGTTCCAGCGGCTGGGCGTCGATCCGCCGCGCGGCGTGCTGCTCCATGGCCCGCCGGGCACCGGCAAGACGCGGCTGGCCCGCGCCGTCGCCAACGAATCGGAAGCCGAATTCTTCTTGATCAACGGGCCGGAGATCATGGGGTCGGCCTATGGCGAATCCGAAAAACAGTTGCGCGAGATATTCGAGGCGGCGGCCAAGGCTGCCCCCTCGATCCTGTTCATCGACGAGATCGATTCGATTGCGCCCAAGCGGGGACAGGTGACCGGCGAGACCGAAAAGCGGTTGGTCGCACAATTGCTGACGCTGATGGACGGATTGGAGCCGCGCACCAATCTGGTGGTGATCGCCGCGACCAACCGCCCGGAGGCGATTGACGAGGCGCTGCGGCGCCCAGGCCGCTTCGACCGCGAGATCGTGGTCGGGGTGCCCGACGAGCGCGGTCGGCGCGAGATATTGGGTATCCACACGCGCGGCATGCCGCTGGGCGACAAGGTGGACCTCTCCGAACTCGCGCGCATGACCTATGGCTTTGTCGGCGCGGACCTTGCGGCGCTTTGCCGTGAAGCGGCGATCGAGACGGTGCGGCGCTTCATGCCACGCCTCAACCTGGAAGACGGGACGATTCCCGCCGACGTGCTGGAAGAATTGTGCGTCACGCGCGAGGATTTCACGTCGGCGATCAAGCGGGTCCAGCCATCCGCCATGCGCGAGGTGATGGTGCAGGCGCCCAATATCGGCTGGTCCGATATTGGCGGGCTGGACGATGCGCAGATGCGGTTGAAGGAGGGGGTCGAGCTGCCGCTCAAAAACCCCGACGCCTTCCGCCGGATCGGCATCCGCCCGGCCAAGGGCTTCCTGCTCTATGGTCCGCCCGGCACCGGCAAGACGCTGCTGGCCAAGGCGGTCGCGCGTGAGGCGCAGGCGAACTTCATCGCCACCAAATCGAGCGACCTCTTGTCCAAATGGTATGGTGAGAGCGAGCAGCAGATCGCTCGCCTGTTCGCGCGCGCGCGACAGGTGGCCCCGACGGTCATCTTCATCGACGAACTGGACAGCCTGGTCCCCGCGCGCGGCGGCGGGCTTGGCGAACCGGCGGTGACGGAGCGGGTGGTCAATACGATCCTGGCCGAAATGGACGGGCTGGAGGAATTGCAGTCGGTGGTGGTGATCGGCGCGACCAATCGGCCGACGCTGGTGGACCCCGCATTGCTGCGGCCCGGCCGGTTCGACGAGCTGATCTATGTCCCCGTGCCGGACGAGGCGGGGCGCGCGCGCATCCTGTCGATCCATACCGGCAAGATGCCGCTGGCCGACGATGTCGATCTCGCCTCGCTGGCGGCACGCACCCAGCGTTTTACCGGCGCGGATCTGGAGGATCTGTCGCGTCGCGCAGGCCTGTTCGCGCTGCGCCAGTCGATGACAGTCGAGAAGGTGACGATGGCGCATTTCGAGGCCGCGCTGCTGGAAACCCGCGCATCGGTGACGCCCGACATGGAGCGGGAATATGAGCAGATCCAGGCAACGTTGAAGCAGAGCGCGATGCAGATCGACCCGATCGGCTTCGTGTCACCGGGCATGGTGCGCGGGCGCGACCGGGCCTGATCGAGCCTCACCGCTAGGGTGACGCGCAGGCGGCGGGGAAACCAATCGCCGCATGCGCGTTCCTGCTCGATGCGCGCAATGCGGCTTGCAAGGCTTGCCGATTTTTGCGACGCCCGACCGTAATGACAAACAGGCGGATATTGATGGCCTCCATTCCCTTGAAAAAAAACGATAATCGCGCTCGCAAGGGCGCGTTCCTGAGCCAGTGGAGGCTGTTTTTCCGGCAGTTCGTCAAACATCCCGGCATGATCGGGTCGATCATCCCCTCGTCCGCGACGCTGGTGAAGCGCATGCTCGACCCCGTCGATTGGCAGCGCACGCGCCTGTTCGTGGAATATGGGCCAGGCGTCGGCACCTTTACGCAGGCGATCCTCGACCGGATGCACCCGGACGCCACGCTGCTGGCGATCGACCTCAATGTCGATTTCGTCGCCTATCTAGAGGCGCAGATCGATGATCCCCGCCTGCGGGTCGTGCATGGATCGGCCGCCGACGTGCGCCGCTTCATTCGGGAAGCGGGGCATGTTCAGGCCGATTATATCCTGTCGGGCATCCCCTTTTCCACCCTGCCCGACGGCGTGGGGGAAGGCATTGCGGCGGAGACGCTTGGAGCGCTGCGGCCCGGCGGGGCCTTCCTCGTCTATCAATATTCGCGCTTCGTGCGCCGCCTGATCGATCCCCTGTTCGGGCAGGTGCAGGATGCGCTGGAATGGCGCAATATTCCGCCCTGCCGCCTGTTTCGCGCGGTGAAGGATGAGGGGCTGGCCAAGGCCGCCTGACGCCGGTCCTATCGCCTTCGCAACGGTCGGCTTTCATGCTAAGCCGCCGCGCATCCGAATGGCGAGAGTGATGATGAACGACCTGACCCAGACCCCCGAAATGCTGATCGCGACGATGGGCGCGCGCGCGCGCCGCGCCGCCGCCGTGATCGCGCAGGCGAGCGACGCGCAAAAGGCCGACGCGCTACGCCGCGCGGCCCAGGCGTTGCGGGACCAGGCACCGGCGATCATCGCCGCCAATGCGCGCGACATGGACAATGCGGTGGCGAACGGCCTGTCGCCCGCTTTGCTCGACCGGCTGCGGCTGGACGAGGGGCGGGTAGAGGCGACGGCGGTGGGCGTGGAGCAGGTCGCGGGCCTGCCCAATCCGCTGGGCAGCGTGATCGACCAGAGCGTGCGCCCCAATGGGCTGGACCTGCGCCGGGTGCGGGTGCCGCTGGGGGTGATCGGCATCATCTATGAAAGCCGCCCCAATGTGACCGCGGATGCGGCAGCGCTCTGCCTGCGCGCGGGCAATGCGGTGATCCTGCGCGGCGGCAGCGAGGCGAAGGAGAGCAACCGCGCGATCCACGCCGCGATCGTCGAGGGGATTGTCGCGGCTGGCCTGCCCGCCGATGTCGTGCAACTGGTGCCCACCACCGATCGCGCGGCGGTCGGCGCGCTGCTCAAGGCGGCCGAATTTGTCGACCTGATCGTGCCGCGCGGCGGCAAGAGCCTGGTCGCGCGCGTGCAGGACGAAGCGCGCGTGCCGGTGCTCGCGCATCTCGACGGGATCAACCACAGCTATGTCGATGGCGCGGCGGACCCGACTATGGCGCAGCAACTGGTGGTCAATGCCAAGATGCGCCGCACCGGCATTTGCGGCGCGACCGAAACGGTGCTGATCGACCGCGCCTATGCCTATGCGCCCGCGCTGGTCAGGGCGCTACTCGACGCGCAATGCGAAGTGCGCGGCGACGAAGCGGTGCAGGCGATGGACGCGCGGGTGAAGCCCGCCGACGAGGCGGACTGGGACACCGAATATCTCGACGCGATCGTGTCGGTCCGGCTGGTCGATGGCGTGGAGGAAGCGATCGCCCATATCGCCGCCCATGCCAGCCACCATACCGACGCGATCATCACCGATGACGCCGCCACCGCAGAGCGCTTCCTCAACGCGGTCGACAGCGCCATCGTGATGTGGAACGCCTCCACCCAGTTCGCCGATGGCGGCGAATTCGGGCTGGGCGCGGAAATCGGCATTTCCACCGGACGACTACACGCGCGCGGCCCGGTCGCGCTGGAGGGGCTGACGACGTACAAGTGGATCGTGCGGGGGACCGGGCAGGTTCGGCCGTGACCGTATAAAGGGCGACCGCCACACCTCTCCCGCCTTCGCGGGAGAGGCTACGAAGACTTGGCAGCTTGCTGCCTAAGTCGCAGTCGGTGAGGGTCTTTCCTGCTGCGTTAGACAGACCCTCACCCTCCCACGCCTTCGGCGCGGGCCCCTCCCTCTCCCGCGAAGGCGGGAGAGGGCGAGGTTGCGTCTAGGCCTTACCCCTTCACCACTTCGTCGATGGCTTTCAGCTTCGCGAGCATGGGCGCGACCCAGTCCAGCGGGAGCATGACCGGGCCGTCGGAAGGGGCGTTGTCGGGGTCTTGATGGGCTTCGGCGAAGATGGCCGCGACGCCGGCTGCGATCGCGCTGCGGGCCAGTAAAGGCGCATATTCGCGTTGGCCGCCGGATGCGGAGCCGAGGCCGCCGGGCTGTTGCACCGAATGGGTGCCGTCGAACACGACCGGATAGCCGGTCTCGCCCATGACGGGCAGCGCGCGCATGTCGCTGACTAAAGTGTTGTAGCCGAAGCTCGCGCCGCGTTCGGTCAGCAATATGCGGTCATTGCCGGTCGAGGCGACCTTCTGCGCGACCGCCGCCATGTCCCAGGGGGCCATGAACTGCCCCTTCTTGACATTGATCACTGCGCCGGTGCGCCCGGCGGCGAGCAGCAAGTCGGTCTGGCGGCACAGGAACGCCGGGATCTGGAGGATGTCGACCGCCTGCGCGGCGGCCACCACCTGGCCTGCGTCATGCACATCGGTCAGCACCGGGCAGCCCAGCGTCGCCTTGACCTCCGCGAGGATGGCGAGGCCTGCGTCGATGCCGACGCCGCGCTGGCCCGACACGGATGTCCGGTTGGCCTTGTCGAAACTGCTCTTGAAGATGAAGGGCACGCCCGCTTGCCGCGCGATCTGCGCCAGCGCGTCGGCCATGAACAGCGCATGGTCGCGGCTTTCGATCTGGCAGGGGCCGGAGATGAGGACGAAGGGCAGGTCGTTGCCGAAGGTGACGGAACCGACAGAGATATGGTTTGGGCTGGTCATGGCGCTCATTTGGGCGCTTTGGCGAAGCGGCGCAACAATTGCCCGCGCCACAGGCCCTTGCCCGGATGATAGTTCCAGCAGAACCAGCCGAAGGCGAGGCAGGCGATGAGGGACGGCAACGCCATCGGGTCGCCCTGTCCCTTCATATGGCGATAAAAGGCCATGTCGGCGCGCCAGCGGTCCCGCTCGCTGCCGCCGCCATTGATGCCATAGGCATTGTCATGTTTCCGACAGCCGATGTTTCGGTTGTATTTGCGATGGTCTATGAAATAGCAATAGTCGCGTTCGGGTGTGCTCATGCCCCGATTAGGGCTGGGTCAGTGCAAAAGTTCAAGCGTAAAGTCTTCTACCTCGGCGGTTTCGATCCGCGCGGCGTGCGTTTTTATCATCAGCTCTACCGCGAACAGGCGGCGCGCTATCATAGACTGACGGGGGAGGATGTGACCGTCGGCGCGCGGCGGGCCGGGCCGGACGGGTCGCTGGTGTCGGTGCAATGGGACGTTGCCAATGAACAGGCGGGCGTCGCGGTCGATTATGAATATCTGCGCTGGGAAGATTTGATCGCGAAGGTGTGGATCCGCAATCCACTGCCGCTGGCGTTGCGGGCGGCGCGGGCCTATGTCGGCCATGCGCGCTTCATGCAGTTCGGGCGGATGCGCAAGCTGCGGTCGGGGCCGGTCATTACCATCCTCTATCCGCCGCTGTTCGCGGTGTTGATCCCGTTGTTGCTGGCTGTGGTGCCGACGCTGTTGCTGTCGCTGCTGTTGCCTTTGTGGGTCAGTGCGCTCGTCGGCATCGGCATCAGCGCGCTGCTGTCGGGGCGCTTGCTGGCCAAGCTGGTCGTGCCTTGGCTGCTGCGGTTTATGACCTATCATGGCGCGCTGGCCGCTGAGGGGCCGGGCGCGGAGCTGGACGCGCGGCTCGATCAGTTTGCCGTCCGTATCGCAGCGGAACTGGACGGCGATTGGGACGAAGTGCAGATCGTCACGCATAGCGCGGGCACCATATTGGGCATGAGCATATTGCGCCGGGTGTTTGCCTTGCGCGGGGGCGCGGCGATGCCCGATCATGCGGTGATGGTGGGTATGGGGCAGGTGGTGCCGGTGATCGGCCTGCGCCGCGACGCGCGCTGGTATCATGCTGATCTGGCGGCGCTGGCGGACAAGGCGTTCCGCTATGTCGATATTTCGTCGCCCCCCGATGGCGCGGCCTATTATAACGTCAATCCGCTGCAGATTGTCGCGGATCAATATGCGGCGCGGGTGGACATGCTATCGCCGCGCTTCCATCTCTTCTATCAGCCGGAAAATTATCATGGCGGCTGGTCGAACAAATATGAGGCGCATTTCGACTATCTGCGCGTGGGCGACCGGCTTTCGCCGCTCGATTTCATCAGCTTGACCGCTGGCCCGCGCACCGTGGACGACGCCATCGCCGCCTTCAGGACGATCCCTTGACCGATCTTTTTACGCCCCCGTATCCGCAGCCGCCCCGCACCAAGCGGGGCCTGATCAAGCGGTTCCTGCGCGGCTGGCATAGCTGGATCCATGTGCTGTTCGACAAAAGCTATACGATGAAGATGGGCGAAATCCGCCTGCCCGGCCGGACCATGTATATCGCCAATGAGCTGAGCCTGGTGGACCAGATTTTGCGCGGTGGCACAGCATTCCCCAAACATAGCGAACTGGTCCGCAATCTCGACCCGCTGATCGGCAACAGCGTCTTTTCCGCCAATGGCACAGATTGGGAAAGCCAGCGGGCGATGGTCAATCCCGCCTTTGCCCATACCGCGCTGGGGCGGACGATGCCGCTGATGGTGGCGGCGGCCGACGACCTGCTGGCGCGGCTGGAGGCGGCCGATCGCGCTGCGCCGGTCGATATCGATCCGATGATGACGCATGTCGCGGCCGACATCATCTTTCGCACGCTGTTTTCGCAGGCGCTGGACGCGGCGCGGTCGAACATCATCCACACCGCTTTCGGCAAGTTCCAGCGGCTGGCGCATAGCGCTTCGATGCTGCGGCTCTACGGCATCCCCGCCGGTTGGTTCGAAACGCGGTCGAAAGGCCCGGCGCGCGCTATCCATGACGTGTTCCGCCCGATCGTGGAGGCGCGCTATGAGGGCTGGCATGCGCGCGGCGAAGCGCCGCATCGCGACATTCTCCAGTCGCTGATCGAGGCGAAACATCCTGAAACGGGCGAGGCCTTCACCTGCAACCAGGTGATGGAGCAGGTATCGACCATCTTCCTCGCGGGCCATGAGACATCGGCCAGCACCATGACCTGGGCGCTCTATATGCTCGCCGAATGCCGGCATATTCAGGACCGGGTTCGGGCGGAAATCAGCGCGGTGGCGGGCGACGCGCCGCTGACGGCCGCGATGCTCAAGGAGATGGCGCAGCTCCGCAATATCTTCCGTGAGACGCTACGCCTCTATCCGCCCGTCTCCTTCCTGCCGCGCGAAGTCACCTGTCCGATGGATATGCGCGACAAGCATCTGGAGATCGGATCAATGCTGGTGGTCGCGCCCTGGCTGACGCAGCGCAACAAGGATAATTGGGCCTGCCCCCATGCCTTCAACCCCGATCGCTTCGATGATCCCGCCAATGCCGACATGGTGAAACAGGCCTGGTTCCCGTTCGGCCGGGGGCCGCGCGTGTGCGTCGGGGCGGGCTTTGCGCAGCAGGAGGTGATGACGGTGATCGCTGCGGTCGTGCGGCGCTTTGCCCTGAGCGTGCCGCCGGGGTTCAAGCCCGAACCGATCAGCCGCCTGACGATCCGGCCAAGGACGGGGATGCCGTTGTTGTTCGGGGCTGTGAGCGATTAAAAGATGATGCTTTGCCTTGCCCGTTCGTCCTGAGTAGCCATTGAGCGAAGCCGAAATGGCGTATCGAAGGATTGAGCGGGGCGCGGATGCTTCGATATGCGCCTTCGACAAGCTCAGTCGCTACTCAGCACGAACGGATGTTGAGAAACCTATAGTCATCGCTCTCGAAAAGGCGGTGAGGGCTACGCCCCTCACGCCATCTCCTCCTCCGGCACCACATCGACCATCAACTGCAGGCTTTGCCCGCCGCCGCCGACGAACAGCCCGTCCATGGGCGCGACGTCGGCATAGTCGCGGCCCATGGCGACGAAGAGATGGCCGTCGCCGGTGATGACGCCGTTGGTCGGGTCAAAGCCGATCCAGCCCCGCGTTCGCCCACACCACAGCATGACCCAGGCGTGCATCGCATCCGCCCCGATCAGGCGCGGCTTGCCGGGCGGCGGATAGGTGCGCAGATAGCCGCTGACATAGGCGGCGGGCAGCCCGGCGAGGCGCAGCGCGACCACCATGACATGGGCGAAATCCTGACACACGCCATGGCGCGCGGCAAAGGCGTCGGCGACCGGGGTGGCTGCGTCGGTGCTGCCCGGTTCATAGCGAAATTCGGCGCGGATGCGCTGCGCGAGGTCGAGCGCGGCGGCGACGATCGGCCGGTCAGGCGACAGGCCATCGCCGACCCAGGCGCCGATCTCCGCCAGCAGCGGCGCGCGCACCGAGGCATAGAGATAATGGGCGGGTGCCGCTGGTCCCATGTCGCGTTCGGCCAGCGCCGCCTGCGCCACGGCGCCGATGGTGGGATCATCCGCCTGCGGCACGATCGCGCCGCCCTGCACGCCGATGCGGAAGCGGCTTTCGATCGTGAGCTGGCGGATCGGGCTTTCGATCACCAGCCGGGCGACATGGACCGGCCAGGCACCGGGGCGCGAATCGATCGCCGACGGCAGCGGATCGACCTCCAGCGCATAGTCGGACGTCCATTGGCCCGGCCAGGGCGCGGGCCGCAGCCGCAGGTTGAAGCGGGCCAGTCGCATCGGGCTGGCATAGCGCAGGATGGTGCGGTGCCGGACATCGTAGATCATGACAGCAGGTCCATCGTCTCGGTCTTGCGGACCTGCAGGAAATAGCGCTGGCCGATCGCGTCGGAGAGGCCGAGCAGCCGGTTTTCGACATCGGCTATGTCGGCCATGGTCAGCATGTCGCCGGTCAGTGGCGCGAGCCGCGCCACCAGCGCATCGGCGCGGCGCAGCGGTTCTTCGGGCATGCCGTCGGCGCGCAGCGTGGGCAGCGCGGCGATATGCTCCGCCAGCCGTGCCGCCTGATAGACGATCGCGCGCGGATTATGCGGTTCCAGCGCGACGAGATCGCGTACCGGCGGCAGCGCCGGGCCAGTCAGATAGCGGGTGCGATAGCTGATCTGGCTGTCCTGGAGGTCGAGCAGCACGGTCAGGTCGTCGGCGCTGGCGCCATCGCCGCCGAACAGGGTGACGAGGCGGCAGCCATTGATCGCGCGCTCCATGCGGCGACCCATATCGTGAAAGCGCCAGGCTTCGGTGCGCGCCATATTCTCCGCCGCCAGGCCCGACAGCGCGGAAATCCGCTCGATCATGCGGGAGGTGGCGTCGAGCAGCGTCTCGGTCACCGCGCCGTCGAAGCGGGGCAGCGGCAAGCGCACCAGCCGCCACACGTCGCTCGCCAGCCGGTCGCGCAGCCCCTCGCCGATGTTGGCAACGCGGCCCATCAGCGTCCGCACGCTGCCGCTTTGCTGGGCGTCGCCCAGCGCGATGGCGCAGAGCGGGCCGACCGCGCCGCGACTGCCGGGAATCGCGCCCCACAAAGCGAGTTGGCCGACCAGCCGCGCCATGGTGGGCGAGGCAAGCGAGGGGCCGATGTCGGCCTCGATCGATCCACCGACGATCGCGCGGATCAGCCGCAGCGTCATTTCGGTGCGCTCGATATAGCGGCCCAGCCAGAAGAGATTGTCCGCCGCCTTGGCCGGCAACATCCCCCCCACCCGCCGGATCGCGGGCGCGCCGCCCGATCCCAGCAGCGTGTCGGGGGGCACGGGCTGGCTGTCGATGACGCACATGTCGGCGGACATGTCGCCTCGCCCCATCAGCGCGGCGCGAATGTCGCCATGGCCCGCCAACCGCGCGAAGGCGCCGGGCATCACGCGCCATTGGCCGAGTGCATCGCGCGCCACGAACACGCGCAGGGTGAAGGGCAGGGGGGTCAATTGCCCGTCGACGATGGCGGGGGTGGTGGATAATTTCACCACTTCCTGCCCGACATAGTCCATCGGCCGCCGCGCCATCGCGTCGAGCAGGGCGGCGCGCTGATCCTTGTCCAGCGCCGATCCGGGGGCGAAATGCGCGTCGGGCAGGCCCGCGACGGTCTGATCGAAGGCGGACCCGACCACCAGTTCGTCCAGCCGATCGCGCACATGGGCGCATTCCTTCGCCTGCCCGCACCACCAGGTCGCGATATTGGGCAGGATCAGTTCCTCGCCCAGCACCGCGCGCGCCAGTTGCGGCAGGAAGGCGGCGAAGGCGCGCGATTCGATCACGCCCGCGCCCGGCCAGTTGCTGACCATCAGCCCGCCGCGCGCGCAGGCATTATAAAGGTCGGGCACGCCGATGCGCGACTTGCTGTCGAAGGCGAGCGGGTCGAGGAAGCGGCTGTCCAGCCAGCGCCACAGCCCGTCGATCCGCTTCAACCCCTGGATGGTGCGGACGAATAATTGCCCGTCGGTGACGATCAGATCCTCGCCCTCGACCAGCAACAGGCCAAGATAGCGGGCGAGATGCGCTTGTTCGGCATAGCTTTGGTTGAAGCGGCCGGGCGTCAGCAGGCCGATGCGCGGGTCGGACCGGGCGCAATCGGCGGCCAGCCCCCGGCGTAATTCGTCGAAAAAAGGCGCGAGCCGCCGCGTGTTCATCGCGCCGAGCAGGTCGCCGGTGGCGCGCGACAAAGCCAAACGGTTTTCCAGCGCATAGCCCACCCCCACCGGGGTCCGCACCCGGTCGGACAGCACGCGCCATTCGCCCGCCGGGCCGCGCCCGATATCGGCGGCGTAGAAATGCAACTGATGCCCCTGCGGCGGCGGCGCGCCGTTCATGACGCGCCAATAATGGGCGCTGCCGGTCACGATGCTGGCGGGCAGATTGCCGTCCCTGACCAGCGACTGGGTGGAATAAATGTCGGCGATGACCCGTTCGAGCAGGTCGGCGCGCTGGGCGAGGCCGCGTTCGATATGCGCCCATTCGTCCGCGCCGATCAGCAGCGGCACCGGACCCAGCGGCCAGGCGCGTTCCTGCTCGTCGCCGGTCAGGCGGAACGCCATGCCAAGGTCGATCGCCTGCCGCCCAACATGATCGGCGAGCGTCGCGGGGTCGCCCTGCGCCTGGGCCGACAGCCGTTCCAGCATCGTGCGCCAGCGCGGGCCCATGGCGGGCGCGGCGTCGGCGAACAAATCCCCTGCCGGTGCAGCGGCGAGATAGGCGTCCGCCCATCCCCCCGCCGCACCGGGCGGGGCCGCGGCGTCTGCGGCCATCACAGCCCCGGTTGTTTGAAGCGCAGGTCCAGCGTCATCGGAAATTCGCTGGCCGTTTCGGCGGCAGGCATGTCGACTTGGCCAGGCGTATGGCCATAATCCTGGAACCGCGCCTTACGCCGGGCTTCGGCCTCATAGCCGTTGATCGGCAGCGTGTCGTAATTGCGGCCGCCCGGATGCGCGACATGATAGACGCAGCCGCCCAGCGACCGGCCGCTCCAGCTATCGAGCACGTCAAAGGTCAGCGGGGCATTGGCGGGTAGATGGGGGTGAAGGCAATTGGCCGGTGCCCATGCCTTGTAGCGCACGCCGCCGACCGCTTCGCCCGGAACGCCGGTGGCGGTCATCGGCACCTGCCGCCCGTTGCACGCGACGATATGGCGTCCGGCGACAAGGCCCGTGGCGCGGACCTGCAACCGTTCGGTCGATGAGTCGACATAGCGCACCGTGCCGCCGATCGCCCCGGTTTCGCCCAGCACGTTCCACGGTTCCAGCGCATGGGCGATTTCAAGGCCCACGCCGCCTGCATCGACGGTGCCATGGACCGGGAAGCGGAACTGGCGCTGTGCCTCGAACCAGTTGGGGTCGAAATCATAGCCCGCGCCGCGCAGGTCGGACAGGATCTCCAGAAAATCGGCCCAGACGAAATGGGGCAGCATGAAGCGGTCATGCAGCGTCGTGCCCCAGCGCACCAGATGGCCCTGTTGCGGCTGCCGCCAGAACCAGGCGGTCAACGCGCGGAGCAGCAATTGCTGCGCCAAGCTCATGCGCGCTTCGGGCGGCATTTCGAACCCGCGAAACTCCAGCAGGCCGAGCCGCCCGGTGGGACCATCGGGCGAGAACATCTTGTCGATGCAGATTTCGGTGCGGTGGGTGTTGCCCGTCACATCGACCAGCAGGTTGCGGAACAGCCGATCGACCAGCCAGGGGGGCGGCGCAGCCCCTTCGCCCGTGAACGGGTTGGGCACCTGCGCCAGCGCGATCTCCAGCTCGTACAGGCCATCATGCCGCGCCTCGTCGATGCGCGGCGCCTGGCTCGTCGGGCCGATGCAGAGGCCCGAAAAGAGGTAGGAGAGCGAGGGATGGCGCTGCCAATAGAGGACGAAGCTCTTGAGCAGGTCGGGGCGGCGGATGAAGGGCGAGTCGCCCAGCGTCGGCCCGCCCAGCACGATATGATTGCCCCCGCCGGTGCCGACCGAGCGGCCATCGACCATGAATTTGTCGGCGGTCAGCTGACATTCGCGGGCATGGTCATAGACTTGCTGGGTGATATGAACCGTCTCGTCCCAGCTGGCGGCGGGCTGGACATTGACTTCGATCACGCCGGGGTCGGGCGTGGCCTTCAGCACGTCGATGCGCGGGTCGGGCGGTGGCGAATAGCCCTCGATCCGCACGGGGATGCGCAGCGCCTCGGCGGCGGCCTCGACCTCGGCGATCAGCTCCAGATAATCTTCCAGCGCCTGTACGGGGGGCAGGAAGACCGAGAGATAATGGCCGCGCGGCTCGACCGTCACGGCGGTCCGCACCGCGCCTTCGATGATGACCTGCTCGACCCGCTCCTGCGCGGCCATGCCGCCTTCGGGACCGGCGACCCGCTGCGACTGTTGCGCGCGCACTTCCTCGACGCTTGCCTGTTCGACGATCTGGGTGCGGAAGTCGGGCAGCGGTTCGCGCGGCTCACTGGTGTCGCGGGGGTGGATATAGGGATAGTCGGACGGCGGCACATAGGGCAGCGACCCCAGCGGCAGCCGATAGCCCAGCGCCGAATCGCCCGGCACCGCGAACAGCTTGCCGCGCCGCAACTGCCAGATTTCGCTCTGCCAGCGGGGCTTGGCGACCTGACTTTGCCAGCGCTGCACCGGCAGCACATAGCCTACCGGTTGGTCGAGGCCGCGCTCGAACGTCTTGACCATCCGCGCGCGCGCTTCGGGGTCGCTGATCTTGGGATCATCGGGGCTGGCGTTGATCGGCAGGTCGGCTTCCTTCACCGCCCAGACCGCCGGATCTTCATAGACCGCATGGGTATATTCGTCGGTAAAGCCCATATTCCCGGCCATATGGCTCAGGAAAGCGCGGGCGTCGGCGGGCGTCACCATGCGCGCACCATCGGGCGCATCGTCGGGCGCGATCAGGCTTTCGTCGCGCCAGATCGGCGTGCCATCCTTGCGCCAATAGACCGCATAGGCCCAGCGCGGCAGGCTTTCGCCCGGATACCATTTGCCCTGGCCATGATGCAGCAGGCCGCCGGGCGCAAAGGTCGCGCGCAGCTTGCGGATCAGCCGGTCGGCATAGGCCGCCTTGGTTGGTCCCACCGCATCGCCATTCCATTCGCCCGCATCGCCGCCATCGACCGCCACGAAGGTCGGCTCGCCGCCGGTGGTCAGGCGCACATCCTGCGCGATCAGGTCGGCATCGACTTGTGCGCCGAGCGCCATCACCGCGTCCCAGCGGCTGTCGGTAAAGGGCTTGGTGATCCGCACGGCTTCGGCAATGCGCGACACATTCATCGCAAATTCGAAATCGACTTCGGCGGGTTCGGCCATGCCGCTGATCGGTGCGGCGGACTTGTAGTGCGGCGTCGCGCAGAGCGGAATATGCCCCTCGCCCGCGAACATGCCGCTGGTGGCATCCAGCGCCACCCAGCCTGCGCCCGGCACATAGGCCTCCGCCCAGGCGTGGAGGTCGACGACGTCCTGCGTAACGCCCTTCGGCCCTTCGATCGGTTCGACATCGGCGACCAGCTGGATCGAATAGCCCGACACGAAACGCGCGGCAAAGCCCAGCCGGCGCAGTAATTGCACCAGCAGCCAGGCGGAATCGCGGCACGATCCCGTGCCGATCTCCAGCGTCTCTTCGGGCGTCTGCACGCCCGCTTCCATGCGGATGACATAGCCGACCTGTTGTTGCAGGCGACGGTTCACCTCGACCAGAAAATCGACCGTCCGGCTCTCAAAGCCATCATATTGCGCCACCATCGCGTCGAACATCGGCCCTTGTGGTTCGATGTCGAAATAGGCGGCGAGGTCGGTCTTCAACTGATCGTCATAGGCGAAGGGGTAAGTCTCCGCATAAGGCTCAACGAAGAAATCGAACGGATTGATGATGTCGAGGTCCGCGAGCAGATCGACCTGGATGCGGAAATGGTCGACCGGATCGGGAAACACCACGCGCGCCAGCCAGTTGCCGTGCGGGTCCTGCTGCCAGTTCAGAAAATGGTTCGCCGGTTCGATCTTCAGCGCATAATTGGGGACTTTGGTCCGGCTATGCGGCGCGGGGCGCAGGCGGATGACCTGCGGCCCCAGGCGGATCGGGCGATTGTAACGATAGGCGGTGAGGTGGTGGAGTGCGGCTTTGAGCATGGCCGCGATCAAACGCTACCCCCTGCTGCAATGCAACAGTCAATCGCGCGGGGCGTGCAGATTCTAACGGGTGCCCAGCCGCCCGCGCCGATAGCGCCGCCGCAGCACCGCGCCTGCGATCAGCAGCGGTGTCGCCCCCAGCATCAGTGCCATGCCAATGAGGCTGGGCGACCAACCCATGATGCTGTGCAGGCCAAAGGCCGACGGCGCGAGCAGCAGCAGAAATCCGGCGGTCAGCAGCCACAGACCCCAGCGGCGCGGTCGCACCGCGACCATGCGATATTCATGCCGCCACGCCTTGCGGCCTTCCTTGGTGGAAAGATCGGGTGGGGGATGGTGAGACATAAGCGCTGGACTCATGCCGCGAACGGATTACCCTGTCCAGCATCCCCGGGGGACCGTCCGCAGACGGTTGAGAGGCAGCTATGTGGCTGCGACCCGTTGAACCTGATCCGGCTGACACCGGCGTAGGGAGGGTCAGCGCGCTTTCACACCGCCCGCCATCCCTCTCCTCGCCCATGAAGGAGAGACGAAAATGGCAGATGTTCCCGCCCGCACCGAAATCGGCGTTACCACCGGTCCCATCAGGGGATCGCGCAAAATCCATGTCGGCCCGCTGAAGGTCGCGATGCGCGAAATCACGCTGGAGCCGGGCAGCGGCGAAGCGCCGGTGCGCGTCTATGACACGTCCGGTCCCTATACCGACCCGGCGGCGCAGATCGACATTCGCGCGGGCCTGCCGACGCTGCGTCACGACTGGATCGTCGGGCGGGGCGATGTGGAGACGTATGCCGCGCGTGAGGTGCGGCCGGAGGATAATGGGCTGAAAGGGCCGGATCGGTCGGGGGGCGTCGCCCAATTCCCGCTCGGCACCCGCCGTCCCCTGCGCGCGAAGGCGGGCGCGAATGTCAGCCAGATGCACTATGCCCGTCGCGGCATCATCACGCCCGAAATGGAATATGTGGCGGAGCGCGAAAATCTGGGCCGGGCGCGGCTGGCCGAATATGTCCGCGACGGGCAGGATTGGGGCGCGGACATCCCCGATTATGTGACGCCGGAATTCGTCCGTGACGAAGTGGCGCGCGGCCGGGCGATCATCCCCAGCAACATCAACCATCCCGAATCCGAACCGATGGCGATCGGCCGCAATTTCCTGGTCAAGATCAACGCCAATATCGGCAACAGCGCGGTCGCGTCCGACGTCGCGGCCGAAGTCGACAAGCTGGTCTGGTCGATCCGCTGGGGCGCGGACACGGTGATGGACCTGTCCACCGGCCGCAACATCCACGACACGCGCGAATGGATCATCCGCAATTCGCCCGTGCCGATCGGCACCGTGCCCATCTATCAGGCGCTCGAAAAGGTCGGCGGCGTCGCCGAGGATCTGACCTGGGAGATTTTCCGCGACACGCTGATCGAGCAGGCGGAACAGGGCGTCGACTATTTCACCATCCATGCGGGTGTCCGCCTGCCCTATATCCCGATGACGGCCAAGCGCGTCACCGGCATCGTGTCGCGTGGCGGCTCCATCATGGCGAAATGGTGCCTCGCCCATCACCGCGAAAGCTTCCTCTACGAGCGGTTCGACGAGATTAGCGAGATCATGAAGGCCTATGACATCGCCTATTCGCTGGGCGACGGCCTGCGCCCCGGATCGATTGCCGACGCCAATGACGAGGCGCAATTTGCCGAACTCTATACGCTGGGCGAACTGACCAAGCGCGCCTGGGAACAGGATGTGCAGGTGATGATCGAGGGGCCGGGCCATGTGCCCATGCACAAGATCAAGCAGAATATGGAAAAGCAGCTCGAAGCCTGTGGCGAAGCGCCCTTCTATACGCTGGGGCCGCTCACCACCGACATCGCGCCGGGCTATGACCATATCACCTCAGGCATCGGCGCGGCCATGATCGGCTGGTATGGCACGGCGATGCTTTGCTATGTGACGCCCAAGGAGCATCTGGGCCTGCCCGACCGCGATGACGTGAAGGTCGGCGTAGTGACCTACAAGCTCGCCGCCCACGCCGCTGATCTGGCCAAAGGGCATCCGGCGGCCAAGGTCCGCGACGATGCGCTGAGCCGGGCGCGGTTCGAGTTCCGCTGGCGCGACCAGTTCAACCTGTCGCTGGACCCCGACACGGCGGAGCAATATCACGACCAGACGCTTCCCGCGGAAGGCGCGAAAAGCGCCCATTTCTGCTCGATGTGCGGCCCGAAATTCTGCTCGATGAAGATCACGCAGGAGGTCCGCGATTTCGCGGCGAAGCAGAATCAGGAAGCCGACGCCTTCATCGCCGCCAATCCTCCCCGGCACGGGGAGGGGGACCATTTGGCGCAGCCAAATGGGGGAGGGGGTGTGCCTCTAGATGCTGCGTCTGCCGAACAGGGCATGGCGGCAATGAGCAAGGTGTTCAGGGAAACGGGGAGTGAACTGTATATGGGCGCTGGGGATAGGGAGCGGGATTAGAGGTAGTGCTATAAATCACGTCAATTGTTACAACGAAGGGTCAGAATGGTATTTCGTCCTCTTCCATCGCGATTTTATCAGCATTCAACTGTGCCAGCATGCTTGCGAGAACGGCGTCACCGCCGATGGCAGAACGTTGTGCCATTGCCCTCAAATCTACCATCAGTTCCCAGTAATCTTTATGCGGTGTATTGAACGGCTTAGTATTGCTTCCCACCGATCCGCCATATATATTTTCAATTACCTGTTTTTGATTATTTAGAACGCGAATAAAGGTGTAATAATCTCCATTATCGTCAGATTCTTGCAAAATTTGGATGTATACCTCACCAACTTCACACTCACAAGAATCCGAACTAGCATCATAAGACCAAAAAATTTTTCCTTCTAGCGTTCTAATGTATAATGATTCAACTAATCGGCGAATCTGAGTTTTTGAATCTATCATTTTTGAAGATCCTTAGTAACTGAAAATGATATTTTTACTATAATGTCGGCAAAATCACGAAGAGACCTATCTTGGCCGCGCAGAATAAAGTTTTGTCCCGGAACGTATTTATTCTTAATTGCTTCACAAAAATTTGCCATATCTTCAGTATATTTTTTTAGTAAAATTCGATCTTCATTCACAATTCCAGAATTCGCATGACTTAGAGCCGGATTCGGAAGTTTTTCAATTCTGACAATACCTTGCGGTTCTGCGTGTGAGCATGCGGATTGAGGCGATGAGGGCCCAAGCTGTTGACGAGG
>Ga0156326_151_pt1 | contig 108492 bp, 91 predicted proteins | sample RifCSPlowO2_12_FD_107974 | JGI IMG/M metagenome (GOLD analysis project Ga0156326, IMG submission 107974) | Sphingomonadales bacterium RIFCSPLOWO2_12_FULL_63_15 | reverse complement strand
CCAGCGATGCCGGTCGTCCGCGCAATACAGCCAGCCGCAGCAAATGCCCAGAGCGGGCCCGAAACCGAGCGTCGTGAATAAGAGAGGCTAGCCTAAAAACGATCGTCCAGGCGGGAAGCCCTAATCTGCTCAAAAACGGCGGATTCGCTGATGGAATGAAGAATTGGAGTGGGACGCACGGGGGCTGGTCGCCGCACACGTCTGGCGGCTGGGGTCGCGTCACGGGCAACGGTACGAACTTCGAGGGCTACAGCTATATCGAGAGCGAGCACGTCCCGATCTTCGGCAGCACCCATTACACCTTCGCTGCTGATAGCGCGTATTTCCTACACAGTGGAGGCACGGGTCACGTCTATCTGGAAATGATCTGGTATGACGGCGCGGGCAACTACATCACCCAAAATGGTGGCCCTGCCCGCATCGCTAATCACGATTTCAGCAATGATGGCTCTAGCCGCAATGCGCTGAGGATGGTCGCACAATCACCCAGTAATGCCACTCACGTCATGGCGCGCCTCGTTGCCTATAAGTCGGGCGGCGGGATTACAACCATAAGCTGGCGTCAGGTCAAATTGGAACAGGGTCAGAATATGACCGCCTTCACGAACGAGGCTTCCGTGACCACTCTCGCAACTGCTGTCACATCAATGGAAAGCAAGACATCGGCATATTGGCAGACGACCGCTGTAGCAGGAAATGGTCGCGCACAATTGACACTTCATGCCGATGCCAATGGCGGTGGTGGCGTCGATATTGTGGGTGACGTGAGGATCAGTGGTGATACGATGATCGGCGGCACTCTGTCGGTATCAGCACTCAACTATCAGATGTTCGTTCGCCGCAAATCTGGTTCAGGTAGCTATGGTGGACAAATCCCAGTCGGTTCAACAATCCTCTACAGTGAAAGTCTGGGCCAATGCTCTCCTATCGGCTCATATATGCTCGAACTCTCAGGGCAGTATTCCACTAACGCAGGCACCCGCAGCACAACACACAACGGCAAACCGCTTTTCACCTCGTATAACGCAGATGGTGGGATTTATGCCCATCTCGTGAAGAATGGTGCCGTGGTAGCAACCGTTGCCCTACCTGTGAATGACACTGGCGCGAACACAGGTGGCACTTGGCGCGTCGTCTACACGTCCGCAAGCCTGATGGAAAAGGAAGTCACTGATAGCTCACTTGCCGATGTCTATCTACAGATCGTCGCCGTGAGGGGCGGCAATGACACGGGTACTGTTGATGATGGTGACACCTACTATCGTCAACTCAGTGCCAGCTATTCAGACATCAGCGTATCCGCGAAGGCGAAATGGATGTTCATCTGAGCATCCATTTCGCTATCTATCTCACGGCATTTTCGCAACGCAGATAGCCACGTTCGCACCGTATTCAGAAATCAATTTCGCTAGTGCCATAATGGCTTCTTTATCTGAATTATTTTCAAGCAATTTAGCCTGCTCATTTTGGATTAGCTGCGCCTTGCCCTCTTCCATCTTCGCCGCAATACCCGTCGCGATAGCTCCATAATCTGGGGTTTGACCGAGGTTCGCCAGCTTCAATTTCAGCTTCGTCGTGATCTCCTCTGCGGCAGTCGTCGCGACGATTCCGGCGGTCGCCACTTGTTGCGACAGGACCGGAAAATAAGTTCTCATTGGCGAGAAAAGGGAGGTGATGCTGTTTCTATTATATACAAACTGAGTGTCGGCCAGAGCCGCCAATCCCGTCGCATTCGTCATGAGAGTGCTATACTCCCTTTTCACGCAGGTACACCGCTGCCTAGTTCCCAGTCCTCAAGTGTCTTGAGTGTTCCGTTGATTGTGATCCTTGTCATCACCTACTTATCTGAGATCAACTTGGACCGTTTGACCCCTTATTGACCCTAAAAATCAATATGTTTTGTAAATAGTGGTGAAGGAAATACCAGGAGAACAAAATGTCCCAACCTACGCATCATATCAGCATGTGGGCAGGCCGCGCGAAACGCAATGTCGTGAACGCCACCTATACAACATCACTCTACAGCGAAGAACGAGAGGTCAACGGCGAGACGGTTATCCAGCTATCTTTGAAGGACGTTCTACTCAACTTGATCTGGCACATGAACAAGCATTCCATCGAGCAATATATGTCGTTCGCGGAATACGAGAAGAACCACTTGAAGGCCGAGATCAAGCAGTTGACCGCGATCATGCTGGATTATCCCTACAGTGCGAAGCATCAGCTAGAAAAGCGCCTAGCCAGTATGCCCTACACCTACTTGCTCATCGACACACAGACTGAGTTTGGTCCTGCTGCTCGTCCCGGCGTCATGGTGGTATTTCCCTTGGCTCTACCCATTCTCGATACTGCGCTCTACACCAGAGTAGCATCCCTCTTGTTCACAGAAATCGGCATAGGTGAGCATCAAGAGGGCAAAGTCGCATCCAGCTACTTGTTTGCTCCATATGTCGTAAATCCATACGTGGAATTGTTCGATGAAGGGCGCTCGATGCTCGATCCCTTCGATTACCGCGACAGCAACGTGGGTGTCTGGGTTAACGCTCGTGACAAAGAGGTTGTGACCACTGACGAGGCGGCAGAGCAGTTCTTTGCTGCCAATGATGAAGAGCTATTCTTCTTTCCGGGTCAGTCATGATGCCAAGGGAAATCAAAGCCGAAGCGTTGCGAACTGCTCGACCTGACCATGAAAAAGCACATTCATGAGAATATGCCGGTCGTTCAGGCAAAGATGATCGCGCATGAGGAAATCGAGCAGATACAAGCCGCCGACAGGTCGTTTTCGCGCGCATCGGCACAGAGCGCATCGGCATCAGCAGCAATCAACGGCCAACTGGCTTCGATGGGCGCTGCGATTTTGTCGAATGCGAAATCCAACGGTAGCCTGAACCCTTCTATCTAAACTCTAGATAGGCCCGGCAGCTTCGGTTGTCGGGTTTATAAATATGTGTGTCGGATGGTCGGGCCTATTCCACACGGAGGACGCTAAACGCGGGACAGTTCAAAGCTGCCTAGATCCAGTCTGACACATTTGGGGAATGCTCTGGGCAAGCACGCTTCCTTTGCAAGGAAACTGAGGTGGGTTCGATCCCCACATTCTCCACGGATGAGGGTTCAATTCCTGCTTTCTCATCATCACCGCTGGCATGGAAAGGCTTGCTGTAAAGCCTCTTGGACCATGATCGCCGGGTGAGCATTCCACCTTTCCGGGTGATCCTTTATATATTTTCGCACGACACCTACGGACTGCAAACTGGCCGCATCGGAATGTGACCGGCAGGTAAGTCTATTCGCTTGCAATGTATCGGCCACCCCAAGGATATAGGCATTGCACAGGTCCATGACCAATCCACGATCCGTTGAAACAGCGTCGCCCGCGCATTCCCTAACCAATACCGATCCCGGTATTGAACTAAGGCTTCGATACTCAATGGCTGGTGATCCAGCGGCCACGGCAAGAAGCAGCATCAGCATAAACGTCCCCTTTGGATCGGGCATACCCTGCACAATCGCACTTGCCAATGCGTTCTCTTTTTGTTCTAAATCGCCTTCATGAACCAGCCTGATTCCCTCTGGCTCGCGCAGAGCCTCCTTCATGCGCCCGGATGGGCGAGAGTAGCCCTGACAGCACCGAACGAGCGCCTGCGTGAAAATGCAGCGCTCGAACTGGCGCAGAACATCCTTGCGGCGTGGGAACGGCAACCGGCCATGCCTGATGCCCGTCAGATGACGTTCCCGCTTTGAAGTGGGCGCAAACCCAACGCTCAGAAATCTAGGCGACTATGCCCGGAGACAGGCAAACCTTTTTATCATCTGCAAATGCGGACATTCAGGAGTTCTCGATGCCGATAAACTCAACCGTTGGTTCCTCGCGCATTGTTGGAACACCGCAATGGAGACAGTCGGAGCGCATTTGCGCTGCTCGCGCTGTCGGGGCCATCCTGAACGATTTGCTCCCTCGCCTCGCAGACCAGATAACCCGGACTGGATGAGCAGCGAGGATCAGTGGAAGCGTTTGGTCAGACGGCTTAGGGGATGACCAAGGTGAGGGGTCGAGGCAACAGAAAGATCTATTGTTTCGATTGGCTAGCTTCTTCTTCTGCTTCTTTTTTAAACAAGTCGGATGAAAGTAGAATTTGAAAAGCCTCATCCGCATCCTTCTCGGCTTTAGCCTTCCGCCGAATGTGCTCTTCTTGCTCAAGCATTTGAAAAACTATAGCTTTTACAACAGGAAATAAGGTGAGGCATTGCTCATCAGTTAACTCATGAATTCCAGCGCTTAAAACCCTAAACACGGCGCTATGTTGCACCAGCCGGTCTGGCAAATCATCCTTCAAGGCGGCAATTCGCTGGTTCATATATAAGTCGCGAAAGCCATCTATTGCACCAGAACGCTCAATATGCCGGTCATGAGCACGATTTATCATTCTTTCAAACACTCGACGCAGGTAAACGAAAGCACCGGAGGCTGCATCGTGCGAGAACAAGCCTATCGCTGTGCCGAGTTCTTTCCGATCGAGAGGCTCCAAGCCTTTATCGATGTCCTTAAGTTCTTTAAACGATATGTCGCCCATCGACGGGAATTGCCCGATCTTTGTGAATTTCTTATCCACATAGGCAAAGGCGTAGTCGTAGGAATTGTTGTCACGCTGGCACACCGCACGAACAGCGAATACAAGCGGTTCCCCCTTTTGCGGACGACCAATCCGAGAACCCCCACCACTATTTTGCACCACAGAAGGGGTTATCGTAAATGACGTTTCTTTCTGACATACGGTGCAGTAGCAATCGAAAGTACCGACAGTTCCACCTCGTATCATTTTGGCTGCTTCGGCTGCAACTTCATCGCTAGTATCAATCGATGAATATAGCCCTTTTAATAAAATAAGGTCAGCGGCCATGATATGTGCGCGACGACGGACGTCACGCATGTGGGCTTCTCTTAAGTTAATAGCTTCTTGATTAGGCTCATCCAACATGTCTTTCTGTAGCATACGGACGCACTCAGGCAACCGTATACACTTCCATTAATGCCAGAAGTTCGCTATCTGTTCTCATATGTCGGAAGTCGTTAAAGGTCGAGGCGCGACGAACAACAAAACGTCAGCGCGGTTCAATCTGCCCCTGCGTGAGGCTGATGGGGATTGGTTGGATGCCGTCGAAACGATCGACGGGCCAGTCCAAAGACCCAAAACGACTGTCCAAGTCCTCCACTCCAAGACAATTATATCAAGAAATTCAAGCCCAGATATTGGATTTAGCCAGTCAATAAATCCGTTAGTGGGATGCGAACATGGCTGCATCTATTGTTACGCGCGGCCCAGCCACGCCTATCATGACCTGTCGCCGGGGCTGGATTTCGAAACCAAGCTGTTCGCGAAACCCGACGCTGCCGCCCTTTTACGCGCCGAACTGACCAAAAAAAGTTACAGCGTTGCGCCGATCGCGATGGGCACCAATACCGATCCCTATCAACCGATCGAGAAGGACTGGCGGATCACGCGCCAGGTGCTGGAGGTGCTGGTCGAAACGCGGCACCCCACCTTCATCACGACCAAGTCCGACCGCATCCTGCGCGACATCGATCTGCTCGCGGACCTGGCGCGCGACAATCTGGTGGCAGTCATGATTTCCGTCACGACGCTCGATGCTAAGGTCGCCCGCACGCTGGAGCCGCGCGCACCCCATCCCGAGCGGCGGCTGGAGGCGATCGCGCAACTGGCGCAAGCGGGCATTCCCGTGACAGCCAATATGTCGCCGATCATTCCGGCCATCAACGATCATGAAATCGAAAGCGTCGTCGCCCGCGTCGCGGCAGCAGGCGCGCGAGATATCAACTATATCCTCGTCCGCCTGCCGCATGAGGTGGCGCCGCTGTTTCGGGCCTGGCTCGACGCGCATCACCCCGACCGCGCGGCCAAGGTGATGGCCATCATCCGCGACCTGCGCGGCGGGCGCGACAATGACCCTAATTTCGGCAGCCGGATGCGCGGCCACGGGGTCTGGGCCGACCTGATCCGCAGCCGCTTCGTCAAGGCGCGGCGGAGGGCAGGCTTTGGCGACGAGCGGCTGACCTTGCGCACCGACCTGTTCCGCCCACCCGAAGGCGCGCAGATGCGGCTCTTCTGATCAGCCGACCAACCGCATGCCCGACCGGCGCGTACGCGTCTTATAGCCGTCCGCTTTCACGTCCATCCGCTCGAAGCGATGGATGGTCAGACCCCGGATCGCCCCGATCGCATCGACCTGATCCGCGCCCAGGCTGAACCTGTCGCCCAGGAAGACGCGCGCCGCCTGGCCATCGCTGACCGGCGCGCGCAGGAAGATTTCGCTGCGCCCGCCTTCGGCCTGCCCCAATATCTCGGCCAGCTTGGCAACCGCCTCGGCCGTTTCTACATCGACCGTCAGTTCCATGCGCGAGGCACTGGCGATCTGGCGGAAGGGTTCCACCCCGCGAACAGTAACACGCGGGGTTTCCTCGCCCGGTAGCCGGTCCAGTTCCACAACCAGCAAGGCGCAATCACCATCGCGCGCCAGTTCCTCGATGGCCTTGCACGCATCTTCCTCGAAACAACTGGCCTGAAACTGGCCGCTACTGTCGGAGAAGGTCGCATTGGCGTAGCGCGCGCCGCGCTTGGTTTCGCGCCAGCGCACATCTTCCACCATGGCCGCCATGATGGTCATGACGCGCCCTTCCTCGTTGGGCATGCCCACCGGCTGCTGACAGACCGCGCCATAGCTGCGCGCGCCGCGCGCGTCGGCCAGATGGCGGTAGCGATCGACGGGATGGGCGGAGAAATAGAAGCCGAACGCCTCCTTTTCCTGTGCCATGCGATCCGACACTGTCCAGGCCTGATGCGGCGGAATGCGGACATCGGCATGGGGCGTTTCGACGTCGCCGAACAGGCCGCCCTGCCCGCTCTCACGCGCCTGCGCCGCACTGACGCCCACAGCCAGAATCGTTTCCGCCGCCGCATGGACTCCCGCGCGGTCGGGATGGACATCATCGAACGCCCCCGCCGCCGCCAGGCTTTCCAACTGCCGCCGATTGAGCAGGCGCGGTTCGATGCGGTCAGCGAAATCGTCCAGCGATTTGAATGGCCCAGCCGCATCGCGCTCCGCGACTAACTGGTCCATCGCTTTTTCGCCCACGCCTTTGAGGCCACCCAGCGCATAGCGCACGGCAAAACCCAAACGCGGGTCTTCGCCTTCATGAGGAACCGCCTCGACCGAAAAGTCCGCCTGACTGCGATTGATGTCGGGCGCAAGGCAGGTCAGCCCCATGCGGCGCATATCATCGACGAAGATCGTCAGCTTGTCGGTCAGATGGATATCGAAGGCCATCGACCCAGCGTAGAATTCCGCCGGATAATGCGCCTTCAGCCAGGCGGTTTGATACGCGAGCAGCGCATAGGCGGCGGCGTGGCTCTTGTTGAAACCATAGCCTGCAAATTTGTCGATCAAGTCGAACAGTTCATTCGCCTTGGCCTTGGGAATGTCGCTCTTGGCGGCGCAGCCCTCGACGAAACGCGAGCGCTGCGCGTCCATCTCGGCCTTGACCTTCTTGCCCATGGCGCGGCGCAACAGGTCGGCGTCGCCCAGGCTGTAGCCCGCCAGGATCTGCGCGGCCTGCATCACCTGTTCCTGATAGACGAAAATGCCATAGGTTTCTTCGAGGATCGGTTTCAGCAATATGTGGGGATATTCAATCGCCTCCTGACCGTTCTTGCGACGGCCGAACATGGGAATATTGTCCATCGGGCCGGGCCGATAAAGCGAGACGAGCGCGATGATGTCGCCGAAATTAGTCGGTCGGACAGCCGCAAGCGTCTTGCGCATGCCTTCGGATTCCAACTGGAACACGCCGACCGTATCGCCACGCTGGAGCAGGTCGTAGACCGCGCTGTCGTCCCAGGCGAGCGTGTCGAGATCGACCGTCACGCCGCGCGCCGCCAAAAGCTGAACCGCCTTTTGCAGCACCGACAGAGTCTTCAACCCCAGAAAGTCGAACTTTACGAGGCCTGCGCCTTCGACATATTTCATGTCGAACTGGGTGACGGGCATGTCGGATCGAGGGTCGCGATAGAGCGGCACGAGCTGCTGCAAGGGCCGGTCGCCGATCACCACGCCCGCTGCATGGGTGGAACTGTGGCGCGGGAAGCCCTCCAGCTTCATCGCATAGTCGATCAGCCGTTTGACCTGCGCGTCATTGTCATATTCTGCGCGGAACTCGGCAACGCCGTTCAACGAGCGTTCCAGGGTCCAGGGATCGGTCGGGTGGTTCGGCACCAGCTTGGCAAGGCGATCGACCTGGCCATAGCTCATCTGAAGCACGCGGCCGGTATCCTTCAGCACAGCGCGGGCCTTCAGCTTTCCGAAGGTGATGATCTGCGCGACATGGTCGACGCCATATTTTTGCTGGACGTAGCGGATCACCTCGCCGCGCCGGGTTTCGCAAAAGTCGATGTCGAAGTCGGGCATCGACACACGTTCCGGGTTCAGGAAGCGTTCGAACAGCAGGCCCAGTTGCAGCGGATCAAGGTCGGTGATCAGCAGCGCCCAGGCAACGACCGACCCGGCACCCGAACCACGGCCCGGACCCACCGGAATATCATGATCCTTGGCCCATTTGATGAAATCGGCGACGATCAGGAAATAGCCGGGAAAGCCCATCTGGATGATGATGTCCGTCTCGAACTGGAGCCGGTCCAGATAGGGCTGACGGGCCGCAGCGTCGATAATGCCCAGTTTGGCGAGCCGCGCGTCAAGGCCTGCGCTCGCCAAGTCGCGCAGCATCCGCGCTTCACCTTCAATGTCACCGGCGAGGCTCGGAAGGATCGGCTTGCGCTTGGGCGCGGCGACGGCGCAGCGTTGCGCCACGACCAAAGTGTTGGCGAGCGCTTCGGGCAGATCCTCGAACAGCCGCTTCATCTCGCCGGTCGGCTTCATCCAGGCGTCGGGCGAACTGGTGCGCCGGTCGGGCATGTCGACATAGGCGCTGTCGGCGATGCAGAGCATGACGTCATGCGCCGCGTGGAAATGTGGCTCGGTAAAGCAGGTCGGATTGGTCGCCACCAACGGCAGGTCGCGCGCATAGGCCAGATCAAGCAGATGCGGCTCGGCCTTGCCCTCGACGGGGTCGAGACGACGACAGAGTTCGATATAGAGCCGGTCGGGAAATAATGCCTGCAACCGATCGGCATAGGCAAAAGCGGCGTCGGGCTGATCCTCGGCAAAGAGGCGCGCCAGCGCTCCCTCCCCGCCCGCGGTTAGCGCGATCAAACCCTCGGTGCGCCCCTCCAGCACGTCGAGGCCGACATGGGGGACTTCTTCCAAGGGCCGGTCGAGATGCGCCATCGAAACGAGCGCGCAAAGATTGTCATAGCCCGTCGCATCCTGCGCATAGAGGGCAAGCCAGTCATGGACCGCCGACGCATTGGCCGGACGGCCCGGCCGCAGGATACCGAGCATTGCGCCGATGATCGGCTGCACCCCATCGCTCTTGCAGGCATCGGAAAAGGCCATCGAGCCATATAGCCCGTTGCGGTCGGTAATCGCGGCGGCGGGAAAGCCCAGCGCCTTGGCCTGTTTGGCGATGACCTTGGGATCGATCGCGCCTTCCAGCATGGTGTAGGAGGAGAAAATGCGGAGGGGAACGAAAGCGGCATGAGGCATGGCCCCAATATGCACCTGCCGCGAGTCGACGCCAGCCCCCTGCCCATCATTCTTCCAAATCGCACAATGATCTTGCCTTCGCGGCGTCCTGCTGGTCAAATTCCGCGACAAACAGGGAGAAGGCCATCATGACGGACATGAACCCGGTTTCCACGCCCCCCGGACTGATCGACAGGGCGAAATCCATATTGCTCAAACCCAAAAGCGAATGGGAAGTCATCGACGCCGAACCTGCCAGCATCGGCAGCATCTTCATCGGCTATGCGATGATCCTGGCGACGATACCGCCGCTGGTCGGGCTGATTGGTGGCCAGATGTTCGGCTATGGCGCGCTTGGCATAAGCTTTCGGCCATCGCTGGTCGGCGCCGTTGGCAGCGCCATTGCCCAATATGTCTTTTCACTGATCGGCCTGTTCGTGCTGGCCTGGCTGATCAACATGCTGGCACCCCGGTTCGGCGGCCAGAAGGATATGATCAAGGCGGTCAAGGTGGCGGCCTATTCGGCGACGGCAAGTTGGCTGGCCGGAATATTCCTGCTGCTGCCGATGCTCGGCATATTGAATATATTGGGGCTCTACAGCCTCTATCTCCTGTATCTCGGCTTGCCACGATTGATGCGGGCACCAGCCGACAAAGCCATGCCTTATACGATCGTGACGATCGTCGCCGCCATTTTGCTGTCGCTCCTTGCCGGTGCCGTCGCAGCGCCCTTTTCGCGATTTGCAGCGCCATCAGTGGGGGACTCCGCAGTCGATGGGCAAATGACCATTCCGGGTGTCGGCACAGTCGATCTCGGCAAACTCGACGCCGCCGGCAAGAAGATGGAGGAAGCCGCGCGCAAGATGGAGGATGCGGCCAAGACCGGCGCACCCACCGTCACCCTGTCCCCGTCTGCGCTGCAGGCGTTGCTGCCTGAACGAATCGGTCGGTTCGAGCGGACCGAAATCGAAAGCGCGGGAATGGCTGGCGGCGCGCAGGCCAGCGCCCGCTATCAGGCAGGCGACGACGATATGAAGGTGGAAATCATCGACATGGCGGCGATGGGCGCGATGACCGGGATCGGCGCAGCGTTCAACGTCCAGTCCAACCGCGAAACAGCGACCGGCTATGAGCGTACGCAGACGGTCGATGGACAGTTGGTCAACGAAAGCTGGGATAAGGAAAGCCGCGACGGCAAATATGCGACGAGCATTGCCAATCGCTTCATGCTGTCCGCCAATGGCACCGTGGCCAATATCGACGAACTCAAGTCTGCGGTCCAGGCGATCGGCCCGGAGAAGCTGGCCGCGATGGCGCAGTGACAGACAAGGCGCAACATCCATGTTGGTGTCGCGCCGTGCATTAATGTTGTTCCAGCCGTCCTTCGTGCAGGCGAACCACCCGGTCCATCTTTTGCGCCAGCCGCTCATTATGCGTGGCGACCAGCGCTGCGGAGCCTTCGCCACGGACTAGCCCTAAAAATTCCGCAAGCACGATGTCGGCGGTGCGCTCGTCCAGATTGCCGGTCGGCTCGTCGGCCAGCACCAACGCGGGGCGGTTGGCCAGCGCGCGGGCGACGGCGACGCGCTGCTGCTCGCCGCCTGACAATTGGCTGGGGCGATGGTCGAGCCGGTGGCCGAGGCCAAGCGCGGTCAGCAGCGATTCGGCACGCGCCTTGGCTGCACCCATGTCCACGTCGCGGATCACCTGGGGCAGGATCACATTTTCGGTCGCGTTGAAATCGGGCAGCAGATGGTGGAACTGATAGACGAAGCCCAGCGCGTCGCGACGCAGGCGGGTGCGGCCGTCATTGTCGAGCTTGGCCGCTTCCTCGCCGCCGATGCGGATCGATCCATCGAAGCCGCCCTCCAGCAAGCCTACGGCCTGGAGCAGCGTTGATTTTCCCGACCCCGATGGACCGAGCAGGGCGACGATCTCGCCCGGCCCCACATTGAGGTCGACGCCGCGCAGCACGTCGATGGTGACGCCGCCCTGGGTGAAGCTGCGGGTGAGGCCCGTGACCTTCAATATGTCATTCATAGCGCAGCACCTGGACCGGATCGGTATTGGCGGCCTTGAAGGCCGGATAAAGGGTAGCAAGGAAGCTGAACACCAGCGCCATGATGCAAATGGTGGCAATCTCCACCGGATCGGGCTGCGATGGCAGTTCGGTCAGGAAGCGGATCGAGGGATCCCAGAGATTTTGCCCCGTCACGAACTGGATCGCGTTGACGATCCCCTGGCGGAAGAAAAGGAAGGTGAAGCCCAGTATCATGCCCGCCACCATGCCCAGCGTGCCGATGGTTACGCCCACGGTCATGAAAATCTTGACCAGGCCGATCCGGCTGGCCCCCATCGTCCGCAGGATGGCGATGTCGCGCGTCTTGGCGCGGACCAGCATGATGAGCGAGGACAGGATATTGAACACGGCGACCAGCACGATGATCGATAGAACGACGAACATTGCGATCCGCTCGACGGCCAGCGCCTCGAACAGCGAAGCGTTCATCTGTCGCCAGTCGGTGACGACAGCGCGCCCGGCGACTTTGACAGCGAGCGGCTCCAATATCTGGCCGACCCGATCGGCATCGACGGTCTCGACTTCGATCATGCCGACCACGTCGCCGAGCAGCAACAGCGTCTGCGCATCTTCCATCGGCATGACCACGAACGCCTTGTCATAATCATAGACGCCGACTTCGAAGATGGCGGCGACCTGATAGGCAACTTGGCGCGGCACGGTGCCGAAGGGGGTCGAGCGACCGGCCGGATTGATGATGGTCAGGCTGTCGCCCAACTGGATGCCGAGATTTTCCGCCAGCCGCGAGCCGATGCCGATCCGGCTGCTATTGGCGGTCAGATTGTTGAGCGTCCCCGCCAGCACCTTGCCCTTGAGCGTCTTGTTAGTGCGGATGTCGGGCACCGTCATGCCACGCACCAGCACGGCTTCGACCCGGCCATTGAAGGTGGCGAGTAAGGGCTGCTCGATCATCGGCGTCGCGTTGGTGACGCCGGGCGTCGCCCTCGCCTGCGCCAACACCGACTGCCAGTCCGGCAGGCGACCGCCATAGCCCTGCACCACCGCATGGCCATTCAGCCCCACGATCTTGTCGAACAGTTCGGCGCGAAAGCCGTTCATGACGCTCATCACGATGATGAGCGCGGCGACGCCGAGCATCACCGCCGCCAGGCTGATGCCGGCGACGAGGAAGATGAACCCCTCCCCCTTGCCGGGCAAAAGGTAGCGCTTGGCGATCATGCGTTCGTAGCGGGAAAGAATCATTTGGCGCGGACGGCCTCTGTGGAAGGATAGGCTGATCGTCTAGGCATGGCGGGACCGAACGGCAAGCATTGCCAGATTGTTGCATCACGGCCACAGGGCGCACCGCAAAATCACAGACGCCCGATTTTGCCCGTGACTCCGGCCCGCCGCAGTCATAGCAAGACCCTAGAAGCACAGGTAAAAGGCCGTGGTTCAGGGATACTGCATCCCGCTTCGAGCTTAGGGGGCTGAGAAGCGGTTGAGGCAGACCAAGGGGGAGACGAGCAATCGTCTATGAAGCGCCCGGATCGTGAAAACACGATCCGGGCGCTTTTTATTTGTCCTTCGCGCCCAACGATCGCCATTGGACAAAAGGTCCAAGGTCGGCATTTTTCCGCGCGCGCTATGCCCGTTTCGCCCTCTTGAAACCGTCGAGCTCAAAACCATATCCACGCTGTCCAGCCGCCTTATGGGGTTGGGCGCAGTATCGCCGGACGCCTGTTTCGGGTCCGGCCCGTTCATTTTGCTCTTTGGGAGATTATGACAATGCGTGCATTTGACCTTACCCCCTATCGTCGTTCCACCGTCGGTTTCGATCGTCTGTTCGACCTGATCGAAAACAACGCCCGGTTGAGCCAGGGTGACAATTATCCCCCGTTCAACATTGAGCGCCTGTCGGAGGATCGCTATCGCGTGACGCTGGCCGTTGCAGGTTTTCGTCCCGACGAGATCGACATCACCGCGCAGCAAAACCTGCTGCAGGTGGTCGGTCGCAAGGATGAAGGGTCTGCATCGGATCGGTCCAAATATCTGCATGTCGGCATCGCCAACCGCAGCTTTGAGCGGCGGTTCGAACTCGCCGATTTCGTGCGGGTGGAAAAGGCCGACTTGGCCGATGGTCTGCTGGTCATCGACCTTTTGCGCGAAGTGCCCGAAGCGATGAAGCCCAAGAAAATCGCCATCAATGGCGGTCAGCTTGTGGAGATCACCGCCAAGGACCGCGACGCCGCCTGAGCTGTGGAATGACGTAAGCCTGTGGGGCGCGGCCTTTGCGAAGGCCGCGCCCTTTTCTATATCTCGACCTGGCTGCCCAGTTCGACCACGCGGTTGGTGGGCAGGCGGAAGAATTCCATCGCGCTTTCCGCGTTGCGGAGCATCCAGGCGAAGATTTTTTCGCGCCAAAGCGGCATGCCGGGTTTGGACGACGGCAACAGGGTCTGACGGGCCAGGAAGAAGCTGGTGTCCATCATCTTGAACGCCTGACCACAGCCCGACACATTCTTAAGCGCGGCGGGCACATCGGGTTCCTGCATGAAGCCATATTGCAGGACCATACGGAAGAAGCCGCGTCCCAGATCCTCCAGCTTGCAGCGGCCGTCATCTTCGACCACCGGTACGTCCTTGATCTTGACCGTCAGCAGGATGACTCGCTCGTGCAGCACCTTGTTATGCTTGAGATTGTGGAGCAGCGCATGGGGCACGCCATCGGGCGTCGAGGTCATGAAGACCGCCGTGCCCGGCACGCGCACCGCGCTGTTGGCGGCCGACGCCACGAACACCGGGATCGGCATCGCGGCTTCGCGTAACCGATCCTGCACCAGGCGGCGACCGCGCGACCAGGTGGTCAGCAGGGTGAAGATGATGAAGCCGATCAGCAGCGGGAACCAGCCACCATCGGGCACCTTGGTCAGGTTGGCCGCGAGATAGGCACCATCGACGATGTAGAACACCGCCAGCACCGGCGCGGCATAATACCATTTCCAGTTCCACAGCCGGTACAGCACGACGGTCAGCAGGACGTTGTCGATGAACATCGCACCCGTGACCGCGATGCCATAGGCGGCGGTCAGGTTGGACGAGGTCTTGAAGGTCAGCACCAGCAGGATGACCATCACCATCAGGCCCCAGTTGATGAGGGGGATGTAGATCTGGCCCGCGGTCGCGGCGCTGGTGTGGGCGATGCGCAGGCGCGGCATGAAGCCGAGCTGGATCGCCTGTTGCGTGACCGAGAAAGCGCCGGAAATCACCGCCTGCGACGCGATGATCGCGGCCATGGTGGCGAGTGCGATGAGGGGCAACTGCGCCCATTGCGGGGCGAGATTGTAGAAGGGACTGTCGAGCGCTGCGGCCCCCTCTCGGAACAGTAACGCGCCCTGCCCCATATAGTTGAGCATCAGCGCGGGCAGCACGAAGGCGAGCCAGGACACGCGGATCGGATTGCGGCCGAAATGGCCCATATCGGCATAGAGGGCTTCGGCCCCCGTCACCGCCAGCACGACCGAACCGAGCGCCAGGAAGGCGGGCAGCGGATCGGTGACGAAGAACATCACCGCCCAATAGGGGTTGAAGGCGTAGAGGATGCCGGGCGTCTTGATGATCGAGAGGATGCCCAGCGTCGCGATCGTCACGAAATAGAGCAGCATGATCGGACCGAACAGGGTCGCGACCTTGTTGGTGCCCAGCCCCTGTATCCAGAACAACCCGACAAGAATCAGGATCACCACTGGCAGGATCGCAGGGGCCAGCACCGGATTATAAACGGCAAGCCCCTCGACCGCGGACAGGACCGAGACGGCCGGTGTGATCATCGAGTCGCCGTAGAAGAGCGCCGTCGCGAAGACGCCCAACAGGACGATGCCGCGCGACCAGCGCTGCGTCTTCGTCTGGCCGTTGATCAGCGCCAGCAGCGCCAGGCTGCCGCCCTCACCCTTATTATCGGCGCGCATGATGATGCTGACATATTTCAGCGTCACCACCAGCATCATCGACCAGAACATCAGGCTGATGACACCCAATATATGGTCGGGGTCGAGCGTCAGTTCATGATGCCCGGCGAAGGTTTCGCGAAAGGCGTAGAGCGGGCTGGTGCCGATGTCGCCAAAGACGATGCCGATCGCGCCGACCACCAGCTTGACGGTGGCCTTCTGCCGGGCATGGCCGTGGCCGGATTCTTCCTCGCCGGACGTCGGCGCGGTGTTGGGAAGCAGGTCAGCCATGCAGGAAAAACGCAATGGTCATACTGTGTCGACATCCGAAGAGAAGCGATGACGGACGATGCTGTCACCCCACAAACCGCCGCGCCCTACCATGCCCTCCGGGGGCGTGCAATGCGACGCTGCGTGCCTAAGGTGCGGCCGTTCCATCCTGAGCCAGAAGGGCGTCGATACGCGCGATATTGGCTTGAAGTTCCGTCTTCATCCGACTGTCTTCCGGCGCGCTCTCCGCCAACGGAGCCCAGATGCCACGAGCAGCCTGCAACTGGTTGTTGCGTGCCAGCGCCAGGCCGTAGAAATAGCGCGGCGCAAGACCTTCGGCATCGAGCGCCATGGCCCGCCGGAACGCGAAATCCGCACCCGGCGACAATATGCCATCGGCATGGGCGACGAGCGCATTGCCAAAGCCGAGCCAGAGCGTGGCGTCGTCGGGCCGCGCGCGCAGGCCCGAAAGCAGGATGTTGGCGGCATCCTTCGTCTTACCCTGACGGCCCAGGCCATCGGACAGAATCAGCCATTGCCCGGTCGGGCCGAAACGTTCGCCGAGGCTGCGCCGTTCTTCGGCCAGCTCCTCGTCGAACTGGCCCTCGACCGGCTTGGTCGACCGCGGCGCACCGGCAAGACCAGGGTTCCCCTGCCAGGCATAGCCCGCAAGCCCCAGCAGGAGCGCGGCCGTGCTGATCTCTCGCGCCGAACGGGGGATGCGGCCAAGCAGCAGCATGGCGAGGAAGGTCAGAGCCGCGAGGCCGAAGGCGAGGAACCAGCCGGTCATGACCGCGCCCTTCGCTTGATCCGGCCGCGCAGCAGCAGCAGGCCGAGGCCGAGCAGCAGCAAGGGCGCACCCCAGAGCGGCCAAAGAATGGGGGCGGCGGTAGGCTCGTAGCTGACCCAGTCGCCATAGCGGGCGATCAGCCAAGTGCGGATCGCTTCGGGTTGCTCGCCCGCCATGATCCGTTCGCGGATTTGCGAGCGCATGTCACCGGCCATGCTGGCATTGCTGTCGGCGATCGACTGGCTCTGGCAGGTGAGGCAGCGGATGGTTTCCATCAGTGCCTTGGCCTTGCGCTCCTGTGCGGGGTCGACGAGTTGGCGATCGGCCCAGGGGGCAGGCGGCAGCGCGGTCTGGGCCGCGAGCGGCGTCGCGATCAGCGCGAGGAGGAAAGCCATGATCAGTCTCATTGCGCGGCCCTCAGCTTTTCGAGGATCATCGGCACATCATCGGCGCGGATGTCGCCGATATGCTGGTAGGCAATGCGCCCCTTGCCATCGATGACGAAGGTTTCAGGCACCCCGGACGATCCGAGCGCGATCTGGACGGCGCTGCGGGCGTCGAGGCCGATGCGGGCATAGGGATTGCCGTAGCGAGCGAGGAAGGCATCGACATCGGGCCGGGCGTCGCGGATGGCGATGGCGTCGATCGGGACACCGGCCTGCTTGAGCGCCAGCAATTGCGGGGCTTCCGCTGCGCACGGGACGCACCAGCTGGCAAAGATGTTGAGCAGGCGGGGCTGGCCGGTGGCCATCTGTGCGCTGGCGAGCGGCGGGCGGTCGCTGGCGGCGGCAGGCAGCGTGAAAGCCGGGAGCGGCTGGCCGATCAGGCGGGAGTGGATGACGCGGTCATCGGGCTGGAACAGACCGCTGGCGAACAGGGCGATGAAGCCGAGGAACAGCCCAAGCGGCAGCCAGATCAAAAGCTTTCTCATGCGGTTGCCGCCCTGGCGCGCCACTTCATCAGCCAGCCGCGCCGTTCGCGACCGAGTAGGGCCAGGAAGCCGCCCAGCGCGATCAGGATGCCGCCCAACCAGATGAGAGTGACGAAGGGCTTCCACCAGATGCGCAGTTGCCAGCGGCCGCCTTCGACCTCTTCGCCTAGCACGACGTACAGCTGGCCGTTCCAACGGGTCAGCAAAGCGGCCTCGCTGGTCGTGGTCGGGGGCGAGGCGAAGAAGCGGGACTGGGGGTGGATCATCACCGGGCGGCCACCGCGACGGACTTCCATGTCGGCCTGGAGCGCGGTCCAGTTATCACCCGCTATGGGTTGGATCTGTACGAAACGAAGCTGCCAGCCTGCGGTCTGGATCATGTCGCCGGGGCGGGCGGCGACCAGCTTCTCGACCGTGAAGGCGGAGTCGCTGGCCATGCCGCCTAAGCTGACCGCGCAGCCGAGATGCGCGATGACCATGCCATAGGTGAAGAGCGGGGTGCGGCGCAGATTGCGTTTCCACAAGGGCGCAAGGCTGGCGACGCCGACCGCTCCGGCGATAACGAGGCCAAGGAAAGGCAGGATACCGATGCGGCCCCAGGCCAAAACGGACAGCGAAGCAGACAAGGATAGCGCTATGAGAAAGGGGATTACCAAACGTTTGGTCACCACCCGCCCATCGTCCCTGCGCCAGCGCACCAGTGGGCCGACGGCCATGGCGATCATCAACGCGAGCGCGATCGGCCCGGCGATCCGGTCGAAATAGGGCGCGCCGACCGACACCTTGTGGCCGAAGGCTTCGGTCATCAGCGGATAGAGGGTGCCGATCAGGACCAGGCCCAATATGACCGTCAGCAGCAAGTTATTGATAACCAACATGGTTTCACGGCTGACCAGTTCGAACGGCGCGCCTTCGCGCACGGCACCGATGCGCCAGCCGAACAGGGCAAGCGCCCCGCCGATATAGAGGGCGAGCAGGCCGAGGATGAAGCTGCCGCGTTCCGGGTCCACCGCAAAAGCATGGACGCTGGTAAGGATGCCTGAACGGACGAGGAAGGTGCCGACCATCGACATGGAGAAAGCAACGACCGCCAGCATGACCGTCCAGGCACGCAGGGCATCGCGGGTCGCCAGCACGGTAACGCTGTGGAGTAAGGCCGTCGCGGCGAGCCAGGGCATCAGCGAGGCATTTTCGACCGGGTCCCAGAACCACCAGCCGCCCCAACCCAGTTCATAATAGGCCCAATAGCTGCCCGCCGTGATGCCCAGCGTCAGCATCACCCAGGCGGCCAGCACCCAGGGGCGCATCGCGCGGGCGAAGGCGGCATCGACCTGCCGCGTCAGCAACGCGCCGATCGCAAAGGAGAAGGCGACGGAGAGACCGACATAGCCGATATAGAGCGTGGGCGGATGGAAGGCGAGACCGGGGTCTTGCAGCAGCGGGTTCAGCCCCTGCCCGTCCGCCGGTGCGGGAGCGATGCGGGCGAAGGGGTTGGAGGAGAAGAGCAGGAAGGCGTAGAAGCCGAGGCTGATCGCGGCCTGCCCGCCCAACGTCGCCATATGGGTGTCGCGGCGCAGCGCGCGTTCGAACAGCGCGACGGCAGCACCGGCGACGCCCATGACCGTGACCCAGAGCAGCATCGACCCTTCATGATTGCCCCAAGTGCCCGCGAACTTATAGAGCCAGGGCTTGGCCGAATGGCTGTTGGTCGCGACCAGCAGCACCGACATGTCCGAGCGCAGAAAGAGCATGACGAGCGCGATGAAGGCGACGGCAGTCAACACGCCCTGCGCCACGGCGGCGGGACGCACAGCGGCGAGCAGATCGGGCTTGTTGCCCTTGAGGCCCGTGAAGGCGAGGACAAGCTGCAGCAGCGCAAGCGCGGCGGCGAGCCAGAGCGCGGCGAGGCCGATTTCGGCGATCATGGGGCCTTATCCACGCAAAAATGATCCTCCCCCTGTGGGGGAGGTGGCTGGCCGCAGGCCAGACGGAGGGGTGTCCTGCTATCGAGAGGGTGACACCCCTCCGTCAACGCTTCGCGTTGCCACCTCCCCTGCCAGGGGAGGATGAGAATATCGTACAGCCTCACCGGTCCACCTCGATCTCGCGGGTGGTTTCGTTGTAGCTCATGCCTTCCAATTCGCGCGGCATATAGCGTTCGTCATGTTTGGCGAGCAGGTTGGTGGCGAAGAAGGTGCCTTTGGTATCGAACGATCCTTCGGCGACGACGCCGCTGCCTTCTTTGAACAGGTCGGGCGCGATGCCGCTGAAGGTGGCAGGGACGGTGGCCTTGCCGTCGGTGACGTCGAAAGTGATGGTGACGCCATCGGGTGCGCGCTTGAGGCTGCCCTTGACCACCATGCCGCCCAGGCGGATCGGTTTGCCGGGTTCGACGCCCTTGGTCTTCACATCGCCGGGCGCATAGAAATAGGCGGCCTCATCCTTGAGCGCGGAGGCAGCGAGCAGGCCTGCGCCGATGAGCGCGACCAGCGCCGCGAGTGCGAGGATCAGCCGTTGATGCTTGGCCTTCATGGATGCTCCGCCAGTTGCTCGGCCTGGGCCTCGGCACGGCGCATCGTGCGCCAGCTGAGCCAGCTGACCGCCGCCGTACCCAGCAGCGTGACCGCATAGGCGGCGATGACGAAGGTCCATTGCTGCATCGGGGTCACCCTCTCGCGAGACGCTGCATACGCGCCTCGACCTTATTCTGCGCCAGGATCGCGCGCATCCGCATCAGGACGATCGCGCCGAACCAGAGTGTAAAGCCGAGCAACGTCAGGCCCAGCGGCCACAGGATCGCCATGTCGATGCTGGACCCGCGCATCGTGATCGATGGCCCCTGATGCAGGCTGTTCCACCAGACGACCGAGCGGTTGATGATCGGAATATTGACCGCGCCGACAAGGCCGAAGATGGCAGTGACGTTGCTGACACCGCCCTGCCCGGCCCCTTGGCGGGCGCTGGCATTGGCGAGCGCGATATAGCCGAGATAGAGGAAAAGCAGGACCAGCATGGAGGTCATGCGCCCGTCCCATTCCCACCAGGTGCCCCAGGTGGGCCGGCCCCAGATCGATCCAGTGGCAAGGCAGATGGCGGTGAACAGCGCGCCGGGCGCGGCAATGGCGCGGCCTGCCACGGCGGCAAGCGGATGCCGCCACACCAATTGCATCAGCGCGGCGATGGCGATGCCGGTCCAGCCACCCATACCGAGCCAGGCGGCAGGCACATGGATATAAAGGATGCGCACCGTCTGCCCTTGCAAATAGTCGGCGGGCGTCAGCCACAGCCCGCACGCGCAGCCCGCCAGCAACAGGGCAAGCCCCGGCCAGAACAGCCAGCCCGTCAACGGGCGCGCGATCTTGAGGAAGCGGGCGGGATTGGCGAAACGATGCATCAGGGCTGCGTCTGTAGCGGAGCATGCAGGGCAATGCCAGTGGGGCGTTTTGCGGATAGCGGGCCAGCTGAAACGCTGCGTTGCGACACGCCTCGACGCTTTTTTGTGACAGGAGGGCGACAAAGCGGCTTCGAGTGACTATATGCGCGCTCAACGACGACCCCTGGATATTCCTTATGGGTCGTCAGGAACGGCTATGGAACCGCTCGCACCCATGATGACTACGAACCCCTTCGACGACGACAAGTTGCGCGAGGAATGCGGCATTTTCGGCGTTTCGGGCGCTGATACGGCGTCCGCTATCGTCGCGCTTGGCCTCCACGCGCTACAACATCGGGGGCAGGAAGCCGCCGGTATCACCAGCTGGGACGGGCATGATTTCCATACCCACCGGGCCATGGGCCATGTGGCGGGGAATTTCGACCGGGACGAGGTGATTCGCGGATTGCCGGGCGACGCGGCCTGCGGCCATGTGCGCTATTCGACCACGGGCGAGACGTCGCTGCGCAACGTGCAGCCGCTCTATGCCGAACTGAATTCGGGCGGATTCGCGATCGCTCATAATGGCAATATCTCGAACGCGATGAAGGTGCGGCGCGAGCTGATTCGGCGCGGGTCGATCTTTCAGTCGACGTCGGATACCGAAGTCATCATCCATCTGGTGGCGACGTCCAGCTATCGCACGCTGCTCGACAAGTTCATCGATGCGTTGAAGCAGGTCGAGGGTGCCTATTCGCTGATCGTCATGACGCCCGAAGGCATGATCGCTTGTCGCGATCCGCTGGGCATCCGGCCGCTGGTGATGGGGAAGCTTGGCGATACGACGATCTTCGCATCCGAGACGGTGGCGTTGGACGTGGTGGGTGCCGAATATCTGCGCACGATCGAGCCGGGCGAACTGGTGATCGTCACCAACGAAGGCGAGATCCGGTCGCATCGGCCGTTCGGTCCGGTGCATCCGCGCCCCTGTATCTTCGAGCATGTCTATTTCAGCCGCCCCGATTCGATCGTCGACGGGTCGAGCGTCTATTCGGTCCGCAAGGCGATCGGCGCGCAGCTGGCGATCGAGAATCCGGTCGAGGCAGATTATGTGATTCCGGTGCCCGACAGCGGCGTGCCCGCCGCGATCGGCTATGCCCAGCAATCGGGCATTCCGTTTGAACTCGGCATCATCCGGTCGCACTATATCGGGCGGACCTTCATCCAGCCGGGCGACAAGGTGCGCCATCTGGGCGTGAAGCTGAAGCATAATGCCAACCGCGCGCTGATCAAAGGCAAGCGGATCGTGCTGATCGACGATTCGATCGTGCGCGGGACGACCAGCTTGAAGATCGTGCAGATGATGCGCGAGGCGGGCGCGGCAGAGGTGCATATGCGGATCGCGTCTCCACCGACCAAGCATAGCTGCTTCTATGGCGTCGACACGCCCGAACGCACCAAGCTGCTGGCGCATAAGCTGGACGTGGGCGGGATGCAGGATTTCATTCATGCCGACAGCCTGTCCTTCATCTCGATCGACGGCCTGTACAAGGCATTGGGCGAGGCGAAGCGGGCCGACACGCGGCCGCAATATTGCGACGCCTGTTTCACCGGGGATTATCCCACCGCGCTGACCGATCAGGATGATGTGGTGGTGACCAATCAGTTGGAATTGCTGGCTGAGCGGGTGGCCTGACGGGCTTTCCTTGCGCTTTTCTCCGAACCTAAAAGATCCGTTCGGGCTGAGCCTGTCGAAGCCCCTTCCTTCTCCAGGAAGTGAGGCCCTTCGACAGGCTCAGGGCGAACGGATCATAAATCAGTTTGAAAATGACGAGATGCTATGACTGACACGCTTCCTCTTTCCGGCAAACTCGCGCTCGTCACCGGGGCCAGTCGTGGCATTGGCGCGGCGACGGCCGAGGCTCTCGGCCGGGCTGGCGCGCATGTCGTGCTGACCGCGCGGACGACCGGCGGGCTGGAAGAGGTGGAGGAGCGCATTCATGCCGCAGGTGGCAGCGCGACGATCGCGCCGCTCGACCTGATCGATGGCGAGAGCATCGGGCGGCTGGCGCAGGCGATCGGAGGGCGCTGGGACGCGCTCGACATATTGGTGCTAAATGCCGCGACGCTGGGCGCGCTGGCGGCGGTGCCGGCGATCGACGCCAAGGAATTTGCCAGGTTGCTGACGCTCAATATCGCCGCCCCCCAGGCGCTGATCGCGGCGTTCGACGGCATGTTGCGCAAGAGCAGCGATGCGCGGGTGGTGGCGGTAACCTCGTCTGTCGTCAGCCCGCGCGCCTATTGGGGTGCCTATGGCGCGTCGAAGGCGGCGCTGGAAACGCTGGTGGGCGCTTATGGCGAGGAGATGAAGAATATTTCGGCCATCCGCACCCATATCGTCAATCCCGGCGCGACCCGGACGGCGATGCGCGCGCGGGCTTTTCCGGGGGAAGACCCCGCAACGCTCAAGGGGCCGGAGGTCGTGGCCGATGCGATCGTCGGGCTGGTCGCGGCCGATACGCCGACCGGGCATCGGATGCAGGTCGAGGGCTGAACGCGGCGCAGGCGTTTCTCGACTGCGCTTGAAACGAACGCGGCTTTAAGTGGGTTTCACCAGCGTCACTTGTGCCACGTCGATGCCGCCGCCCCGGAATCCGCCTTCGCAATACATGAGATAATAGCGCCATAAGGCCACGAAATGCTGGTCGAAACTGGCGGGCAGCAGGCCCTGCTCGATCGCCTGGTCGAAGCGCAGGCGCCAGCGGCGGAGTGTCTGCGCATAATGCTGGCCGAAGCGATGCACATCACGCCATTCCAACCCCTGTTGTTCGGCGAGCGCGCGGAAGCGGCTTTCGGACATGAGCATTCCGCCGGGGAAGATATAGGTCTGGATGAAGTCCGCGCCGCGCGCGTAGCGTTCAAAAATGGCGTCATCGATCAAGATATATTGGATCGCCGCGCGGCCGCCGGGCTTGAGCAGGCGGTGGATGGTGGCGAGATAGGCGGGCCAATAGCGCTGGCCAACGGCTTCGACCATTTCGACGCTGGCGATGGCGTCATATTGCCCCTGCGCATCGCGATAGTCGGTGAGGCAAATCTGAGCGCCGGAGCCGAGGCGATCGCGGGCATAATCGGCCTGCTCGGTCGAGAGAGTCAGGCCGGTATAGGCGATCGCCCGCCGCTCCATCGCCTGCTCGGCGAGGCCGCCCCAACCGCAGCCGATTTCGAGCAGGCTGTCACCATCCTTGAGCGCCAATCGATCGAGGATCGCATCGACCTTGCGCCGCTGCGCCTGTTCCAGAGTCTCGGTTTCTCTGTCAGGATCAATGAATAAGGCACTGGAATAATGCATGAGTTCGTCCAGCCAGAGCTGGTAGAAATCATTACCCAGGTCATAATGATAGGCGATATTGTGGCGCGATCCGGTACGGCTGTTGCGCCGTGCCCAATGGATCCCGCGGCCGATCCAGCGGGTCGGGCCATTGGGGCGCGCCACGCGGCCGAGCGCGACGGCATTGGTCATGAACAAGGCGAAGAGCGGCACCGGGTCGGGACTGGTCCATTCGCCCGCCGCCCAGGCACGATACCAGCCCGCCGACCCGCCGGTCGCCAGCCGGACCAGCGCGCGCCAGTGGACGAGATGGACTTCGCAATGCGGCCCCGGCGCCCGACCGCCCAGCATCCGGCGCGCGCCGTCGGGCAGGATGGCATCGAGCGATCCCTGATCCAGCCCCCGGTCGATCCGGTCGAGCAGGCGATGGAACAGCGGTCCCAATGCGCGGCCCATCCGGCTGGGCGTGCCTGAACGGGGCGGCTGGCGCACGGAAAGCGCGCGGCGGCCACGGCGGGGATCGACTGCATTCATGGCGTCATTCCTGCCCGAAGCAGGCGGGCGCTGCAATCACCCCTTTGCGTGGCGATAAGCGGCCAGGGCGCGCTCGCGGCCTTCGCGATGGTCGATGATCTTGGGCGGATATGCGGCAGGGCGCGCGCCATGGGCGTCAGGGTCGTGGATGACGCTATCGCGAAGGTCGGCCAGTTCGGGCACCCAGCGGCGGATATAGGCGGCGGCGTCGAATTTTTCCGACTGGCTGAGCGGGGCCATGATGCGGGTGAAGAGATTGGCATCCACGCCGCTGCCCGCGACCCATTGCCAATTGACGCTGTTATTGGCGTAGCTGGCATCGACCAACGTATCCCAGAACCAACGTGCGCCGTGGCGCCAGTCGATCAACAGATGTTTGATGAGGAAGCTAGCGGCGATCATGCGGACGCGGTTATGCATCCAGCCGGTCGCCCAAAGCTGGCGCATCCCTGCATCCACGATCGGATAGCCGGTGCGCCCGGTCTTCCAGCCGGTAAAGTCCGACCCGGCGCTGCGCAGATCGCGCCACTGCAGCGCATCGAAATCCGACCGGGCATTTTCCGAGCCATAGGTCGGCATCTGGCAAATCTGCACATGGGCATAATCGCGCCAGATCAGCTCCTTGAGATAGACTGTTGCATCCTGTCCTGAAGCGGCAACGCGGTGCCAGACGGTAGCGGGCGAGATTTCGCCGAAGTGGAGATGGGGCGACAGGCGCGAGGAGCCTTCGACCGAGGGCAGGTTGCGCGCGACCGGATAGTCGCCGACTTCATCGAGGAAGGCGGTAAGATGCGCACGGGCACCTGCTTCGCCGGGCGTCCAGTCTTCGGTGAAGCCGCTCGCCCAATCGGGCTTGGTCGGCAGCAAGGCCCAGTCCTCCAGCGTGTCGCTGGCTGGCCATTGGTCCGGCGACGGGATGGCCGCAGGCGCAGGGGTCGGCGGCGCAGGCGGCATATGCTCCATCACCGCGCGGGAAAAGGGCGTGTAGATGCGATAGATTCCCCCTGCCCCGGTCCGCACCGCGCCCGGCGGCAACAGCAGACCGCCGTCGTGAAGGCAAAGATCGAGCGTCTTGGCCACCGCCTTTTCCGCGTTGCGCCACCAGGGTTCATAATGGTGCAGGGCATGGACGCGGCGCGCGCCGGTTTCTTCGGCCAGTTGCGCCAGTATCTCGGCTGACGCTCCGCGCCGCAGGGTGAGGCGCGACCCTTTCTCGCGCAGCCGCTCGTCCAAGCGGCTTAGGCTGTGGTGCAGCCACCAGCGCGACGCGCCGCCCATCGCCCAACTGCGCGGCGTGTCATCGTCCAATATATAGACCGGGATGACCGGCCCCTCCTGCACGGCAGCGGCGAGCGCGGCCTGATCGGACAGGCGCAGATCCTGGCGGAGCCAGAGCAGGACGGGGGCGTTGCTGGACATGTTGGGGCAATGCGCGGCACCGGGCCGGGTTCCAACCACCCTATCGGGCATATTGTGGACCAACGGCCCGTCGCAAATCAGGCCATGCGCGATTCGATCCATGGACGCGCACGGCAGCCGCGCTTATCCTTAGGTTTGGTGCCCTGCTGGGGTCTGTGGCACTATATGAGAAAGATTCAGGGGATTTATGGCTTCCACGCCCAATGAACAGGAAATGGCATATCGGCCGTGCGTCGGCATCATGCTGGTCAACAGGGATGGTAAGGTTTTCGTCGGCCAACGGCTCGATAATGTCGTGGAAGCCTGGCAAATGCCGCAGGGCGGGATCGACGAGGGCGAGGACGCCAAGGCGGCGGCGCTGCGCGAACTGGGCGAAGAAACCGGTATAGGGCCGGAACATGTCGAGATCATCGCCAAGGCCAAGGATGAGCATTTCTACGATCTGCCGCCTGAATTGCTGGGCAAATTATGGGGCGGCAAATATCGCGGCCAGCGCCAATATTGGTATCTCGCTCGTTTCCTGGGGCAGGATAGCGACGTCAATATTCAGACCAAACATCCCGAATTTCGCAGCTGGAAATGGGCCGAGCCTGAAACGTTGCCGGAACTGATCGTACCGTTCAAGCGCAAGCTGTATCGCGATATCCTGCAGGAATTCAAATCGTTGATCTGACCGTTGCGATACCGTTCCTGCGGCAGGCCGTGCGCAAAACAGGCACTTAGGGGCTTAAGTTTTGCCGTCGAGCGGGTATGACGGACCCATGCGTGCCTGTTTGATCCTGATGTCGTTCCTGTTTGCCGCCCCTGCTTTGGCCGCCGACCCCGTGTTGCTGCCATCATCGGTACGCGAAATGCTGGAGGCGGCGATCGCCAATGGCAGCGAGACGGAGATCGCTACCGTGGCGAAGATCGCGCGGCAGACCAATCCGGCGTCGGGTGACGAAATCCAGCGGATGGTCAATAGCTGGAAGGAACGCACCAAGGCGACTCACGACACCGTGATTCGCGAGGCGCGGTTCACCGAATTATGGACCGGGCGGGTCGAGGCGGGCGGGTTTCGCTCGACCGGCTCCACTAGCGAGCTGGGGCTAAGCGGCACGGCCACGGCGACTCGCGCAGGCCTTCAATGGACGCATAAGCTGAGCGCGACGGCGGACTATCGCCGCGCCAATGGCGTGACCTCGCGCGAACGCTATCTCGCCAGCTACGAGCCACGCTATCAGTTCGATCCGCGCGGTTTCGCCTATGGGCTGACCCAATTCGAGCGAGATACGTCGATCGGTTATGACGAACGCTATACCGGGTCGGTCGGTATCGGCTACAAGCTGATCGTCAGCCAGCCGCTGGATTTGCAGGTCGATATCGGCCCGTCGGTGCGACACGCCAAATATCTGACCGGCGAGCGCGAGACGAAGCTTGGTGCGCGTGGATCGATGGCGGCGGTGTGGCGCTTGTCGCCGACGCTGACGCTCAAGCAGACGGCGGCGGGCTATGCCGAGAGCGAGGTTTATTCGCTCAACTCGCTGACCGCGATCGAGACGAAGGTGGCGGCACGGCTGTCCGCTGCCCTGTCCTACAACGTCCAATATGAGTCGGAAACGCTGCTGAGCGCGCGCGATCTGGACACGCTGAGCCGGTTGACGCTGACCTACGACTTCTGACGCGGTGGGGGTGGAGGCGCGCGGCGCGCTCTGATAGACCCTTGCCATGAACCCCTTATCATCGATCGAAACCGCCCTGCTGGAGCGAGCCGCCGCTGCACCGATGCTGGCGCAGGTGCAGGATTGGGCGGCGATCAATAGCGGATCGCGGCATCTGGACGGGCTGGCGCGGATGGCCAGCGCGCTGGCGGAGAGCTTTGCCGTGTTGCCGGGCGACGTGACGCTGATCGACGCTGTGCCGGTCGAGACGATGCGCGCCGATGGGCAGGTCGAGACGATCCTCCATGGGCAACATCTGCATCTGTCGGTGCGGCCGCAAGCACCTGTGCAGATTTTGCTCACCGGGCATATGGATACGGTCTTTGCCGCCGATCATCCGTTCCAGGCGCAGCGCTGGATCGAACCGGGCGTGCTGAACGGGCCGGGGGTTGCCGACATGAAGGGCGGCATTGCGGTCATGCTCTCGGCGCTGCGGGCGATCGAGGGGACCGACGCGGCGCAGATGCTTGGCTATGACGTCATCCTCAACAGCGACGAGGAAGTGGGCAGCCCCTCCTCTGCTGGCCTGTTGCAGACAGTGGCGGCGGGTAAGGTCGCGGCCTTCACTTATGAACCGGCCTTGCCCGATGGCACGCTGGCGGGGGCGCGGGCGGGGAGCGGCAATTTCTCGATCGTCGTGACCGGGCGCAGCGCCCATGCCGGACGTAATCCTGATGAGGGCCGCAATGCGCTGCTGGCGGCGGCCGACCTGGCGCTGCGGCTAAAGGCCGGAAGCGGCCCCGGCTGTTCGTGTAATCCGGCGAAGATCGAAGGCGGCGGGCCGAATAATGTCGTGCCCGACCATGCCGTGCTGCGCGTCAATTTCCGGCCCCGGACGCCGCAGGACGAGGCGGCGGCGCGCGCGTTGATCGAGCGGGCGATGGCCGATGTGGCGCGCGACCATGATGTCAGCCTGCATTTGCATGGCGGTTTCGGACGGCCGCCAAAGCCGATGGATGACAAGGCTGAGCGTCTGTTCGGGCTGGTCAAGCAATGTGGTGCCGACCTGGGGCTGGAGATTGGCTGGCGCGATACCGGCGGCGTGTGCGATGGCAATAATATCGCGGCCTGCGGTGTGCCGGTGGTCGATACGATGGGGGTGCGCGGCGGAAATATTCATAGCGACGCGGAATTTCTGATTGCCGACAGCCTGCCCGAACGGGCGCAATTGTCGGCGCTGGCGCTGCTGCGGATCGCCCAAGGCAAATATAAGATATGAAGAAGAGAGGGTAAGCGCTTGAGTTTCATCATGCGAACCGCGCGAGCGGAGGATTTGCAGACGCTCTATGAAATGGCGAAGCTGACCGGGGGTGGCTTCACCAACCTGCCGCCTGACCGAAAGTCTTTGGCGGCCAAGCTGGAGCGGACCGAGGCGGCGCTGGCTCGGACGGAGGATGGCATTGCCGACGAGCTGATCGTCATGGTGCTGGAAAATGTCGAGACGGGGCAGGTGCGCGGCACATGCCAGATTTTCTCGACCGTGGGGCAAAGCTGGCCCTTCTATTCCTATCGACTGGGGATGCTGACCCAGCATAGCCGCGAACTGGGCCGGACATTCCGGGCACAGATGCTCTCGCTGACCACTGATCTGGAAGGGTCGGTCGAGGTCGGCGGGCTGTTCCTGCATCCGCGCGAACGGGCCGAGGGGCTGGGCCTGCTACTCTCGCGCAGCCGCTATCTCTATATTCGCGGGCATCGGCAGCGCTTTGGCGACAAGGTGATCGCCGAATTGCGCGGCGTGATCGACGAAGCGGGCGGTTCGCCCTTCTGGGATGGATTGGCCGGGCGCTTTTTCGGCATGAGCTTTCAGGAGGCGGACGAGTTCAATGCCGTCAACGGCAACCAGTTCATCGCCGACCTGATGCCCAAGACACCTATCTATACCGCGATGCTGACCGACAGCGCGCGCGCGGTCATCGGCCTGCCCCACCCCAATGGCCGGGCGGCGATGCGGATGCTGGAGACCGAAGGGTTCGACAATGCCGGCTATGTCGATATTTTCGATGGCGGGCCGACGATGGTGGGGCAGATCGACCAGTTGAAGACGATTGCGGGCGCGCGCGATGTGACGCTGGGCGCGACGCATGAAAAGGGCGGCGACAAGATGCTGATCGCAACCGGGCGGCTGGCCGACTATCGCTGCACCTGGGGTTTCGTGCAGGAGGCGGACGGCGTCGTGTCGCTCGATGCGGCGAGTGCAGCGCGGATCGGGCTGGAACCGGGGGTCGAGTTCACCATGGCGGGGCGGGCATGAGCGTTACCGAGATTAATTTCGACGGGCTGATCGGGCCGAGCCACAATTATGCGGGCTTGAGCATCGGCAATCTGGCGTCTGCGCGCAATGCGGGCGCGGTGTCGCATCCGCGCGCGGCGGCGTTGCAGGGTATCGAGAAGATGCGCGGCAATATCCGTCTGGGGCTGACGCAGGGTATTTTCCTGCCGCAATGGCGGCCCGATGGGGCGTGGCTGGCGCAGCTTGGAACCGATGTCGGCGCGGCCGAGCCGCATATCCGCGCGGCGGCGATGTCGGCCTCGTCCATGTGGGCGGCCAATGCGGCGACGGTCTCGCCCGCCAGCGACACAGGCGACGGGCGCACCCATTTGACCGTGGCGAACCTGGTGACGATGGCACATCGCAGCCATGAATGGCCGCAGACGCTGGCGCAATTGCGGGTCGCCTTTTCCGACCAGAGCGTCTTTGCTGTCCACGGTCCGGTGCCACCGCCCTTTGGCGACGAGGGCGCGGCCAATCATATGCGATTGGCCGAACGGCATGACCTGCCAGGGGTGGAGATATTCGTCTATGGCCAATCGGGCGGCCCTTTCCCTGCGCGCCAGCATGTCGAGGCGAGCAAAGCAGTGGCGCGGCGGCATGGGCTGGACCCGGCGCGGACCTTGTTCGTGCAGCAGTCGGAGGAAGCGATTGCCGCTGGGGCCTTCCACAATGACGTGGTGGCGGTGGCCAATGAGCGGGTGTTGTTCACCCATGAACTGGCCTTTGCCGACAAGGAGGGCTTCTATGCCGATCTGCGTGCCGCCCTGCCCTGCGTCGAGATTGTCGAGGTGCCCGCCAGCGCGGTGAGCCTGGCCGATGCGATCAAAAGCTATCTCTTCAACGCGCAACTGGTGACGCTGCCGACGGGCGAGATGGCGCTGGTGCTGCCGACCGAAGCGCGGGAGACGCCTGCGGTGTGGCAATGGCTGGAGCAGATGATCGCAGGCAACGGGCCGATCCGCCGACTCGTCCCGGTCGATGTGCGCCAGTCCATGGCCAATGGCGGTGGTCCCGCCTGCCTGCGGCTGCGTGTCGTGGCCGATCCAGCGACGATCGATCCGCGCTTCCTGGTGGATGAGGCGAAGTTGGATGCGATTGCGGCGATCGTTGGTGCCTATTGGCCCGAAGATATCGCGCCCGATGGCCTTGGCGACACGACATTGATCGCCCGGATCGAACAATCATGGTTAACGCTTGTTGACCATCTGCAGCTTTCCGGCGATCTATCCCCCTGATGGCGGGGGCCAAACGCCGGATGGAATCGGAATGGAACGGATCAAACGTCTTTTCATCGTCAAGACCAAGTTCGAGGCGTTTCTGATCATCTACGCGCTCGCGCTGGGCGCGACCGAGCGTGGCGTCACCTATATGCAGCAATATCCCGGCACAGGCGGGCAGATATTGGCCCTGGCCTGCACCGGCGCGGTGTTCATGGCGGGCGGCATGATATTGGACGCGCTGGAATATCGGCGCAGCTACGGTAGCTGAGGGGCTTGCACTGGTCGGCCTCGCCGGTCAGGGATGATGGCCATGGGCGCCATCATGTTGCAGGGAACCGGATCGGATGTGGGCAAGTCGGTGCTGGTCGCCGGGCTGTGCCGGGCGCTGGTGCGGCGCGGCTATCGGGTGCGCCCGTTCAAGCCGCAAAATATGTCCAACAATGCCGCTGTAACCGCCGATGGCGGCGAGATCGGCCGGGCGCAGGCGTTGCAGGCAGTCGCCTGCTGCGTGCCGCTGCATACGGACATGAACCCGGTGCTGTTGAAGCCGCAGGCCGACCGCACATCGCAACTGATAGTCCATGGCCAGGTGCGCGGCACCTTGGGATCAGGCAATTTCCGCGCCGCTCGGGGCGAATTGCTCGGCGCGGTGCTGGAGAGCTATGCGCGGTTGCAGGCGCAGTGCGACATCGTCGTGGTCGAGGGCGCGGGATCGCCGGCCGAGATCAATCTGCGTGCGGGCGATATCGCCAATATGGGCTTTGCCCGCGCTGCCAATGTGCCGGTGATCCTGGTCGGCGATATCGACCGGGGCGGTGTGATCGCGGCGGTGGTCGGCACGCGCAGCGTGATCGACCCGGAGGATGCGGCGATGATCCGGGGTTTCTTGATCAACAAGTTTCGCGGCGATCCGGCCTTGTTCATGGATGGCTATGCGCAGATCGAGGCGCTGTCGGGCTGGCGCGGGTTGGGGGTCGTGCCGTGGCTGGACGCCGTGGCGCGGCTGCCGAGCGAGGATGCGGTCGTGCTGGAGCGACGGCAATTTTCGGTCGATGCGCCGCTGGTGGTCGCCTGCCCGGTTCTGCCGCGCATTTCCAATTTCGATGATGTCGATCCGTTGAAGCTGGAGCCGGGCGTCGACCTGCGCATGATCGGGCCGGGACAGGTTATCCCCGCCGAGGCGGCGCTGGTGATCCTGCCCGGTTCCAAGGCCAGTGTCGCGGATATGCGGGCGATGGTGGCGCAGGGGTGGGACATCGACATTCGCGCGCATCACCGGCGCGGCGGCGCGGTGCTGGGGATATGCGGCGGATACCAGATGCTGGGGCAAACGATTGCCGACCCGGACGGGCTGGAGGGACCGCCGGGATCGGTTGCGGGGCTGGGGCTGCTGGATGTCGAGACGGTGCTCGGCGGGACCAAGACGCTGGAAGCGGTGCGTGGCCGGGCGCTGGGGGCCGAATTTGGCGGCTATGAGATGCATATGGGGCGGACCGACGGGCCGGATTGCGCGCGGCCGTTCGCGATGCTGGGCGATCGGCCGGATGGCGCGATCAGCCGCGATGGGCGGGTGATGGGCAGCTATGTCCATGGGCTGCTCGCCAGCACGGAGCTGCGCGACGCCCTGCTGCGGCGGTTGGGCAGCGCGTCGGCGGGGCAGGATTATGACCAGTCGGTCGAGGATGCGCTGGACGAGGTTGCCGCGCTGCTCGAAACCCATGCCGATGTCAACGCGATGGTCGCGCTGGCAATGGGCTGAAGTTTATGGGGAAAATGGTGCACCCAGAGCGATTCGAACGCCCGACCCTCAGATTCGTAGTCTGATGCTCTATCCAGCTGAGCTATGGGTGCAGAGGAAAGACTAGCAGAGAGGCTGGAAGCCCGACCGTTAAAGCCCTTCGGAAAAATGGTGCACCCAGAGCGATTCGAACGCCCGACCCTCAGATTCGTAGTCTGATGCTCTATCCAGCTGAGCTATGGGTGCATTTAGAGAGGCGCAGATAGAAGCGCCCGGCCATTTGGGCAAGCCCCTTTTTTGCACTTTTATGGCCCGTTTCCGAAGCGGAACGAGGAAAGGGCAACTTTTGCCGCGCTGCACCGTTCGGATGGGCAGGAGGACCCGCCATGAGCTTTACCCTGAATGACATTGCCTTGCTGTTGATCGCTTTGGTCATCGGCCTGATATTCGGCCTGATGATGAGCGGGCGCGGCAAATATCGCCGGGCCTGGCGCGACGAGCAATTGCTGCACCGGCAATCGGTGAAGGAGCGCGATACGCGGATCGAGGCGGCGGAGACGCGGGTGCGTGAGCTGGAACGGCAGGCGGTGCCGGTGGGTGCCGGTGCGGCGGGCGTGGCTGCGGCCAGCGCCACGCATGAGCGGGACGATCTGAGCCGCATCAACGGGATCAGCCAGGCGCAGGAAGTGTCGCTTAACGAAGCAGGCTATCAGCGCTTCGAGCAGATTGCGACCCTGGGTGCCGAGCAGGAAGCGGCGCTGGAAGCGCGGTTGGGGTTGAGGCCCGGCACGATCGTTCAGGAGGACTGGCGCGGTCAGGCGCGCACGCTGGAGACCAAGCCCGCCAAGCGTGGTCTGTTCGGCTAGAGCGTGATGACTTTACTCAGAACCGTTCGTCCTGAGTAGCCCCTTCGACTGCCTGCCAAGGCAGGCGCTCAGGACAGGCATTGAGCGAAGTCGAAATGGCGTATCGAAGGATATAAAGCGCAACCGACCCTTCGATACGGGTCTTCGACAAGCTCAGCCCCTACTCAGGGCGAACGGAGAGATGCGACTCAAAGTCATCATGCTCTAAGCCCAGGCTCCGACGACAAAGATAAAGGGCGGGGATTGCTCCCCGCCCTTTTCTTATGCCTTCTTAGCCAGCGCGGCCTGCGCTGCGGCCAGCCGGGCGATCGGCACGCGATAGGGCGAGGCCGAGACATAATCGAGGCCTGTCGCCTCGCAGAAGGCGATCGAGGCCGGATCGCCGCCATGTTCGCCGCAGATGCCAAGCTTGATGCCGGGGCGCGTCTTGCGCCCGCGTTCGGCAGCCAACTGGATCAGTTCGCCCACGCCTTCGACATCGATGCTGACGAAGGGGTCGCGGGCGAAGATGCCCTTGTCGACATAGGTGCCCAGGAACCGGCCCGCATCGTCGCGGCTGATGCCGATGGTGGTCTGCGTCAGATCGTTGGTGCCGAAGGAGAAGAATTCGCCGACTTCGGCGATCTCGCCCGCCTTGAGCGCGGCGCGGGGCAGTTCGATCATCGTGCCGACGAGATATTCGACGCTGTCGCCCTGTTCGGCGAAGACTTCGGCGGCGACGCGATCGACGATCGCCTTCATCAGTTCCAGTTCCTTGCGCGTGGCAACGAGCGGGATCATGACTTCGGGGATCGGCGCTTCGCCGCCGCGCTGCTTGACGATCAGCGCCGCCTCGAAGATCGCGCGCGCCTGCATCTCGTAGATTTCGGGATAGGTGACGCCCAGGCGGCAACCGCGATGGCCCAGCATGGGGTTGAATTCATGCAGTTCGTTGGCGCGACGCTTGAGCACGTCCACCGAGACGCCCGCCGCCTTGGCCACTTCCTCGAACTCTGCTTCGGCATGGGGCAGGAATTCGTGCAGCGGCGGATCGAGCAGGCGGATGGTGACGGGCAGGCCCGCCATGACCATGAAAATTTGCGCGAAATCGTCACGCTGTTCGGGCAGCAGCCGTTCGAGCGCGACGCGGCGGCCCTTTTCGCTGTCGGCCAGAATCATTTCGCGGACGGCGGTGATCCGGGCGGCGTCGAAGAACATATGTTCGGTGCGGCACAGGCCCACGCCTTCCGCGCCGAATTCGCGCGCGACCTTGCAGTCCTGCGGCGTTTCGGCGTTGGCGCGGACTTTGAGGCGGCGCACCTTGTCGGCCCAGACCATCAGCGTGCCGAAATCGCCCGCCAGTTCGGGCTGCACGGTGGGGACTTCGCCCGCCATGACTTCGCCGGTCGAGCCGTCGAGGGTGAGGATATCGCCCTCCTTCAATTCCCGACCGCCGATACGCAGGACTTTCGCCTTGCTGTCGATCGAAATGCCGCCCGCGCCGGAGACGCAGGGACGGCCCATGCCGCGCGCCACGACGGCGGCGTGGCTGGTCATGCCGCCGCGCGCGGTCAGGATGCCCTTGGCCGCGTGCATGCCGTGAATATCCTCGGGCGATGTTTCGACGCGGACGAGGATGACGGCGTCGCCCATTTCATTGCGGCGCTCGGCGGTGTCGGCGTCGAACACGATCAGGCCGGATGCGGCACCGGGCGAAGCGGGCAGCCCCTTGGTCAGCACGTCGCGCGGTGCCTTGGGGTCGAGCGTGGGGTGGAGCAACTGGTCGAGCGCGGCGGGATCGACGCGGGCGACGGCTTCTTCCTCGGTGATCAGGCCTTCATGCGCCATGTCCACGGCCATTTTCAGCGCGGCCTTTGCCGTGCGCTTGCCAGAGCGGGTCTGGAGCATCCACAGCTTGCCCTGCTGGACGGTGAATTCGATGTCCTGCATGTCGCGATAATGGGTTTCGAGGATCTGGAACACCTTGGCCAGTTCGGCATAGGTTTCCGGCATCGCCTCTTCCATCGACAGCGGCTTGGCCCCTGCCCGTTCGCGCGCGGCGAGCGTCAGATATTGCGGGGTGCGGATGCCGGCGACGACATCCTCGCCCTGCGCGTTGATCAGAAATTCGCCATAATAGACATTCTCGCCGGTCGACGGGTCGCGGGTGAAGGCGACGCCGGTGGCGGAGGTTTCGCCCATATTGCCGAACACCATCGCCTGCACATTGACCGCCGTGCCCCATTCGCCGGGGATGTTGTTGAGGCGGCGATAGACTTTCGCGCGCTCCGACTGCCAGGAGCCGAACACGGCGCTAATCGCGCCCCAAAGCTGGTCATGCACATCCTGCGGGAAGGGCTTGTCCCACAGCTTTTTCACGAGCGCCTTATATTCGGCGACCAGGGCCTTCCAGTCGTCGGCGGTCATTTCGGTGTCGAGGCTGTAGCCCTGATCTTCCTTGGCGACTTCGAGCGCTTCCTCAAACGCGCCATGGTCCAGTTCCAGCACGACGTCCGAATACATCTGGATGAAGCGGCGATAGCTGTCCCAGGCGAACCGCTCGTCGCCCGATGTGGTGGCGAGGCCGATGACGGTTTCGTCGTTGAGGCCGAGGTTGAGGACCGTGTCCATCATGCCGGGCATCGACGCGCGCGCGCCGGAGCGGACCGAGACGAGCAGCGGATCGGCGGCATCGCCGAATGTCTTGCCGGTGATCCCTTCGATATGAGCAAGACCGGTGGCGACTTCCGCCTTCACGCTGTCGGGATAGACGCCGCCATCTTCATAATAGCGGGTGCACATTTCCGTGGTGATGGTGAAGCCCGGCGGCACCGGCAGGCCGATCGCGGCCATGCCGTCGAGATTCGCGCCCTTGCCGCCCAGAAGGTTGCGGTCCCCCTGCCCGCCATCATCCACGCCGCCGCCAAAACGATAGACATAACGGGTCGCGGTGGTGGTCATGATGGCCTCTTCTGTATCAGTCATTCCCGGCTCTCCCTGCACTGATTGCCGATTATATTGCGTTGCAACAATCCAGCAGCAATAGCGGGATGATGCGCGATCGAATAGGATTATTACGCTTTAACTTCGCACTTTTCCCGCTGGTTTTGTCATTTCGTTGCGTTATCCCGCAATCTTTGAAAAGTCCGCCACGCTATGAACGGCGTCACGCACCCGCGCCAGCAGCGCAAGGCGGGCCGCGCGCTTGGCGGGATCAGCGTCGTTGACCGTCACGCTTTCAAAGAAGGCGTCGATGGGCGCGCGGAGAGTGGCGAGCGCGGCCATCGCCCCCTCGAAATCCTCCGCCGCCACCGCCTGCGCCGTGCGCGGTTCCGCCACGTCGAGCGCGGCGATGAGCGCAGCTTCGGCTATTTCGGGCGTGTAGGACAGCGGGAAATTGCTGTGTTCCTGCGCTTCGTCACCCCGGACTTGATCCGGGGTCCCGCTGCCTTCGGGCGCGGCGGAAGAAGAAAGCGGGACCCCGGCTTTCGCCGGGGTGACGGTGGTGGGTTGGGCAGGCGCTTCCTTCTTGAGGATGTTCGCGGCACGCTTATAGCCTGCGAGCAGGTTCGCGCCGTCGTCGGTCGCGACGAAGGATTGCAGCGCATGGACGCGGGCGAGCAGGCGGACGAGATCATCCTCGCCACCGAGTGCAAACACGGCGTCGATCAGGTCGTGACGAACCCCGGCTTCGCGTTGCTGGACTTTGAGGCGGTCGGCGAAGAAATCGACAACGTCCATCCCTTCCAATATAACGGTTAAAGCCAATTTTTTAACAGCTAAGTCATAAGCTGCTGAACCGGTACTATAACCGCAATATTGTCCAATTTCATCGAAATCAAAGACGTTAAATCGGTTCTCTGGATTGTAGACACGACGCTCTGAATGATCCTTTGATCGCCCTTCGGAGTTGGCAAATAGTTCACCGCGCAAATGCCCCGAATGTATGATTGCACGGTATATTGGCAACCTAACGTTATTGAGCACCAACAAAGATAAGATGCCGAGCGTACTTCGCCGGAGTGCATAAGGATCCTTTGATCCTGTAGGTCGCTCATTTACCGCGAAAAAGCCAATCAGCGTATCCAGCTTATCCGCCAAACTGACTGCCACCGTGACCGGTGCGGTGGGGACGTCGTCGCCCTGGCCGACCGGCTTGTAATGGTCGCGGATGGCGTCGGCTACGGCGTCTGGCAGGCCTTCGGCGCGGGCGTAGTAGCCGCCCATGATGCCTTGCAATTCGGGGAACTCGCCGACCATTTCGGTGACGAGGTCGGCCTTGCAGAGGCGGGCGGCTTGTTCGGCGAGGTTGGCCAACTGCTCCCTCTCCCCTGCGGGGAGAGGGCTGGGGAGAGGGGGTTCTACGCCAGTGTCGCGCGCACCATTAGCGTCGAGCACCCTCTCCCTGCCCTCTCCCTCAAGGGAGAGGGTTCCAGAAGTCACGATGCCCTCTTCCACCAGCCAGCGGGCCAGTTTCGCGACGCGTTCGACCTTGTCGGCTACCGTCCCCAATTTCTCGTGGAAGGTGATGCGTTCGAGTTTCCTGGCGTGGTCTTCCAGCCGCGTCTTGCGGTCCTGTTCCCAGAAGAAGCGCGCGTCGGATAGGCGCGCGGCCAGTACCTTGCGGTTGCCCGCGATGATGGCCGCGCCGCTATCCTTGGCGTCGATATTGGCGGTGCAGATGAAGGCGGGGGCGAGTTTGCCCGCGCCGTCGCGCAGTACGAAATATTTCTGGTTGATGCGCAGGGTTAGCTGGATGACTTCAGGCGGCACCTCAAGAAAGACGGGGTCGAAATCGCCGAGCAGCGGCACCGGCCATTCGGTCAGGCCCGCATTTTCCGCGACGAGGCCCTTGTCCTCGATGACCGTGTAGCCATGCGCGGCGGCGGCCTGTGCGGCCTTGTCCGCGATGATCGCCTGGCGTTCCTGATGACTGACGATGACATGGCAGGCGCGTAGCTTTTCGGCATAGTCGCCCGCCCCGCCGATGGTGATCTCGGCCGGGTGGTGGAAGCGATGGCCGAGCGTCGCATAGCCGCTGCGGATGCCGTCGATCTCGCAGTCGATCAGTTGCTCGCCCAATATCGCGACGATGCCCTGCAACGGGCGGACCCAGCGCAGGCTTTCGGTCGTCTGCGACGCGACGCCCCAGCGCATGGATTTGGGCCAGGGGAAGGCGCGGATGATGGCGGGTATGGCTTGCGCCAGCACCTCTGCGGTGGCGCGGCCGGGCTTGTTCACCACGGCGAACCAGATGCCGCCCCGGTCTTCGAGCTGATCCTGGGTCAGGCCGGTCTTGCGCAGGAAGCCTTCGAGCGCCTGGGGCGGCGCGCTGGTGCGCGGGCCTTTATGCTCTTCGCTGACGGCGGCGGTTTCGAGCGGCAGGTCGCGGGCGATGAGCGCGAGGCGGCGGGGCGTGACGAAGCTGTCGATCGCGCCGGGGGTCAGGCCGGACTTCGCCAGTTCCTCGGTAAAGAGCCGCGCGAGATCGTCGCTGGCCTTGAGCTGCATGCGCGCGGGAATTTCCTCGCAGCGCAGTTCGAGGAGGAAGTCGGTCATATTTCATTCTTCCGTTCGTCTCGAGCGAAGTCGAGAGACGTGGAGGACAGGTCGCGCGAGCGTGTCTCGACTTCGCTCGACACGAACGGATGTAGGGTGCAGTTCACAAGGCTCACACCACCCACCCCGGAAATTTCGCGCTCCAAGCATCGCTATTGCTCGCAATCCATGCCTCGCAGCTGCCCTTTGCCATGTCGCGGACCTGGCCCATATAGCTGGCGCGTTCCTGGACGGAGATCACGCCGCGCGCTTGCAGCAGGTTGAAGACGTGGCTGGCCTTGATCGCCTGGTCATAGGCGGCGAGGGGCACGCCATTGTCGATGCAACTGCGCCATTCGGACTGGCAATCCTTGAACCAGCGGAACAGTTTTTCGGTGTCGGCGACCTCGAAATTCCATTTCGACATCTGCTGTTCGTTGGCCAGGAACACGTCGCCATAGGTGACGCCGGCATCGTTGAATTTCAGGTCATAGACGCTGTCGACGCCCTGAATATACATGGCGAGCCGTTCAAGGCCGTAGGTCAGTTCGCCCGCGACCGGCTTGCAGTCATAGCCGCCCATCTGCTGGAAATAGGTGAATTGCGTGACTTCCATGCCGTCGCACCACACTTCCCAGCCCAAGCCCCAGGCACCCAGCGTCGGGCTTTCCCAGTCATCCTCGACGAAGCGGATGTCGTGGACCAGCGGGTCGATGCCGATTTCCACCAGGCTGCCCAGATACAGCTCCTGCAGATTGGCGGGACTGGGCTTCATGATCACCTGATATTGGTAATAATGCTGGAGCCGGTTGGGGTTTTCGCCATAGCGGCCGTCCGTGGGTCGGCGGCTGGGCTGGACATAGGCGGCGTTCCATGGCTGCGGGCCGAGCGCGCGCAGGGTGGTGGCGGGGTGGAAGGTGCCCGCGCCGACTTCCATGTCATAGGGCTGGAGGATGACGCAGCCCTGCTTCCCCCAATAGGCATGGAGGGTCAGGATGAGGTCCTGGAAGGAAAGCGCTTTGCCTTCGGCCACGAATAGTCCTTCGCGAAATGGTCGGTTTTGCTGGCTCGCGCCTTGGCGCATGGGGCCGATAGGGTCAAGGGCAGGACGGAGCGAAACAGGGTTAAGTGGCTTGCCCTTGCGCCATCCGCCCCGCATGGTCGGGACTATGAAGATGCTTGCTTATCTGGCCCATGGCCTTGCCGCCGCGCTGTTGCTGACCAGTGGCCCGGCGGCCGCCCGCCCTGCCCCGCCCGCCACCAATGTTGCAACGCCTGCGCTGTGGCGGGTGCAGGATGAAGACACGACGCTCTATCTGTTCGGCACGGTGCATGTGATGAAGCCGGGGGTCGACTGGTTTCGCGGCGGGGTGAAGGCCGCGTTCGACGGGTCGGACGAATTGGTGCTGGAGATTATCGAGCCGGACGATCCCAATGTGATGGGTGGCGTGATGATGACCAAGGCGATGGCGCAGGATGGCGTGGCGCTGTCCGACCGGCTGACCCCGGAGGCGCGGGACAAATATCGCGCGGCGATGGCGGCGAATGGCCTGCCCACTCCGGCGTTCGACCGGATGAACCCGTGGATGGCGGGCATGGCGCTCGCCGTCGCACCGCTGGCGAAGATGGGCTATCAGGCGGATCTGGGCGCGGAGAAGATTTTGCGCTCGGCGGCGGTGAAGGCGGGCAAGCGGGTCGAGGCGCTGGAGACGGTCGAGCAGCAGATCGATTTCTTCGCGACGCTGCCGATGGACCAGCAGGTCGCTTTCCTGAACGCGACCGTCGATGGATTGCCGGAGATGGAGACGGAGTTCGCCGACTTGCTGCGTCACTGGCAGGCGGGCGACCCAGAGAAATTGGGCAAGTCGATGAACGAGTCGCTGGAGGCGACGCCGGAACTCGCGCAGGTGCTGTTGATCGGGCGCAACGCGAACTGGGCGCAATGGATCAAGGCGCGGATGGCGACGCCGGGGACGATATTCGTTGCGGTCGGCGCGGGGCACCTGGCGGGCAAGGGCAGCGTGCAGGATCAGTTGAAGACGCTGGGCATCAAGGCCCGGCGGATCAAGGAGTAAGCGACGATGCGGCGGTTTACCCAATTCCTGGCGCTGTGCGCGCTGACGCTGGTCGCGGCCTGCGGGCAAGAGAGCAGCCCCAAGCCGGAGGGTGCGCAGGGCGGCCCGGCGCTGTGGCAGGTGTCGCGCGGCACCATGAAGGGCTGGCTGTTCGGCACCATCCATGTCCTGCCCAAGGGGGTGGCGTGGGAAACGCCGGTCATCAGCGAGGCGATGACGCAGGCCGACCGGCTGGTGCTGGAAGCGGCGGATTTGCAGGACGAGCAGAAGACGCTGGCGCTGTTCGAGCAGATGGGGCGCAGCCCTGGCCTGCCCCCGCTCGACCAGCGCGTGCCGGAGGAAGATCAGGCTGCGCTCGTGAAGGCGATGGAGGATGGCGGCACCAGCACGCAGATGCTGTCGGGCTATGAAAGCTGGGCGGCGGCGATGCTGTTGTCGGCGGCGAGCCAGCAGGCGCTCAAGGTCAGCCAGGATGATGGCGTCGAGCCGGTGCTGATCGCCGCGTTCAAGAAGGCGGGCAAGCCGATTGGCGGGCTGGAGACGGTAGAGCGGCAGTTCGCCGCGTTCGACACGTTGCCTGATTCCGCGCAGGCGAAGCTGCTGGTGCAGACGGTGCGCGAGACCAAGGATATGAAGGCCCTGTTCGACCGCATCCTGACCGCCTGGCGCAAGGGCGACATGGAAGCGATCGCGAAAGAGGACCAGAATGGCGAGCAGCCTGATCCGGTGGTCGAGGAAGCGGTGCTGGTCGCGCGCAACCGCGACTGGGTGAAGGCGATCGCGCCGATGACGGGGCGGCCCTTCATCGCGGTGGGCGCGGGGCATCTGACGGGGCGGGAGAATCTGATCGAGTTGCTGAAGGCCAAGGGCTTTACGGTGACGCGGGTGCAGTGATCCCTCCATCCGTTCGGGCTGAGCGAAGTCGAAGCCTTCCCCTGAGAGCAGCGAAGGGCTTCGCTACGCTCAGCAGACCCTTCGACTTCGCTCAGGGCGAACGTGTTGGGGTTGTTTCCGCTCCACCTTGCAATCTTGCCCTTTTCTGCTAAAGGGCGCGCTCCCGCGATGGTCATCCCTGGAGGCGTGGCGGGAAAATGTAACTCAAACCAGCTTTTGGAGACACGCAATGAGCGAGCAGCTTACGCTGTCGGCCGAGGCACGCGATCGGGCAGGCAAGGGAGCCTCCCGCGCCCTCCGCCGTGAGGGCCGCGTACCCGCCGTCATCTATGGAATGAACGAAGAACCCCAGTCGATCCACGTCGAGGAAAAGCTCCTCAACAAGTTGCTGGGCACCGGTCATTTCTTCAACTCGGTCGTCATGGTGGAAGTCGGTGGCAAGTCCATTCGCACGCTCGCCAAGGACGTGGCCTTCCACCCCGTCTCCGACCGTCCGCTGCACGCCGACTTCCTGCGCGTTTCGGAACATGCCAGCGTCACCGTCGCGGTGCCGGTACGCTTCGAAAATGAAGCCGCTTCGCCGGGCCTCAAAAAGGGTGGCGTGCTGAACATCGTTCGGCATGACATCGAACTGATCGTCGATGCCGCCGACATTCCCGAAGATGTCGTGGTCGACCTGACCGGCTTTGAAGTCGGCGATTCGATCCACATCAGCGCGGTCAAGCTGCCCAAGGGCGCGAAGGCGGCGATCGACGATCGCGACTTCACCATCGCGACGATCGTGGCCCCGTCCGCGCTCAAGAGCGCCGAGGGTGGCGAAGGCGACGCCGAGGCGGAAGCCACGGCCGAATAAGCCTCTAACACTTCAAACTCTCAAACCTCCGTTCGTGCTGAGTAGGGACTGAGCTTGTCGAAGGCCCGTATCGAAGCATTGGTCCCAAGGACTGATCCTTCGATACGCCATTTCGACTTCGCTCAATGGCTACTCAGGACGAACGGAGGTTTTTGATTCGGGAAGAAAAGCCATGCAAATCTGGGTGGGGCTCGGCAATCCGGGCACGCAATATGCGATGCACCGGCATAATGTCGGCTTCATGGTCGCGGACCTCATCGCCAACTTGCATCGCTTTTCGCCGCCCAAGAAGCAGTTTCAGGGCTGGGTGCAGGAAGGGCGGATCGGCACGGAGAAGATCCTGCTGCTCAAACCCACCACCTTCATGAACGAAAGCGGCCGATCCGTGGGCGAGGCGATGCGCTTCTACAAGCTGACGCCGCAGGACGTCACCGTGTTTCACGATGAACTCGACCTGGTGCCGATGAAGGTGAAGGTGAAGCGCGGCGGCGGCAATGCCGGGCATAATGGCCTGCGATCGACCGACGCGCATATCGGCGCGGATTTTCGCCGCGTGCGGATCGGCATCGGCCATCCGGGCCATAAGGACAAGGTCCATGGCTATGTGCTGGGCAATTACGCCAAGAGCGAGATGGACGCGCTGGCCGCGATGCTGGGCGCGATCGGGGCCGAGGCGGAATGGTTGACCAAGGGCGATGATGCGCGCTTCATGAACGAAGTCGCGTTGCGGCTGGCGGATTAAGGATCACGGGCGCGGCTTTCCAAACAGCGCCCGTGATGCCCGCAACCCGGATTTAGGCGGCCACCTTCTCCAGCGCCACCTTGACCGCCTCCAGCGCGGCCTGCGCCTTGTCGCCATCGGGACCGCCGCCCTGCGCCATGTCGGGACGCCCGCCGCCGCCCTTGCCGCCCAGCGCTTCGACGCCGATGCGGACGAGATCGACAGCGCTTAGCGTGCCGGTCAGGTCGTCGGTGACGCCCACGGCAATGGTCGCGCGACCATCGACCACGGCGAGGATAGCAGAGACGCCGCTGCCGAGAGCCTTCTTGTTTCCGTCGACGATGCCGCGCAATTCCTTGGGATCAAGGCCGTCGATAACTTGGCCAAGGAAGCTGACATTGCCCACCTGCTCCGGCCCGGCTGCCTGCGCTGCGCCGCCCCCGCCGAGCGCCAGTGCCTTCTTGGCTTCGGCGAGTTCGCGTTCCAGACGGCGGCTTTGTTCGACCAGCGCGGCGATGCGCGCGGGCACATCTTCGGGCGTCGTCTTGAGCGCCGCGGCGGACTGGCGCAACTTGTCGTCGCGATCGGCCAGCCACAGGCGCGCGGCCTCGCCGGTCTGCGCCTCGATCCGGCGGACGCCGCTCGACACGGCGCTTTCCGACACGATCTTGAACAAAGCGATGTCGCCGGTCGCGCGGACATGGGTGCCGCCGCACAGTTCGACCGAATATTGGGCATCATCGCCGCGCCCCATGGAAAGGACGCGAACCTCGTCGCCATATTTCTCGCCGAACAGCGCCATCGCGCCCGCGCCGATCGCATCGTCGGGGGTCATCAACCGGGTGGTGACCTCCTCATTATGGCGGATCTGTGCGTTCACGTCCGCTTCGATCTGCGCGATCTGCGCGTGCGTCAGCGATTCGGGGTGCGAGAAGTCGAAGCGCAGCCGGTCGGGCGCGACCAGGCTGCCCTTTTGCGTGACATGGCCGCCCAAGCGATGGCGCAGCGCCGCGTGGAGCAAGTGGGTGGCGCTATGGTTGGCACGCACGCGGTCGCGATGATCGACATCGACCGTCAGTTGCACGGTGTCGCCGACCTTGATGCTGCCCGCCTCGATCGTCGCACGATGGGCGTGGAGGCGGCCGAGTGGCTTGGCGGTATCCTCGACATTGGCGATCAGGCCGCCTTGCGTGCTGATACGGCCGGTATCGCCCATCTGCCCGCCGCTTTCGCCATAAAAGGGCGTCTGGTTGGTGATGATGATGACGCTGTCGCCAACGGTCGCGGAGTCGACATTCACGCCGTCCTTGACGATGGCCTGCACCTCGCCCTCACCCACGGTCGAGCTATAGCCGATAAACTCGGTATTGCCCGCCTTCTCCGCAATATCGAACCAGATTTCGTCCGATGCCTTGTCGCCCGATCCCTTCCAGGCGGCGCGCGCGGCGGCTTTCTGTTCCGCCATAGCGCTGTCGAAACCGGCGCGATCGACGCCAAGGCCGCGCGAGCGCAGCGCGTCTTCGGTCAGGTCATAGGGGAAGCCGAACGTGTCATAGAGTTTGAACGCGGTTTCGCCGGGCAAGGTGCCGCCCTCGGCCAGATCGACCGTCGCTTCATCGAGCAGGCGCAGGCCGTTTTCCAGCGTCTTGCGGAACCGGGTTTCCTCGCGCAGCAAGGTTTCCTCGATCAGCGGCTGGGCGCGCACCAGTTCAGGATAGGCCGCGCCCATTTCGGACACGAGGCTACCGACCAGGCGATACATGAGCGGATCTTTGGCACCGATGATATGCGCGTGGCGCATCGCGCGGCGCATGATCCGGCGCAGCACATAGCCGCGCCCTTCATTGGCGGGCAGCACGCCATCGGCGATCAGGAAGCTGGTCGAACGCAGATGATCGGCAATGACGCGGTGGCTCGCCTGATGATCGCCGTCGGTCGCGGTGCGGGTGATCGCGCCGGACGCTTCGATCAGCGCCTTGAACGTGTCGATGTCATAATTATTATGCACGCCCTGCATGACGGCGGCGATGCGTTCCAGGCCCATGCCGGTGTCGATCGACGGCTTGGGCAGTTCGCTGACGATCTCATTGGCTTCCTGCTCATATTGCATGAACACCAAGTTCCAGATCTCGACGAAGCGATCGCCATCCTCTTCGGGACTACCGGGAGGGCCGCCCCAGATATGGTCGCCATGGTCATAGAAGATTTCCGAACAGGGACCGCAGGGGCCGCTATCGCCCATCGCCCAAAAATTATCTTTGGTCGGGATGCGGATGATGCGGTGATCGGGCAGGCCCGCAATCTTCTTCCACAGGGCAAACGCCTCGTCATCGGTATGATAGACGGTGACGGTCAGCTTGTCGGCGGGGAGCCCCCATTCCTTTGTCAGCAACGTCCAGGCATGGGTGATCGCCTGTTCCTTGAAATAATCGCCGAAGCTGAAATTGCCCAGCATTTCAAAGAAGGTGTGATGGCGCGCGGTATAGCCGACATTGTCGAGGTCATTATGCTTGCCGCCTGCACGCACCGACTTCTGGCTCGACGTCGCGGTCTTGTAGGGGCGCGTCTCAAGCCCGGTAAAGACATTCTTGAACGGCACCATGCCCGCATTGACGAACATCAAGGTGGGATCGTTGTGCGGCACCAGCGGCGCGGACGGGACGATGGTGTGGCCGTTGGCCCCGAAATAGTCGAGGAAAGAGCGGCGAATGTCGTTGGTCGAGGTCATGGTAGGCGATTTAGGGGGAAGCGGCCCGTCGCACAAGCGGGGCTTTTCACAGCATGGTGAACATCCCGTCATAGGGCAGACCGATGCCCATCCCTGGTATCGAACCCGTCGAGTACCTAGTTGACTGCCGAACAGACAGGAGTTTCAAACATGCGCGGTACGGCTTTGGTGGTTGGGGCGAGCGGTATCGTCGGCAGTGCGACGGCAGCCTTGCTCGTGAAGGAAGGCTGGAGGGTCAAGGGTCTGGCGCGGCGTGCCATCCAGCAGCCCGGCGTGGAGCCGGTTGTCGCCGATCTGCAGGATGCGGAAGCGACAGCGATGGCGCTCGCGCAAGTCAATCCATCCGCCGTCTTCATCACGACATGGCTGCGTCAGGAGAGCGAGGCGGAGAATATCCGCGTCAATGGCGCGATGGTCCGCAATCTTCTCAACGGCCTGCGCGAGACGGCCACGCCCGCGCGCCATGTCGCTTTGGTCACGGGCCTCAAACATTATCTCGGGCCGTTCGAGGCCTATGGCAAGGGCGCGCTGCCGCAGACGCCGTTTCGCGAGGAGCAAGGTCGGCTCGACGTCGAGAATTTCTATTATGCGCAAGAGGATGAGGTGTTTGCCGCCGCCGCCCGCGATGGTTTTAGCTGGAGCGTGCATCGGCCCCATACGGTCATCGGCAAGGCGGTCGGCAATGCGATGAATATGGGCACGACGCTGGCGGTCTATGCGACGCTCTGCCGCGAGACGGGGCGACCGTTCCGCTTTCCGGGGTCCGCTGCCCAGTGGGACGGCCTGACGGACATGACCGATGCGGGCATATTGGCGCAGCATTTGCTGTGGGCTACAGAAACGCCCGCCGCTGCCAATCAGGCGTTCAATATCGTCAATGGCGACGTCTTTCGCTGGAGCTGGATGTGGGGCCGTATTGCTGACTGGTTCGGGCTAGACCCCGCGCCGTTCGACGGCAGTATCCAGCCGCTGGAACAGCAGATGGCGCAGGATGCGCCCATGTGGCGCGCCATTGCCGAGCGCGAGGGGTTGGTGGAACCCGATCTCGATCGGCTGGCCTCGCCCTGGCACACCGATGCCGATCTAGGCCGACCGATCGAAGTCGTTACCGACATGTCCAAGAGCCGTCGCATGGGATTTACAGCCTATCAACCGTCCGACGATGCCTTTGTCGCCCTGTTCGAGCGGCTCCGGGCCGACCGGCTGATCCCCTGAGGCAGCGGCGACATGTCGGCGCGCGCTATTTGCGCTTGCCGACAGCCGTCCCGGCGATGCGGTCGAGCGCACGGCGTTCGGCGGGGTCGGCGCTGTTATAGGCGTCCTCCGCCACCAGTTTGCGCCAGCGATCGAGGCGGGTGGCGGTTATCCTGCCATCGGCGATGGCAGCCCGTACCGCGCACTGCGGCTCGGTCTGATGCGCGCAATTGTTGAACCGGCAATCCTGCGCTGCGGTAACGATGTCATCGAAGACATCGGCGAGACCCGATGCCGCCTGGGTCAGCTGCAATTCCCGCATGCCGGGCGTGTCGAGCAGCCAGCCGCCCTGGTCCAGCCGATGCATTTCCCGCACGGTCGTCGTATGACGCCCCGTATCGTCGGCCTGTCGGATCGCCTGGGTGGCGATGCTGTCGGAGCCTCTGAGCGTGTTGACCAGCGTCGATTTGCCGACGCCCGAAGAGCCGAGCAGAGCCACCGTCTGCCCCCTGCCGCACCAGGCGGCTAGCCGTGCGACGCTGGCGCGGTCGCGCGCGTCGACGGATTCGACCACCAACCCCGGCTGTAGATCACGCGCGGGCGCCATGAATATATCCAACTCGTCCGTCAGGTCCGTCTTGGTCAGGACGACGATCGGCTCGACGCCGACCTCGCGCGCCAGGATCAGATAACGTTCGAGCCGGGGCACGCTGAAATCCTGATTGCAGGATGCGACGATGAACAGCGTATCGACATTGGCGGCGATCAACTGGGTCTTTTGATCCGGCCCCGGCGCGCGCCGTTTGAACAGATTTTCGCGCTGGAGAATGCGTCTTATCTGGCCTGTCTCCTGCTCGACCAGCAACCAATCCCCGACGGTTGGATGATCCTCCGCGGCGGCGGTTTCCACATTGACGGGGGCGACATGATCGATGGCCCCTGCCCCCGCGACCACGGTCTTGCCACGATGGACGGCCATGACGCGAACCGGATGGCAGTCTGCATCGTCATCGCCTGCAATCTGCGCCTCGAAGAACGGCCGCCAGCCGAGGTCGTTCAGAATATCGTCCACGATTGCCCTATGTCCATCTGGTTGCGACTGTCTCAGCATTCCGCCCGAACAGGGACGTCGATGCCGATCGGGCCTAGCTTCATGCTTTCTGTTAGCCCCGATAGGCCAGCTTGAGAACAAGCGAATGGGTGCGAGGGTCGAAACGACCCGATGTTGCAACCCTTCCGCGTCGCGCTAACCCGCCATGGGCGATTGCCAACCGCCGCCCAAGGCGCGGAAGAGATCGACCTGGGCGAAGGCAACCGCGCGATCGGCCGAGGCGAGGTCGGCTTCGGCCGCCGCTAGGGTGCGTTGGGCGTCGAGGACGGTCAGGAAATCGATCTGCCCTTCCCGCTGGCGGGCGAGGCTGATGCGGGCGGCGCGGTCAGCGGCGTTGCGCGCGGCCTGCAACGTGTCGCGGCGTTCCATCGCATGGGCATAGATGGACAGCGCGGTTTCGGTCTCCTCCAGCGCGCGCAATACCGTGCCATCGAAGGTCGCCAGCGTCGCCGCGCTGTCCGCACGCGCGGCGCCGATGCGGGCGCGGATCGCTTCCTGGTTGGGGAAGGCCCAGTTGATGAGCGGCCCCAGCACCCAGCGGAGCGGGCCGCCGCCTAATATATCGCCGCCGCCGATCGCGGTCGTGCCGATCGCGCCGCCCAGCGAAATGCGCGGATAGAGGTCCGCCGTCGCCACGCCGATCCGCGCCGTGTCGGCGGCGAGGCGGCGTTCGGCAGCGCGGACATCGGGCCGCCGGGCCAGCAGTGCGCGACCATCGCCCACGGGAATAGGCTGGGCCAGGGTCGGCGTGGTGACGCTGGCGCGGATATCGGCGGGCAAGTCTTGCGGCGTCCGCCCCGTCAGCGTCGCGAGTCGGAACAGGGCGGCATCCCGGTCGGCGGCAAGGCTTGGGACCAGCGCCTTTTGCTGGTCGCGCAAGGCGGTCACGCGGATCACGTCGAGACGATCCGAGCGGCCCGCGTCGAAGCGCGCGCCAGTGATGCGGATTGAACGATCGAGCAGGTCGACCGTGCGCTGCGCCACGGCCAGCCGCTCGGCCGAAGATGTGGCGTCGACATAATCGCGCACCGTATCGGCGACCACCGCCACGCGGACGGCGTCGGCATCCGCCTCGGCCGCGCCCAGGTCGCCGCGCGCCGCCTCGATGGAGCGCTTCACCCGGCCGAACAGATCGACCTCATAGCCGACGCTGAACCCCGCATCGACGGTGCGATTCTCCCGGTCGAGGCCGGGGAAGCTCTGCGCCGCTGCCGTGCGGCCATAGGTGACGGTGCCGTCGAGGCCAGTCGAGGGCAGTCGATCCGATCGCGCGCCGCGCAGGGTGGCGCGTGCCCGCTCCAGCCGCGCCACCGCGACGCGGATATCGGTACTGGCGCGCAGCGCATCGCCCACCAGCCGGTCGAGCAGCGGGTCTTCGTATAGCCGCCACCAATCGCCCTGCGCCTCCGCCGTGCTGACGGCGGGGGTTGCCGTGCCGATGAAGGGCGCGGCGGCGGTGGGGGGCGTGGCTGGCGACCTATAGTCGGGACCAGCGGCGCAGGCGGTGAGGGCCGTGGCTGCCAACAGGGCAGCGAACAGGGATTTGGTCATGGCATGATATCCTATTCGGCCGGTTGCAGCGCGGGAGCCTGGCCGCTCCGCCCGCGCCGGGTGAAGCGGTCGCCAAGCGCGCGGCAGACGACATAGAAAGTGGGGGTGAAGAGCAGACCGAAGGCCGTGACCCCGGCCATGCCGAAGAAGACCGCCGTACCCAAGGCCTGGCGAAGCTCGGCACCAGCCCCCTGCGCGATCACCAGCGGCACAGCGCCCAGGATGAAGGCGAAGCTGGTCATCAGGATCGGCCGCAGCCGGGTCCGTGCGGCCTGCACCGCTGCCTCGACGGGTGAGAGACCCTGCTGTTCCTCGGCCTGCTTGGCGAACTCGACCACCAGAATGGCGTTCTTCGCCGCCAGCGCGACCAGCACGACCAAGCCGATTTGGGTCAGGATATTATTGTCCATCCCCCGCAGGTTGACGCCGAGCATCGCGGCCAACAGGCACATCGGCACGATCAGGATGATCGCCAGCGGTAGCGTGAGGCTTTCATATTGCGCGGCCAGCACCAGGAAGACGAAGAAGACCGCCATCCCGAACACCAGGCCCGCCGTGTTGCCTGCCGTCGCCTGCTGATAGGCGATGCCGGTCCATTCCTGCGCGTACCCGGTGGGGAGCGCCGTTTCACCCAGCTTTTCGATCGTGCTGAGCGACTGACCGGAGGAATAGCCCGGTGCCGTATCGCCATCGACCTCCACCGCAGGCAGCAGATTATAGCGGACGACGCGATAGGGACCGGTCTTGTCCTGGAAGGTCGACAGGGAACCGAGCGGCACCATCGCGCCCGAATTGGACCGGGTCTTGAGATTGGCGATGTCCGCCGTCGATCCGCGAAACGCCTGATCCGCCTGTGCCGTGACGCGATAGGTGCGGCCCAGCAGGTTGAAGTCGTTGACGAAGGCAGAACCAAGGTAAACCTGCATCGCTTCGAACACACGCTCAGGGGGCACACCCAGCAGATCGGCCTTGCGCCGGTCCACATCGGCGAAGATGCGCGGGGTGGCGACGTCGAACAGGGTATAGACTTGGGCGAGGCCGGGCGTCGTATTGGCCTTGCCGATATAGTCGGTGGCGACCTTGTTCAGCGCGTCATAACCGCGCCCCTCGCGATCCTCGATCATCGTGCGATAGCCACCGGCTGACCCGATGCCCTGGATGACGGGCGGCGGCACGAGAATGATGCGCGCCTTGTCATAGTCGCCGATCGCCTTGCCGGCCTGCTCCATGATCCCGGCATAGGTCGCGCCCACTTTCTTGCGTTCGGCAAAGCTGGTGAAGGGGAAGTAGATCGCCGCTGAATTGGGCGCGGCGGTCTGCGACGGACCATGGAAGCCAGCGAACATTACCGCGCCGCGCAGCCCCTTGATCGGCAGGATCTTCTCTGCGACCTCGCGCGTCACCTTGTCAGTGCGTTCGAGCGATGCGCCGGGCGGAAGCTGGACCACGGCCAGGAAATAGCCCTGATCCTGCGCGGGAATGAAGCCGCCGGGGGTGACCCAGAAGAGCGCGATGGTCGCCGCGATCAGGCCCGCATAGGTGAGCAGCATCTTCTTGGGCCGGGCGACCAGGAAGCGGGTGAGGCTGGCATAGCGATCGCTCATCCGTTCAAAGCCGCGGTTGAAGGCGTCGGCTGCCTTTTGCAGCCACCGCTTCCAGCGCGCGGCATCCGCTGCTGGCGCGTCATGCCCGTGCTTGGGCTTCAACAGCAAGGCAGCGGCGGCGGGTGAGAGGGTGAGCGAGAGCAGCAGCGAGATCACTGTCGCAGTCGAGATGGTGACGGCGAATTGCTGGTAGAAAGCGCCCGAAATGCCGGTGATGAAGAGGGTCGGCACGAACACCGCGCACAGCACCAGAACGATCGCGACCAGCGCGCCCGCCACTTCGTCCATCGAGAATCGCGCCGCCTCCAGCGGGGACATGCCTTCCTCGATATTGCGTTCGACATTTTCGACCACGACGATGGCGTCATCGACGACGATGCCGATCGCCAGCACGAGGCCGAAGAGCGAGAGATTGTTGAGCGAATAGCCGACCGCCGCCAGCATCGTCGCGGTGCCGATCAGCGAGACCGGGATGGCGATGATCGGGATGACCGCCGCGCGCCAGTTCTGAAGGAAGATGAGGATAACGAGGACGACCAGGATCACCGCCTCAATCAGCGTGTCATAGACCGCGTCGATCGACTGGCTGATGAACTCGGTCGGATTATAGATGACGCTATATTCCAGCCCCTTGGGAAAGCGCTGGGACAAGCTGTCCATTTCCGCCTTCACCTTCTCCGCCGCGTCGAGCGCGTTGGAGCCGGGACGCTGCATGACCGCGATGACGACCGTGGGTTTGCCTGACAGATAGGTGTTGATGCCATAATCCTGCGCGCCGAGTTCGACCCGCGCGACGTCGGCCACACGGACCTGATGGCCATCGGCGTCCGTGCGAATGACGATATTGGCAAATTGCTGGGGTTGGTTCAGGCGGCCCTGCATCTCGACGCCAAGCTGGAAGGCTTCGCCGCTGTCATAGGGCGGCTGGCCGATCGCACCTGCCGACACCTGCACATTTTGCGCGCGCAAGGCGGCGACGATCTCGCCCGCCGTCAGGTTGAGCGCGGCGGCACGACCGGGGTCGATCCACACGCGCATCGCATAGTCGCGCGCGCCGAACAGTTGCACGTCGCCCACGCCGTCGAGCCGCGCGAGGCGATCACGCACTTGCGTCAGGGCATAGTTGGAGAGGTAGTTGCGATCGAGCGATCCGTCGGGCGACTGGAGATTGACGACCATCAGGAAGTCGGGCGATGTCTTGCGGGTGACGACCCCTAAGCGCTGCACCTCTTCGGGCAGGCGCGGCGTGGCGACCGCGACGCGGTTCTGCACCAGCACCTGCGCGGCATCCAGGTCGGTGCCGATCTTGAAGGTGACGGTGATCGTTACCTTGCCATCGCCGGTCGACTGGCTGCTGACATAGAGCATGTCGTCGACGCCGTTGATTTCCTGTTCGATCGGCGCGGCGATGGTCTGGGCCACCGTTTCGGCCGATGCACCGGGATATTGCGCGCTGACCGTGACGGTCGGCGGGACGATGTCGGGATATTGAGCGACGGGAAGCCCGATGAAGGCGAGCGCGCCGACCACCGTGATAATCACGGCGATCACGGCCGCAAAGATCGGCCGGTCGATAAAGAAGCGGGAGAAACGCATGGGCGTTATCCTTGGGAAATGGGTTTAGCGCGCAAAAGTCGCCTGGGCGGCGGCGGGTGCGGCGGCCGGATCGACGGGCGTCACCGGCTTCGGCTGCGGCTTGATGGGTGCGGCGCGCACCGCGACCTTGGTGCCGGGCATCGCCGCCTGGACATTGCCGACGATCACGCGGTCCTGCGGTGTCAGGCCGGACCGGATGATCCGCAGGCCACCCACGACCGGGCCGAGTTCGACCGGCTTGGCGGACACGCTGTCATCCTTGCCCACGACCAGCACCGTCTTGCGCGCCTGATCGGACTGGATCGCGGCGTCGGGCACCAGCAGGGCGCGGGTCGTGCCGCCGCTGGCAAGCCGCATATTGCCGAACAGGCCGGGCGCGAGGAACATCCCCGGATTGGCAAAGGTCGCGCGCACCCGGATCGTGCCCGAACGCGGGTCGAGACCATTGTCGGTGAAGTCCAGCTTACCCTTCCACTTATAGTCGGTTTCATCCTGCAAGCGGACCTCGACGGCGGTTGCGCCATCGCCATCCGCCCGGTCACGCTGCGCCTTGAGGAACAAAGCTTCCGACGCATCGAAGGTGAAGTAGATGGGATCGAGCGCATTGATCGTCGTCAGCAATGTCGCGCTGGCGCCGTCGCCGCCGGCCACCAGATTGCCGATATCGATCCGCCGGTCGGATACGTGACCGCCGATCGGCGCACGAACCTGGGTAAACTCCATGTCGAGCGACCGCTGGCGCGCGCGCGCCTCGGCAGCGGCCAGCGCCGCCTGTGCGGATTGCAGCCGGGCGCGCAGGGCGTCGACTTCGCTCGCGGAAATGGCTTCGTCGCCGGTCAGCCGCTGGACACGGGCATAATCGGAACGGGCAAGCGCCAAGGTGCTGCGGGCGGCGGCGACATTGGCTTGTGCTTCGGCCAGCGCGGCGCGGAACGGGCGTTGATCGATCGTGAAGAGCAGCTGGCCCTTGCGCACGATATCCCCGTCGCGAAAGTGCAGCGCGGTGACGGCACCCGACACGCGCGGCCGTATTTCGACCGTCTGGCTGGGGGCGAAGCGTCCGACATATTCATCCCACTGCGTCACTTCGCGCGCGAGGGGCGCGGAAATGCCGACGGTGGCGATCGGCGTGGCCGCGGCCTGGGCATTGGGTTGGTCCAGCCATTTCCAGGCGGCACCGGCGACGAGGACCAGCGCGATCGCGGCCATCGCACCGCCGCGCCGAGACAGACGCCGCTGCTTGGAGGGCGACACTTCGCTGGCGGTGTCGGCATGGATGGGGGCGAGCATGTTCATGGGCGAACCTTTCGTCCACGGGCACTGCGGCCCGCGCTGATGGTGGCGAGCAGCAATTCGAGCTGGTCGGCGGTGAAACCGGCCTCTTGCGCGTCGGCAAGGGCGGAAGGGGTGACGGCATAGCCGCGATGCCAGGCCTCGACCGACAGGCGGCGCAGCGCCTCCAGCCGTTCGCTGGCCAGCACAGGGCTTGGGCGCGGGCCAAAGATAAGCGCGCTCCATGTGTCCCAACTGCCGGGGCGGCGCAGGGTGTAGAGCCGATCGGATTGGGCCAGCGCCACCACCTGCCATTCCAAAGGCTCAAGCGTGGCCGTTTCGGTCGTGTCCGCCATCGCCAGGCATGCGGATAGGGGCGCGCCAGCCATGGGCTGGGCGAAATCTATAAAAGCCATGTGTTACGTCCTCCCTGGACGGCACCAGTGATGAAAAAAGCGCAGCCGATCCCGCCGACCGGACACAAAAGTAGCGTCCGGCAGATGAGCGACGACCGTAACCCACGCGCAGGTGCGCGGCGCTATCGAACGAGAATATCGGTGGGGGGTGCGACGCCCTGTTGGGCTACCGCAAGCAGTCGGTCAGGGACCGCCTCTGATGATGGGGCAGCGCATAATTACCTCCCTGAAGCCTGTCGGCTCAGTGGGTCATTCGATACTTATCGGTATATAATGAGATGCTGCGCCGCGTCAATCGGAATTACATACCGATCGGTAATTATTTATCGCAGGTGAATGGGGTGCCCGCTAGGCGACCTATCCCCTATCGCCCCGGCCACAGGGCAAGGGTGGTCTGCACCAGTCTTTCCAGCATTTCGCGCGATGCGCCGCCCGATGCCTGGACCGCCATGCCCTGCATCACCGTCGAGAGATAACAGGACATCGCCTCCGGCTCGATGCCGTCGGGCAAGTCGCCCTCTTCCTTCGCCTGCACGAACCGCGCGAGCAAGGCGGCGTTCGACGAGGCGCGGCGCTTCAACACTTCGTCGCGGATGCAGTCGGCCTCGGTCACGCCAGCCACGGTGCTGATGACGCCTAAACAACCCTGCGGCTCGCTGTCGCTACATTGCATGGCAAGCGACCCGCGCAACAATCGCTCGGCCACGCCGCGCGCCGTGGGGGCTTCCAACGCCGTCTTCACATAGCAGAGCTTCTCGGTCTCATAGAGGTCGAGCGCTTGCCGAAACAGGGCTTCCTTGTTGCCGAAACAGGCATAGAGGCTGGGACGTGTGATCCCCATCGCCTCGGTCAGGTCCGAAATCGACGCGCCTTCATAGCCACGCCGCCAGAAAACCTGCAGCGCCGCGGCCAAGGCCTGTGCCGGATCAAATTCACGCGGGCGACCGCGAGACGTGGTTGCAACCTGTTCCATACCGATCGGTATATAGTATGACGATGGCCAAAGGTCCAGAGAGCGGCTCTCCCGGTGCGCCTAGGTTTGACGCATAGGCTGGCGGACGCTACCGCCGCCGACGATGATCGCCCTCCTCTCCCCCGCCAAGACGCTCGACTTCGAGCGCCCCCTTCCGCCGATCGAGGCGTCCACGCCGCATTTTGCCGAAGAAGCGCAAAGCCTCGCACGCTCCGCGGCCAATCTGTCGCAAAAGCGGTTGTCGGAACTGATGCACATCTCCCCGCGCCTCGCCAAGCTCAACGCCGACCGGTTCCGCGATTTCGCCGACCTGCCGCAACGACCGGCGCTGTTCGCCTTTGCCGGCGACGTCTATACCGGCTTTGAGGTGGACACGCTGGATGAGGCGGGCGTCGCGTTTGCGCAGGATCATCTGCGCCTGTTGTCAGGTCTCTATGGCCTGTTGCGCCCGCTCGACGCGATCCGGCCTTATCGGCTGGAAATGGGCACGCGCTGGGCGCCGCGTCAGAAGGCGCTGACCGACTGGGGGGGCGATCGGATCGCGCAATTGCTGCTGACGCAATTGGCCGAGGAAGGATCGGGCGTCATCCTCAACCTCGCCAGCCAGGAATATTTCGCGGCGGTGAAGGACAAGCTGCCGGGCGTGAGGGTGATTGACGTCGATTTTCGCGAGCCCGGTCCCAATGGTCCCCGGTTCATCAGTTTCAATGCGAAGCGTGCGCGCGGGATGATGGCGCGCTGGTTGTGCGAACATCATGTGACGGACGTGGATGCGATGCGCGGCTTCGATAGCGACGGCTATCGCTTCGACGCTGATGAAAGCGCGCCTGATCGCTGGCGCTTTACCCGATCATGAGCGGTGCTGGCAAAAGCGCCGCCGTCATTATCGGTGCGTCGGGCGGCATTGGCGGCGCGCTGGAAGCCGCGTTGATCGAGGAAGGCCAGTTCGACGTCGTGCATGGATTCGCGCGATCGCGCAGCGGCAACCATCATCTCGACCTGCTTGATGAGGCCAGCATCGTGGCGGCGGCCGCTTATGTCACCCAAGGCCCAGCGCCAAGCCTCGTCATCGTCGCGACCGGCCTGCTGCATCGGGGCGACCAGCAGCCCGAAAAGGCCTTGTCCGATCTCGACCCGGACTGGCTGGCGCAGCTTTATGCCGTCAACGCGATCGGCCCGACGATCGTCGCCAAGCATTTCCTGCCGATCATGCCGAAAGTCGGACGCACCGTCTTTGCGGCCCTGTCGGCGCGGGTGGGATCGATCAGCGACAATCGCCTGGGCGGGTGGCATGGCTATCGCGCATCGAAGGCCGCGCTCAACATGCTTGTGCGCAACCTTGCGATCGAGGAGCGCCGCCGCAATGATCGCGCCATCGTCGTGACCCTGCACCCCGGCACGGTCGACACCGCATTGTCGCGCCCGTTCCAGAAAAATGTTCCCAAGGGTCAACTCTCCGATCCAGAGCGTGCCGCGTTGCAATTGCTGGACGTGATCGAAGGGTTGAAGGTGCCCGACAGCGGAAAGCTGTTCGACTTCCAGGGTGAGGAAGTGCCGTTCTGACGGCGAAAAGCTGGGAAGCCGCCGGAAATTTGGCGGCGCAGTGGATCAGGACTGTTGCTGAACAGTAAACCGATGTGTCGATACTATTATTTCATCGTAATTTTCGCAATTAGCGATTTGATCCGATGACGGTGCATCGCTACTTGGACCGCAAGCCATTGGCGTGGCCCGTGGCCCGGCAACGTCGGGTTCACTGCGCCAGGGCAGAATTATAGACAAAAACGTCATTAGGAGCTGAGCAGCGCCATCCAGGGTATCGCCATGGATGGCTTTATTATGCTCTTGATGATGCAGCGCGCCCTTGTGGTGTCGGCTGTGTTTTGGATCATGTTGTTACGCGGTGGGACATTCGAATATGGCGGCTCCGGTCGATGTGCGATTGCGCGACTTCTTTGCCTGGGCGGGGCCGATCATCGGTCCTGACAAGGCTTTCATCAGACTGACACTGGTTTACGGTGTCGGCATTGGCCTGTTGTCGCTGGCCACGCCGATCTCGGTGCAGATGCTGATCAACTCCGTGGCGAATACGGCGTTGCCAGCGCCATTGTTCACGCTGGCGGCAATCCTTCTCGGATTGTTGCTGATATCGGCGCTGCTCGGCGCGTTCCGCATGCATTTGATGGAGATGTTCCGCCGCCGTTTCTTCGCCCGGCTGGTCGCGGACATCACCTTGCGCGCGGTGTACGCGCAAAATCCCTTTTTCCAGGACGAACGACGCGGCGACCTGTTCAACCGTTTCTTCGAATTGATGACGGTGCAGAAGGCGATCCCGTCCCTGCTGATCGGAGGGTTCTCGATCATCCTCCAGGCCAGCGTCGGTTTCGTCGTAACGGCATTTTACCACCCCTTCTTCCTGGCGTTCAATGTCGGCTTCATCTTCGCCGTCTGGCTGATCTGGCGCCTCTGGTATCGCGGGGCGATGCGGACGTCGGTGGCGCTGAGCTATCGCAAATATGAGGCCGCCCATTGGCTGGAAAGCGTGGGCGGATCGAACGGCTATTATAAATCGAGCCGCCATCTCCACTTCGCCATGGATCGGTCAGAAGAAGCGACCGCCGCCTATGTGAAAGAGCATAAGGCGCATTTCCGCTATGCCTTTCCGCAGAGCATCGCGCTGCTGATCCTCTATGCCGCCGCCAGTGCCGGACTACTGGCTCTGGGGGGCTGGCTGGTCATCCAAGGGCAATTGTCGATCGGCCAGTTGGTCGCAGCCGAACTGATCCTGTCGAGCATCTTCTATGGAGCCGCACAGTTGGGGCCGTATCTCGACAGCTTCTACGATCTGGTCGCCGGGGCCGAAGAACTGTCGCTGCTCCTCGCCATTCCGCAGGAGCAGGTGCCCGAACTGAAACCGGGTGCGTCCCGGCCCGCCCATGGTGCGCTCGTACTGCATTCCGTCCGCGCGCCGATCGGCCGGGACGAAGCGGAAATCGACATCGTCATCCCCGGCGGCAGCCGACTGATCGGTGCAGCCGATCCAGACATGGACCGCCTGCTCGCCACGCTTCTGAAACGGCATATCAGGCCGAACAGCGGTATCATCACTTTGGGCGGCGCGGACATCACCTCGCTCGACATGTATCAGCTTCGCAGCGACGTGATCGTCCTCAACCGGCCGACCATCGTGGAAAGCTCGATACGCGATTATCTCTCGCTCGCGCGGGCCGAGAACGACTCCGTCGGCATCATGGACGTGTTGCGCGCCGTGGGTCTGGACGAGCGGGTCGCCGCCCTGCCCGATGGCATGGACACGCGCCTGTCCTCCACCGGCTGGCCGTTGGCGCTGGTCGAGATCATGCAGTTGAAGCTGGCGAGCGCCCTGCTCGCCCAGCCGCGCATCCTTGTCCTGTCGGCACTCTACGACATGGTGCCGGTCCATCATCTGGAGGCGGCTTTCGCCATGCTGAAGGGCAAGCCCGTGACCATCCTCTATTTCTCCAGCCGCCCGCACGACATCACCCTGGATGGCTGGCTGTGGCTGGGTCGCAAGAAGCAGCGGTTGGTTGCCGACCGGGAGAGTTTCGACGCCCTGCGCGCTGGCGCTGGCAAGGAGGCTGGCGATGCCGTTTCGCGCTAATCATCTGTCGCATTTCAAGACGCTGGCGAGCATTCGTGCGCCGCGCGTCACCCGCGCGCTGGCATGGATGCTGGTGGCGACGATCGTCGGCTGCATCCTGTTCATGATCTTCGTGCCGTGGGTGCAGACCGCGCCTGGGACCGGCGCCGTCATCGCGCTCGATCCGCGCGACCGGGTGCAGAATATCACCGCGCTGGTCCCCGGCCGGATCGAACAATGGTATGTTACCGACGGCAGCCTGGTGAAGCGTGGCGATCCGATCGCGCGGATCAGCGATAATGATCCCAATCTGCTCGACCGCCTGCGCGCCGAACGGGCGCAGGCCGATGTCGAAATCATGGCGGCGCAGCAAGCCATGCGCGTGGCGCAACTGGACGTGTCGCGCATGGAAACGCTGTACCGCGAAGGCTTGGCACCGCGCCGCGACTATGAACTCGCCCAGATTAAGGTCAGCGATTATGCCGCCAAAGTCGCGCAGGCGCGGGCCGAGCGGACGCGCGTGGACGTCAGCCTCAACCGCCAGTCGGTCCAGATGATCCGTGCGCCGCGCGCTGGCCGCGTGCTGCGCATCCAGGGTGGCGACAATGCCACCATGGTCAGCGCGGGGGATATCGTCGCGACCTTCGCACCCGAACAGTCGCAGCGTGTGGTCGAGCTTTATGTCGATGGCCGCGACGTGCCGTTGATCGAGATCGGTCGGCGTGTCCGCTTGGAGTTCGAAGGCTGGCCCGCCATCCAGTTCAGCGGCTGGCCCTCCGTCGCGCAAGGTATGTTCGATGGCAAGGTACGCGCGATCGACGTGTCGGCATCAGCCAACGGCCTGTTCCGCGTGATCGTCGAACCGGCAGCGGACCGGCCAGCCTGGCCGCAGGAACCCTATGTCCGATTGGGCGCCAAGGTGCGCGGCTGGGTGTTGATGGATACCGTCAGCGTCGGGTTTGAACTGTGGCGGCAACTCAACGACTTCCCGCTGCAATTCCAGCGGCCGGGCAATGTGCCCGACGCTTCGGCGACGAATGCGACCGATGCCAATGCCAACAGCAATGCCAAGTAAGCGCCTGCTCATGGTCGCCGCGCTGATGGCGACGGTTGCGCCTGCGATCGCGCAGGATATCGCGCCCTTGCCGACGCGGGCGGCTGCGCCGTCGCTGTCCGGCCCACTGCAATTGGCGGATGTGCTGGCGTCATCGCGCCAACATGCGCCGCAAGTGCTGGAAGCGCTGGCGCGGGTGCGCGGCGCGCAGGGCAAGCGCCTGTCGGCCGAAGGGGCGTTCGACACGGTCTTTTCCGCCGCCGCCGACAGCCGCCTGACCGGCTATTATGACAGCCGCTATGCCGAAACGAAGGTGACGCGGCCGCTCGAACAATGGGGCGGCAATGTCTATGGCGGCTATCGCGTTTCCGACGGACGATTCCCGATCTATGAGGATAAAAGCTACACCAACCAGCTTGGCGAGATAAAGGCGGGCGTGGTGCTGGCACTGCTGCGCGACCGGGCGATCGATGATCGCCGGTTCAACCGGACGCAGGCCGAAGCCGATATCGCGCTCGCCGACGCCGACCGGCTGTTCGTCGCGATCGGCGTGCAGCGGCGGGCGCTCGACGCCTATAATCAATGGGTCGTCGCGGGCGAACGGCTGGAGATCGTGCGCAACCTGCTGGCGCTGGCGCAGGATCGCCAGACGGGGCTGGAGCGTCAGGTCAGGCTGGGGCTGCGCCCGCGTATCATCCTGACCGAGAACCAGCAGAATATCCTGCGGCGGCAGACATTGGTGGTGCAGGCGGAGCAGGCGCTGGCCAGTGCCGCCAATACGTTATCGCTCTATTGGCGTGACGCGGATGGACGGCCGGTGATCCCGTCGCCTGCGCAATTGCCATCGGATCTGCCCACCCCCCTGCCCTTGCCGGTCGATCCCAAATCGGCGCTATCGATGCGGCCGGACCTGCGCACCATCGACCTGCGGATGCAGGTCGCGCGCGACCGGCTGGCGCTGGATCGCAATGCGCTTTTGCCCCGGCTCGACTTCAACGCCGAAGCGTCGCGCGACATCGGACCGATCGGCGAGGGCGGACGATCGCGCGAAGGCACGGACACCCGCGTCGGGCTGACCTTCACCCTGCCGCTGCAGCGCCGCGCGGCGCAGGGCCGGATCATGCAGACGCAGGCGGAGATCGAGGCGGCGATGCTGCGTGGCCAGGGGCTGCGCGAGCAGATCATCGCGGAGATCGACACGATCGGCGTCGCGGTCGATGCGACCGAGCGGCTGCTAACGCTGGCAGGCGACGAACAGGCGCGCGCGCAGGACATGGCGCAGGCTGAGCGCCGCCGGTTCGAAATGGGGGCGAGCGACTTCTTCCTGGTCAACATTCGCGAGGAAGCGGCGGCCGATGCGGCCCTGCGCAAGCTGGATGCCGCCTATCGCCAGTTGATCGCCCATGCGGACCTCGCCGCAGCCAGCGCCGACACGGACGCTTTGGGACTATGAGCGGATAATCGGCGCGCGCTTCACACGGCCAACCGCGCCCGATTGATGCGCAGGGTCACGATCAGGCCGGTTTCGGCCCAATCATAATCGATGGTGCCGCCGAGTTGGCCGCGCACGCTGCGCTGCACCAGCTTGCTGCCAAAGCCGCCCGCACCGTCCGGCTCCTGCACCTTGGGTCCGCCATGTTCCAGCCAGGTCAGGATGACATCGTCGTCCTCCGCCATGCTGGAGACATCGAGCGTACCGGCCTCATGCGACAAGGCGCCATATTTCATCGAGTTGGTCGCCAGTTCGTGAAGGACGAGGGCCAGCCCGGTCGCCGCATGTTCGCCCACGCCCATCCGCTCGACAGCGACCCTGATGCGACCCTTGAACGCGCCGAGATCGTCATAGGGGGCGAGCAGAACCGAGAGAAGATCACCCAGCAATGCCGCATTACCCTGCCCATTGGGCAGCGGGCGGACCAGATCATGCGCCCGGCCCAAAGCCGATAGACGGTCGGTCAATTCCCCCGCCATATCCTCCTTGCTGAGGGCGGAGCGCGAGGAAATGGCGGTCAGGCCGGAGGCGATGGCGAGCAGATTCTTGACGCGATGGCTCATTTCCCCGGCCAGAAGCTCATGCCCCTCTTCGGCCTGCTTACGGCCGGTCACATCCAGAAAGATGCCATACATGGTCCGCCCGACGATGCCGTCATCCTCGCCTTGACCCCGCGCGGCGATCCACCGCACTTCGTCGCCGATCAGGATACGAAAATCGGTTTCATAGGGGCCAAGGATGGCGCGCGTCGCGGAGAATGCGGATCGCACCCTGTCCCGGTCGGCGGGGTGAATGCGTGTGGATAGTTTTTCGAACGTGACCTGCTCACCCTGCGGCAGACCCCATAGTTTGAAGCCCAGCTCATCCATGGTGAAGGCGTCGGTATCGACATTCCAGGCCCAGAGCGCGACCCCGGCGGCGACGATCGCGCGCCGCAACTGTGCGGGCTGCCACTCATGCGCCTTCGGCATTTCTTGAACCACTGTCATTCCCCGATCATGCCGTGCGTCCAGCCCCTATCACAATGGGCGGGCGACGGGGGAATAATCCATCGGATGCCGCTTGGCGGTCAGCCTTCGGTCGGGTGGATGGTTTCGAGCCGGTCGGCCAGTTCGGCATTGCGGAAGGGCTTGGTCAGCCGCGGCAGATCCGGTGCAATCCCCTCCGCCTCGGCATAGCCGGACACGATCAGCACAGGCAGGTCGGGCATCCGGGTCCGCAGGCTCCGCGCCAGTTCCTCGCCATTCATCCCCGGCATAAGGTGGTCGGTCACCAATATGGTCGGCGCGACGCCCGCTTCGATCAATTGCAGGGCTTCCTCGGCCGATTTCGCCTCGACCACGTCATAGCCAAGGTCGTTGAGCATGTCGGCGGTGCTCATCCGCACCAGTTCCTCATCATCGACCAGCAAGGCCGTGCCGCGCGCGACGGATATGCGCGGCAGCACGCGAATCTGGTCGTCGCTGCCGATCGCGTCCGGGCTGACGGGGAGCCAGAGTTCGACCGTGGTCCCCTCACCCGGCGCGCTGATGATGGTCAGCCCGCCACCCAATTGCGCGGCCAGGCCGTGCGCCATCGACAGGCCAAGGCCCGTGCCCTTCCCTATGCCCTTGGTCGAGAAGAAGGGCTCGATGGCCCGCGCGCGCGTCGCCTCGTCCATGCCGACGCCCGTGTCGGCGACCGAGAGGCGCACATAATGGCCGACGCGCAGGCCCGCAGGATGACGCCCCCGCACGCTGGCGCGACTTGCCGAGATGGTCAGTTCGCCGCCCCCAGGCATGGCGTCACGGGCGTTGACGCTCAAATTGAGGATCGCCATTTCCAACTGGTTGGCATCGGCCCGCGCCGGGGGCAAATCGTCGGCGATATTGACCCGCAGGTCGATCTTCGGGCCGATCGTGCTGCTCACCAGGCTTGCCATGCCTGTGACGAGGTCATCAAGCGCGACCGCCTTGGGCTGGAGCGGCTGTCGGCGGGCGAAGGCGAGAAGGCGTTGCACCAGCGTCTTGGCGCGTTCGGCCGATTGGAGCGCGCCATCGATCAGGCGGCGTTCGCGCTCGCTGCCCAGGCCGCGGCGCATCAGCAGGTCGAGCGAGCCGATGATGGGCGTGAGCAGATTGTTGAAGTCGTGCGCGACGCCGCCGGTCAACTGGCCCATCGATTCAAGCTTCTGCGACTGACGCAGCGCTTCCTGGGTTTGCAGCAATTCTTCTTCGCGCGCCTTGTCTTCGCTCAGGTCACGGCCGATCGCGATGAAATTCACCCCGTCCGGTTCGGGCGACACGGTCCAGCCGATCGGCGTCCAGCCGCCGTCGGCGGTGGCGATGCGATTTTGAAAGCGGGTGGGAAGGCCGGTGCGACTCATATCCTCGATGGCGGCGAGCGTCACCGCCGCATCGTCGGGATGCATGAAGTCGACATAGGGTGTCGCCAGCAGATGCGCCTCCGACCAGCCCAATACGCGGGTCCAGGCGGGATTGACGGCCCCCATGCGCCCGGCGAAGTCCGCGCGGGCGAGCATGTCTTCGGACAATATCCACAGCCGGTTGCGCTCGGAGGCTTCGGCTTCGCGGCGGGTGCGCTCGGCCAATATCTGCTCGGTGGTTTCGACACAGGCGCAGAAGAGGCCATCGACCGTCCCCGCCGCATCGCGAACCGGCGTGTAGGAGAACGCGAAATGCGCTTCGCGCGGGCGGCCCGGACGATCGAGCATGAGTTCGATATCGTCCATATGCACAGGCTCGCCCGCCGACACCTTGGCGAAGAGCGGGGCGATGTTCGCCCGGATTTCGGGCCAGACGTCGAAGAAGGTGCGACCGAGCGCTGCCGGATGGCGGTCCGCCAGCATCGGGGCGTAGCGGTCATTATAGAGGAGGATATGGTCTGGCCCCCAGCCGATGAACATCGGTTGATCGGCCGACAGCATGAGGGCCACCAGCGTCTTGAGCGGCTGCGGCCAGCTTTGCGGCGCGCCAAGCGGCGTTGCCGGCCAGTCCTTTGACCGGACCAACTCGCCCATGACCCCGCCCCCCGACAGGAAGTGCATGTCCTGGCCGCGATCCATGCTGGCAGCGCTATCATTCATAAAAGGGGTAATCCGTCGGTCCTATCCATCATCTGATCTTTGCGAACCGACGCCAGCCTTCACAGTTCCGTCCAATATGCAATATGCCCTTGTCTTTGCGAAAATCTTGCCCGTCATCTGCGCCGAAATGGTGCCAAAGGGTGGCGGCATTTCCCCAGCGATGCTAGGACGGGGCAAGGCAGAACCAGATATGATACTCGCTCCCCCACGGCCCGGCATCTATGTCAGGGGCACCGAAACCGTCGATCAGATCCTCAAGGCCGCGCTCGACGTGCTGATCGATGAAGGAGCCGACGCCTTCACCCTGCGCCGCATCGCCGCGCGGTGCGACATGAAGGTCGGCAATGTCAGCTATCATTTTCCGCGCAAGGAAATGCTGATCCAGGTGATGCTCGATGAACTGGTCGAGTCTTATGGCAGCGTGCTGGATCAGACGGTGCGCAAGCCGGGGCTGACCGCCGAAGAGCGGCTGAGACGGATCATCCTCCTATGTCTCGACGACATCCAGACCAAGCGCACCACCCATTTGTTCACGGAATTATGGGCGCTCGCCAATCATAGCGATTTCGTAGCGGATCGCGTCCGTGCCTTTTACCAGCGCGTCCATGATGCGATCGGCGAATATGTCGCGCAGCTCAATCCCGCCTTGTCCCCCGACGACGTGCATAGCGTGGCCCTGTTCATCAGCGCGTCGATGGAAGGATCGACGCCGTTCCTGGGCCATGGCAAGCCCTGGGCACACAAGATGCCGGCATTTACCGCGCTTGCCGCTACGTCATTCATCCACCTGGCCAAGACGGTGACCGCGCGCGATATTGTCGGGTTGGTCAGCGAAACGGCGTGATTTTGGTATTGCGCGCGCTTTGTTGCGGTGCAGAAATAAATTCGCGACCGCCCCCGTTAAGCGCTTGACCGATCCCGGACATCTGTCCAGACTTCATGCCAGCGCTGGGGGGCGTGGACAGCGTGAGTCCGCAGGCCCGCCCGCCGCATCAAGGGGGATCAGGCCATATGTCGAGGACCGCCACCAGGGCAATATTCGCTGCCGCCGCGTTGGGCTGGACGCTGTTCGCGACCGCCGCATGGGCTGCTCCCGCCGCCGAGACCGACGCCGTGCCGGAAGCGGAAACATCCGACGTGATGACCATCCCGCCGCCCAAGCCAACCTGGTTCTTCGTCGATGGCGGATGGGACATGGCGGGCACCAGCATCTTCGACGGCGAAACCGGCAAGATGAAGGGCATGGTCGAAACCCGCCGCCTCGCCGACTTCGCGATCGATCCTGCAGGCAAATATTATTATGTTTCAGAAACCATCTGGTCGAAGGGCGATCGGGGCACGCGACAGGATATGGTGTCGGTCTATGACAGCCAGACGCTGAACCTCGTCACCGAAATCCCCCTGCCCGGCCGCATCCTGATCGGTTCGCGCAAGAATAATTTCATCATCAGCGACGATGGCAAGACCGCCTATATCTATGATTTCAGCCCTGCCTCCGGCGTCAATGTCGTTGACCTGGTGAAGCGCAAATTCGTGACCGCGATCGAACTGCCGGGTTGTGCCAGCCTGATGCCCAATCCCGGCGTCGGCTTTTCGGCGCTCTGTTCGGACGGGTCGCTCGCCACCGTGGCGATCAAGGGGAGCAAGGCGGACATCACGCATAGCGCGCCTTTCTTCTCCGCCACGGACGATCCGATCTTCGACAATTTCACCTATGACAAGCGCAAGCAGGAAACGACCTTCCTCACCTATACCGGCCAGATTTTCCAGGCGAAGCTGGGCGCGACCCCGACCATTGCCGCGCCCTTTTCAATTCAGGCGGCGGCCGGCATTCGCCCCGGCGAAACCAAGCCGCTGGAATTGAACTGGTATCCGGGCGGTCGGCAGCCAATGGCGCTGCATCGACCGTCGGGCCATTTGTTCGTGCTGATGCATATGGGCGAATATTGGACGCACAAGGCATCGGGGACCGAAGTGTGGGAGGTCGATCTCGCCATCCAGAAGGTCGTCAAGCGCCGCGCGCTCAAGGAACCGATGAACAATATCGAGGTGTCGCAAACCGATAAGCCACTGCTGTTCATGAATGGCGAGGAGGCCAGCGCCATCGTCATCGACCTCGCCACCGGGGAAGAAAAGCATAAGATCGAGCGGGCCGGTGGCAGCACCATCACGGTCGCGGACCCATCCTGACCATGGAACTGGGCCTTGCGATCATCAGCCTTGCGGCATCGATCGGCATTGGCCTGATCCTGCTGCTGTCGGGCGCTGAGAAGCTGCGGCACCGCGCGCTGCTGCCCGGCGTGATCGCCAATTATCGGCTGCTGCCCCCGGCTTTGGTCGCGCCTGCTGCGCTGCTGCTGCCGGTGGCGGAACTGCTGATTGGTGGCGCGTTGGTGGCGTGGCTTGCGCCGCTGCCGGTCGTTCTGGCGATCGGGCTGCTGCTTATGTTCGCGCTGGCCATGGCGATCAACATCGCGCGGGGTCGCAGCCATATCGATTGCGGATGTGGCCGCTCGCAACTGCGCCATCCGATCGGCTGGCCGCCGGTCGGGCGCAATATGATCCTGGCGCTGCTGCTCGTGCCGCGCCTGTGGCCCGTGCCGCCACTGTCCGCCATCGACATGGGCACCGCCATTGCGGGCGGCCTCGCCATCGCGCTCGCCTATCCGCTCTATACCGCCATCGCGGCTTTGATCGCGTCGCCCGCCGCCTACCGGAGATAAGCATCCATGCTGACATCGCTCATCATCTCGCAAATCCTCTCCTGGGTCGTGATCCTGGGACTTGGCGTCGCGCTGCTCGCGCTCGCGCGGCAAGTGGGCGTGCTGCATATCCGCGTCGCGCCAGCGGGCGCGCTGACCACCAGTGGCGGCCCGGCGGTGGGCGACTCCACGATCAAGATTGAGGCCCGCTCCATAGACGGCGCGCCGGTCACGGTCGGCGGTCATGCCCATGACGTGCCCTTGCGGCTGCTGATGTTCGTGTCGGCACAATGCCCGCTTTGCAAGGCCATCATTCCCATGGCCAAATCCTTTGCCCGCGACGAGCGTGTCGCGCTGACCTTCGTCGGCGATGACGATGCCGCCGCGCAGCGCGCCATGATCGCGCAGCACGGGCTGGAGGCCTATATGTTCGTCAACGGTCCCGATGTGGGCCAGGCGTTCGGCGTCGCCAAGCTGCCCTTTGCGGTGCTGCTCGATGCCGAGGGCATGATCCTCTCCAAGGGGCTGGTCAACAGCCGCGAGCATCTCGAAAGCCTGGTCGTCGCCCATGAGATGGAGATCAAGACCGTGCAGGATTATATCGGATCGTTGAAGGCACAGGCGGCCTGAACGGCCAAAGGGGGGCAGTGACATGAAGAGGTTCAACGCCGACGCCATGGGCGAAAAACTGCTGCGGCGGCTGGCCGGGGGCAGCTCGCGCCGCTCCATGCTCTCGCGCCTGGGCGCGGCGCTGGTGGCGGCACCCGTTTTCCCGCTGCTACCGGTCAGCCGCGCGGAGGCGGCCAAGCCCGATCGCTCGCCCGAAGCCAAGACCGGCTTTGCCCGCAATGCCCAGACCAAGGACGATACCAAATGTGACTATTGGCGCTATTGCGCCATCGATGGTGCGCTCTGCACCTGTTGCGGCGGTGGGCTGCATAGCTGCCCGCCTGGTGCCGAGCCATCGCCGGTGTCCTGGGTCGGCACCTGCATCAACCCGGACGATGGCAAGGCCTATCTGATCGCCTATCGCGACTGTTGCGGCAAACCCGCCTGCGGCCAGTGCGGCTGCGACAATACCGACCGCGAAACCCAGCTCTACATGCCCCAGCTCAACAATGACGTCATCTGGTGCTTTGGCACCAGCAGCATGGAATATCATTGTTCGACGGCGGTGATGGTGGGCGCGGCCAGCTGAGGGCAAGGGTTTGCGCAGGCTTTTGACGGGATCGCTGTTGCTGCTCGGCCTGGTCGGCATCGGCCGCGCCGCGTTGCCGCCAATGGGGCCATTGCCCGACGCGATCAGCGACCCGGAACTCGCGCGCTCCGACTATGCCGAACATTGCGGCGGCTGCCATGGCATTCAGGGGAGCGCGGCCCCGGCGCAACTGCCCGAACTGCGCGGTCGGGTCGGCTGGTTCCTGTGCACGCCGCAATCGCGCGCTTACCTCATCCGCCTACCCAACATCGCGCACAGCCGGATCAGCGATAACCAGCAATTGGCCGACCTCGTCAATTTCATGGTGTTTGGCCTCGGCGGTCCCAGCGTGCCCGCCGGCGCCAAGCCGTTCACGGCGCAAGAGGTGGAACGAGAACGCAAATTCGCCCTCTCCTCTGCCTCGCTCAAGGCCGAGCGCGCCCGCTATGTCGAAGTCGCGATCAAACAATGCGGCGCGCCCAGCGCCATGCGCCTGCTCTATCCCGGCCAGAAACCCTAAGACGCTCTCTAATAGCATCGCGCAATAGGGCTGACTCATGCGCGTCGTTCCCCGGCGAAGGCCGGGGTCCAGTTCTGACCGCGGGACTGAACCCCGGCCTTCGCCGGGGAACGACAAGCTATAGGTTCCCGTCTATGCACCTTGGCATAAAATAATGCCGCCGGATCGCTGATCCGGCGGCATTGTCATGCGATAGCCCTGACCGTCAGAATTTCTGGCCGAAGCGGATGCCAAAAAATTGCGGCTTGATCGTGAAGGTCCGCGCAGAGCCGGAACAGAAGTCGATCGAGCAGAAGGTATTTTTCGTCAGCTCGCCCCGCTTGTCGAAAGCGTTCTGCAGGAACAGCGTCAGGCTCCAGCTATCCTTCTTGATCCCCCCTGAAAAATCGAAGCTGACAAAGCCCTTGGTATTGCCGAGCAGCGCATTGCTGGCGACGTTCAGATCCTGCGTCGCGCCGGTCTGATACAGGGCGGCACCCTGAATATAGGCGGCATAATCGCCCATATAGGTGTCGTAGCGGATCGACGTCGTGCCCTTGAATTTAGGCTGGCGCGGCAGCCGGGTGCCATCGGCAGCGGCGACCTGTGGCGTGGGAGGGTCAGAGTCCGGCACGAATTCACCCAACGTGCATGTCGACAATTGGGATATGCTCGATGTGTCGCGATCCAGCGCAAAGTTGCAGAAATTGCCCTTCAGTTTACCGTCATTATACGCGCCGGAGGTCGAGAGCGTCACATTGCCGAGTTTCAGATCGGCATCATATTCGATGCCCTTCACCACGGCCTTGCCCGCATTGCCGGTCATGCCCGCGCCCTGCGCCCCGGATACGACAACGCCATATTGGATATTGTTCCATTTTTCATAATAGACGGCGGCGTTAAAGCGGAAGATGTTGTTCCACGTCGTCTTGACGCCCAGTTCGAAATTGGTGAGCGTTTCGGACTTGAACGGGGCCACATCCACCGGGCCGAAATTGCGGATGCGCAGGGGTCGGTTGAAGCCGCCGGGGCGGAAACCGGTCGAGTAATTGGCATAGACCATCTTGTCGGGCTGGAACTGCCAGTCGAGCGCGATCTTGTGCGTCTCGCCATCCTCCTTGTAGCGCCCGGTCTGATCGGCCGCGCGGAAATTGGTATTGAGACATTGCAGACGCTCGGCCGGAAGCGGCGTCGGACAGCCCATTTCGCCAGTCGGAACATAGACCGACGTAATGGTATTGGCCGCCGACCCCGCCACGCCCGCAAAGCCCTTCACCGCATAATCGGTCCAGAAATAGCGGATGCCGCCGGTGATCTTGAGCGTCGGCGTGATGTTGTAATGCCCCTCCGCAAAGATCGCCGTGTCATGGTAAAGCTGGTTCTGCTCCGTGATATAGAAGCCGTCGCCCTTCACCGCCTGCGTCCCCAATATCATCGTGCCAAGCGGGTTGCCGTTGGCATTGATGACATTGCTGGTATCGAAGAAGGGATTGCCGTCTTCGTCATAATCGATCCCGTACATGCCCGGCACGCCGATCAGCCCGCCAGGCACATCGCCGCCACCGGTCTGGGTATAGCCTGTGATCGTATCCAGCCCGCGAATGGCATAATAGGTATTGGTCTCATTCTTCTGCCGCTGGTAGAAGGCACCGAACGTCACGTCGAAAGGCCATTCCTTGGGCGTCGAAATCCGCAGTTCCTGCGTGAACTTGTTGCGGTGCGTGTCCGCATGATAATATTGCGTCGGGTCGATCAGCGAACATTGCTGCGCCGCGCCCGACCCGGTGCAATTGTCGAAAAACTGCAGATAGCTTTCATAGCCTGCGCCGAACCCGTCATAGGTAACGGTATAATAAGTATAATCGTTGAGCGTCCGGGTCCGGCGTTTGAAATAGCCGGTCGCCGATACGACGTCCCAGTCGCCGATATGGCCATGAATACTCAGCGCTGCCTGATACCAGCGGTCATCGTTGCGGGTCTTGTCATAATCATGGACTTCCAGATCGCCGACGCGCGGGTCGAACCCGAAATAGCCATTGGCGACCTGCTTCTGCGCCGTGATTTCCGGGGTAATCGCCCAGCCATCTACGGGCTCCCACAGCAATTGCAGGCGGCCGCCAAATTCCTTGATCGTGTTATAATCATCCTTGGCGATGTCGCTATTGTCGAGATTGAAGAAGGTCGCCGGATTATTGTCGCCCAGCGTATAGACCGCCGGCGCGCCATTATTGAGCAGGCCGTTATTGGGTATATTATCGATATAGCCGCCATCGCGCCGATAATAGCCCATGGCGCGCACCGCCATCGTGTCGCTCAGCGGCACGTTGATATAGGATTCGAGCTGCCCGCCAAAATCGCCCTTGCCATATTTATTGGCCTCGACGTCATAGCCGAATTCGAACTTGTCCAGCTTGGGCTTGTTGGTGATCAGGCGGATCGTGCCCGCCAGCGACCCCGCGCCATAGAGCGTGCCCTGCGGCCCCGCCAGCGCCTCGACCCGCTCCAGGTCATAGGCATGAATGTCGGGTACTTCGGTGCCGGTGATCGGAATATCGTCGAGATAATAGCCAACCGATGCATAAGCCCCGCCCGCAGGCACGATGCCGCGGAAAAAGGCGGTATTGCGGCCCGGCCCGATGCCTTCGAACGAGACGGAGGGCAGCAGCGCGGCGAAATCGCTCAAGCCTTTCACCTGGCGCTCCGCCAGCGTTTCGGCACCCAGCGCCAGCATGGAGATCGGCACTTTCTGAATGCTCTGCGCGCTGCGCGTCGCGGTCACGACGATTTCGCTGAGGCCCGATGATGGATCGGCGGCGGCGGCCTCTGCCGGTGCTTCGGTCTGGGCAAAGGCTGGCGCTGCGAGCGCCAAGTGCGTCAGGCATGTCGTTGCGCCCAGCGCGCAAAAATTGCGCACTCGTCGCGAGCCAAATTTGATGGCCATGGATAGTCCCCCCTTATACGCGTTACGTCATGGCCTCTCCCGTTGCAGTGCCCGGCGACCGGGTCTTAACCTTGTAAATCATGACATGTGCCTGCCTTCACCGCGCCGAAGACACGCAAAAACCCCCTGCCCGAAAGACGCATCTTTCGGGGTCGCGGCCGAATAACGACCACGCCGAACATCGTATTTTTTATAAGACAGTTCGCTCACGCAGCAATTCGAACGACTGTCCTAAATTGGATACTGCCACTCAGACGGGCGCTGTCAAGCAGGTGAAATCGCATTTTTTGAACTTTTATGACGCGCCCACTCGACGGCACGCTGCAATCGGCATAGCCTTTTGTGCAATCGCACAATTTTTTGAGGTGCTATGGGAAACGGGTCTGCCGCTGCCGCAACGGGTACCATCGAATCTACGCTGGCGCAGATTGCTGGTCTGGTCGAGACGCGCCCCGATCTGGCGCTGACGCAGGCGCAAGCCCTCCTCGCCCGAACCGGCGGCCTGCCGCAGGCGGAGTTGCTCGCTTGCCAGGCGTTGCGGCGGCTGGACCGCCCCGAAGACGCCCTACCCCGCCTCGCCGCCCTTGGCCGCACCTATCCGCGCATCCCGGCCGTGCTATGGGAATTAGCCCAAGCCGCCGAAGCAGCAGGCGATACCGCCCAGGCCATCGCCGCGCTGGAGGCGCTGACCCGCCAGCAGCCATCGGTCGCGGGCGGCTGGTTCCTGCTCGCCCGGCTGTTGCGCACGGTGGATCGCGAAACGGAGGCGTGGCGCGCCGACCTGTCGGGTATCCATGCCTCGTCGCGCGACCGCGACCTGCTGGAAGCCGCGATCGCGATGAACGAGGCCCGGTTGGACGATGCCGAAGCGATCCTTGTGGCGCGGCTCGACCGCCTGCCCGATAACGCCGCCGCCTGCCGCCTGCTGGGCGAAGTCAACTGGCGGCGCGGTGATATGAGCCAAGCGCTGGCGCTGGTCGAGCGCGCCGTCACGCTGGCCCCCGGCTTCGACCTGGGGCGCGATTTCCTGATCCGGCTATTGCTCCAGAACAACCGTTTGCCCGAAGCGCTGAGCCATGCCGAGATATTGGAGAGGTCGCCGCTCAAAAATCCCGGCTACGCGCTGATCAAGGCATCGGTGCTGGTGCGGCTGGGCGATCAGGATGGCGCGCGGACCATTTACGAACGCCTACTCGCGGATCAGCCCGACCAGCCACAGGTCTGGCAGAATTTGGGCCATGCCTTGAAAACGCTGGGCAAACAGGGCAATGCCGTCCACGCCTATCGCCAGGCGGTTCGTCATCGCCCGACCATGGGCGAAGCCTGGTGGAGCCTCGCCAACCTCAAGACCGTCAGGTTCGATGCGCAGGACATTGCGGCTATGGAACAAGCGCTTGCGTCCCTGAAACCGGACGCGGCGGACGGACAGGAGGATATTTTCCACCTCCATTTCTCGCTCGGCAAGGCGTTCGAGGATGTCGGCGATTATGCCGCCGCCTTCCGCCATTATGATGCGGGCAATCGCCTGCGCCGGACGATGGTGCGCCATGATGCCGACGAATTTTCCGCCGAAGTGCGCGCCATCGCCACCACCTTCACCGCGCCCTTCATCGCCGCGCGGGGTACAGGCGGTTGCCCCGCACCCGACCCGATCTTCATCGTCGGCCTGCCCCGCTCCGGCTCCACACTGATCGAGCAGATCCTTTCCTGCCACAGCCAGGTCGAAGGCACGATGGAACTGCCCGACATGATGGTCATCGCCAGCCGCCTGCAATCGCGCGTGGATGACGGCGAATTTCCTGATTTCGCCGCCATGGTCGCCGCGCTCACCCCCGCCGACCGGCTACGCCTGGGCGAGGAATATATCGAGGGCACGCGCGTCCATCGCCACAGTGCCAAGCCGCATTTCATCGACAAAATGCCCAATAATTGGCAGCATGTCGGCCTGATCCAATTGATCCTGCCCAACGCGAAAATCATCGACGCCCGCCGCCATCCAATGGGCTGCTGCCTGTCAGGCTGGAAGCAGCATTTCGCGCGCGGCCAGGCCTTCACCTACGACCTGACCGACATTGGCCGCTATTATTGCGACTATGTGGCGCTGATGACTGCCTATGACGCAGCCGCACCGGGGCGGGTGCATCGCCTGATCTACGAACAGATGGTCGTCGATATGCCGGGAGAAGTCGATCGGATGCTGGCCTATCTTAGCCTGCCGTTCGAAGCACAATGCCTGGACTTCTGGCGCAGCGACCGCGCAGTGCGCACCGCCAGTTCCGAACAGGTGCGCCAGCCCATCTATGCCGATGGCGTCGATCATTGGCGGCGCTTCGAACCCTGGCTTGCGCCCTTGGCCGATGCGCTGGGGCCGCTGGTCACGACCTATCGCGATCCACCGCCGCTATAGGATCCGCGCGAAGCCCGCGACGCCCTGAGCCGTCATGCCTTTCTCCACCACCGACGGCGGTGGGGGAAGCAGCCTCTCGGCCGTGCCATCGCCCGCGAATATCGCCTCGATCGTGCGGACGCACAGCGCCACGCCATCGTCGGCGAGCATATACCAGACCTGCTTGGCCTCCTTGCGGTTCTGCACCAGGTCGGCGCGGCGCAGTTCGGCCAGTTGCTGGCTGAGCGCGGGCTGGCCGATGCCGGTGATCTCGGCAATCTCGCCCACATTGCGTTCGCCGCGTAGCAGGCAGGACAGGATCATCAACCGCTGCGGCTGGGCGAAGACCTTGATCTTTTCGGCCGCCAACGCCGCGGCGTCGCGATCGACATAGAGCGCGCTCATCTGGACGCCTCGAACCGGCAGAACCAGTCGGGTGCCGCATCGGTCCCGTCGGCGGCAGGCAGCAATAGCGGCTGACCGTCCGTCCAGCCCTCGGGCGTCAGGTGGCTTGCGCCATCGACCCGCTGCAACGCGCGCAACAGGCGCAGCATCTCGTCCACCGAGCGGCCGACATTATGCGGATAGCAGGTCGTCGCGCGAACGACCCCCTGCGGATCGATGAAGAAGGCCGAGCGCATGGCCATGCTGTCGACGGCTGAGTCATCGATCATGCCATAGGCACGGCCCACCGCCATGCTGGGATCTTCGATGATGGGAAAGTCGATTCCCACGCCGAACAGATCGCGCAATGCGCGAACCCAGGCGAGATGGGCGTAAAGGCTGTCCACCGACAGGCCCACCAGTTTGCAATCGAGCGCGTCGAACTCCGACTGACGCCGCGCCAGCGCGGCGAACTCAGTGCTGCATACCGGCGTGAAATCGGCGGGGTGGGAGAAGAAGATCACCCATTGGCCACGCAGCGCCGAGAGTTGAAAATCGCCCTTTGTCGATCGGGCACGGAAATCGGGAGCCATGTCGCCGATCCGCACCGGCCGCCGTCCATCTGTCATCACTTCGTTCATGCCTGTCGTCCTGCAATCCCTGCCACCATGAGGCAACCCCTTGACGGCCTGCCTCTATACAGATACATGGTTTCTGTAAATATGAAACTAAAGGAGAGTCGCATGTCCGACCCCGCATTGACCAAAGCCCAGACGCAGATCCTCGCCGCCCGCGAAGGCGTGCCCGTGATCAAGTCCTTCTTCGATCCGCCGACCTTCACCGTGACCTATGTCGTGCACGATGCGCAGACGCGTCGCGCCGCCGTGATCGACAGCGTGATGACCTATGACCCCGCCTCCGGCCGCACGAATGTCGCGTCCGCCGATCCGGTGATCGCCTATGTCGAGGCGGAGGGACTGACCGTCGATTGGCATCTGGAAACCCATGCCCATGCCGATCATCTCTCGGCGGCTCCCTATCTCCAGCAGAAGCTGGGCGGGAAGATCGCGATCGGCGCGCATATCTGCGAAGTGCAGCATATGTTCGGCAAGCTGTTCAACGTCGGCGCGGAATTTCCGCGCGACGGATCGGACTTCGACCATCTGTGGGCCGATGGCGACAGTTTCGCGATCGGCACCCTGTCGGTCACGGTGCTGCATGTGCCCGGCCACACCCCCGCCTGCGTCGCCTATGTGATCGGCGATGCGGTGTTCGTGGGCGATACCATGTTCATGCCCGATTATGGCACGGCCCGCGCTGACTTCCCCGGCGGCGACGCCCGCACCTTGTTCCGGTCGATGCGCCGGTTGCTGGAACTGCCGCCCGAAACCCGGCTTTTCCTGTGCCATGACTATCTGCCCGCTGGCCGCGACCATTATGTCTGGGAAACCACCGTGGCGGAAGAGCGGCGGGCCAATATCCACGCCCATGACGGCATAACCGAAGACGAATTCGTCGCCATGCGCGAAGCGCGCGACCGCACGCTGGACATGCCGCGCCTCATCCTGCCCTCGGTGCAGGTCAATATGCGCGCGGGCCACCTGCCGGTCGCCGAGGATAATGGCGTCGCCTATCTCAAGATACCGGTGAACCAGCTATGATCCCCGGCTTTCCCGATGCCCAGCCGGTGGCCGGCCTCATCGGCGGGCTGATGATCGGCGTGGCGGCGGCGATCATGCTGCTCGGCCTCGGCCGGATCGCGGGCGTCAGCGGGCTTGCGGCGCGGGCCGTTGGCTTCACGCACGGCGGCGCGCCGCGCAGCGTCGCCATCGCCTTCATCCTCGGCTTGCCATTGGGTGCGCTGGTCGTGGCGCTGCTGTCGGGCGGCGTCCCGGCCAGCTACCCCGCGCCCGCCCTGCTCATCATCGCGGGCCTGATCGTCGGATATGGCACGCGGCTCGGATCAGGCTGCACTAGCGGCCATGGCGTATGCGGCGTGTCGCGCCTGTCGCGCCGCTCGCTCACCGCCACCGCTTTGTTCATGGGCAGCGGTTTTGCCACCGTGGCGATCCTCCGTTTGGCGGGACTTGTGTGATGCGGATCATCCTTGCGCTACTGTCCGGTTCGCTGTTCGGCGCAGGCCTTGCCCTGTCGGGCATGGCCGATCCGATGCGGGTGCGCGCCTTCCTCGACCTGTTGGGACCATGGGATCCGACGCTGGCCTTCGTCATGGGCGGCGCGATGATCCCGATGGCGCTTGCCTGGCTGGTGCAGAAGCGGATCGAGCGCCCCATCGCCGATCAGCAGTTCAACTTGCCCGAAACACGCGGGATCGACGGGAAGCTCGCGCTTGGCGCGATCCTGTTCGGCATCGGCTGGGGCATAGGCGGCCTGTGCCCCGGCCCCGCTCTCGCCAGCCTAGCGCTCGCCCCGGCGGCGGTCGCTCCCTTCGTGCTGGCCATGCTGGGCGGCATGGCGCTGCACCGCGTCACGTCAAGACCATAACCGGCACGCCGGACTCGAGGAGGATTATCATGGATATCAAGCGGCTGACCCCGGCCTTTGCCACCGCCCCGCAACTGACGCCGCACGATGTCGAACAGGCCGCGCGCGAGGGCTTTCGCGCGATCATCTGCAACCGCCCCGATGGCGAGCAGGATGGTCAGCCGACCGCTGCCGACATCGGTGCAGCCGCCACAGCCGCTGGCCTCGCCTTCGCGCATGTCCCGGTGACGCCCGGCGCGATGACCGATGCCGATGCCCAGGCGATGCGCCACGCGCTCGACACCCTCCCCGGCCCGGTGCTGGGCTATTGCCGGTCGGGCGCCCGCGCCGAAAAACTGGCGGCGATGGCGGACGCACTGGTCGCCGGACAGGACGCCGCCTCTTATGATATCCTGATCATCGGCGGCGGCAGTGCCGGGATCGCCACGGCCGCCAGCATCCTCAAGCGCCGCCGGGGCATCCGCCTCGCCATCATCGAACCGAGCGACGATCATTATTATCAGCCCGGCTGGACGATGGTGGGCGCGGGCGTGTTCGACAGCGGCTTTACCCGGCGCAGCGAGGCGCACCTGATCCCGAACGGCGCGACCTGGATCAAGGGGGCGGTCAGCCATTTCCAACCCGATAAGAAACAGGTGCTGCTCGATGACGGGCGGCGGATCGGCTATGGCGTGTTGATCGTCTGCCCCGGCATCAAGCTCGACTGGAACGCCATTCCGGGCCTCGCCGATGCGCTGGGCCATGATGGCGTCACGTCCAATTATCGCTACGATCTGGCCCCCTATACCCATCGCCTGGCCAAGGCGTTCAAGGGCGGACGCGCACTCTTCACCCAACCACCCATGCCGATCAAATGCGCAGGCGCCCCGCAAAAGGCGATGTATCTGTCCTGCCACCGCTGGGAAAAGGCGGGCGTGCTGGCGCAAAGCGACGTGCAGTTCCACACCGCCGGTCCAGCCTTGTTCGGGGTCGCCGCCTATGTCCCGGCGCTGATGGACTATGTCGATCGCTACGGCATTCACCTTAATTTCGGGTCGAAGCTAGTGGAGATTGATGGCCCGGCCAAGACCGCCATTTTCGAGCAGGCGGACGGCGATGGCGTCAGGCGCGTGGCGGAACGCTATGACATGATCCATGTCGTCCCCCCGCAGGTCGCGCCGGACTTCATCCGCAACAGTCTGCTCGCCGCCCCCTCCGGCTTCGTCGCGGTGGACGAGGCGACGCTGCGCCACCCGCTCTTCCCCGATATCTTCGCGCTCGGCGATGCCTGTTCCGCGTCCAATGCCAAGACGATGGCCGCCGCGCGCAAGCAGGCACCGGTGGTCGCGGTGAATGCGCTGGCCGCGCTCGATGGCCATCCGCCGGTCGCCGCCTATGACGGCTATGGCAGTTGCCCGCTGACTGTCGAGGCCGGCAAGATCGTGCTGGCCGAGTTCGGCTATGGCGGCAAATTGATGCCCAGCTTCCCCAACTGGCTGATCGACGGCACCCGCCCGTCGCGCCTGTCCTGGCTGCTCAAGGATACCATCCTGCCGCCGGTCTATTGGCATGGAATGCTCAAGGGCCGCGAGTGGATGGTCAAGCCCCAGCCGATCGAGTCACAGTCATGATGGACCTGACCCAATATCTGCTGGGCGGCCTGTCGGGCAGCCTGGTCGGCTTCGTGCTGGGTCTGGTCGGCGGCGGCGGGTCCATCCTGGCCGTGCCGCTGATGGTCTATCTGGTCGGCGTGCCCAACCCGCATGTCGCCATCGGCACCAGCGCGCTCGCGGTCGCGATCAATGCCGCGACGGGGCTGGCCAGCCATGCCCGTGCCCATCATGTCAAATGGCGTTGCGGCGGCATCTATGCCGCGGCGGGCATCGTCGGCGCGCTCGCCGGATCGACCTTTGGCAAGATGGTGGATGGCGACAAATTGCTGGCCCTGTTCGCGCTCGTCATGCTGCTGGTCGGCGTGCTGATGCTCAAGGGGCGCGGCAATGCGGGTAATCCGGGCGCGGAATGCAATCGCGAAAAAGCGCCCAAGGTGGTGGGCTATGGCCTTGGGTCGGGCTTGTTTTCCGGCTTTTTCGGCATTGGCGGCGGCTTCCTGATCGTGCCGGGGCTGGTCGCGTCGACCGGCATGCCGATGTTGATGGCGGTCGGCACCTCGCTCGTCGCCGTCACGGCGTTCGGCCTCACCACGGCCGCCAACTATGCCTTTTCCGGGCTGATCGACTGGCCGCTCGCCGCGGTGTTCGTGGCGGGCGGGGTCGTCGGCAGCGTCGGCGGCACGCGGCTGGCCGAGCGGCTGGGGGCCAAGACCGGGCGGCTGACCACCGTCTTTGCGATCCTGATCTTCGTCGTCGCCCTCTACATGCTCTGGCGCAGCGCGGCTGCCTTCGTGCCTGGCCTCTGACAATCTGACCTATCTCTTTATCCCTGCCCATCTGGTACAAGATCGGGCGAAAGGACATTTCCAATGTTCGACTCCTTAGACGCCCTGATCCTCGCCCGCGCCCAGTTCGCCTTCACGGTGAGCTTCCATTTCCTCTTCCCGGCCTTTTCGATCGGCCTCGCCAGTTTCCTGATGGTGCTGGAGGGGCTGTGGCTCGCCACCGGCAAGGGGGTCTATGCCAATCTCTTCCGCTACTGGCTCAAGATTTTCGCCGTCGTCTTCGCCATGGGCGTCGTTTCGGGCATCGTCATGTCCTATCAGTTCGGCACCAACTGGTCGGTCTTCTCCGACAAGGCGGGGCCGGTCATCGGGCCGCTCATGGCCTATGAGGTGCTGACCGCCTTCTTCCTGGAGGCAGGCTTCCTGGGCGTCATGCTGTTCGGCATCAACAAAGTCGGGCGCAAGCTGCACTTCACCGCCACCTGCGCGGTCGCGGTCGGCACCTTCATCTCCGCCTTCTGGATCCTGTCGGTCAATAGCTGGATGCAGACGCCGACCGGTTACGAGATCGGCGCAAACGGCCAGTTCCTGCCCGGTCCCAGCTGGATGGCGATCATCTTCAACCCCAGCTTCCCCTATCGCCTGGTCCACACCGTCCTGGCCGCCTATCTGACCACGGCCTTTGCGGTCGGTGGCGTGGGGGCCTGGCATCTGCTCAAGGACCGGACCAATCCCGGCGCGCGTACCATGTTCTCCATGGCGATGTGGATGGCGGCGATCGTCGCGCCGATCCAGATTTTCGCGGGCGACATGCACGGTCTCAACACGCTGGAGCATCAGCCGGTCAAGGTGATGGCGATGGAAGGCCATTATGACAGCCATCCCGACGGCGCGCCGCTCATCCTGTTCGGCATTCCCGACAGCGCCAACAAGCGGGTCGATTATGCCGTGTCCATTCCCAAGGCGTCGTCGCTGATCCTCAAGCATGACCTCAATGCGCCGATGAAGGGCCTCGATACCGTGCCGCAAGCCGATCAGCCGCCGGTCGGGATCGTCTTCTGGGCGTTTCGCGTCATGGTCGGCATCGGCTTTGCGATGCTGGGGCTGGGGCTGTGGAGCCTGATCGCGCGCTGGCGCGGCAAGCTGAATGACTGGCCGTGGCTGCATCGCGCCGCGCTGGTGCTGGGGCCATCGGGGTTCGTCGCCGTGCTGGCGGGATGGATCGTGACCGAAGTCGGGCGGCAGCCTTTCACCGTCTACGGCCTGCTGCGCACTGCGCAAAGCGCCTCGCCACTGGATGCGCCCGCCGTCGCGGCATCGCTGCTGGCCTTCGTCATCGTCTATTTCAGCGTCTTCGGCATGGGCATCTGGTATCTGCTGCACCTGATGAAGAAGCCGCCCGAAGCGCATGAAAGCACGCTGGACGGTGCGCCGATCCGCACCGCAGGCATCACGCCTGCACCCGCCATCGAAGGAGGCGAAGCATGATCGACCTGACCGTCATCTGGGCCGCCATCATCGGCTTTGCGATCATCGCCTATGTCGTGATGGACGGGTTCGACCTCGGCATCGGCCTGCTCTTCCCGCTGTTCAAGGTGGGCAAGGACCGCGACACTGCGATGAACAGCATCGCGCCGGTGTGGGATGGCAATGAAACCTGGCTGGTGCTGGGCGGCGGCGGGCTGCTTGCGGCCTTTCCGCTCGCCTATGCCATCATCCTGCCCGCCCTTTACGCGCCGCTGATCGCGATGCTGCTCGGCCTCGTGCTGCGCGGCGTAGCCTTCGAGTTTCGCTGGCGCGACCCGGCGCACCGCGCCTGGTGGGACCGCGCCTTCACCGGCGGGTCCGCCGTCGCCACCTTTGCCCAAGGGATCGCGCTGGGTGCCTTGCTGCAGGGCATCAGCGTCGAGGGCCGCGCCTATTCAGGCGGCTGGTGGGAATGGCTCTCGCCCTTCTCGCTGCTCACCGGCTTTGGCCTGATGGTCGGCTATGCGCTGCTCGGTGCCTGCTGGCTCAACTGGAAGACCGAGGGCGGCTTGCAGCGTCAGGCCGTGACCTATGCCGGGCGGCTGGGCATCGTCATGCTGGTCGTGATCGGCGCGGTCAGCCTCGCCACACTGACGCTGGAGGGCAGCTATCAAAGCCGCTGGCTCGCCTGGCCGGGCGTGCTGGCCACCGCGCAAGTGCCGCTGGCGACGATCATCGTCACCGCCCTTTTCTACCGCAGCCTCTCCCAACGCAAGGATACGCAACCCTTCCTCTGGGCGCTCGCCCTGTTCGGGCTGTGCCTGCTCGGCCTTGGCATCTCGATCTGGCCCTATGTCATCCCGGAACGCGTGACCATCTGGGAAGCCGCCGCCCCCTATTGCAGCCAGCTCTTCATGCTGGTCGGCGGCGCGGTCCTGGTCCCGATCATCCTCGCCTACACCGCCTGGGCCTATTGGGTGTTCCGGGGCAAGGTCGGCAGCGATGGCTATCATTGATGCGTAAGCAGCTACGCCAAGTCGGCTGGTTCATCGGCATCTGGGCCGCGAGCATCGCGGCCCTTGGGCTGCTGTCCTTAGGCCTGCGCCACTGGCTGCTCTGATCCGGCGACCGAGCCGCGCTCCAGCACGCAAGAGCGTGGCGAGTTCTGAAGACCGGTCTTAGACTTTGCGCTGGCGACCGCCTCACCGATCAGCAGCAAAGTCGGATCGTCATCGCTGATCGTCTGGACCAGGAAGGCCAGCATGGACAGCCTGCCCCGGATCAGCCGTTCGCTGGGCAGCGAGACATTGACCGCGACCATCACCGGCGTTTCCGGGTCGCGCCCCGCTGCAATCAACGACCGGGCAATCTCGCCTGCCGCCGCCCGGCCCATATAGATGCCGATCGTCCCGCCCGGTTGCGCCAGCGCGGCCCAGTCGAGTTTCAGCGGCTCGCCCGCTTTCAAATGCGCCGTCACCAGCGTCAGCCCGCGCGCCTTGCCGCGCAAGGTGAGCGAGGCATGGCCGCTCGCCGCCGCCGCGCTGGCGGTCGTGATGCCGGGGCATATCCGCACCCGCACGCCGCCTTCGCCCAGATGCGCCATCTCCTCCGCCGACCGGCCGAAGATCGACGGGTCGCCGCCTTTCAGCCGCACGACACGCTTGCCCGCGCGCGCTGCGGCCAGCAGCAGGTCATTGATACTCCCCTGCTGCTTGCTATGCCGCCCGGATCGCTTGCCGACGCTCACCCGTTCGACACCAGCGGGGATCAGGTCCAGCACGCCCGGCCCCACCAGCGCATCGTAGAATACGATGTCCGCCGCGCCGATCAGCTTTTCAGCCTTGCGCGTCAGCAGGTCCGGGTCGCCCGGCCCCGCGCCCACCAGCCAGACGTCACCGGGCGCGATCAGGTCATTCGGCTGCATGCAACGTCTCCTGCGAAGTCTGGACGAGAATATTGGCGAGTGCGGGACGGCATGACCCGCAATTGGTCCCCGCGCCGATCGCCGCGCCGATCGCGGGCACATCGACCAGTTGCTGGTCGCGGATCGCCGCGACGATCTGGTTGAGGCCGATGTCGAAACAGACGCACACCACCGCGCCCTTGTCGGGCTGGTTGCCTGGCCCTCGCGCGGCAAGCACGGACGCGCCCACGCCCTCGACCGCGAGTTGCCCGATCAGCCAGTCACGCGTTGGCAACAGGCCGCTACGCGTCACGATCAGCACGCCCGCGAGCTTCCCTTCGCGGATGATCGCCACGCGACGCGTGCCGCGCGTCTGGTCGATCGCCTCGACCCGGTCGCCCTTGGGCAGGCAGGCTTCCAGCCGCGCCGGATCGCCATTGCCCGCCACTTCATAGAGCGCGCCGCCTGGCACGGTGATCCGCGTAGCCCATAGGCACGGGATGCGCACGGGTTCGGCCCCGCGCAGGATGAGAAATCCCTTCCATTCGGTCGCGATCCTTTCGACCCGGACGGGGGTGGATTTGAACCCCGGCTGCCCCGAATGGGGATCGACCAGCGGGCGCGGCAACAGGCCGGTGCGGCCGCCGCTCGATTGCTGGTCGGTCCAGTGGATCGGCGTAAACACTTCACCGGGGCGCTGCCCCTCGCTGATCCGCGCGCGGAACAGGCTTTCCCCCTGCGCCGTCGACACCCGCGCCAGATCGCCATCGACAATACCCAGCGCCGTCGCGTCGCGCGGATGCAGTTCGACCAAAGGCTCCTCGCGATGCCGCGCCAGTTTGGGCGACAGGCCAGTGCGCGTCATCGTGTGCCACTGGTCGCGATAACGGCCGGTGTTGAGCGTCATCGGCCAGTCCTTGAGCGGTCCCTGCAACGCCATCTGCGTCACCGGCACCAACCGCGCCTTGCCATCGGGTGTTGGAAACCGCCCGTCGGCAAAGGGCGCGCCGCCCCAGCGGAATGGCGCCATCGCTTCATAGGCGTCATTGCCGATCGTCGCCTGCGCGCGCAGATTGAGCAGCCGCGCGCCGTCATTCTGATAGGCGGTCAGTCGCGCATGTTCGCGCCAGATGTCGGCGAGCCGGTCATAGGCGAAGGCATTGCGCCACCCCATCCGCCGCGCGACCTGGGTAACAATCCACCAGTCGGGCTTGGCCTCGCCGGGCAACGGCAGCAGCGCGCGCTGGCGGCTGATCGTGCGGTCGGAGTTGGTGACGGTCCCATCCTTCTCGCCCCAGGCAGCGGCGGGCAGTCGGACATGGGCGTGGACGGCGGTATCAGTGGTCGCCATCACGTCCGACACGACCACGAACGGGCAGGCCTCCAGCGCCGCGCGCACGCGCCCCGCATCGGGCATCGAGACGGCGGGATTGGTGGCCATCACCCACAGCGCCTTGATCCGCCCCTCATCGATCGCGCGGAACAGGTCGACGGCCTTCAACCCCGGCTTGGTCGCCACGCTCGGCGCGGCCCAGAAACGCCCGACCCGCGCGACATTGTCGGGTGCGAAATCCATATGCGCCGCCAGCGTCGTCGCCAGCCCGCCAACCTCGCGCCCGCCCATGGCATTGGGCTGGCCGGTGATCGAGAAGGGAGCCGCGCCCGGCTTGCCGATGCGGCCGGTCGCGAGGTGGACATTGATGATCGCATTGACCTGATCCGTGCCCCGGATCGACTGGTTGATCCCCTGGCTAAACAGCGTGACGGTGCGCGGGGTCGCGGCGAACATCTCGTAAAATTGCTGCAATTCGGCAGGCGGCAGATCGCACGCCTTGGCCGTGGTCCAAAGGTCATTACCGTCTCGGATCGCGTCCCAGAAACCATCGGGCGCAGCAACGCTATCGCGCAGAAAGTCCGCATCCAGTTGCCCGGCCTGATCCATCCAGGCCAGCAACCCGTTCATCAGCGCCACGTCGCTGCCGGGCTTCAAGGCAAGATGCAGGTCCGCGCCTTCGCAGCTTTCGGTGCGACGCGGGTCGATCACCACCAGCTTCGTGCCACGCGCTGCCCGCGCCGCCTGTATCCGCTGATAGACGACCGGATGGCACCAGGCGGTGTTGGACCCGACCAGAACGATCAAGTCTGCTTCGTCCAGATCGTCATAGCTGGCGGGCACCACATCCTCGCCGAACGCGCGCATATGCCCGGCCACCGCGCTCGACATGCACAGGCGGCTATTGGTGTCGATATTGGCCGACCCGACAAACCCCTTCATCAGCTTGTTGGCGACATAATAATCTTCGGTCAGCAATTGGCCGGAGACGTAGAAGGCGACGCTGTCCGGGCCATGCTTGGCGATCGTCTCGCGAAAGCGCTTGGCCACCAGATCAAGCGCCTTGTCCCAGCTTGCCCGCTTGTCGCCGATCATCGGATGGAGCAGGCGCCCCTCCAGCCCGACCGTCTCGCCCAGATGCGTGCCCTTGGAACAAAGCTTGCCGCCATTGGCCGGATGCGCCGCATCCCCCGCGATCGTCACGACACGCGGCCCGGTCGGCGTCGCGGAGATACCGCAACCGACACCGCAATAGGCGCAGGTGGTGCGGATGGGTTCGGTCATAAATCCTCCCCGGTACGGGGAGGGGGACCAGCCGCAGGCTGGTGGAGGGGGCGAGCGTCAGGCGCAGCGGAAGGAGAGGTCGCACCTAGCGGCCTCCCCCCTCCACCACTCGCTTTGCGAGCGTCGAATGGAGGCACGTGTCTCCATTCGACCCTCCCCGTGCCGGGGAGAATACTCACGCCGCGCGCTTCCCGATGACGGCATCACGCAGCAGGAAGATGCGCCCGGCATCGACCTTGAGCGGGATCACCGGCACGCATCCCTTATCCTCGCCCAGCGCCTCGCCGGTCTTGAGCGAGATGTTCCAATTGTGCAGCGGGCAGGTGACGACCCCGCCATTGACGATCCCTTGGCTGAGCGGCCCATGTTTGTGCGGGCAGCGGTTGACGAGGGCATGGAAATCGCCGCTGGTCGTGCGGAAGATCGCAATCTCCTCGCCGCCCAGCACTGGCAGGGTGCGGGCATTGCCCGGCGTGATCTGGTCCACCGAACCGATATCGAGCCAGTCTCCGGTCATCATACGGTCTCCAACGGGCGCACTTGCGCGATATGCTGATGTAGTTCGGCATGCTGGCCCGCGGCGCGCTCCGCCCAGGGATCGTCCTGCATGAACTGTTGCGAGAAAAGGAAGCGCGCCCGCAGCGCTTCGCGGCCTGCATCATCCTCGACGATGCGGGCCTTCACATAATCGACCCCGACCCGCTCGATCCACGGCGCAGTTCGCTCCAGATAGCGGGCTTCTTCGCGGTAAAGCTGGGTAAAGGCGGCACAATAATCGAGCGCTTCCTGCTCGGTTGATACCTTGCACAGCAGGTCGGTGACGCGAACATGGATGCCGCCATTGCCGCCGACATGCAGTTCATAGCCGCTGTCGACGCAGACGATGCCGAAATCCTTGATCGTGGCTTCGGCGCAATTGCGCGGGCAACCCGACACCGCGATCTTGAACTTGTGCGGCATCCACGATCCCCAGGTCATCCGCTCGGCCTTGACGCCCAGGCCGGTCGAATCCTGCGTACCGAAGCGGCACCATTCGCTGCCGACACAAGTCTTCACCGTGCGCAGCGACTTGCCATAGGCATGGCCCGACACCATCCCCGCCGCATTCAGGTCCGCCCAGACAGCGGGCAGATCCTCCTTCTTGATCCCGAAAATATCGAGCCGCTGGCCGCCGGTGACCTTGACCATCGGCGCGTTGAACTTCTCGACCACGTCGGCGATCGCGCGCAACTCCCTGGGATTAGTCAGGCCGCCCCACATGCGCGGCACGACCGAATAAGTGCCGTCCTTCTGGATATTGGCGTGCATCCGTTCATTGACGAAGCGGCTCTGCTGGTCATCGACATAGACACCGGGCAGCGCGCAGAGCAGATAATAATTGAGCGCCGGACGGCAGGAAGAACAGCCGTCGGGCGTGGACCAATGCAGCTTCTGCATCACTTCGGGGATCGACGTCATGCCCTGCGCCACGATTTCGCGGCGCACATCGTCATGGCCGAAACTGGTGCATTTGCACATCGTCTTGGGGCCGGACTGGACATCCTCCCCCAGCGTCAGCGCTAGGATATTTTCCACCAGCCCGGTGCAGGAACCGCAACTGGCCGACGCCTTGCACCCGGCCCGTACCGCGTCCAGGCTGCATGCTCCCGCGTTGATGCAGGCAACGACCTGGCCCTTGGACACGCCGTTGCAGCCGCAAATCTCGGCATCGTCCGAGAGCGCTGCAACGGCCGCCTTAGGGTCCAGCGCGCCCCCTCCAGAGGCGAAGGCTTGGCCAAAGATCAGAAGGTCGCGAATGTCGGCAACATCTTCGCCGCGCTTGAGCAAGTCGAAATACCAGCCGCCATCGGCGGTATCGCCATAAAGCACCGCGCCGATGACGCGATCCTCCTTCACCACGACCCGTTTATACACGCCGCGCGACGCATCGCGCAGCACGATGTCTTCGCACCCCTCGCCGCCCGAAAAGTCACCGGCGGAAAACACGTCCAACCCGGCGACCTTCAGCTTGGTCGATGTCACCGAGCCCTTATAGCCCGTATGCCGGTCGGTCAGGCCATCGGCCAGGCTGCGGCACATATCCCACAGCGGCGCGACCAGGCCATAGACATTGCCGTCATGTTCGACGCATTCGCCGACCGCCAGCACATCGGGATCGCTGGTGACCATATGGTCGTCCACCTTGATCCCGCGCCCGATCTCCAGCCCCGCCGCCCGTGCCAGCGCGATGCAGGGGCGGATGCCCACCGCCATCACCACCAGGCTGGCGGGGATCAGCGTGCCGTCCTTCAACCGCACGCCCTCGACCTTGCCGTCGCCACAGATTTCCGCCGTGTCGGCCCCGGTCAATATCGTCTGGCCGCGCGCTTCGAGCGCGCTCTTGAGCAGCCAGCCGGCCGCCTCGTCCAATTGCCGTTCCATCAGCGTCGGCATGATGTGCAGCACCGTGACCTTCATGCCGCGCAGCGTTAGGCCATGCGCCGCTTCCAGCCCCAGCAGCCCGCCGCCAATCACCACCGCGTCCCCGCCGCGATTGGCCGCGTCCAGCATCGCATCGACATCCTTCATGTCGCGAAAGCTGATGACGCCCGGCAGATCCTTGCCCGGCACCGGAATGATGAACGGGTCGGAGCCGGTCGCGATCAACAGCTTGTCATAGGCAACGGTGCGGCCCGACTGGCTCGTGACGGTCCTGGCGCTGCGATCGATCGCCACAACCGGATCAGCGACGATCAGGTCGATGCGATTATCGTCATACCAGGCGCGGTCGTTGATGATGATGTCCTGAAACGTCTTTTCACCCGCCAGCACCGGCGACAGCATGATGCGGTTATAATTCACATGCGGTTCCGCGCCGAAGATGGTGACGCGATAGCGCCCCGCATCGCGCGCCAGCAGTTCCTCGACCGCGCGGCACCCGGCCATGCCGTTGCCGATCACGACCAGATGCTCGCGCGCCTCGTCGGCAGGGACGAAGATCGTCTCCTCGCTGCCCGCCATCGGCTCCGTTCCGATCTGAAATTCCATATTCGTGACTCCAGAAAACAAAAAAGCCGCCATCCTGACCCCCGGTGAGAACCGGAAGTCAGGATGGCGGCTTTGCCATCATATGCGCCTTGTCGATCCGTCCCTGGATCGCTTTGGCTATGGTTGGAAGGACAGCTTTGTCCTCTTGCACTGCACCATAACAGAATCGCCCGATGCCTCAAGCGATTCCTGTTCCTGGCCCGATCAATAGGTCCAGTCGGCCTGCACCCATAATTTCTGCGTATCGGTCGCCATCGTCTTGGCTTCGTAACGCGCATAACGAACCGACAGCGCGATCTTCTTCAGCTTTGCCGACGCGATCAGGTTGATCTCATCACCATAATGCTGGTCCAGCCGGTCGCTGTCGAATCGATGCCACACCGCCTGCACCGACACGGTGCTCAGCGGCCCCACCTGTTTCCAGCCATAGCCGCCGCCGACATAGAGGTCGCGAATGCCGTTGGCGGGCGTGGTCAGGAACTTGTCGGCCCAGCCCTGGAACTTGAAATTGGTGCCGAGCGGCGTCTGGAAACTCGTCAGCGGCGTGCCGCTGCTCGCGCCCAGCACCTCATAGCCAGCATTGAGCTTCCAACCCTTCACGTCGAGCGTCAGGTCCGCCAGCCAATAGTCCGCGCTGTAAGCATTGGGATTGTGATGATAATCCGACTGACGCGCATAGCTGAGCTGGTAGCTGAGCTTCGCCGCCTTGGACAAAGGCCGCGCCCCCGCCAGCCGCACGCCATAGGTCTGGCTCGATAGCCGATAGCCCTGCATCGCCGCCTCATCCTGATCGACCAGATAGGCAAAGCCCGTCAGCGCCCCGACCGGCGTGGCATAGGACATGTTGGCGAGGATCGTGTCGCCACCCACCGCCTGCTGCCGCGCACCGCGCCCCTGAAAGCCCCAGATCGTCCGCACGCTCCACACATAGGACAGATCGAACTTCAGCCCCTTGGCCGGGGTCAATTCGGCGCGCACCGCATCGAACGTCTGGCCATTGTCGCGAAAGGCGACATTGCCGACGAACCGCTCGTCATCCAGCACGATTCTTTGCCGCCCGCCGGTCAGCGTCACCACGTTGGTCTTGTACTGGAGCTGGGCGATATAGAGCGCGATGTTTTCGGGATCGGCGATGATCGGGCGGGTCGCTGCGCCGTTCAGCCCGTCATAATAGTCGTCGATGGCAGCCAGCGTCCCCTGCCCCACGACCATCGCCGAAAAACCACCGCTGCTCGCCGACAGTCCGGCCCGCGCGCGGATGGTCAGCGCGTCGGATGTCTCGGTCGCCATACCTGCCTGATCGGCCTGTTCATAGCGCAACCGCGCTTCGGCGATCGGCTTGAGCGTCACTTCCTGGGCACAAGCGGTCCCTGCGACGGCCAAATAGGCCGCCGTTGCGAATAGATAATGCATGGAAATCTGTCCCCCTCGGACTTCGCTAAACTCCTCCCCTCGCAGGGGAGGAATTATTGGGAGGCGGCCTGGCTATGCCGGTCCGCCCCCGCCCCTCCAAAGTCAGATGCGTGCGCCGCTGGTCCAGGTCGCCCGCCACCGCGCCTTGACCAGTGCGACTCCGATGAAGGCGACGATGGCAAGGCCCGCGAAGATCAGGAACCCGGCCGAAAAACTACCAGTCAACTGCTTGGCAAAGCCGAGCGAACTGGCAAGGTAGAAGCCGCCAATGCCGCCCGCCATGCCGACAAGGCCGGTCATCACGCCGATTTCCGCCTGAAACCGCTGCGGCACCAGTTGGAACACCGAACCATTGCCCGTGCCCAGTGCCAGCATGGCGAGGACGAAGAGGCCAAGCGCCGTCACCAGCGTCGTGGCAAAGGCGACCCCTGCCAGCGCAACCGCGGCAACGATGTAGACGATCATCAGCGCCTTGACGCCACCGATCTTGTCAGCCAGCGCCCCGCCGATTGGCCGAACCAGCGACCCGGCGAATACGCAGCCTGCGGTGCAATAGCCCGCCATCACCGGCGTCAGGCCGAACTGGTCGGTGAAGTAGATCGGCAGGCTGGCGGCCAAGCCAACGAAACCGCCGAAGGTCACCGCATAGAAAGCCATCAGCAACCAGGCATCGGCCTGCTTCAACGGCTGGAAATAATCGATCATCTTCTTGGGCGGCGGCGCGTTGGGGGCGTCCTTCGCCATGACCATATAGACGACGAACACGATGGTCAGCGGAATGCAGGCCAAGCCCAGCACCGCATTCCAGCCGAATAACTTGGCCAGCCCCGGCGCGAACAGCGCTGCCAGCACGGTGCCCGAATTGCCCATGCCAGCCAGCCCCATGGCCTTGCCCTGATGCTCAGGCGGATACCAGCGGCTCGCCAGCGGCAGCGCGATCGCGAAGCTCGCGCCTGCAAAGCCCAGCACGACGCCCAGCGCCAGCGTGCCTTCAAAGCTGCTGACCCCCATCATCCAGGCCACAAACAGCCCGGCGATGACGATCAACTGGCTGATCGCGCCCGACATTTTCGGCCCGATACGGTCAACCAGCAGGCCGTTCACGACGCGCAGCAACGCGCCCATCAATGTCGGCGTGGCGACCATCAGGCCTTTTTCAGCCGGGGTCAGCGCCAACGTCTGCGCAATCATCGGCGCCAGCGGGCCGAGCAGCACCCACACCATGAAGGCGAGGTCGAAATAGAGAAAGGCGGCAACAAGGGTCGGCGTGTGGCCGGCCTTCCAGAAGCTGATCGCGGCGGCGGGCTGTTCACCCTCCTTGTCGCGATCCCAATAAGCAGTAGCCATGATACGTCCCCCAATAAACGGAAATGGACACGAAAAAAGCCGCAGGCCGGACGCACGCACGAAGGGCGTAGTCCGGTCAGCGGCTTTGCTGCGATGTGGAAGGGGATGGCGGTCCCGTCCTTGGGAGAGCGCATCCAGATATAGGCGCGCTTCATCGCGCGACGCCTATACTATCTCCCGATTCGCATCATGTTGCAAGGCACAATTTTGCGCCTGCTTTCAACGTAGCGGCGTAAAGCTCGCGAGAAACTCGTCGATCCGTTCGGGGTCGAACACCCGCCCGTCGAAGAATCGGTCCGGCCCCAGCGTCAATTCGCCCCGGCGCGATCCCACCGCCAGCGGCATACCCACCGCCCCCTCCAACTTCATGCTTGCGCCCGGCATCGGCACATCGCTGTCGGCCAGCGCGCGGCGGAAGATGTCGGGCCGGAACACCGCCCCCGCCTTCGCCACTGTCGCGGGATCATGATCGACCATGCCCCAGCGCACCAGTTGCGAATAGATCCACAAGGCCTGGCTGCGCCACGGAAAGGGCGTCGCCTCACGCGCGAACAGCATGAAATCGGGGCTGGCGATCGGCGCTTCACCCGCCCGCGCGACGATCTGCCCCGACAAAGCCCGCGCGATCAGATCGGCGGGTTGATCGACATAGGCAGGCGCCGCCAGCAACCCGGCCAGATCGGCATGATTGGCGGGATCATCGCACCAGGCCGCCGCCCGCACCAGCGCACGCAGCAGGCGATCGACCGTATCGGGATTTTCCTCCGCCCACGCCTCGCGAAAGGCCAGCACCTTCTCGACGCCGCGCCGCCAGATCCGCTCGCCGATCGCCACGGCTTCGGCCAGGCCCGCCTCGACCGCCGCGCTGCCCCACGGTTCGCCTGCGATGAAGCCATCAATCTCGCCCGCCTGCATCGCCTCGACCGTCAGCGACGGCGGCAGCACGCGCAGCACCACGTCGCGGTCCGGGTCCACCCCCGCGCTCGCCAGCCAATAACGCAGCATGATCGCATGGCTGGAAAAACGATGGACGACGCCGATTACCGGCTTGCGCCGCCACAGGCCGATCGCGGCGGCGAAATCATGCGCCGTCCCCAGCGGATCGGCCAGCCGCGCCGCGACATCTGGTTCCAGCGCAGCGGCGAAATCGCAGGTCATCACCAGCATATTGCCGTTGACGTTGAGCTTATAGGGCGCGGCCAATGCGGCAGGCTGCTGGCTCAGCCCCAGGGTCACCGCGACCGCCAGCGGGGCCAGCATATGCGCCGCCTGCACCTGGCCATAGACCAGCCGGTCGCGCAGCGTCGCCCAGCTTGTGGTCCGCACCAGGTCGAGCGCGATGCCCTCGGCCTCCGCAAAGCCCCGCTCGCGCGCCGCGACCAGCACGGCCGCATCGGTCAGCGGCAGGAAGGCGATCCGCAGGCCCGTCGTCATACTCCCCCTCCCAACAATTCGCTGGCGGTGATCAGCGCCTGTGCCACCTCCACGATCTTCTTGCCCTGGTTCATCGCCGCCGACCGCAGCAGCGCATAGGCATCCTGCTCGCTCAACGACCGCTGGTTCATCAGGATCGACTTGGCGCGGTCGATGATCTTGCGATCCGACAGCGCCGTGCGCGCCTCGTCCAACTCGCTCTGCATCTTGGCAAAGGCGTTGAAGCGCCGCACCGCCAGTTCCAGCACCGGCTTGACCCGCTCCTTGCGCAATCCGTCCACCACATAGGCGGAAACGCCCGCATCGATCGCCGCGCCGATCATCGCATCGTCGGACTGGTCCACGAACATCGCGATCGGCTTGGCCAGCGCCCGGCTGACGATGAGCATTTCTTCGAGCGTATCGCGGCTGGGGCTGCCCAGGTCCATCAGCACGACATCTGGGGCCATGCGTTCGAGCCGCGCGACGAAAGCGCCGCGCGGTGGCACGATATGAATATCGTCATAGCCCGCCTCGCGCAGCCCCTCCTCCAGAACCGTCGCGCGCAGCCCGCTGTCGTCGATGATGACGATTCGCATCAATCCAAAGCCCTTCGCCCCTGAGTGACGCCAATGCTGCACCGCGTCAATCAGGCGGGGGATGGTGCCTCTATCGCCTCACCGGAGCGCCCGCCTATTTAGGTCATCTGCGTCCTGATGGTGCGCGCGCTATAGACTTCCACCCCTTGCCAGGCATCGGCCTCAAACCGGACCCGGATCTTCGACTGCCCTCGCGCCATGTCAGCGGGCAGCGCATAGGTCTGCACATTGCGGGCGGATGTTACCGCACCTGTCAGCCGTTCGCGCGCCAATTGTTTGCCATCCACCAGGATACGGAAATCCTTGTCGCGCTGGCCACCGCTATAGGTAATTTGCAGCGCCAGCGGCCCCGGCGCGACGGCCAGGTCGAATTCGAAAAAGCCCTTGTTCACGATCCGGCTGCGATCGGCGACGTGCGAAACCGCCTCCGATCCGCCACTGTCGGCAAAGCCATGATCGACCTCCGGCTGTTGTTCGCCCAGGCGGATGACGTCGATCGTGCGCGCGGCCAGGTCCGCCCGCGCCATGGCCGCGCTCTCCCACGCCACCCGTTCGGTCTGCCATTCGGCGGTATCGAAGCGGCGAAAATAGACGGCGGTGCGGTTGTCATGCTGCGCAAAGAAGGGCCGCAACGTCAGGTCACCCGGCTTGCCTTGTTCGCCCAGCCGATATTGGTGCAGGCCGCCTGCCGCCACCAGGGCCGGCGCGCTCTGGTCGGTGACGAGGGCCGGGTCCACGCCCTCCCACGACCGTTCGCGCGGCCCCATGTCGCCCGCCAGCACCAAGGGGCCACTCAGGAAGGCAATCAGCTTGGCATCGTCGGGCATCGCTTCGACCCGCACGGACATGGGCAGCGACAATGTAATCTGGTCGCCCGCCTTCAAGCCCGTCAGCATCAGATAGCCGTCTTCGCGGACCCCCGCCGTTTTGCCATTCACCTGCAACACAGGGGTAGCGCACCAGCCGGGCACACGCAGCGCCAGCTTCTTCGGCGCTTTCGTCACCGCGATCCGCACCATATCGTCCAGCGGAAAGGCGGTCTTCATGTCGATCTGCGCTTCGGGCGCCTTCAGCGTCGAGGCATAATAAAGGTTGATCGCGACTGCATCGTCACGCTTCCAATAAATGCTCTCGCCATGTTTGGAATGGCTTTCCATGCCCGACCCGACGCAGCACCAGAAATCCTCGGTCGGGTTCGAATGGACGCGCGCCATCCCCGATGCCAACCCCGTGAAATAGGTGAACATGCCCGTCTTGGGGTCTTGCTGGCTCATGATGTGATTGAGGTGCGACCGCTCGTAGAAATCGAAATAGCGCGCGTCGCCGTTCCACCCGTACAGATGCCGTGTCAGGCGCAGCATATTATAGCTGTTGCACGCCTCGCAGGTCTGCTGGTCAAGCCGCTGGGCCAGTTGCCGCGGCAGGCCGAAATGCTCATGATCCGAATTGCCGCCGATGACATAGCTGTGATCGTTGGTGACGGTGGCCCAGAAGAATTGCGCCACCTTCGCCTGGTCGACATTGCCGGTCACTTCATGCAGCCGCGCTTCGCCGACGATCTTGGGGATCTGCGTATTGGCATGCTTCCCCGCCAGCTCGTCGCGCCCGGCCAGGAGCGGATCGACGATCGCATGATGCCGCATCCGTTCGGACAGGGTCAGCCAGCGGCGATTGCCCGTGCGTTTATATAATTCGGCATAGGATTCGGTCAGCCCGCCATGCTCGGTGCGGAGAATATCCTGCACTTGGGCATCGCTCAAACCTTCCACGATCGTACCGAGATAATCGCCAAGGCCGATCGCCACCGACAGGCCATCCTTGATGCCCGCATGATGATGCGCATCCAGCGCACCGGCGATGACCTTATGATAGGTATAAAGCGGCACCCATCCTTCGTTCAGGCTGAACCCGGTCGATCGGATGTCGCTCTTGCGCAGTTCCTCATAGACGATCTTGCCATCGACCGTCTTGCCGTCGCGCTCGACGGTGGTGCCGCCCGCATAACCGTCGCCCTGCTTCGCCTGAATCGCCTTGAGTTCACGCACGATATAGGCAGCGCGGTCGCGAAACGGCGCATCGCCCGTCTGCGCATAGATCAGCGACAGCGCGCTCAGATAATGGCCCAGCGAGTGCCCGGCGATGCCGCGCGATTCCCACCCGCCATAAACATCGCCTTTGGTCGGCAGCCCTGCCCCGGCATGGAAATTATGCAGCAACCGGTCGGCATCGAGCGACAATAGATAGCGCTGGTTCGCCTGTACCGAGGTCAGGAAAATCGACGGCTTCAACCGTACCTGCGACAAGGGAAAGGGCGTCGCCCCGGATGATGCGCCACGCGCCGCCCAGGCAAAGGACGGCATCGTGCCGAGCGCAACCCCTGCCCCCAACATAGCGCGGCGGGTCCAATCCATGTCACTCTCCTGATCCAGTCGTTGGGCCGACCCTATCTCCTCTTTTTGTATGAGTAAATGCCAAGGTGGAAGACCACCGCCACCATCCAGGAAGAGCCATATCGCTTCGACAATTCAAGAAAACGCAAGGGAAAAGGGGCGAACTGCAAGCCGGCGATGTCTCTGCCCTCCTCACACATGCCCCTTGCACCCCCTGCCGCACCCCGCCTATCAGCAGTGCAAAGGGATAAAGAGGATTGCGGGCCGATGAGCTATTATGATGTTCTGATCGTGGGTGCGGGCCATGCCGGGGCGCAGGCGGCGATTTCGCTGCGCCAGCATGGGTTCGACGGCAGCGTCGCGATGATCGGCGACGAAAAAGACCCGCCCTATGAGCGCCCCCCCTTGTCCAAGGAATATTTCGCAGGCGACAAAAGTTTCGACCGCATACTGATCCGTCCTGCCACCTTCTGGGGCGAGCGCAATATCGACATGCTGCTGGGCCGCCGGGTGAAGAGCGTCGATCCGGTCGGCAAGTTCGTGACGGTCGGCACCGAAGAAATCGGCTATGGCAAGCTGATCTGGTGTACCGGCGGCACCCCGCGGATGCTGACCTGCAACGGCGCGGATGCGTCCAACGTCCATGCCGTGCGGCGCCGCGACGATGTCGATGCGATGATGGCGAAGCTCGACAGCATCAACCATGTCACGATCATCGGTGGCGGCTATATCGGCCTGGAAGCCGCCGCCGTCCTGACCAAATTCGGTAAGACCGTCGTCCTGCTCGAAGCGCTAGATCGCGTCCTCGCGCGCGTCGCGGGCGAACAATTGTCGCGCTTCTACGAAGCCGAACATCGCGCCCATGGCGTCGACCTGCGCACCGGCGCACGGATGGACTGCATCGAAGTGGTCGACGGCAAGGCGACCGCCGTCTTGATGGAAGATGGCGAGCGGATCGAGACCGACATGGTGATCGTCGGCATCGGCATCATCCCCGAAACCGGCCCGCTGATCGCGGCGGGCGCAGCGGGCGGCAATGGCGTCGATGTCGATGAATATTGCCGCACTAGCCTGCCCGACATCTACGCCGTGGGCGATTGCGCTGCCCACGCCAACCGCTTCGCCGGTGGCGCGCAGATGCGGCTCGAATCCGTGCAAAACGCCAATGATCAGGCAAAAGTCGCGGTAGCGCACATATTGGGCAAGGAAGAAGCCTATAATGCCGTGCCCTGGTTCTGGTCCAACCAATATGATCTCAAGCTCCAGACCGTCGGCCTCTCCACCGGCTTCGATCAGGCGATCACCCGCGGCGACCCAGCGACGCGCAGCTTTTCCGTCGTCTATCTCAAAGGCGGCAAGGTCATCGCGCTCGATTGCGTCAATATGGTCAAGGACTATGTCCAGGGCCGCGCCCATGTCCTGTCAAGTGCGGCGCTCGACCTCACGCAACTCGCCGATGCCAGCGTGCCGTTGAAGGAAGTCGGGCTAGCCTGAGATTAAGGCTGCCACATCAAAGCTGTTCCCCGGCGCAGGCCGGGGTCCAGTTCAGACCGTTGGACTGGACCCCGGCCTGCGCCGGGGAACAGAAACGCGAGGCCTGAAAAGCGGCCGTTCGACAGACTCAGGGCGAACGGCAATATATACCTACCCCCGAAAACTCGCCTTCATCGCCAGTTCCCATGGCCCCCCGCGATAATGCCACGCCGCCAGCCCGGCGATCGCGAACGGGCGTGGCACAAAGTCCGCACGCAACTGCGCCGCCAGCGCCTTCGCTTGCGCCGGCGCAACCTTGTTCTGCACGGTGACATGCAGCCGGGGTCGCGCCTGGTCCTGCGGCGTCAGAAGCCCCGTAAACGCCTCCGCCAGTTCGTCGCGCATCGCCGCCAGCTCCGGGCTGTCGATGCGATAGGCCACCCCCCGCCCCAGCATCATGACCTCGCTCAGCCGGGCAGCCGGTGCCCGCCCCCGACACAAGGCCTTGAGCCGATCACCCACCTCCCCCAGTACCGAAGGCGGCAAGTGATGGAACAGCGTGATATGCGCAGACAGTACGTTACGCTCAGGCGGAAAATGCGCGCGGCGCAACCCGTCCGCCCAAGCGAAGTCCGCCGCCCCCATCAGCGCACTGACGATGATGGGGGCCGGTAGGGCAGCCTCAACCAGCCGGATGCGCCTTCAGCCATTCCAGCACGGGTTCAGGCTGGGTCTCGCCATAGGGGTCTTCATCTTCGCCGCTATCGTTGATCCCCGGTTCCTCGAACCAGGCGACGATCTTGCCGTCTTCGACCACCATCGCATAGCGCCAACTGCGGTCGCCAAAGCCCAGATGGTTCTTCTTGATCAACATGCCCATCCGCCGGGTGAAATCCCCCGACCCATCGGGCAATAGCTTCACATTCTTAAGACCAAGCTGCTTGCCCCACTGGAACATGACGAAGGCGTCGTTGACGGAGATGCAATAGACATCATCGACACCGACCGCCTTAAAATCCTCATAATAGCGTTCGAACGCCGGGCATTGCTCGGTCGAACAGGTCGGCGTGAACGCGCCGGGCAGCGAGAACACCACCGCGCGCTTCCCCGCGAACAAGTCGCCGGTCTGCACATCCTGCCAGCGATAGGGGTTTGGCCCCTCGACGCTTTCATCGCGCACGCGCGTCTTGAGCGTCACATTCGGTACGGTTCTTCCCAGCATCAGTGCGTCTCCCAATCAGGGCCGCCTTGTCGCACAGGCGGCAACCATCTTTATGGGGATGAGGAAGCCGGACGGCAATCGCGCCCGGCATGCAATCGACGGTCGCGCCTCAAAGCTCGCCGCGCGACCGCCGGATTTCGAACCATTTGCGCACATTCTCATTATGCTGCTGATAGGTGTCGGCAAAGATATGCCCGCCCTTCCCGTCCGCAACGAAATACAGCGCCTTGGTTTCGGCCGGATGCAGTACCGCCAGGATCGACAACCGCCCCGGATTGGCGATCGGCCCCTTGGGCAGGCCGACCATCGCATAAGTATTATAGTCGTTGACGTCCGCAATCTCCGACTTGCGGATGCGGCGGCCCAGCGGCTTGCCGCGCGTGATCGGGTAGATGATCGTCGGGTCGGCCTGCAACATCATATTGGTGCGCAGGCGATTGCTATAGACGCCCGCCACCGTCGGCCGTTCGGACGCGACGGCGGTTTCCTTCTCGACGATGCTGGCCAGGATGATGGCTTCCTTGGGCGTCTTGGCGACCGTGTTGGGCGCGCGCTCGGCCCATAATTTGGCCAGCGCCTCATCCATCGCCACCTGCATCCGCTTCAACACGGCCGCGCGCGGCTCGCCCTTGTCGAAGGCATAGCTGTCGGGCAGCACGCTCCCCTCCTCCGGCACAGGAATGTCGCCGGTCAGCTGATCGTTCGCCATCAACCGCTCATGCACCAGGATAGAGGGCATGCCTTCGGGAATGGTGATCAGGCGGGTCAGCGTCTTGCCACCCTGCAGGATGGAGAGGATATCGCTGTTGCTGGCCCCCGCGGGAATGACGAACTCCCCCGCCTTGATCGGTGTGCCCGCCCCGAAAATCTTGGCCCGCGTCAGGAAAGCATCGGCCGACCGCACCGCGCCCGCCTGTTTCAGCAACACCGCCGCATCGGACAGCGTAGACCCTTCGCGCACGACCACGCTGACATCCTGAGCCGCCGGCCCCTGTTCGGTCCAGCCCACCACGAAGCGAAAGGCGATGAAGGCCGCAACGGCGAGGCCGATGAGCAGGACGATACAGCCCAGTCGTTGCTTCGAATTCCGGTTCGATCGTCTTGCCATCATCACCATCGCCCCAGAGGAATATCCACGACCGCCAAATCTTCCTCTTATAGGCCGGGCTATCGTATATGGCACCCAACCTATCAAAAGTCGTCACCCTGAACTTGTTTCAGGGTCCATTTCTCCCCACGAGCCGCCGCTGGTGGGGCATGATGGATGCTGAAACAAGTTCAGCATGACGAAGGAAAATGGGCGCGTTCCATATGCGATAGCCATCCCCTACAGGGGGAGGAACTTACTTTCCCAACGTCCTCAGATCGCCTTCATGATCAGCGACGCATTGGTGCCGCCAAAGCCGAACGAATTGTTCAGCACCGCGCGCACCTTACGCTCCTTGGCAACATGGGGAACGAGGTCGACGCCCTTGCAGCTTTCGCTCGGTTCATCCAGGTTGAGCGTCGGCGGCACGATCTGGTCGCGCATGGCGAGGATGCAGAAGATGCTTTCCACCGCGCCCGCGCCACCCAGCAAATGGCCGATCGCCGACTTGGTCGAACTCATCGACATCGCACCGATCTGGTCACCGAACAGGCGGCGTACCGCGCCCAGTTCCAGTTCGTCGCCCATCGGCGTCGATGTGCCATGCGCGTTCACATAGTCGATATCTTCCAGGCTCAGGCCCGACTTCTTGAGCGCCATCTGCATCGAGCGGAACGCGCCGGAGCCTTCGGGGTGCGGAGCAGTGACATGATAAGCGTCGCCCGACAGGCCATAGCCCAGCACTTCGGCATAGATTTTCGCGCCGCGTGCCTTGGCCCGCTCATATTCCTCCAGCACGACCACGCCTGCGCCCTCGCCCATGACGAAACCGTCGCGGTTGACGTCATAGGGACGGCTGGCGCGCGTCGGATCGTCGTTGAAATTGGTGCTGAGCGCCCGCGCCTGCGAGAAACCGGCGATGCCGATCGGGCAGATCGCGCTTTCCGCGCCGCCCGCCAGCATGACGTCGGCGTCGTCCATCGCGATCATGCGCGCGGCGTCGCCGATCGAGTGGGCACCGGTCGAGCAAGCGGTAACGACCGCATGGTTCGGCCCCATCAGGCCATATTTGATGCTAACCTGGCCAGAGATGAGGTTGATCAGGCGACCATGAACGAAATGCGGGCTGACCCGGCTCGGTCCCTTGTTCGCCAGCACCAGCGATTCGCTTTCGATGCCCGGCAGGCCACCGATTCCCGAACCGATCGAGCAACCGGCGCGGAACCGTTCCTCTTCGGTCATGTTCAGCAGGCCCGCGTCGCGCAGCGCCTCGCTCGCGGCGGCGATGCCGAAGACGATGAACAGGTCGACCTGGCGCTGGATCTTGTGATCCACCTCCAAATAGGGGTCGAACCCATATTCATGCTCTTTGGGCTTCACTTCGCACGCGATGCGGCACTTATAGTCGGTCGGGTCGAACCGCGTAATGGTCGCCGCGCCGGATTTGGACGCGATGATGTTCTTCCATGTGGTTTCCACATCCCCGCCAAGCGGGCTGACCATGCCAAGGCCGGTTACGACGACGCGACGCATATATTTGCTCCGAAATAGTCTCTTTGACGCAATGTAGGTCTGGCCGATCCGGCCTGCAAACGCTGCATCAGATACGAAAAAGCTCCCCGCGCTCCGGGGTTACCGGACAGGAGGAGCCATTTCCTAACACGAAAGGCGGCCCGCTTATTGCGGGCCGCGAAACGCCTTACTGCTTGCTGTCGATATAATCGATGGCATCCTTGACGGTGGCGATCTTCTCGGCCGCATCGTCGGGGATTTCGACGCCGAATTCTTCTTCGAACGCCATGACCAGCTCAACGATGTCGAGGCTGTCAGCGCCCAGATCGTCGATGAAGCTGGCATCCTCGGTCACCTTTTCGGCTTCAACGCCCAGATGCTCGACGACGATTTTCTTTACGCGATCCGCGGTCTCACTCATGAGTGGTCCTTCTTGACTGGTATCGTTGGTGGTTGTGAATAACCGTTAAGGCAATGCCCTAGAGCCATGCGCCGATAGAGGCAAGAGGCAAGGCCGCCAAGTCCTTTTCAATCTGCCGATCGATGATTTCCCGATGATCCGGCCCTTATTGCGCCATTTACCAAAATTTCAGCCGCATCTGCAAGGGTGGACGCCATGCCCGCCCTCTCCCCAACCGATCGGCTTGTCACGCGCGCGCGCGTCCGGCTGGTGGCGCGCTGCATGCTGGCGGCGACCTTCATCGGCCTGATCATCCTGTTTGCGGGCGCGCAGGGCACGGTGGATTCGCTGGGAAGGCCGCTGGGCACGGACTTCTCCAATGTCTGGACCGCCGGGTGGATGGCCGATCACGGCCGCGCGGCGGAGGCATGGGACTGGGCGATCCAGCATGACGTGCAGCGGCAGGTCCATCATGACCCGGCCATTCCCTTCTATGGCTGGCATTATCCGCCCCCCTTCCTGATCATCGCCACCTTGCTGGCGCAACTGCCCTATGTGGCGGCGTTGCTGATCTGGCAGGGCTTGACGCTCTCGCTCACCCTGCTGCTGATCAAGCATATCCTACCCGCTGAACGCGATGCATGGCTGCTGGCGCTGGGCGCGCCTGTCGTGCTGATCTGCCTTGGCCATGGCCAAAATGCCTTCCTGACGGCCAGCCTGCTGGGCGGCGGGATGCTGCTGCTCGATACGCGCCCCTGGGTGGCCGGAATCTTGTTGGGCGCGCTCGTCTACAAGCCGCAATTCGCGGTGCTGATCCCCGTCCTCATTCTCGCGCGCGGCAATCTGCGCGCCTTCATCGCGGCGGGCCTGACCGTCGTCACCCTCTGCTTGCTGACATGGGCGATCTGGGGTTGGGCAGTGTGGCAGGCGTTCATCGACTCCCTGCCACTGACCCGCCATATCATCATCGAAGCAGGCGCGACCGGCTGGGAAAAGATTCAAAGCCCCTTCGCCGCCATCCGCCAATGGGGCGGATCGATCCCCGTCGCCTATGGCCTGCAGGCGGTGGTCACGATCGGCGCGATCGTTACGGCGGGGCTGGTCGCGCGCCGGGGCAGCATGGCCTTGCGCGGGGCGGCCGCCCTCAGCGCAGCTCTGCTCTGCACCCCCTATGTGCTGGACTATGACCATGTGTTGCTCGGCGTCGCCATAGCCTTTGTCGCGGCGGACATGGCCAACCGTGGCGTCCTGCGGTGGGAGCCGACATGGCTCGCCTATGCCTGGCTCGCGCCGCTGTTCGGCCGGACGGTGTCGGACCTGACCCTGATCCCCGTCAACCTGATCGCGGCCATCGCCATCCTTGCCATCACCGCCCGCCGCGCAGCGCAGTTCGACGCGCTGACCTTGCCATGGCCCCCGCGCCTGAGTGCTTATCGGCAATAGCCCTCCTGCCCGGCCACCACGATCAGGCAATCGCTCTTGTCCGCGAGATATTTGAACCCCGTCTCCGCCCCCGTGCCCGGCCGGATCGTCAGTTCCTTCCCGTCGCGCGTGAAACGGATCATCGCCCCCTCCGCCATGCCGGCATAATCACCCTGCCGGTCGAGAGTATCCTTGTTGGTCAACGCATAGCTGCCCGGCTTCCCATCAGGTCCAGGCTGGATGTCGAGGAACAACCCCTCCGGCCCGGTCCAGCGGCCGATCCAGTCATCGGTCGGCAAGCGCCCCGCCGGGCCATCCACGCTATTGATCGCATCGCTATCCTCGATCGTCTCGACCGTCGGCACGCTGGCCGTAGCATTGGCACCATTGTTCGTCTCGGCCGCAGGGCCACATCCGGTCAACAGCGCGCCAGCCAGCAGTAACGGCAGCGTGAAGCGGGACGAAAGGCGGCAGGTCATCGGTTGATCTCCTTGGCTATCGGGCAGAACAAGTCGCGAAACGGCACATTCGATCCCTCCGCGCCTAAGACGTCGCCTTGCCAGCGCCGCCGTCTATCGCCAAACACGCGAGGCGGGGGGACGACATGACCAACAATATTATGCAACGACCCAGGGCGAAATTCGTCCGGGAAACGCCCGACGTCCGGCGTCAGGCCTTGATCGAGGCGACCGCCCGCTGCCTCGCGGAAAAGGGCGTCGGCGGAACCTCCGTCCGGGCGATCTGCGCGCAGGCGGGCGTATCCTCCGGCCTGCTCACCCATTATTTTGAGGGCGTCAACGCGCTCATCCTCGCCACCTATCTCGATGTCGGCGCAACCGTATCCGCGGCGCTCGACCAGGCGGTGGAGGAAGCCGGCGATGACCCCCGCGACCGGCTGCGCGCCTGTCTCCAGGCCAATTTCCGCGCCCCCATATTGGACCCGGACCTGCTCGCCACCTGGATCGCCTTCTGGAGCCTCGTCAAAAGCGATCCCGCCATCGCCGCCGTCCATGCGCAAGTCTATGCCGCCACCCGCGCCCAGCTCGAAACCCTGCTCCTCGCCGCCGTGCCCGAAATGCCACCCGCCCGCGCCCGGCTCGCCGCGATCAGCCTGACCGCGCTCGTCGATGGCCTCTGGCTCGAACTCTGCCTCGATCCCTCGACCTTCTCGGCTGAGGAAGCACAGGCCATGGTCGAACGCGCGATGATGCTGGCGCTTGGCCAATGGCGCGGTGAGTGGGTCGATCAATCCGATCGGCTGTGATCGCTTTTCTCACTCACCCCATCCGAGAAAACCAATTTCCCTCGACTCGCCCCCTCCCCTACATGGGTCAGGCAACAGCAACCCACATAAGGAACTGGACAGCCCATGGCTCTCATCAACACCACCATCAAGCCGTTCGCAGCGACCGCCTATAAGGAAGGCAAGTTCGTCGACGTCACTGACGCGGACGTGAAGGGCAAGTGGGCGATCTTCTTCTTCTACCCCGCCGACTTCACCTTCGTCTGCCCCACCGAACTGGAAGACCTGGCCGGCATCTACCCGACCCTCCAGGGCCTGAACGTCGAAGTCTATTCGGTCTCGACCGACACCCATTTCAGCCACAAGGCCTGGCACGACACCTCGCCCGCCATCGGCAAGATCAACTACTACATGCTGGGTGACCAGTCGGGCCAGATCACCAACAATTTCGACGTGATGCGTCCGGGCGTCGGCCTTGCCGACCGCGCCACCTTCCTGGTCGATCCCGAAGGCGTGATCCAGTTCATGGAAATCACTTCGGAAGGCGTCGGCCGCAACGCGACCGAACTGCTCCGCAAGGTGAAGGCTGCGCAATATGTCGCCGCCCATCCCGGTGAAGTCTGCCCCGCCAAGTGGGAAGAAGGCGAAACCACCCTCGCCCCTTCGCTCGACCTCGTCGGCAAGATCTAAAAACGACCCGCAGCGCGGCCCCCTTGGCCGCGCTGCCCTGAACGGCCGCCGGGTTGCCCCAAAGGGCACGGAACCCGGCGGACCCTTCAACGCTATCTAAACCGTCATCCTATTCTCATCGGGGTCTTTGGGTCGCACCATCCCCCGAAGGGCCGCCGCACGCCCCCCTCCCTCAATATGCGGCGGCGGCCCGCTTTCATGCAACGGAGCAAGGCACGATGTTGGACGCAAATCTCAAAGGACAGCTGAAAGGCTATCTGGCGAACATCACTCAGCCGATCGAGCTGGTGGCTTCGCTGGATGAAGGCGCAAAGTCGCGCGAACTGGGCGAATTGCTGGGCGATATCGCCGAGCTGTCGGACAAGGTGACCGTGGTCACCGGCATCGACAAGCGCGTCCCCAGCTTCATGATCCGCCGCGCAGGCACCGATATCGGCGTGCGGTTCGCGGGCCTGCCGATGGGCCATGAATTCACCTCGCTGGTCCTCGCGCTACTGCAGGTCGGCGGCCACCCGTCCAAGGCTGCGCAGGACTTGATCCAGCAGATCAAGGATATCGACGGCGACTTCGCCTTCGAAACCTATTTCTCGCTCTCCTGCCAGAACTGCCCCGACGTGGTGCAGGCGCTCAACCTCATGAGCGTCCTCAACCCCCGCATCAGCCACGTCGCCATCGACGGCGCACTGTTCAAGGAGGAGGTCGACAGCCGCAAGGTCATGGCCGTCCCCACCGTCTTCCTCAACGGCGAACCCTTCGCCAGCGGCCGGATGGAACTGGAACAGATCGTCGCCAAGATCGACAGCGGCGCAGCCACCCGCGCCGCCGAAAAGATCAAGGCCCAGGAACCCTTCGAAGTCCTCATCGTCGGCGGCGGGCCCGCTGGCGCAGCGGCGGCCATCTATACCGCGCGCAAGGGCATCCGCACCGGCGTCGCGGCCGAACGCTTCGGCGGCCAGGTGCTCGACACGATGGATATCGAAAATTTCATCTCCGTCTCGCGCACCGAAGGGCCAAAGCTCGCCTCCGCCATGGAAGCGCACGTCAAGGATTATGACGTCGAGATCATGAACCTGCAAAAGGCGGCGAAGCTGATCCCGGCCCGCACCGAAGGCGGCTATCATGAGATCGTGCTGGAAAATGGCGCCTCGCTGAAGGGCCGCACCCTCATCCTCTCCACCGGCGCGCGCTGGCGGCAGATGGGCGTGCCCGGCGAAGAGGAATATCGCAACAAGGGCGTCGCCTATTGCCCGCATTGCGATGGCCCGCTCTACAAGGGCAAGCGCGTCGCGGTGATCGGCGGCGGCAATAGCGGCGTCGAAGCCGCGATCGACCTCGCCGGCATCGTCGCCCATGTGACGCTGATCGAGTATGACAGCCAGCTCCGCGCCGACGCGGTGCTGCAACGCAAGCTCGCCAGCCTGCCCAATGTCAAGATCATCACCTCGGCGCTCACGTCGAAGGTGGATGGCGATGGCGACCGCGTCACCGGCCTGTCCTACAAGGACCGCAACAGCGGCACCGAACATGACGTCGCCCTGGAAGGCATCTTCGTCCAGATCGGCCTCGTCCCCAACACCGAATGGTTGAAGGATGCGGTCGCCCTGTCCCCCCGCGGCGAAATCGAAATCGACGCCCGCGGCGAAACCAGCGTGCCGGGTGTGTTTGCCGCAGGCGATTGCACGACGGTCCCCTACAAGCAGATCGTCATCGCCATGGGCGCAGGCTCGACGGCAGGCTTGTCGGCCTTCGACTATCTGATCCGCTTGCCCGCAAGCGAAGAGGCAGCGCAAGCGGCGTGAGGCCGGGCGCATTGCGCGAGGTTTGAAAGAACGGCCGATCCGGCGACGGGTCGGCCGTTTTTCCGTTCGAACACAGAATCCCCAGCGCGTTGGCAAATTGCGTGTTCCAGAAAGCTGGGGCATAATGGACCGATGAAAAAGGCCGAAGCGATCACCCGGTTGAAACCCTTCGAGCGCCGCCTGCGCGAGCGCGGCATCAACGCGCTGTATCTGTTCGGATCAACCGCCAGGGAAGAAGCCAGCCCGGCCTCCGACCTCGACCTGCTCTACGACTATGACTCGGCGCGGCAATTCAGCCTGTTCGATCAGGCCGGGGCCATGCTGGAATTGTCCGATGCGCTCGGCACCAAGGTCGATCTCGTGTCACGCATCGGCCTGCGCCCCCGCCTGCGGACGCGTGTCGAAGGCGAGATGGTCCGGGTCTTCTGATGGCCGGGCTGCGGGATACGCATTGCGGATCGCGCGCGCCGAAAAATCGGTGACGAGGTGAGATGGGCGCGGCCGCAGCTATCAAATGGATCGCGGCTAGAGCATGATGACTTTAAGTCGCATCACTCCGTTCGCCCTGAGTAGGGGCTGAGCTTGTCGAAGACCCGTATCGAAGGGTCGGCTGCGCTTATATCCTTCGATACGCCATTTCGACTTCGCTCAAT